>OGRH01000110.1_pt1 | contig 67505 bp, 77 predicted proteins | sample 1553461 | NCBI WGS metagenome assembly OGRH01 (sample SAMEA2580092, study PRJEB22360) | human gut metagenome | biome: human gut; feature: human-associated habitat; material: faeces | place: Denmark | collected 2008/2010
AGGCAAAGGTAAGCATTAATTGCAGAATAACATAAAAAATGCCTATTTTTGTGCACGAATCAGAATGGTAGACGCATGAAAACAACTTTGCTCGTCGTTGGACGAACCGTAGAACAGCACTATATTACAGCGATTAATGACTATATTCAGCGTACAAAACGCTTTATCACTTTTGATATGGAAGTGATTCCCGAACTGAAGAATACAAAGAGTCTTTCGATGGACCTGCAAAAGGAAAAAGAGGGGGAACTGATACTGAAAGCGTTGCAGCCGGGAGATGTAATCGTACTGCTCGATGAACATGGAAAAGAGATGCGTTCGCTCGAATTTGCCGAATATATGAAGCGGAAAATGAATACGGTGAATAAACGGCTGGTGTTTATCATCGGCGGACCTTACGGATTTTCGGAGAAAGTGTATCAGGTGGCTAACGAAAAGATCTCAATGTCGAAGATGACTTTCTCTCATCAAATGATACGGCTGATCTTTGTAGAACAGATTTATCGGGCGATGACAATATTGAATGGAGGGCCGTATCATCACGAATAAAGAATATTGTTATCCTGTTAAAAGAGTTTAGCTATTTGGCAAATCTAAAATAAAACCCTTCCTTTGTAGAGGAATAAAGCAGAATTTTAATAAAATAATGTCGCAACAGGAAGAATATATATCAAAACTATCTCTCTATTTATTTTGGGATATAGACATAACAAAAGCAGATATGGATACCTGTCCGGCACAAATCATACAACGTGTATTAGAATATGGACAATGGGAAGATTGGCAATTAATTCGTTCCTATTATGGATTGGACAAAATCGTATCAATATGCAAGTCATTACGCACCCTTGATCCAAAAGCCTTAGCTTACATCTGCTGTATCTCAAACACCTCTAAAGAAGAATATCGATGCTATCATGAAAGTTTGCGGAATCCTACAATATGGAACACTGAATAATAATCAAAATATCAATACCTTAAATCCGCAACTAATTTAGAAACAATTCAAATAGTTTTTTAGCCACTTAAGGTCTCTTTTAGCTACTTATCTTCTCTCTTTTTCCTTATTTTCTACACAGTTGGTCGCACCTCCCCCCTTTCCCCTGCTAGGTAAAAGCGTAAGTAATCCCACAAACAGTTATTTTTATGAACTCCGAAGTAACTTGTATGGTTTGTCGGAATAAATATTGAGTGCCCATTGTCTTCCTGACTTTATCCATTTTGCAGGAACTGTAATAAATCGAAAGAAAATCATTAGTGAATATCCCTAATAATTATACATCAAAAAACCATCCTCAAATACGGCTCCATTATAACCATATATAGTCCTGTTTGCTTCATCCACGTCAAAGGTATATAATAGGATGTCTAATTCGTATCTGGCAATAGAATGTCCCGAATAGTCATATACTTCTATAAAACACCCTCCTCCCTTTTTGAAGCACCTTATATAGAAATAGTGTTTACCCACAACCAACTCACGCTGATGAAATATTGTTTCTTTGAAATTTCCCATTACTATATGAGGGATTACGGTATCGTCAACAAGCCTTTTGCAGAGTATCATGTCATTTATTCTATAAAAATCTATTTGTTTTTTATAGGTATAAGCATAGATTATCAGAGAATCGTTAGCTGCAAGATGTCCTCTGTTCTTATCGAAGAAATTTTCTTTGTGGTTTTCTTGTTCAATCAAAATTCGCCCTGTTATCTGCCGGGTGTTTAAATTGACTTTTTCTATATCAAGCTTATTGGGAACTGTACTGTATATCAATAAAGAATCATTGACCACATTCATGTGGTTGGGTATTTCGTCATAAACAGGTAATTCCAATTTTTTCTCAAGTGACAGATGGTTGTTGCTGTCCAATGTAAAACTTTTAATGAGGAATGGAGTGTATCCAAAAATATAGACTTTATCAGAAACAGTCTTGCATAATGTAGGAGAAATTTGGAATTCATCTTCTGCCCCTCCTTTTCTCCCTCCTTTGTAAATACATTGAAATTTTGGGAGTGAATATTGATACAACAAAGTGTCAGTACTTTTTGAATCTAGAGCAAAGATACTTCCCTTTTTTACCTTTATACCATCAAGGAAAAATACTTCATTTACTTTTATTTTCTCTGCTTGAAGGGATTTTTCTACAGGAAATGGCTCTATTTTTTCCTCTGATACTTGCTTTTGTGCAGTAACTTGTACTGTACATGCACTAAACAAGGCATAAGCCAGTAATAAATAAATGCTTTTTCCCATTATAAGATTATTTTTACAATCAGTTTATTTAATAGATTATTTGTGACCCTGCACAATACAGAGAATTAATATGTGTGGTAGACTTCACTGTATAACATCCATAACATGTTGTAACATACTCTGCGGGGTAATCAGGTAATAAAGTTGTACTAGTAAATGTGTAACACTGTTTGAATCTTATAGGGTCAGCATAATCTGATTCATCTACTGCCAAGGCTTCTATATTGAGAAGCACCAAATCCGTTAATTGATGTTTAGTATTATACGTTGTATATGTGGCATAATAAGCCGCTGCCAAAACTAGGACAGCAAGTGTAACAAATTTTATTTTTTTCATTTTGATAATTTTTGATTGTTGTTTTATGTGCTTTTTACAAAGATAGTATTTAAAAAATATAAACGGAAAATCTGCTATATGTTATGCAGCAGATTATGTAGTCGTAACCCACATTGCACCCCACCCACTTCTGTTTTCCTGATAATCAGCATTGTTGTTTACATTTTTCCATTAGCCACACACACGAATTTTATCGTTTTGCAAGGTGCTACAAAGCGATTTCAGTTTTAGATGCTATTCTTTCTCCTGAATGGGAATATCACTTTTATGCCTATAATTCGCAATGGAGTGAAAATGAAGAATTTTGCAAATCTTATCAAGTCACTTCCATTCCCTTTACTTCCTTTCTGGAAGAAGAGCACTACCACTTAATCATACAAAGGCAAAAACGAAAAGATGCGCAGAGTAACCTTTAAACAATGGGGAAAGGGGAAATTTTGCCAGCATGTAAGATAGTTATATCGAAAAGGGGCTCAAAAAGACAAAAATCAGGAGAAGCAGCCAAACTAGAATCAATAAAAAGAAAACATACTAAAGATTGCGGATTTTAGGCAATATACTTTCTTCCTCATATAATTGATCAAACACCCTTCTTATTCTTTCCTCATTGATAATCAACTGACGCAGCTCCGCCAACCGTCCGGCATTATCAGATTGGGGTATCCACAACTTCAGATACCCTCCTTCTGCATATTTATCGGCAAGATGTTTCCGGAAACGTTCATACTGACGCTCTTTATCCATCTCCGGATAATGAGACAAACCATATTGTACGGTACGGCGCAGTGTTATTTCCGGATCAATAATCCGGTCTGCCTCAGCAACAATTTTCCCGTAGATACTTCGCGGAGCTTGTTTATTGGAGGCACGATGATCTTCTATCGCTTCCTTCATCTGCAACATTTGATCATCGGTAAACCACTGCCACAAAGTTTCATCCGCAAACAGAATTTTCCCCGAAACGATATGATGAAACTCACGTCCCTCACATAAACCCAAATCATGGTAAGCGGCAATCGTATAAACCATTGCTGAATTGACTTCATAATGAAGAGCCAGCTTCATACTTTCTTCGATTACTTTTTCGACATGATCTATCCGGTGCGCCTTATCAAAGTTGACATATTGTGGGATAATCCTTTCGCGGATATGCTCGCATAACTTTATAGAAATATTCATTTTAAAATCGCTTTTCACTTTCTTATTTTATACGCAAAGATATCAAATTATTGGAAGCACAAGAAACTTTTCTTATATTTGCAATGTTCTTCATTTTAAAAGAAAGGAGATATTTATATGGATACAACATGGTCGGCTGACGAAATCTTCAATGATAAATTAGCCAATTTAGGAAATGAAGCAAAAAGGCGTTTAATCGAACTATTAGCAGCTTCCCTGACTTTTTCAGATAGCAAACAGGATGACGATCGTCTATTTGAAGAAATTTGTGGTTCATGGGCAGACGACGGTCTGACTGCCGAAGAAGAAATCAAAGAATTACAAACGGCTCGCCGGCAAGATACGACCCGTAATATAATTAATCTATAAATGAAGCAATATTTATTAGATACTAATATCTGTATTTATTTTCTCAAAAATCAATACGGAGTTGCTGAACACATAAAAGCTGTAGGCAACAAAAATTGTTTTATCTCAGACATCACACTAGCCGAATTATATTTTGGTGCTTCAAATAGCGGACAAAAAGAACATAAGATAAAAGGAGTAAAAGCCATAGAGAAATATTTCACAGTAATACCTATACAAAAAGCATTAGAATGTTATGGGGATTGCAAAGCTGTACTAAAGAAACAAGGCAAACTGATTGATGACTTTGATTTACTTATCGGAGCAACCGCAATGACTTGTAATTTAATAATGGTTACAGAAAATGTAAAGCACCTCGCCCGCATCCCCAATATAAACATCGAAAACTGGATAAAAAAATAAGGGCTGTAAAGTATCACTCCCGATTCATCAGCCGATGTTCCGCCATCTGTTCGAACTTCGTTCCCGGACGGCCATAATTGGTATACGGATAAATCGAAATACCGCCACGTGGAGTAAAGATACCCGTAACCTCGATATATTTGGGATTCATCAATTTTATCAGATCTTTCATGATGATGTTCACACAGTCTTCATGAAATGCACCATGACTACGGAAGCTGAACAGATAGAGTTTCAAACTCTTGCTTTCCACCATTTTGATGTCGGGAATATAGCTGATACGTATTTCTGCAAAGTCCGGCTGCCCGGTTATGGGACACAGGCTCGTAAATTCGGGACAATTGAAACGTACCCAGTAATCATTTTCCGGATGCTTATTATCGAAAGCCTCCAATACTTCAGGAGCATAGTCTTGTTTATACTCCGTTTTTCTTCCTAATAAGGAAAGTTGGTCTTTTAATTCAGCCATTGTTTAATGTAGTTTTAAACTCTCTACACACAGAAAAAAACGCAAAACATCTTTCACCTGTCACCATGTTCACTGAAACGGCTTATCCATCGATAGTTCAGTGATGAAAGATTGATTATTGCAATCTATCACCGATCTTTCACCATCCGGTACTCCTATTATCAAAACGACCGTTGCTTTTAGTCATTTCCTATAAAGGAATGAAGTGTTTCACTAGGATGAAACTCTAGTTTCAAAGCCTTGAAACTAAAAGTTTCTAGCGTATGAAACTATGGTTTCAAGTAATAGAAACTAGAGTTTCAAGCGTATGGAACCAAAGTTTCAACCGCTTGAAACTTCTTGAAACAACCGGAAATGACTCTTTACCCTTGTACATCTTGAAATGAAACGAACACCAATAATAGAATGGCAAGCATCTGTCAGTCACAATGAAGGTGACAATAAAAAAGCATTCATTAGTTATTATCACCCTATTATCACCATCTATTATCACCGATTATTCATTCGTAATCAATCAGTTAACCCTCAAAAGTGACAAGTGACAATAAAAAAACACGTTTTTAGTCTCTATGTAGAGATATTATTGATTCTTATTTTTCAAATACTTTTCCAGCCCCTCACGGCGTAACGTACAGGCAGGACAATGCCCGCAGCCATCTCCCTGAATGCCATTATAGCATGTCAAAGTCTCGTTACGAATCAAATCCAGCACTCCCAGTTCATCTGCCAATGCCCATGTTTCCGCTTTATCAATCCACATCAGAGGGGTATGGATCACGAATTGTTCATCCATTGCCAGATTCAACGTCACATTCAAAGACTTGATAAATGCGTCCCGGCAATCGGGATATCCGCTAAAGTCGGTCTGCGAAACTCCCGTGACCAAATGACTGATACCACGTTCGCGGGCATACACTGCTGCAATACTCAGAAAAAACAGGTTACGTCCCGGGACAAATGTGTTGGGTAGGCTGCCTGCCGGTTTTTCCTGATCCATCACCATGGCAGTATCAGTCAATGAATTATGCCCCAATGTCCCAATGAAAGACACATCCATGACCTCAAATTCGACTTCCGCCTTTCGGGCTATTTCTCTGGCAAGTTCCACTTCCTTCTGATGCTTCTGACCATAAAGGAAACTTAAAGCATATACTTTCTTAAAGTTGCGTTTCGCCCAAAACAGGCAAGTAGTGGAATCTTGTCCGCCACTGAACACAACCAATGCAGCCTCTCTGTTCATCATAAAATACTCTTTATACTCTCAGCCTTCGAAACAGGCTTGAAGAAGTTGTTATATTAGATATCTTTTACTTTCAGCACGTTATAAGAAATGTCGGTATCATATACGTCGCTGCCGTCTATCTTCTTGATGACTTTTACCACACGGATCGTCACCGGAAGAATGATAACTTCGTACATAGATTTCAGAACTATCTGAAGTCCCATCATGATTAATAGTTCTTTCCAGGCAATGATGCCTCCGAAAGCTACCGGGAAGAAAATCAGTGAGTCAGCAGTCTCGCCGACAAGCGTCGACAAAATAGCGCGGGCAGAAAAGTTCCGGCCCTGACTGGCTATCTTCATCTTGCTCATCACATATGCATTGAGGAATGAACCGACAAGGAAAGCCATCAAACTGGCTGCCACGATGCGGGGAGCCATGCCGAATACAAAATCGAAATGCTCTTCACCTTCCCAAAAAGGAGCGGCAGGTATCGCAACGGCTATCAAACCAAGTCCTACCACAAAGAAGTTCATGGCAAAACCGCTCCATATAATAAGGCGCGCTTTCTTGAATCCCCAGACTTCGGCGATACAATCGTTAATAATATAGGAAATAGGAAAAACCAATAATCCGGCTGTCACGGTCAAACTACCGATCTGGATGACTTTCGTCTCGAGAAGATTGGCTGCAATGAGGCATACATTAAAAAGAATGCCCAGCAACATAAAAGGTACTGATACTTTTTCTTTCATAACTCCTGTTTTTTACGTGGTGTTCTAGAATACACGACCGCTATTCACGGCATCATACGTCTTTTTTTATTCTTTCGGGGTGCAAAGGTAGAGGAAAAAAGTGAAAAGGCAAAAAGAAACGTAGCTAAAGTATAGGCTTACTATCTTTTATAGCCCCGAAAGATACTCTTTCAGCGTCTCCACATACTCCTCCATCGCTTTCCGCCCGTCCTTAGTGATCCGGCAAGCGGTTCGCGGCCTTTTGCCCACAAAACTTTTCTCGACTTCGATATACCCCGCTTCGCTTAGCTTATCCAACTGTACACTCAGGTTACCGGCTGTCGACTGAGTTTTCTCTTTCAGATAGACAAATTCCGCCTCCTCAACCGTGAGAAGAATAGACATAATAGCTAGACGAAGCTGTGAGTGCAATATTGGATTCAGTTCTTTAAACATTGTTTCTTCATCTGTTTATTCATTATATGCCCCGGGATTATCATCATCACTATAAAGATAGCGGCAAACACCAGATATACTCCGCTTCCATGAATAAAAAGCATGGAAAAAGAAAGGGCGATACCAATGATTCCTGCTATGCTAAGTGGCTTGTACTTACATACCAAACCTGTGAGAGTAGCCCCCATCCCCATCAGTAAGGAAACGACAAACAGGATATCAATACGGACAACAAATGCCATGCAGGACAGGCAGAACCCCACTACTCCAAACACAGTCCATATCTGGGCGGTCACCCGGTCTATGTAATTCTTCGCTCCTTTATTCTTGTCCTTCCTATTAAAGAAGATTGTCAGCGGTCCGGCAATGGCAGGCAAAGCAAACCAGAGATAATTGATCTGCCACATTCCCGTCTGCAAATAAAAATACCACACCACAAGCGATACGATAACAGTAGTATACCCCCATATCAACAACGGATAGGCTGCATAACGGGCTGCATTGTCCTGTGTCTCCCGAATCATACGGGCAATCAGTTCCAAACTCTCTTTCTCGGAAATTCTCTTGTCTTCCATGTTCTATCAATTTTGTTTCAAAAATAATATTGTTTACGTAATAAACCAAAAATACCTGTTTATTTTCCTTCGATACGGCTTCTTTCGCTTGCCGATTTCTTTTCTACAGTCACTGCACCCGATTTCTTTCCATGATTGAAATTCCAGGTGAATGTGAGTTTCATCAGCCTTCCGCTCGAAGCCAGCTCAAAACGGTTCTGCGATGAATAACTCGATACATTGCTGAAATAAGAATTATACCGGTTGAAGATATTGTCTACTCCCAAAGTGGCTACGCAACGCCCGTCTTTCCATTTCTTGCGCAGATGCAGGTTGAATGTATGACGAGGATCGATCCCGCTATTGCCGGAATACAACCGGCTAACTCCGTTATATTGTGCTTCCAACGAATAGTCCGACGGTAAAAGGACTGTAGCATTGGCATTGGCAAAATAAAGGAAGTGCCCAAAGTAATCGCCCTCCCGATACATGCGGATATCTTGTCTTACTCCAATAAAGCTGGCATTCAGATTCAGCCAGTTGAGCGGCTGCCAGGGAGCAGTAACAGCTACGAACCAATGGTTCTCACGATTGTGATTCTCGTTGATAACGTACGATATATCCGAATTTTCCGCATCTTCTTTACCAAACTGACGAATCAGGTCATGATGTAAATTACCGCCAATAGTCAACGTATACCGGAAGTTATAGACCAGTGTGATACTAAACTTATTAATATAGGTAGGGCGCAACATCGGGTTACCGACCAGATAACTGTATTCGGAAGTCTGAATCCGGTTCGGATTGAGAGCCGAGAAAGTCGGACGCTCTATATGTCGCCCATATTGCCCGATAAGCATCCACTTATGGATTTCATCAAAATAGAAACTTCCGTCGATATGCGGAAACCAGTCCCAGTATCTTCTCGTCTGACGTTCCGTTTCATTGGAGGTCTGCGTATATTCTCCCCGAAGCCCAATATGGACAGCTCCTCTTTTCATATCCAAAGAATAAGTGCCGTACAAAGCACCGATATTCTCATGGTAATCGAGCTCATATCCATAAGCAGCATTGGGTTTCCAACTTTCGTCAGGTTCCAGCCCTTCGTAACAGGCATCATCCTTCATTCCCGTATAGGTATATTTCATTCCTACCTGAAAAAACGATTTCTTATGCAGTTGTTGTTTCCACGACAGATCGGCAGTCGCAATCTGATAAGTGGCATTAGAGCGGGAGCGATAAACGGTATCTTTATTTAAAGTACCTATCTCCTGAAAAATCTGATATTGATTTCTGCCATGCAGATCCTTAGAAATATAATCGGTGACAAGTTTCAGCACAGAACCGTCCTTATCCAGTTTATGTATGTAGTTGGCAGTAGCCGTATACATATTATAAGTTTCTTTCTGACGATACACACCCTGACTTTCCATCCCCAGCGGTCCGACAGACAGAGTAGAGTAACTCTGAGACGGCCAGATATATCCGCGACGAACATACTCCAGTTCTACTCCCAAACTATTGGAAGAATCCATCGTATAGACTGTTCCCATCCGAATCGTCCCGTAACGGGAAGGCTGCTTCATACGGGTCAGACTGGAAAAACCTTTGTCTCCCGCTGCATAATCACGAGTAACGTATAAATCTCCTTTATTCTGCGGAATCAACGTGCCGGAAGCAAATCCATACGTATCCCACTTCCCACTGTGATAATTCAAGCTTCCACTAGGCTGATAAGATTGCAAGGAAGAAGCAAAAGAAGCATTCATTGAAAGATTTCCCTGAAATCCTTTATCTGTATGACGTCTCATTATAATATGTATAGCACCTCCCTGAGCATCGGCATCCTTATCGGCTCCCGCCATCGGAAGCACTTCAACACGGGCAATATCGTCCGACTTCAAAGAACGGAGATAGCCTATCAGCATTTCTCCGGTAAGTTTTATCTCCCGATTATCTACATACACCTTCGTGCCGGAAGAACCATTAATGGAAATCTGCTCGTCGGACAACCATACTCCGGGTGCTTGCTGAAGGAGTTCTACTCCGTCTTTGTTCTGTGCAGGAGGAACGGACAGGATAAAGCGGTCCGCCTTCCGCTTCACGGGACTTGTACGTACTACTACTTCCTGCAACGCATAAATGGAATCTTCTGTCAAAGTATCATTGGCAGCCGTTGGATGAGCAGCCACTGGAGTCTGTCCCCAAGCAGCAATTCCGGCAAAGCCGGTCAGTATCGAAAATATCAGGCGTCTCATGCTGTCAGTCATTTACCGGATAATACATTTTCACCTTAACGGTGGCCGAAGCTTCCGGCTCTTTCTTGCATTTTTCTCTGGCATATCCTTCTACCGGTATCCCCTGCTCATTCTTATCGAGTTCCCAGTTTCCGTTCTCATCATGGAAAAGAGAGATCAAAAACTTTTCCCACGGCACATCTTTCAAAACAACAGTCACTGTATCTTTAACAGCAGTTGCCATCGCATATACCGGCTTTGATTCCGAATCCTGTTGAGCCATGACCATAATGGCACCTTTTGCGCTACGAATACCCCGAACTTCTACTTTTACTTCTTGTGCAAAAGTAACAACGTGGTAACAAATAATCCCTAAAGCAATGAGTAACAAGCGTTTCATCTTTTTCTTCCTCCCGATCAATTAGTTGATGTTATTTAATTAGTTTATTTTATAAACCATATATGGATTAAAAAAAGTAAGGAGCTGCGCATCTCTCTTACTCGATGCAAATATAAATAGGTTTATTTTATAAACCAAATATTTCGGAAGAATATTTCAAAAAAACAAGCCTTCCTGTCATTCGTCGTAGTTTGACAGGAAGGCTCTACTTTGACCTTAAAACACATCACTCAATTAGAAAGTGCATCAGGAGAAGTCTTTCAGTTCTTCTTTCAGACGCTTACGGATAAAGAACAAACGGCTCTTTACCGTCCCCATCGGCAATCCTAATTTTTCGGCAATTTCCCTGTATTTAAATCCAGCGACAAACATCTGGAAAGGAACTTTCATATCTTCGGGGATGGAATGTATCACTCGATACAACTGCTTCATATCATAAGCAAACTCAAAACGGTCGCCATCTTCATCTTCTATCATACTCTGCTGATTGATAGAGTAGGTATCATCAATAAGATTCATCTCACGAACAGTGCGACGGTAGTTGTTGACAAAGATATTGCGCATGATGGTAAACATCCATCCTTTCAGATTCTTGGCATGCGTAAACTTCTCATGATTGTCTAATGCCTGCAATACACAATCCTGGACTAAATCGTTGGCTGATTCACGGTCTGAAGTCAACTTATATGCGAAACGATGCAGGTCTGGCTCCATCGCCAATATTCCTTGAGTAAAATCTACTTTTTCCATTCTCGTATTTTATTTATCTAATTAGTACGGTACAAAGATCTGCTTTTTTAGAACGATTATAAATAGCAATTCTTCCGATAAGTTTGGCAATTTTTCCTTAGCCCCTCTCAACCATTTCTTTTTTTAGTTGTTCATTGGGCATTCACCTAAAACTTAACTGATAATGAAAACAAGCTTTAAAATGGTAGCTATGCTACTGGGGATTGGAATTTTCCCCGTTTGTGCCCATGCACAAAAGAAAGTAGTCATCGAAGATGAGGAACCCAATTCCATCATGTTTGTCTCACGGGACAAAGCCGGTGATGAAATCATCCGGATTATGAACGACCGTTCGCAAATGCGTTTCCATGATCCGAATGCTCCCCGCTTCTTGCTGACTGACCAGAAAGGGAAATTCGCCCTGGGTATCGGAGGCTATGTACGTGCTACGGCAGAATATGACTTCGGTGGTATTGTAGATGATGTAGATTTCTATCCGGCATTGATTCCACAACGTGGTAGTGGCAATTTTGCCAAGAATCAATTTCAGATGGACATCACCACTTCTACCCTATTCCTTAAATTGGTAGGCCGAACTAAACATCTGGGAGACTTTGTAGTTTATACCGCCGGTAACTTCCGTGGCGACGGGAAGACTTTTGAACTACAGAATGCGTATGCACAATTTTTAGGTTTCACCATCGGATACAGCTATGGTTCATTCATGGACCTTTCGGCTCTGCCGGCTACTATCGACTTCGCCGGCCCCAATGGTTCCGCCTTCTATCGTACTACCCAGCTGAGTTACATGTGCGATAAACTGAAGAACTGGAAATTCGGCGTTGCTATGGAAATGCCTTCAGTAGATGGTACCACAAATAGTGATGTATCTATCAGCACTCAGCGAATGCCGGATTTTGCAGCTTCTGCACAATATAACTGGAATAGTAACAGTCATATTAAACTGGGAGCAATCGTACGCAGCATGACTTATTCAAGCAATGTACACGATAAGGCATTTTCTACTACAGGATTTGGTCTGCAAGCCTCTACTACATTTAATGTCACCAAGAAGTGGCAAGTGTTCGGACAGCTTAATTATGGAAAGGGAATCGGTTCTTACCTGAATGATTTAAGTAATCTGAATGTAGACATTGTTCCCGACCCAGACAATGAAGGAAAGATGCAGGTCCTCCCGATGCTGGGATGGTATGCGGGCTTACAGTATAATATTTGCCCGAATGTCTTTGTATCCGGAACATATAGCCTGTCCAGACTTTACTCTGAAAACAACTATCCGAGTGCTAACCCGGAAGCTTATCGGAAAGGTCAGTACTTTGTTGCAAATGCCTTTTGGAATGTAACTAGTAATATGCAAGTGGGCGTTGAATATTTGAGAGGCTGGCGCACAGACTTCAGTTCTTCCACCCGTCATGCAAACCGATTGAATATGCTGGTACAATATTCTTTCTAACCTATTATAATATATAATATGAGAAGCCGCCTCAAAACAATGTTTGAGACGGCTTCCTTTTATATAAAATCGTAACGGATTTTAAGATCAGAATTTGTAGTCAACGCCCAAGCCGAACACTTTATTTGTACGACTATATGTAGTTGATCCAGTTGCGGTTATTTTATCATAGTCACTATAGTTTGTCCAAAAATAAGCAACATTCATCGTCAAATGCTTTGTCATCTTGATTGCGGCACCGAAACCAAGTGAATAAGAATCACACGAGAAGCTAATATCACTTTGGAAATCATCAGCCAAGCCATAATCAGTACGTTGGAAACCGCCACTAAGAGTCAGTTGTTTTGTTACATCCCATTCTGCACCTAGCAAAAATTCATGTGTACCATGCTTCAAAGCTTTCTCCTTACCACCTGCCATACCAGCAGCTTTATCAAAGAAATGGTGATATTCAACAGATGCACGAAGAGTAGGAAGGATTTCATAACCAACAGCAGCAGTCAGCAATGCAGGAATATCACTTGGAGTGTTTACACCGTCTTTAAAACTAGCCAATGGATTAAGTTCGTCATCCGGCATTGCAACTCCACTAGCACGTACTTCCGCCTTCCTAGTCTTATTTTCGAGATTCAAATTTGTCAGAAACTCATACTTCAAACCAATATTCCATTTACCAAGTTTCACGTCAGCACCTAGAATAGGAGTGATTCCCCAACCTGTCTGATCACAGTCTAGTTCGATGGCAGCCAATTCAGTACCACCTAAGTTCGGTATATTACTGTTTACAGTTGCAGTCAGAAATCCTTCATAACCACCGCTGAAATAGTTCATACGCCCACCTGCAAAAACGCTCAACCAATCGTTTATTTTATATGACAAACCCAATTGTACACCATAAATAAACTGGCTGCCATCCATTGCGCTATTAATCGAATACATACTGGGAGTTATTTGTCCACCTGAAGCTTGGCTAATATTTCCCATAATCATTGAATCGAACATACCTAAGCCATCATCAAAAGACGCTTTTCCACCGCCACCTACAACAGCGAAACTACCGGAAATAGTCCAGTCACCTTTTTTATATGCACCTTGGAAACTAGGTATAAAAGGAGCAGAAGCTGTACCCTTATAATAACGTCTGTTTCCTTCTTCTGGGAAAAGTGGAAATGTAGTGCTTATATTACGCGTTTGATAGGCGCTTTGTCCATTCAAAGAAAGATAAAGACCGTCACCCGGCAAGAAAGCCAAACCGGCTGGATTAGAGTAAACACCGTCAATATCAATGGAAGCGCCACGTGCCAACATTCTAAGGAAAGATACATGTTGATTAGTATTTGTCAGAAGACCTCCGGCAAAAGTTGGAATTGAAACGATTAACATTACAAATCCAATCAAGGAAATTTTTCTCATCTAAATCTTTTTTAAATTATTTCGGGCGCAAAGATACAATATTCCTGCACACGCAATATATATTTGTGCATTTATTTTCGCTTACCCCTCCATTTTAATTGAAAATTAAAACTGTTTCTAATGAAACAATCTATATTTAAGACAAGACAAAGGATAAACAAATCACTTCACTTTTACGTTTATTAATAAGAATAAAAACTGAAAAAGATTATGGCCTATACAATTGCATTTTTCGGGACAAAGCCCTATGACGAAGCGTCCTTCAATGATAAGAACAAAGAGTTCGGATTTGAATTCCGTTATTATAAAGGACATCTGAATAAGAATAATGTGTTATTAACACAAGGTGTAGACGCTGTCTGCATTTTTGTCAATGATACAGCCGATGCTGAAGTAATCAACGCTATGGCAGCCAACGGAGTAAAACTTCTGGCACTCCGATGTGCCGGATTCAACAACGTAGACCTGAATGCAGCTGCCAATGCCGGAATCACCGTTGTGCGCGTTCCTGCCTATTCGCCTTATGCCGTGGCCGAATATACCGTAGCCCTCATGCTCTCTCTCAACCGGAAAATTCCACGTGCTTCGTGGCGTACGAAAGACGGCAACTTTTCTCTTCATGGTCTGATGGGATTTGATATGCACGGTAAGACAGTTGGTATCATCGGCACAGGAAAAATCGCCAAAATACTGATTCATATATTAAAGGGATTCGGAATGAACGTACTGGCTTATGACCTGTATCCTGACTACAACTTCGCACGCGAAGAACAGATAGTCTATACTTCTCTGGATGAACTGTACCATAGCTCCGATATCATTTCCTTGCATTGCCCGCTTACCGAAACCACTAAATATCTGATCAATGACTATTCTATCAGTAAAATGAAAGACGGAGTCATGATTATCAATACCGGTCGCGGACAGTTGATCCATACCAATGCCCTGATCGAAGGTTTAAAAAACAAGAAAATCGGCTCTGCCGGATTGGATGTATACGAAGAAGAAAGCGAATACTTCTATGAAGACCAGTCCGACCGCATCATTGATGATGATGTACTTGCACGTCTGCTCTCATTCAACAATGTGATTGTCACTTCGCACCAGGCCTTTTTCACGCGGGAAGCAATGGGAAATATTGCAGTAACAACCCTGCAAAACATCAAAGACTTCATCAACCACAAGCCTCTGCTAAATGAAGTGAAGAGATAGAACTTTTACGTAACTTCCCTTGTTACAGAAGTATATAAACAATTAGAAAAGGAGAAAATTATGAAGAAAGTAATACATAAAGCAGATACAAGAGGACATTCCCAACATGACTGGCTGGATAGTTATCATACTTTCAGCTTTGACGAGTACTTTGATTCTGACCGTATCAACTTCGGTGCCCTTCGCGTATTGAACGACGATAAGATTGCTCCCGGAGAAGGTTTCCAGACGCATCCGCATAAAAATATGGAAATTATTACCATCCCATTGAAAGGACATCTGCAACACGGTGACAGCAAAAAGAATAGCCGGATTATCACTGTCGGAGAGATTCAGACAATGAGTGCCGGAACCGGAATCTTTCATAGCGAAATGAATGCCAGTCCTGTAGAACCGGTAGAAATCCTGCAAATTTGGATTATGCCGAAAGAACGGAACACGCACCCCGTCTACAAAGATTTCAGCATCAAAGAGCTGGAACGTCCCAACGAACTGGCAGTAATCGTATCACCCGACGGCAGTACGCCCGCTTCACTTTTACAAGATACCTGGTTCTCTATCGGAAAGGTAGAAGCCGGAAAGAAACTCGGCTATCACATGCATCAGAGTCACGGAGGTGTATACATCTTTTTGATTGAAGGAGAAATCGCAGTAGACGGAGAAGTACTGAAACGTCGTGACGGAATGGGTGTCTATGATACGAAAAGTTTCGAACTGGAGACATTGAAGGACTCACATATCTTACTGATAGAAGTACCGATGTAAACTCTTTAAAATTTAAAAATAAGAATTAGATATTGCTTGATACGTATATGGTAAAAACAAATATTGCTGATATCCGGCAAGAATACAGTAAAAGCGGGTTGAGGGAAAGCGAACTTCCCGGCGACCCGCTTTCGCTTTTCAGTCGCTGGCTGCAGGAAGCCATTGACTCAAATGTAGAAGAGCCGACCGCCGTCATCGTAGGCACCGTATCTCCCGAAGGCAGACCCTCTACCCGCACCGTATTGCTGAAAGGGCTGCATGACGGAAAGTTTATTTTCTACACCAACTACGAAAGCCGCAAAGGAAAACACCTGGCACAGAATCCATACATATCCCTTTCCTTTGTCTGGCATGAACTCGAAAGACAAGTACATATAGAAGGAGTCGCCACGAAAGTTCCTTCCGAAGAATCGGACGAATACTTCCGAAAACGTCCTTATAAAAGCAGAATCGGTGCACGCATTTCACCGCAAAGCCAACCGATAGCGAGCCGGATGCAACTGATACGCGCCTTCGTCAGAGAAGCTGCCCGATGGATTGGAAAGGAAGTGGAAAGGCCTGATAATTGGGGAGGATATGCCGTCACCCCCACCCGAATGGAATTTTGGCAAGGACGCCCCAATCGGTTACATGATCGCTTCCTGTATACACTAAAGACGGACGGAAAATGGGAAATCAATCGACTTTCTCCTTGATTTCACTGATTTTTCTTGCCAACTCCAACTAGAATACGTAATATTGCAACTGTAAAAATAATCAGCCTACTATGACACTGGATTATATTTATCACAGCGGTTTCGCCATTGAAACAGAAGGCGTGACCGTCATCATCGATTATTACAAAGACTCTTCGGAAACTGAACATAACCGGGGAATCGTACATGACTACCTCCTGCAAAGACCGGGTAAACTCTATGTATTAGCTACCCACTTCCATCCCGATCACTTCAACCGTGAAATATTGACTTGGAAAGAGGAACGTCCTGACATCCGGTATATTTTCTCCAAAGATATTCTGAAAAGTCACCGGGCAAAGCCCGAAGATGCCATTTATATAAAAAAGGGAGAAATCTACGAAGACGACGCCATCCGCATCGAAGCATTCGGTTCGACTGATGTCGGCAGCTCATTCCTTATTCATCTGCAAGATTGGAGTATCTTCCATGCAGGAGACTTGAACAACTGGCACTGGAGTGAAGAATCAACCGAAGCAGAGATACGAAAAGCCAACGGAGACTTCCTGGCAGAAGTTAAATATCTAAAAGAAAAAGCGCCTGAGATTGATTTAGCGCTATTCCCAGTGGACCGCAGGATGGGAAAAGATTATATGAAAGGTGCAAAACAGTTCATCGAACAAATAAAAACTACTATATTTGTACCCATGCACTTCAGTGAAGACTACGAAGGCGGAAATGCCCTCCGTGATTTTGCCGAAAATGCAGGATGCCGGTTTATCAGCATCACCCATCGGAGCGAAAGTTTTGAAATAACCAAATAAACACAATAATAATTATGAATAAGTTAACAATCCTGTTTCTTACCATGCTTCTCACATGCCTGCCAATGGCTATGAGAGCTGATTCGCACAAAGAAAAAAGAGATGATACCAGATACCTTGCGGGAGCTGTTCCGGTAGTGGATGGTAAAGTAGTATTTTCCAAGGAATTCCAAATTCCGGGAATGAGTCAGAAGCAAATCTACGACACTGTAATGAAGTGGATGAACAAACGTCTGAAAGAGAATAACAATCCGGACAGCCGCATCGTTTTCAGCGATGAAGCACAAGGAACAATCGCCGGTGTAGGTGAAGAATGGATCACATTTTACTCCAGTGCATTATCATTAGACCGCACTTGGGTTAATTATCAAATTACCGTTACCTGCAAACCTGGCAGCTGTCTGGTAGAACTGGAGAAAATCCGTTTTACCTATCGCGAAACAGAAAAATATAAAGCAGAAGAATGGATCACAGACGAATACGCGTTGAACAAGTCAAAAACCAAACTGGTACGCGGCCTGGCTAAATGGCGTAGAAAAACGGTAGACTTTGCCGACGATATCTTTATGGATGTAGCTGTAGCCTTCGGTGCTCCCGACACTCGTCCGAAATCTGAGAAGAAGAAAAAAGAAGAAGAAGCACAGAAACCATCAATCGTTGCTGCTGCCGGTCCGGTGGTGATCGGGCAAGGTGGTAAAGTGACCACAACAGAACCGGCTCAAGCCACTGTTCCTGCTGCAACTCTCACTCCTGCAACTCCTGTCGGCAAGGCTTCGGCTGATATGCCGGGATATACAGAAATCGACCTGAAACAGATTCCGGGTGATGTATATGCACTGATGGGCAATGGCAAACTGGTAATTTCTATCGGCAAGGATGAATTCAACATGACCAATATGACGGCCAATGCAGGTGGCGCACTGGGCTATCAGAACGGTAAAGCTGTGGCTTACTGCACACTGTCTGCCGATCAGCCTTACGAAGCTATAGAAAAAGCTGATACTTATACGCTGAAACTATATGCTCCGAACCAAACGGCTCCTTCAGCTGTTATCGAATGTAAGAAACTGCCTTCACAAACGGCTCCGCAAGCGGGACAACCCCGTACATACGTCGGAGAAATCGTGAAGCTACTAATGAAAAAATAACAAGATAGCAATCATGGAAATTAAAAGTAGATTTGATCACTTTAATATCAATGTAACGAATCTGGAGCGAAGCATTGCTTTTTATGAAAAGGCGCTTGGCTTAAAAGAACATAGTCGGAAGGAAGCTTCCGACGGTTCTTTCATCCTGGTCTACCTGACGGACAACGAAACAGGTTTTCTGCTGGAACTGACCTGGCTGAAAGACCATACCGCACCCTATGAACTGGGTGAAAACGAAAGCCATCTGTGCTTTCGCGTAGCCGGTGATTATGATGCCGTCCGGCAATATCACAAAGAAATGAATTGTGTATGTTTTGAAAATACAGCCATGGGGCTTTATTTTATCAATGACCCGGATGATTATTGGATCGAGATACTCCCACAAAAGAAGTAACTTCATAAAAATAGCCGGCAGGATGATGATCCTACCGGCTATTTTTATATAAAGGGTTATCAGTTACTAAACAAATAACACATTCCTAAAATACCTGATAATATAAAAAAAGATCCGGGAACCAATGAAGACATAAGCAATCGTGTTACTTTCATTCTGCGCTGAACAAACATAGATGTTTCATTATCCGGGTTATACCAGATTGTCACTTTATCGCCTACATGTATATTGTCCGGAGAAAATACAATATCCGCTTCCGGAACAGGACCTTTCACATCTATATTAGGATTAATATATTTACAACACGTTTTATCTTTCCCTTTCCATAAGTATTCTACAGTCGGACGCATCAGAGTCCTTCCTTTTCTATCAACATCCTCCTTGATATCAACCACTTTTCCATATATTTTCTTAGGATATTCTTTCTCTATTCTCCAAATCATGAGAGAAATCACAAACGAATACATCACCATACCACCTCCACGAAAAAAGAGCAGCAGTGATAATATGAAAACGATTACTCCCATTTATTTTTTATGTCTATTAGCTCTTTTTTTTCTAATATCCGCTTTCATCTTCGCAGCTCCGGAACCATGCTGTCCACGAATATACGTCGCCTTTTTTGCTTTTGTTTTTACTTTTTCCTCTTCCCGGGGCTTATCTTTCTTACCTTTAAAGACGATTCCACCCATTATTGCATCTTCTATACTCATATATCATTTTGTTAGTATTCACATTTCTGACTACAAAGATAAGGCTTTTCTATGGAATTGCTTATCTTTGTCAACTAAAAACAATACGAAACCCTCAAGATGGCAACAACAATTCTTCCTGCAGAAAAAGACCCGATGGGAGCTGCAATCTCCGATTATTTCAATCATCACAGAGCTGACCGCTTACGAGTATTCTCTTCTCAGTTTGAAGAAGATGAAATTCCCGTCAAGGAATTATTCCGGAGCTTTCAAACGATGCCTGTACTGGAACGTATCGCACTGCAAATAGCTACAGGAAAAATATTGGATGTAGGCGCCGGAAGCGGTTGCCACGCACTGGCACTACAAGAAATGGGAAAAGAAGTTTGCGCCATTGATATCTCTCCACTCTCCAACGAGGTTATGAAACAACGTGGAGTGAAAGACTCCCGCCTCATCAATCTATTTGATGAAACATTCACTGAAACATTCGATACGATTCTGATGCTAATGAATGGTTCCGGAATCATAGGAACCTTGGATAATATGCCCGTCTTCTTCCAGCGAATGAAACGCATACTCCGCCCCGAGGGGTATATTTTGATGGATTCCAGCGACCTACGCTATCTTTTCGAAGAAGAGGACGGCAGCATGCTGATCGATCTGGCAGGAGATTACTATGGAGAAGTTGATTTCCAAATGCAATACAAGGATATAAAAGGAGATACATTTGATTGGCTATACATAGATTTCCAGACACTTAGCCTATATGCTTCCGAATATGGATTCAAAGCGGAATTAATTAAGGAAGGAAAGCATTATGACTATCTGGCAAAACTGAGTCTTGCATAACAAAGTATTATTTCAAGTCGAAAAAAACTCTATTTAGGATAGTGACGGTATCCTATCGGGATAGTGTAACCATATGAACCATATAGTGTCACTATCCCAACGTGATAGTGACACTATATGGATTGCCTCCAAATACGGTTCAGAGACCTGCTACGTGCACTTATTTCAGCATTTCATTGATCTGCTGAACAAGAGAAGAAAATTCCTCTTCGTTATACAGACGAGTCAGTTTGACAATTTTCCCATCGCGGTCTATCAGCACATTCCGTGTGATTCCGGCATCGCGCAACGCATATTTTGCGAAAATATCTGCTCCCGGGTCCAGCCCCAGCGGATAAGTCACTCCGGTGGACTTAGCAAAGGCAAGTACTTTATCAAGCGGTTCATCACGGTCGATACCTATCAACGCAAAATCTGCATTATCCTTATGCTTCAGCCAAATGTCTTTTTCTATAAAAGGCATCTCCTTGCGGCATACTCCACACCAACTCGCTGTAAACTGTAACATGACAACTTTTCCACGAAGCGACGACAAAGTTACTTGCTTGCCATCTGTCAATGTTATCGTAAAATCAGGAGCCATCTCTCCTACTCTGACGATATATCCTGTACTATCGGCCTGCACTGCCATCACATCATCCGTAACCTTCACCGTATCAGAAGTACCCTCAGTAACTTCCGCTCCTTTTTTCTGACCCGAACAAGCCAATAAGCTTATGGCTAAAAAAAACACACCACATACATTCATAATTTTCTTTTTCATCTTCTTTATAACCATTAGTGAGACTGCAAATATAAAAAAAGTACACGACGTATTTGCATTTTTAAAATAAATTCATACCTTTGCACCCGCAAAACAGAAAACGCCTCTTTAGCTCAGTTGGCCAGAGCACGTGATTTGTAATCTCGGGGTCGTTGGTTCGAATCCGACAAGAGGCTCACTCAAATAAAATGCCGCTATATGCGGCATTTTTTATACCCTTTCTTTTCGGTGTTCACGATACACAACGATACTCACGGCTACCAGAATCAATAATATTCCGATAAATGTATTCAGCGTAAAAAGTTCATTAAAAACAAAGACACCGATCACAACTGCTGTCAGCGGCTCCATCGCCCCCAAAATAGAAGTGAGAGTAGGCCCTGCATTCTTTATTGCCTGTACCAGAGTTATATTGGAAATAGCGGTAGCCGGTAAGGCTAACCCTAAAATAATCAGCCAGACATAACTATCTGTCACCATACGAAGCCCGGATGTGCAACAAGCTCCTGCTATATAAAAAAGTGCTCCCAAACTCATGACATAACAAGTAAGCACCGTAGAGTTAATCTTCACAACTCTTGTATTACGCACTCCTATAATATAGGCAGCATATGAAAAAACAGAAACACAAGCTGACACCAATCCAATCGACACATTTCCATCCTTCACGTCTGCTCCTCCCAATGAAAGTACAGATGCTCCGGACAAGGACATCAACACGGCAACAATCACCCACACCGACCTTTTCTCCCGGAAAACAAACATCATAACCAATGCAACAGCCAGCGGATACATGAAATGAATCGTAGACGCTACCCCACTGGCAATGTTCTGATATGCAATGATTAAACTGAAAGAGGTGATCGCCCTCAATAGACTCAAGGCAAAAACTACCGCAAAATCCTTTCTTTTCAATCGAAAGTCACAACCGGAAAATAATCCGAATATAATTAATACGACCGAAGCTATCCCCCAACGGTAAGAAAGTACCTCAAAAGCTGAAAAACCAATCAGCAACAAAGTGATAGAGAAAAACGGAGCCAGTCCAAAAGTGGAAGAGGAAACCGCTGCATAAAGTATACCTTTTATACGACTCATGAATATATCCAACTAAAATCCGACTAAAAGTTATCAAAGTATCAAACATTATTTCACAACTCAGTGATCACAGCAACCGGCAACCCTGTACATTCAGCTATCACATCATCCGATACTCCTTTCTTCTTAAAGTTACGGGCTATCTCTGTCTTTCGGAGGAACTCCCTACCAAATAAAAGAAGTTAAGTTCACAGTCAAAGACACAACCGGAATAAACACAAACAAAAAGATAACAAAAGAGAACAATATTATGACGGTCTTCACAGCTACCGCAATTTTCCTCTTAATTATCTGGTTATTGGCCCGCTTCTTATTTCATAAACAAAAGAAATAAAGAGATGAAAAGCAGAGAATAATCCTATCGCATTACTCCCGTATCACCTGTCTTTTTTATTTTTTGAGTATTCTCTTTAAATGTTCGACATCTAAAAGTAAATTCACTGTCTCAAAATTCCCTTTATAAAAAACACCCCAGTTATTGAAAACACAAGGTAAGTTTTTCGCTTTTTCTAGTGTATCCACTTGAATTAAAGATACAGGAACGTTATTTATTTCACAATATTGTTTTACCATTTCAATCCTTTGATAGATATAAGGACATTGCATATCATAATAAATGGTCAGTTCTTCGCTTTCAACTTTCATCTTCTTAGCATTTTGCGCAAACTTTGGTATTGTTCCATCAAAAGAAAGCGCAAGCAGATCATATCCATTATCGGTTGTATCAACAACTTCAAAACCAAATTTCTTTGCAAACGATTGGTCGGAAAGCCAGTTCTTTTGTTTTTTTGATCCGAGCATACAAACACCTGATTTACCTTTTTCTTTGGCATCTGCCAAGCAATACTCCATCAGAGCTCTTCCATATCCGTTCCCTTTGGATCCCCCTAAAACCCATAAACAATAAAGATAATAATAGTTATCACCCATGACAGGAACCCAGGCTGTCTCAAGAGGAGCATACTCTATAAAAACCGTAGCCTTTGCATTGAGCTTTCTAAAAACATGGCCTTCATTGAGTCTGTCGGAAAGCCATCGCCGCTTAGCGTCAATACCCGCATGAGGCTTTTTACTACGAATAATGCAGCATAAATGCTCATCATTAAGGTTCTCGGTTGTTAAGTTCACAAAATCTGCATTCATATATGTATCCTCGCATTAAATTAGATATTATCAATCCATTGACTTTAATAATATCGCTGTACTCCCATTGTGATAGGCAAATATTTGATAATTCTTATATGGTATAATCATATTTCTTGTTATTTATGAAAGATACTGATTTAGCACTAGAATTCTCTTTAAATCTTTCTCTCTGCCAAAAAGAGATAAAATTCTTTTCTGTTCTTCCATTGTCGGTATTCTGATAATCAAATCCCCGATGAAAATCTCTCTATATTCTTGCACATAAACAAACTGCCAAACATTGTTTTTCTTGATTTGAAGATTCCCCATGACCTCTACGTCCATTAAAGGAAGATTGAATCTGGCAAAATTAGAAGAAAATAAACCATCCTCTTTTGTTTCCGGAGCAATTTCCATATATGCTTTTAATGAACACTGTAGTTTGAGCGAATTCATTTCAGTTGTCAAAATATCAATATCTGAAGTTTCCCCAATCTCTATATCTGACAAAATCATAGCAGATGCACCTATGATATAGAAATCAGGACCTATTTCTAACAATTCAGCAGTCATACTTGCAAGAGTCTGAACTATTTTATCTTTAATCTTCATATTTCTAATAATTCATATGTAGCAAAAATACAAAATATATTTCAGAATGATTACCGGAGAACTGAATATTATAACTTAAATGCAATCCAATATGGAAAACAAAGATTATGATCTGAAACTGGCAGGATATATATGGTCAATTTTAAAGATACCCCCCATTATAGTAATGTCATGAGGAATAGATATGGATACAGTAAGAGCGATTGAAGGAGAAATGAAATTTCATGTGCAGGGATTCAAGCATACGGGGATATGAGAATGGTACATTACAGTATATTGAATAGAGTTTTCCGACACGTTGGTTAGCTCCATTCTGCATGTTTATCCATCCTTATGTAAAAATTGAAAAGAATATAATCCAACAGTAAGTTATCAGTATAAAACTTCAAGAATATATTAAACATATATAAATAATACAGGATTGTTTTTTTACGTCACTTTTTTTATCTATATTAAAGGTCAGAGAATAAGCTAACAATTTTAAATACTTTAAAGAGAGCCAAGCAAATAACAAAAACATATTTTACACAACGCCTTAAAGTCTAAAAATAGTGACATTACTTAAAATCCAGTAGTTATGAAAACAATTAATTATTTTTCCGGCTCATTGTCAGTATTATTATTTTATGCATTATTTGTTGCATGTAATGATGATCTGCAAACTATTTCTGTCACTGAAATAAAAGGAATAGAACAAACTTCCTTAAACGAAAGTAATGCTTTAATGAGTTCAGATGTAGTAACAGATAGTACTATGCTTGGTAAAGGCAACACAATATCCAACTCAATGTCTGCTACTAATGCATTCTTCACTAAACAAGAATATGAAGAGGGAATGGATTGGTGGAAAGATAGAGAAGGTGCGCTACCTGCTCTATACGAATATCAGGTATCCTGTCGTGATTTTCCTTCTGGACATGGTCCTGATACTTGCGTATATTATATGACCATTATTTGGACTTGTTATCCTCCTATTACAGAAGCTAATTGGATGGATTATCAATATATGCAAGTACAACATAGGCTAATAAGTAGTAGTACTGCATTTCCTTGGCGTTATTTAGCTGAAGGTGGCCCGGGAAATTATAATTATGGAATACTGAAAGTCAATGGATTTCAAGATCCTATCGATTTAAATGCTACACATTTGCCTACTAGCGTTCAGTTTAGATATAGATTGTTGCATAAAGATTTCCCTGGGAAAGCAGATAAAAGTATTGATGATAAAGAAAAATGGTACGATAAAAACCTTGCAACTGGATGGTATTATAAAGACTACAATCAGCCAACTTATAATAACCCTCATGGTTATAATTCACAGGATTTCAGCAATATGGAATCACTAAAATTCATAATTAATGATCCTAAGTGTGGCTCATCTTTTTCTGTAAGAGTGCTTGTTGACGGATATTTAGTTTTTCCCCAATTAGTAGGCGGAAGACATGAAGTTACTGTGTTTCAAAATTTAGGAAGACTGGAGAATATCTCATAACAGCTGAATACGCAGGCAATGTTTCGGAAGGATTTAAAACTGCAGTGCGGCACGGTATCTATCAAGAATATACAAGCAAAGAAACTTATATCATGTTTAATTGCAATGAGTTTAGCTATGATTAACAACCTTACATATCACAATAATGAAACGAATACTTTTAATTCTATTTTGCAGTCTACATAGCATTTTGTTTCTCCGTTCACAGAACGCTAGCAGCGACATCATCTTCAAACAGTTCTTCGATAATGCCGTTGCTTTTGCTGACGCATACCCACGTGAGAAGGTATACTTGCATTTTGATAATAGTAGTTATTATGTAGGAGATACTATATGGTTTAAAGCCTACACGGTATATGCTGAGAACAATATGCCAAGCACCATCAGCAAACCTCTTTATGTAGAGATGCTCGACCAGACAGGGCATATCACCCAACGCCAAATCATTGAATTGAATAGCGGTGAAGGACATGGACAGATAATCCTGAATGAAAGTACCATGTCCGGCTATTATGAAATCAGAGCTTACACTCGCTGGATGCTTGCATTCAGCGAGCCTTCTTACTTCTCACGTACATTCCCCATCTATCAGTCTGCACAAGGAGAAAGACCTGAACGGAGGATTTCTACCTATAATCTGAATCCTTCCATGAAACAGCGACCGAAAAATGTGACAGATAAACTTGCCATCCAGTTCTTTCCCGAAGGAGGAACACTCGTGAAAGGCATCTCTTCTCGTGTGGCATTTAAAGCTGAAAGTAGAGAAGAAGGTAATGTTATTCTTGAAGGTGCCATTTATACGAAAGACGGGAAAAAGCTGACGGAAATTAAAACCCTACATGACGGAATGGGAATATTCGCTTATACACCCGAAGAAAAACCGGCAGTAGCAAAAGTTGTTTATAAAGAGAAAGAATATCAATTCGATCTACCGGATGCTCTTCCCGCAGGATATGTATTGAACGTGAATAATTCAAGCGGCGCTATTGTAGGCAACGTATTAAGCAATAGGGATACTCCGGATGCAGACATTGTAGCATTCATAAGTCACGAAGGTCGCCCCTATTCGTATTGGGTACTACGAATGAGATCAGGTGGAAATCAAACTTTCTTACTTAAAACACGCGATCTTCCCGGAGGCATATATCAAGTCAGTCTATTAGACAAATCCGGGAATACGCTATGTGAACGGTTTACATTTGTGCAACCCAATAAATTGAATTCAATACAAGTAGATGGAATTAAAGACATTTACCAACCTTTCGAACCAATTCGCTGCGAAATACAAGTAACAGATCAAAAAGGAAATCCTTTACAAGGTTCTTTATCCATATCAATACGCGATGCTATACGTTCGGATTATACAGAATATGATAATAGTATATTTACTGATATGTTATTAACATCCGGGTTAAAAGGGTATATTGATCAACCGGGGTATTATTTTGCAGATATTACGCTTCGCAAATTACAAGAACTTGATGTCTTGCTCATGGTTCACGGTTGGCGTCAATATGACTTATCACAACTTATTTCCGGCAAAAATGAAGAGCTGATTCAACAGTCAGCTGAAAAAGAGTTATTACTACAAGGGCAGATTCGTTCTTCTCTATTAAAAAAAGAAATGAAAGATATGGAGGTAAGCGTCATAGCTAAAGTAGACAATACATTTGTAGCAGGACATACGTTTACAGATGAAAACGGAAACTTTCAACTTCCAGTTACTAGTTTTGAAGGAGAAGTAGAAGCGGTATTCCAGATACGACGTCGGGGATCTAAACATAAAAAAGATGCTTCTGTTATGCTCGACCGTAACTTCGCCCCTGCCCCACGTGCCTTCAGCTATAAAGAAGAACATCCACAGTGGATGGACAAAAACTCATGGATCACCCTTTCCGACCATGTAGACTCGCTATATGCGGATTCTATCAGCAAAACTGACAATACCTATTTATTGAGCGAAGTGGAAATAGCAAAAAAAAGAAAAAATAAGAACATCACTACTCAAGTATTCGAGAAAAGCGTAGACGCATATTACGATGTAGCGCGATTGGTTGATGAATTACGCGATCAGGGAATAGTAATTAATACTATACCCGACTTGCTTAGTAAAGTGAATCCTAACTTTTCATACGATGTGCAAGACGGAAGCTCACGATATAAAGAGAAAACAATCTGTCTCATTGTTGGTAAACAAGTACTTGATACTTTAACTGCTTGGACATTGTGGAATGAGATAGATGGTATAAAACAGATTATGATATGCGAAGGAAGCAATTCGTATACTGATGAAGTGCTTAATTCAATACACGGTTCAAATATGACAAAAGGACAAAATGTAAAAGACATGATGACAGCAATGAATCCCCCACGTACCTTTGATGACAGTTTCTATCTTTATGGAGATGCTGCAAAGAAAAAAATATCGTTAGACGATACTGAAAAGGCCAAATCAGAACCCCTTTTTAGAAAGAAATCATCAGGAATCAACAATAATGTAAACGTCAATATCGATTTTTCAAGATTCGGACAATATGCTTTATTCTACATAACTCCGCATTTTAACTCCAATTATAGCAGATTAACGCAAAAGTCAATGAAGGCTGCCCATGGAACACGTCGTACAATAATCCAAGGATATTCTCGCCCATTAGCTTTCTATTCTCCTGTCTACAAAGACAAAATACCGACTGCAAATGTCAACCATCGTCGCCGTACACTTTATTGGAATCCTACTATACAAACCGACAAGAATGGTAAAATTAGCATAGAATGTCAGAACAGTATGTATGCCAATCCGATCATTCTTCACGCAGAAATGCTGAAAGGTGGAATCCCATGCAGTATTACGATTATTGGAGAGAAGAAAAAAATAAACCAGTAAATATCTCTAAAGTCCCTTTTAGAATTTCAAATTAGATGAAATACCGCCACTTCTGACAAATTCCCCTAATGATGTCAAGATTCGGTCAAGGGTAAAATGTATTTTTTGATAATCCTCATGATCTATAACTCCAAACAACCGTTATTTGGAACTAGCGCACTACAAGGATTTTTTCGGTCATTATACACGTGTACAAAACAATGAGGTTATAACCATAAATAACCCATATTCTACTATTCATTATAAACTTCTTGAATGAAAGATATTCATATATCAAAAAATTTTGTAGCTTCGTGAATATTACAAAAAAACAATAGTGAGACAACCGGAGTACATGAAACAGATATTCAATGAAGAACAAATAAATAAAGCTGTATTCATCATCGAAAGCCCTTTATCAAAGCTTTCGGAACTTTATCATAGTGAGGTTGAGAATCTTGCTATTTTATGGTGCTACTATTCTGGAAAGATAGAAGGCAATGGTTACACTTATGTTGAAACAGAGACACTCTTAAAAAACGGAATCACTCCATCAAAGAAGTATGAAGATGCCGAAATGCTAATCAATCTACACAATACATTCACCGAAGAATTGAAACATATCAAAGGGGAAAATAGTAGAAGAATAGATAAAAGCACTTTATTCAGAGTATATCAATCCATATCTTCTGATTTAGTTCCTGATGAAAAATCAGGGTATTTAAGAAATAGAACTGTTTGTGTTAGTGGCATAGAGTACACACCGACAAAGGAATTACACAAGATCCGAGAAAAACTAGACGAAATACTCTATCAACAGGAACAGTATACCAATCCATTGGAACGAGCCGTTTATCTTCATTGCAATATCGCCCAGTTACAGCCTTTCACTAGTGAGAACAAACACGCTCCCCGAATAATAGAAAGTTTTGTACTGATGCATGCTGATATCATTCCTGTTTATTCTTTAAGAGATGCTGATGTATTGAACTACAAAAAAAGACTAATATCTTTTTGCAAAACTGGAGCATATTCTCTGTATGCTGACTACTTCCTGAATAGACAAATTGAAAGAATAAAAGAAATAGAAGAATAAAAACAGTCTTTCCTTAAAACACCATCCTGATATCATGTTTTTGTAGTACCAATGTAGTACCATTTCAGTTAGGAGCAAAGAAAAACCCCTCTAGAATTTAATCTAAAGGGGGGGTTATGAGGTTCCTGGCGAACCTCTTTTTCTTAATTTCCCTTATTTATTCAACAAAACATTATTTTCATAAAACATTGAAAAACAACAAATTATTTATCATACAAAGAAAATAGAATAAAATAAGATAAAGAAAAGGTGGGAACAAAGTGGGAACATATAAAACATTTATTGTATATTTGTTCCCACCTTATCACAGTAAGAATTCGAACTAAAATATAAAGTATGGCAGTATCTTTTTTTATCCGAAACAAGAAGGCAAAGATAGCCACTCTATTTGCCCGTATCAGAAGCAAAGCTAAGGATATAGACATCAAGGCATCAACCTTATTAGAGGTTGATGTGGCAGCGTGGGAAAAGTCTCAGGAATCAGCAATAAAAAGAAAGAACTACAGAAATGACAAGAACAACAAAGAGTTTTTTGATAAACTGGACTTGATAGAGAAAACTCTAAATAACATCCTTGATTCCGATACAAACGTTACTAATGAGTTAGTTAATAAACGTATCTATGAAATAGTATATGCCGAACAGATAGCAACAGAGAAGGAACGTGCCGAAAATGAGGCTAAAGCCCTAGAAGAAGAACAGGCTACCAACTTCAACGACTTCATAGCACAATTCATTCACGAATGCGAAACCGGAAAGCGAAAAAAGAAGGGAGGAACTACAAATATATCTCCTGGAACAATCAAAAGCTACAAAGGCTTTCAATCACAGTTTAAAGCGTATCAGGAAACAAGGCTAAAGGTTATTGACTTTGAGGACTTGACAATAGAGTTTTATAATGACTTTCGGTCATTCCTCACAGATAAGGAGTACTCTCCTAATACTATCGCCCGCATGGTAAAGATATGCAAAACGATATGTTATGCAGCCGAACAGCTTAAACTAATGGATGCGGCAAACGTCCGGTTTGGTTTTGATGTGATCTATAAAGATGTTGATAATGTCTACTTGACTGAAGAACGAATACAGGAACTTTATGAGTACGATCTATCCAACCGCCCAGCATGGGAAAAAGTAAAAGATGTATTTGTTGTTGGCTGCCTGACCGGGCAACGTGTCAGTGATTATAAGCGTATCAATGCGAAAATGATAGTTACCCTTACCGATGGAAATAAGTACGTCAAACTAAAACAAGAAAAGACCGGAAATATAGTTTATATACCTCTTGATTATCGTGTTGCGGCTATCCTTGACAAATATAACGGTACACTACCCAAAGTTTATGACCAAAAGATAAACGACCATATCAAAGAGATTGGCGAGGCTTTAGGATGGACTGAAATAGTAGAGTTGGACGAACAACGGGGAGCAATGGAGTACATAGCAAAGAAACGTTTCTGTGACCTTCTTAAAACTCATACCTGCCGGAGAAGTTTGGCAACTAATATGTATAAAGCCGGTGCTTCATTAAGTTCTATAATGGCTATTACTGGACACAGTAGCGAGCAGCAGCTAAAAACATATCTCAAACTAGATGAATCGGAAAAGAGTATGATAGCTGCAAAAGAGAGTTATTTCACAAAATTGAAAATAGCAAAGTGATCCCTATATATTTAGAATAATTCAAGATGTTAGACTCCTACATAAAAATAGAAGATATAAAGAAACTCTTAGACGAGATTCGGCCTATAAATGGGCTAATTAAAAAGAGTGACTTTCAGAAAGGTATCATTAACTTGAAGGAATATAAGCAACCGAAGCCAGAAATTAAATACAGGATAAAAAATAGGCAAATGCTTATCTCTACAATTGAGAATCACATAAGAGATGTCCGAAACAAAAAAATAAAACCAAGAATCATTGCACACCTAGAACAACTTACAGGCATAAACCTTACAAATAGAAAAATAGAATTATTTGAAACTGATTTCTGGGATGAGGAAGATGTAAAAGGAGAAATAGACATTAGCAATATTGCATTGGACGGAAAAGAGATAATGCAAATACTCCATATTTCTAAACCAACCTTTCTTAGATTTAAGGAGCTAGGACTTATCCAAATGCACGATATTACAGTGAAAATTTACATAAGTGGTGTAATGCGCCTATCACGTCATTCTCTCTACTTTTATAAATGGAGCGATATAGCCAAGAATATATCCATCTGATTATCAATACAATAAAAAAACAATACAATTCCAAATCTTTACGATTGGTTCACGGTTTCAACGGTTTTCAACGGTTATTGTCCCACGGGTTGACAAATCGTAAAGATTTACTTTTCAAGTGCATATTTGCGCCATCAATAATACCTTCCTATATTTTTTTTCACTTCCTTTGCCGTGTAATTACAAGCCAACAGGCGTGCACGCCTATTTTATTAACCAATAAAATAAAATAGGATATGAAAAAAAGAAGTATAACCAACCAAGAAGAATCGCCAACAATAGGAATCAAGCAGGATATCATTATAAGCCTTTTTTCTCCATTCATAGATGTAATCGTAGATAAAGTATCCGAAAGGGTATTATCTGTTACCTCAAAGAAAGAGTCTAAGTTCTACACTCGTAAAGAAACTGCAGAATTACTTCATATCACCCTGCCAACCTTAGCTAGAATCACAAAAGACAAGCTAATTATATCCAAACGAGTAGGCAATAGAATCCTCTATGAAGCGGAGGCTATAGATGAGGCTGTTAAAAAGCAAGTTATATTCAAATATCGTAGAGTCTAACATAGTAGCCTCATCAATAAAAACGCCCAATTAAACAAATTACAGTCATGGACATCGATAAATTTTCCGAAAAAGAGCGTGACTTATTATTGGCAAAGTTAGCTGCCGATAAGAAGCGTAAGGAGTTGGCCAAACGCAAGAACTACCAGAAACTTCGTACTAAGTTTCTTTCCTCCGTTGAAAAGCGTATCCGCAAATACGTAAAGGATGGTCAGGAGTTAAAGGAATGGCTGAGGCTTGAGTCCGAATCTTATTACAATGCCCTGAAGGAGTACGGAGAGTTGAAGCGTGATGAACAATTGGGCTTCACTGTGAACAATGATACTTTCCGCGTCCAGGTAAAAGGGAACCGAGTTAAACGCTTCGATGAGCGTGCGGATGTTGCCGAGAAACGCCTCATCGATTATTTGGAGAAATGGATAGCCAGGAAGGGGGAAGGTGAAAAGAATCCCATCTATAAGCTCGCTATGTCCCTTCTTCAGCGTAACGAGTCCGGAGATCTTGATTATAAGTCCATTTCCCGGCTTTATGAACTGGAGGAGGATTTCAGTGATCCGGAGTATACTTCCATCATGCAGCTTTTTCGTGAGAGTAACACCGTAGAGGGCACCGTAATACGTTTCTATTTTGAGGATAAGGATGTTTCCGGCAAATGGAAGCGTATTGAACCGTCTTTTAATCAGATGTAATCAATGCATTGTTCAGCTTATGAAATGGCGTATGTTTGACAGGATGGATTTTAAAACGGTCCTCTGCGGTGAAAAGGACGTAGGACGCATTGTTTCCGCTTTTCATCTGCAATATTGCACCAAAGGGAACAAATCTTATTATGAGAGTTCCGAGTATGGTAAATTGGACGGTATTCACCTTAAAATAGATGGAAGAACTTTGAAAGTCGTATGTAGTGTGCAGAAAATATTCTCCAAGTATGCACGCGGTAATAGGCTGGACAATTCCGGATCGTTTACCGTCTCCGAGGGACGGGCTGCTTTAAGCCTACTTTTTGATTCAATCGGGATTGATGTTTCCCACGTTACAGTTACTTATTTTGAGATCGGTCTTAACATGAAGATGAGTCGTGATCCTTCGGAATACATCAAACGGGTAATGTCTACGGATGATGCCCGCGAAATGTATGCTGATGCCGATTATAAGAAGGACCGCCAAAAGACGACCGAAAAGGATAAGGATAAAAGAAAGATCCTGAAGATATACGATAAGAGTTTTGAGTACCGGCAAAAAGGAAAGACGGTGGATGATAATATTCTTCGTCTGGAAACTGTCTATCGCCGGCAAAAGGTCCCGTTACGGGATTTTTTCGATGAGGCTTATATTTCCCGTCTCACAAACCAGTTCTTTCGGGATTGGTATAATATATCATTCCCGCAAACGATCGTCTGTGAGAGCGGCACCAAAAGCAGCCAGATGGAACGTGCACAAAGGATTATGATGGTCGGACGTGACAAGTATATGGAAGAAAACCGTGATAATCTCCGGGAGGGAAGGATAACACCGAAACAGTACCGGGTAAACCGCGAATATGCCCAAATGTGGGACACACATAAAAAGCGATTTAAAATCGTTCCGTCTATAGAAGAAACTGAATATAAAAATCGGTTTAAAAAGCTGTTTTCCAGAATGATAGAATAAAAACGCAAGTAAATATAAATCAGTTAATTTTTTAACATAAAATTGTAATTAAAAAGATAAGTATTTAATTTACAGGAAATTACAAAAAGTCCGAAAGGGCATATTTATCTCGAAAGCTAATATTTTAATAATCAATATATTATGAATTTTGGATGCTTGATTTTAACAGTCATTAAGCAAATATGGCGCTATATATATGCCTTTATATATAAGGATACTTGTCTTAGAGTGCCGAGAGGCAACCGGGACGGTTCAAAATGCACCAAAAAGCTTTATTTATCGGGCTTTGAAAATATTGTCCTTTATGGCATGGTAAAATAAAGCAGGAAAATAAAACTGTAAAACGGGAATTTACCGTATGTAAAACTTTAAAATACTCAGTTATGAACGAATTAATCAACACTGATAGTTTTGGCAATCTTATTCCCATAACAGGTAATGGGAAAGAAGTTAATGCACGTGACTTGCACGCTTTTTTAGGCAGTAAGAAAGATTTTTCAAACTGGATCAAGGGGCGTATAGACAAATTCGGGTTTGTGGAAAACTTGGATTATCGCGTTTTGAAATTTGACTATTTAGGTAACTTATTGAGTATCAGACACAACAAAATGGGCGAGTCTGAAAATCAACAAGTTAGTAAAATTGAGTATATTCTGTCTATCAACATGGCAAAAGAGCTTTCAATGCTGGAAGGTAACGAACGGGGAAAACAAGCTCGGCAATATTTCATTGCCTGTGAGAATATAGTTCATGCTCTTTTAGAACAAAAGACAAGAGAACAGCAAAAGCAGATAGAGAGCATTACGGCCAATAACATGGAACTTCATAATCAGATAACAGCCCAGCAACCGGCAGTAATTTTCGCGGAAAGCGTAGCAAGTAGTAACGATACCATTCGTATGGATGATCTGGCAAAGTTGATAACTCAAAATGGCTATGTGATCAACCGTAACGAGCTTTTCGCATGGATGGTACAAAACGGTTATCTGTTGAAAAGATCCAGAAGAATTGGAGGAAAACGGATAAACGATTATTCACCATCGCAGGAAGGAGCTCGTCTCCGTTTGTTCCATCTCCATGCAGAACATATAAAAGGTCTGAATTGCGTACGCTATACCTGTAAAGTTACCGGTAAGGGACAAATCTATTTCGTGAATAAGTTCCGGGATATACGAAATAATAGATAATGCCCGTAGACGTGATTCTTTTTGTCTGTGTGGCGTTTTTGCTATTTCAATGTGTGTTTTATCGAATGGATCAATAAAAGCTCGCAAAATGGCTAAAAATTAAAAGAAGCATATGTAAAGAGAGGATTAAGAAGAATGTTCGCGAATTTAGGCGTTTTTTTTTCTTGAATAATTTATCATCGGAAATAGGAAAATCGCTTAGACGCAAACGAAATACCCAATAAAGGTAATTATGAAGAGGATAGTAGAACAAAATGAAAGATGCGATATAATTCAAATGAATTTTCGTGATCTACTTATCACTTTCCGATGCTGGAAAGATGGTAGCGGAATTATAGAGGCCAGAGTTGATGAAAACTTTGCCAAGGCCAACGGTTATCAATCTGTCGAAGATATGGCAGAAAAAACAATAGGCAAAGCCAAATTTGAAGAAATGTTCGGCGGTATACCTGACTGGATCAGATTTAACTCAAACGGAGATTTCACATTTGTAGGGATTAATAGAGCATTACTCAACTAAATAAATCATTAACAATCAGAATTTTAAATTATGGAACAGAAAGAATTTTTCGGAGTCAAAGAAAACAGTGAGAAGCTTCTTTATGTGAGAAGAGGTGGTAACAACGAGGTTCTTATCACAAAAGCAGTAAACGGTCAAATCATAGAAGAGGAAGATACTGTACATCTTGACTATGAAGAAGCTCGAAAACTTGGCATTCAATTACTTAAATTAGCGAATAAGGAGCTCCCTAAGTCGGGAGTTGATCTTAAGGCAGAATCCTTCGTAGATAAAATCACGATATATCAAGGGATAAATCCGGACGAGACACCGGCCAACCTCGCAGTTATCGCTATTGACGAAAGTGACGAGGCCAGACTATTAAGGGAAGATAGCGGAGAAGAACCTGGCTTTTCCATTAAAGGGGAAGAACTGGAAAAATTAATTTCTATGTTGGCAAAAATTGTGTGATCGTATTACATAGAAAGATTATCAATTTTAGGGGAAAATTGCCCTAAAATTGATAGTCAAGTAGTTAAGGTGAAAAACATCTAAATTGATTAATTATCCCAATCTTCAAAGAGAGTTAATAAAATAGTTTTAACTAAATGAAATGATCTAAATCATGGACATAAAAGAATATACGATAGAAGATGTAGGTATAGGATTAGGGCTTTGCGCAGGTGAAGATTTTATTCCTATCTCATACGCTGAAGGTGAAGAACTGATAAAGCATTTGCGTCGTTCTATTCCTCTGAAAACAATGACTATTATGTATGAGCATCCGGATGCGGGATTGATTGAAATGCTTCGAAAAAATGCTATAGGGATACTGGGACAGTTGGAAGATATTTTGTGTTAGTTCCAAGATGCATTTGTCTGCATGATTAGAAAGATATAAGACTGTATTAGGGTAATATATCATAACTAAATAGTACGGACAGAAAGGCATATCCCGTTAAAAAACGCTCCAAAACAAGGATAATCAAATGGAAATCAATATGTTGGCTTTGAAAAATAGATAATTATTAGAAAAAAAATAAGATAAAAACGGTGATATTAGAAAAGAAAACAGCGTTTTTTCTGTTTGATACTCCAAAAATAAAAAAAGAAAAAAAGTAACAGTATGACAGAATCCAATAGAGGAAAGCCCAAAGGACGTGTTAAAACCGGAGGACGTAAAAAGGGATGTACAATTCAGCTTAGGGACTGGATAAATGATGTTTTGACATCTAGCCGGACGCAATTTAAAAAGGATTTAAAACAATTGAATCCTGAAGACAGAGTACGCATATATGTAAATCTGCTAAGTTATGTGATTCCTAAAATGCAAGCATTGGGAGGAAAAGAACAGGAAGAGATACAATATGCAAATTTACTGAAAATGATTGATGATGCTCCAGATAAGCTCGTAGATGCAATTATTGCAAAAATAGAAGATAAACTAAATGCAGATCCGGATGGAAGCAAGAAATAGTGAGAAACGTAAGAGGATAAAAAGTCTTCTTTTTCAAAGGAAGGCATTGCCCACCTATCACGGTCCTACTAATGTATTCGAACGTATTGACGGTTCGATCGTCGCATGTGTGGGATACCCAGATGAGGAGCTGGAGAAACTAAAGAAACAATATAATCCTGTTGATCCTGATCTATTGTCAAAGGAACCATTCAGGTCGGAAAAGATAAGGATTAATGTAGGAGATGAATTAATATAACCAATACCGGGCAGGGATGCTTTATTGATTCTCTGCCCGGAATAAACCTATAGAATTTATGAATAAAATAAAACTCATGTAACTATGTACTTTAGATGTCAGATTTTAATAAATGGAATATCCTACGAAGCAACGGATGATCTCAAGAACTGGGATGATTTTGAACTTGCTTATAAAAGAAGTAATTATGACGGAGTACTTCGTTCTTTTAGCACTAAATTTGAGCTTGTAAACCGGTCTTATAGTTTGCTGAAGGAAGAATTTGAACAACATTATCTATCTGCAAAGGCTGCAATAGCATTCTATCTACGAAATAATAGTTGGAACTGGGATAAGGTATTTCAGTGTGCTTTGGATTTCTCTACTTATTCAGATGATGGTTATGTAATTTCAATCAATGCTATTGATAATACATTAGCCGCTATTATTAATGCAAAGAAGAGCATTCAATATGAGTATCTGGTAGCCGACCTTGAAACTCGCAATCTAAAGTATGATAGAATAGATATGATAAATTCTGTAAATTGGTATGTTACAGGAGAAAATGTAGAAGGAAGTGCAGATGTGAAAAATCAATTCGCAGGTGCAACTTATAATGCTATACCCTTATATTATTCAGAGGAAGAAATTTTTCGAAATACAAAGGTGAAATATAGTGATATTCCAGGTGGAGATGTTCAGGTAAGGTCTGGATTTATTCAAGCAATAGAGCCTGTTGAAGTAACTCTAAATATAAATATGTCTTTCATAACTGACACCCAGGAATCTGACAACACAAGAATTGTATTGTTTAAAAATGGGGTGATTTACAATGATATGAAATGGTATAACAATGGTTCTGATTTAACAAATATAGATGAAAATATAAAAGTTAAATTATCTCTTATTGGTTCATCTAATATTGGTGATAATCTTTCACTTGGTATATATTCTAATAAAGATATTTACAATGTCACTTTTAAAGAATGTAAAATTAAATGTTCTTGGAGTGAAAAAGCATTACCTGTTGGTATTGACGTAATTTCTCCCCAAACAATCCTGTCCAAGCTATTGGACAGCATGACAGAAAACACAATAGAGCACGAAGGGGTTATCGATGTTACACTCCCATCATCTGGTGGGATCGATTCAATTAAGTTTAACCGATTATTAGAGAGAACGTATATCATGGCTGCTGAAAGTTGCCGAGGACTGCCTAAAGCTAAAATATACACCTCTTACAAAAAGTTTTGTGAATGGATGGAGGCTGATTTCGGCTATGTCCCCGTTATAAATGAAAATACTGTAACTCTCAGGCACCGTGATAAACTGTTTAGTTCAACGGTAGTCAAGGATTTGGGAACGGGAATAAACGACTATGAGTTTTCCGTAAATGATTCTCTAATCTATTCCTCTGTGAAGGTCGGATATGATAAGCAGGATTATGACAGTATCAATGGACGTGATGAGTTCCATTTTACTAACGAATTTAGCACAGGCTTAAAGATTGCAGACAATACACTTTCCTTGATAAGTCCGTATCGTGCCGATGCCTACGGAATAGAGTTTTTGGTTCAAAAGCGAGGAGAAGACACTACTGACAGCGATAGCGATAATGATGTATTCTTTGTAGATTGTGTAGAAGATACTTCTACCGGAACATTGGAATTAAACAGGCCATATTCTGAAAGTCAGCTTTCCGGCTTGTTAAGTCCGGACACTATATTTAATCTCAATTATTCTCCACGCTTTATGCTGGAAGCTAATAAGGCGTATATAGGCGCATGTACTAACATGCTTAAATTTACTTCTTCTGACGGGAATAGCGATGTTTCTATAGATGGAGTAAAGGAGACGGATGATTTTTCAATCCCTGAACGATTATTTACGGTATCAGAGGTTGAAGTAGAGACTGGCGATATTAGTGCTCCAGATGATTTGCTAGGGTTGGTGTCTTTAAATAATAAAGGGAGAATCATTACAGGGTATATCAAGCAAATAAAATCCTATATTGGTAAAGCTAAATCATCCTCTTATACACTGATCGTAAAGGATATAAAAAGTAATCAAGATGGAGGAACATTCGTATAAAGTTTGTACAATTTGTAATGTAGCGTAGTGCGACACTATACTTCGTTTTGACGAAAAGAAATTTGCCGTAGTAAAATTCCCTGTTGTCTCTCTTGAGAGCAGGGGATTTTTGTTATAGTATTGCCTACTATTGACAATTAATAATAGTGTGTTTATATTATGCGAAAACGTACAAAAAGCAAAAACAAGTTTATAAGCCTTGCAGATATTTTACGATTATAAAAGTGATTCTCAATCACCTTATATGATGAAGCGAAAACTATTAATAAGGCAATAAAAATTGTAATACAGATGTTTTAAAATAAATCATTTGCTATTGTCGGGTATAATATTTAATTTTGAATAAATCTAAATAAAGAGCGTATGAAGCTATACGCAACCGTTGCCAGTCGTTCGGGGGGTCTATTTTGGGACCTCCTTTTTTTGTGCCTTCTATTAGCTTTTTCTGTTAAAATCACATCAAGAATAAGCTCAAAAACAAGGATAAGATTAGGATAAGGGTAAAACAAAAAGTAGCAAGGTTTTGACAAGGGTAATTAAGCAAATCACGGCAAGATTACGGCAAGGGTAGTTTGATAAACAACCCAAAGGTTACTCAAAGGAAAATCTAAATCCGTAAATTCTACATATGTAAATTCCGGAAAGCTGATACGAATATTGTTTGTAGTAGGTTCAATGATGGCAATAACAGACCGTAATGATTAACGGGTGCCGATCTGTACTAGTTAAATATACCTTCTCGCTCCTCATTTTCGAGGAACGACCAAACCAGAAGCGCATTCGTCCTGGTCCTGTTACGGCCGCCAATTTTGACGTGTCTCCTTTGCCATTTCGGGCAAGCGAGTTACAGTAAGTTTATATTCATTTGCTGGCCTGTCGTTTTTAGGGTTTTCGCCAAAATTGTTGAAAACTCGATAATCATACTTTTTGCCATTCTGGGTAATAACTTGATTATTCATAGGGCTATAAAAATCAGAACCTTTGCAATTTCGCAAAGCTGCGCAGCAAGTTTCAAGGCAAAATCCTCAAAACCGATCCGTGTGCGGACTGGTTAAAGTGAAATAACCTATCCTTTAATATGGTTTGGGCACACATTTTAAATACCCGGAATTCCGGGTATTTACTTGCAGCTCGTGAATATCATGCTCCATAATTTTGTGGAGCAAGAAATGTTTTGCGTTTGATAATTAGACATAGGGATCAGTAAATTGCCGATGCCCTACATCTGGCGGAGGGTACCTGAATCCAAATTTGGATTGACGTGCTTAACTACCCGCCTATCTGTTGAGCATAAATTTCGGCTGAAACAAACAGTTTCGCTCTGACAGGCTTTTGCACGTCGAACAATCAAATGCTCATTCAATGAAAGATCGTTGAAATTTGGGCAAATATGAAGGTACAACGGACATATTATCGTCGTAACATTGGAAGCCTCAATAAAGGTGCTGAAATCGAACTTTTAAGGGTAATTGTGAGTTACGTTTTAAATACGGTTATTCCCGTATTTGCATTGCCAAAAAGTAATCGGCTTACATTTCATCTCGTTAACCGGCAAGAATTTTCCGTACCGTCTGATTATCAGGTTAAACGCAATTTACCGTTGAGTAGTTCCAATGAGAGCGGATTTTTTCGCCGACATAAAAAGGCAGCTGGACTTTCGGCATACCCCTTCAAATTGCGGATGATATTGTTGATGTCTCCACAAAATTGTGGACAGATACCAGAAAACATAGCTAAAACCTGTTCAGTAAATGCAAAAGGAAGCTTTCGGATACAGCCTCAACTTGACATCACAGGTTGTGATTTCAAGATAGCCCATTCGGAAGCGCATCTTTCTCATCCTATTTTGAAGCTGTAAAGGAGGAGTATAATTTTATATCATGATGTTAAATAAACAATGATGATATAAAAATTGTTGTATATTTAAATATAACAGCGTATATTTGCAACGCTCATCTATAAATAGAAGGAGTTTCGGGGCTCGGTTTATCTTGATATAAATCTGAGCCCTGCGTTTTTACTCAATGTTCGGTAATCGTTTCTTCATTTTCTTCTTTATACTCTTTTCCGCATATTCTTTATTTAGATAATAGGCTGTTAACAAGTAGTAAGAACTTTTTCTTTGGCATTCAAGAACTATCACATATTTCTCTTTTTTATCATAAATATATGTTTTTGTAACATCGCAACGCTTCTTCTGATCACGTTCTGTTACACTAAAAACTTCTACGTTATCAGGAGACATTTCTTTAATATGATGATTAATCCAATGTAGTCGTTGAGAACGGTCTTTTTCAAAAACTCGTTTAGATGGTAATAGATTTCCATTCTCATCTATTTCTTGTATTTCTTCACAAGTAAGGTGAGTAAATTGTCGCCCCATATCGGCTTCTCCATCCGATTTTATAGGATAAATTTGCTTCTCTCTAAACTTGAAATTAGGATTGTCTTCTATATCTCTTTTATAGACTCCCATAAGAGATTTTTTACGTTGATGCTCATTCAAATGTAGAATTTCAAGCAATTCAGGATATTTCTTTAATAAATTGAAGGGCATAATTGTTATTTTAATGAGATAAAGAATAGATTAAACTTCTTCTTAGATAAAGGTGTTGTTCGATTCAATGAAATATTTGCATGTTCTCGTATCTTATCTACAATCTTCTTTTTGGCAATAACCTTGCCTTCCACATCGCCTTTTTCAATTCGTAGATTATAATTTATGGCTCCCATTAATATATCCGCCAATTGCACAAAGCAGCTTTCATGAGAACGTATGAATTGAAAATGTCTAATAGATGAGTTCCATTTTAAAATCTCTCGTAGCTTATGAAGCTTGTTATGGCTGCATGTATCTTTTATATCAAAAAAAACATTATACTCATTCTCCATATCAGTTAAATGATGTAGAAGCTGATAATACATCCTAAAATAAAAATCATTGAAAGTATATTCAGGGCGAGTTTCATCTATTTGAGACTTATCCACAATGACAACTCTAAACTTCATATCTGTCATGAAAAAATAGTCAACAAGTTCATTATACATCGGGTATGTTGCATCATGTACGTTAGTCCATTTCAACTCACCTTCATAATTATGTTTTGCCTTAATGGCTTTAATTTGCTCTCTTGCCATCTTTATTTGTGGATATGCAATACTTACATACCCTAGAAGCATGTATGGATGTCCATCGTTTTTCAAATGTGTACTTTCGTCGCAATAGATATTAAATGTTTTGCTCATATTCATTCTACTTTGATATTGTTCTTCAGATAATCAACTACTTGCTGCAAACTATCAGCATCCTCTGGCTTGAAAATAAATTCGTCAAAATCTCCATAGATACTGCGATGTCCGAATATGTATTTTACGGCTTTCCATGTCCGTTTGAATATATTGGGTTCGGGTTTGAGATGCACACTGCAATAAACCTCCTTATCGTCCGTGAAGTAAGTCATTACAAGTTGATGCTCCACATTATTACAGGAGCAAATGAATAATTTATTGACTGTATCTTCCATGTCATTCTGCTTTAATGCTATAAAACAATTTCTCCGCTTTCTATTCTATCCAGTAACCGAGACAAATCCGGCACACTATTTATATTGTAGTTGGTATCTCTTATGCGGATCACTCCAATAATACCACCGGAAGAGGATGTAAATAACTCTGGAACATCAACATCTAAAGCAGACGCAATCCTTTCCAACACTTCAACACTTGGGTTTCCGTTAATATGTTGACTCAAACCAACATTACTAATTCCCATCTTTTGGGCTAAATCCTTTACAGTTGTACCCTTTTCTTTGATTAGTTCTTTAATACGTAAAGCCATAGCTTTAATTTTTAGACATTGCAAATATATGCAAATCAAACAACTTTTAAAGCAATAACTTTATTAATAAATATTAAATTAAAGTTTTAAGCTAATGCATTATTTGCTCAACTTAAACTGATAAGTTATATTTGCAATACAAACATTAAAGCCAACAGTTTAAAGTTACAAGATATGGCACGTTACGATTTAAGCAAGATAATGGGAAAGGCTTGGGCACTATTCACGAACGCCCGTGCAAAGTACCCGACATTTGCCGATGCACTCCGTAAGTCTTGGAGCATGGCAAAATTTGAGGTTAAAGTAGCGGAAGCACGCCAGGCAATCGAAGCGGAGACAAAAGCACGTGAAGAGAACGAGCAAGCCGCCATTAGTTCGGTTCTTCTTCGTACACAAATCGAAGCTGACCGGATCAGAAGAGAAGCGGAAGCTAAAGCGGAACGCATGAAAGGTGAGATAGCAGCACGCAAAGAGGGTATCTCTTACAATGAGTATCAAAACCGTATTAGTCGTGCAATGGGCTACGGGTGTGGTTCCTATTGTGGTGACTGATTTATCCATAAGTTGATTTGTTTTCATGGAAGTACTGGTCCGTGAGGATAGGTGCTTCTCTTTCACTGAATTATTAACCGGATGGGGCGTAAATCGCTACCCCATCATAAAATATACACTATGACAGAAACAAAGGTTTACAAGCTCCATGACAGTATTCATGTTGAGGCTTTTACAACGTCTTTAGGGATAGAAGGGATAAAGCATAATGTATTCGAATACGAAGAGTACACAGCAATAGAAGTGACCGGCACGCCATTAGAGATAACAAGAGCCTCATCAATATATCAACAGGTTACAACCATTAAACTATAATGATATGGAGACAATGAAAAAAGGAGTAATACGAAAAGCATCACTCCCTACTAGAATCAATCCGGTAGTAGGCTTTTATTCTACCTTGATATTGATGTTTTTACCACAGTTGGGGCAGGTAATGGAAACTGTATCTTTCTTGGGCTGTTCGAAAAGTTCGGTAACAGGTACGCATAAGGCATCCGCTATCTTATTGAGAGTTTCAACAGTAGGATTTCCGTTAACCATATTTGAAAGATTAACCCTGTTAATACCCATCTTATCGGCAAGTTCTGTTATAGTCATACCCTTTTCTTTGATAATGTCTTTAATTCTTAAGTTCATAATCGTAATGTTTTAGTTTACGATACAAATATAAACATTTTTATTGAATGTAATGCTTTTACGGTACAATTATTAGTTAAAGTAGTGTTAAATACATCTTTTTATTTGGTTGCTTGTACCGTTACATACTACATTTGTGCAGTAAACGAAACATAAAACGGTACAATAATAAATACAATAACATGGAGATCATTATAATACTTGGTAGCCTCATAGCTGGCTACTACACATTCAGAAAAAATGGAGAAACATTATTTTATAAAAGATAAACACATGAAATCACTTACTACGGATAAGGCTTACAACGACCTAAAAATAAAGTACGATCATTTATATAATGACCATGTCAACCTCACAACAGAACTAAGAAATAGGGGGACTGAGATCATGAGTCTATTGCATGAAATGGAAGATTGCAAAAAAGAAATACATCGCTTGGTTATGAGAAATTCTGATATCGTGCTAGAGAATGCAGAAATCATCCGCGCATATAATACAGTAGTTAAGATGTTAATGGAATACGGAGTTACTCGCAACGAAATAGCCAAGCTCCTAAGGAGTAATCAATCCATTTCCGGAAGAATTAAGCAAACAGGAAAGGTTATTGAATACGACTTCACCAAAGGAAGAACACTTAAGCACTCCAAATGATCTATTACGACTAGCAATGTATCACCGAGGAGGAATCCTCCTAAATATAAAAAATATGGATATACCCGCTAAATATATCATCAAGATAGACAATATGTACCTATCAGAGCTTACATTTCTGTGGGTATATTATGGACAACCTTGCGACCTGCTATTCCAGAGGCCCAAGACAACAGGATGTACAGGGATATGGGTAGTAGTCGAGAATGAGAATACAAGAATATTCTTAGAACGCGCAAAGGAGAAAACCGGATGCGAGTTAATTAAAGCAAATTAAATACGATTATGAATATACATCAAACATCACCCCGACCAGATTGCACTCATTTTGCCAAATGTGGCGAACGGTCTATAGCCTATTGTCGAAGATACGGCGAAAAGGAATGTGCATCCTGTAATTTAGTGAAGCGAAAGCCCAGGAACCGAGTTATAACAGACGGAGTAGAACTAAAACTATGTACTCATTGCGGGAAAACCCTTCCGTTGCACCGGTTTTATAACCGGACAGTATATCGGAACGGTAAGAGCTATCATTTGAAAACTTCGTGGTGCCGGATATGTATGTCCGACAGCCAGCGAATGAGAAATGAGAGGAAGGCCGGGATTAATCATACATAATAGGTCGGAGGTTTCGGTCCGGCACTGAAGTTGATGCCAATCGACAAAGCTGCCCCGGTAACAATACGGTTGCCGGGCTTACATTTAAAAAATCTAATTATGAATATACATCAAATATCGCCTATATCTGATTGCATCCACTTTCCCAAAGCTTGTAGAATTGATAGAAGAGCCAGCCCCGTATTGGTAGAAATTTGTATCTTTGCGATCTATGGAAATAGGGACGGCTGTCAACGCAATACAGCGAGAACGTTACACAAAAGGTTTTCGTATTGTTGTATGATAGTCGTCCTACTTTGTACAGTCAATACTTTCTTATATCTTTGTAATCGAAATCTGAACTATCTTTTGAGTTGGTGCAAACTAAATCAATTCATTTATCGATATTTTATGCTTGTTTTGTGTTTGTATATTTATGCTGTTTCGTCGTGAGATGAGGCGGCATTTCTTATTTTACCCGTATTCCTTTCAGGGGTTGCGATTTTAGGGCCTTCTCTTTGCTGATGATAGTTTCTTTGTCCGGTGCTAGAAAATCGCTTAGATGCAAACAGGATGAGAAAACGAGCAAAAAAACGAGCAAAGGAGTATAGGATAACATGAGAAAATCTCACATTATAGTAGTATTCTTTTATGTTTTACGACATGTTTCGAGTAAAAACGACTATAAAAAAGCGAAATAAGATAAAATGAGATAAAGAAAACAATAAAAACATGCTATATTTGCATCAGAAAAAAAGAGCAAAGGAATGAAAATAAAGGAATTAACGATAGATGAAATGCTTAAATTAAAAGCTGTGGTACTATACGTCATAAACAAATGTGACGAAATAGACTATTTTCATTTATTCAAAATACTATATTTTGCGGACAGAGCTCATTATGCTAAATATGGCAGAAGAATCATTCAAGATACTTTCTGTGCACTACCTAAAGGACCTGTCCCCTCTGTTTTATTTGATGCGATAAAGGTAGCGACCAAACAAGCTACTGCCGTTAATAATTCACCGTTATCAATTATTTCAAATTCCATTGAATCTCCAGATTCCGCATATTATTTTATACTGAGTGCAAAAGAATTACCAGATATGGAAGAATTATCGCAATCAGATATTGACTGCCTTGATGCTTCTATAAAAGAAAATAAAAATATTGATATAGATACTCTGTCTACAAAATCTCACGATGAAGCATGGGAAAATGCATGGGAAAAACAAAAAGCACATCCTATGGATGCAATTCTAATGGCAAAAGCAGGTGGAGCAAATGAAAGCATGATAGAATATATTAAAGAAAACGAAGAGATTAACAAACTTGCTTTTTAAGACATGGGAGCATCTATTGCTGATATTTTATCCAATAAAGAAAAATCGCAACTTGTTTTACCTAATATAAATAAGGGAGATGTCTTTAAAATGAGATTAACCCCAAAAGAAGGAATAATTCCTAAAAATAAAGGCGACAACGACCGTGACAAATATTTCATTATCGTAGGAAAAACAGCAAATAATGCTCTTATCGGTTTTGTTGTTATTAATAGCAATATCAATACCAATATTTCGAAAGAGCTACAGGATCTGCACTATCCAATAAATGTCAGCGACTATCCATTCCTAAAGAAGAATAGTTTTGTCTGCTGTGCTGAACTCAAAGAAATTACAGCCGATAACTTTATAGACAGATATGAAGGAGAAAGAAGATGCGGGAAATTAACAAATGAAGATTTAGAACTCATTATTGGAGCTTTGAAATCATCCCCATTGGTTACTCCTAAACAATTAAAAAGATTTGGCTTATAATTTTTTCCATCCACTAAAAACAAATTCAAAAAACTTTATCTCATGATAAACAAGAAAGATGCTTGCCAAGCGTTAATTGATGGCAAAATTATTATTGCGTATTTCGGCAATAACGGTGACTATCAATACCCCCATTTAGCAGCCCCTATTGAGATTAGACTATTCGGTAACCTATTCTGTACATATACATCACACGGTACTCATACAAGGAAACTCACAGAAAGTAATATTATGGAGGCACTTGATAAAAAATTCAATTCTCTTAGAATTTGCCCGGTATGCATTTTAGATAAAAGACCTATTGATGAACCTATGCTACCAAGATTATAATAATAGACAGCTAGTATTATTTATGCTTCTGAATTTATATTATCAAGTCTCTAATTACAATTAGTTTAGGTTTTACTTCTTTCCTGAATTGACTACATTCCAATTATTCCTAAGCATAAATATTCCCTGTTATTTCGTTCATTTGTCACTTAACAAAAAGAAAAAAACATGGAAATAGATCCGATTATTAAGCAAGCCATTGAGATTGGTATTAAATTAGGTATTGAAGCATACAGGAATGAAAGGAATGCAAACCTCAAAAACAAAAAGATTCTTATCTGCAGGTCTGATGCAGAAAGACGTTTTGGTCGTGGAGTTATCAGAAATTTAGAGAAACGGAAACTAGTATTTCCTTATCAATTTGGTATTGAAACAATGGTAAACGAAGAAGGTGACAAAATTTCCGAACCTAGAGGACATATATACTACAAACTGCATGAAATTATGGAAGCTGTTGAGGGTGGAAACATTCTAAAGTGTCTTCAAAAAATACAGATGTAGATAAAATAACCAAAAGCAATTTAATATAAAATCAACAAATTATGAAATTACAAGATTTATTGGAAAGCGATTTAAATATTTCCATAACGATACGATCAAGGAGCTAAAAGAATTTGCAGATTATCTTCTCCAACAGTCAAAAGATGATATAGAACGTTTGATTTTAGAAACAAAGCAACCCAAAGAATACCTTACTCCCAATGAAACCGCAAAACTATTGCATGTCAACCGTAGCACATTATATCAGTGGAATAAAAATGGATATTTACGTGTAATAGAAGTTGGAGGAAAAAGGCTTTATAGACAATCTGATATTGATGCCATTTTAAATAGGAAATAATCAGAAAAGAGCTGAAAAAGCAATTATTGGAGATTGATTTATAACTTAATAAATAATACTATGATAGGAATAGAAAGAAGATTTTCAGACGACACTCGCCTAATTGACTTAACAGTTGGTGAATTTAAGGATTTATGTAATAGTTTGATTCCTAAACCTAAAGAGGAAGAAAACGATGAAATAGTATATGGTCTTGATGGCCTGGCTAAAATTTTTGGTGTATCAAAAAATCAAGCATATAGAATGAAAAGGTCTGGTAAATATAAAGAAGCCATAAAACAAGAAGGTCAAGTTATTATCACAAATAAGAAAAAGGCCTTAGAATTATTCGGAAAGCAAAATTAATTGCAATAATGAAAGTTATTAGAACCAAACTTCCGAATACCGTTATTTGGAACTGATACACTACAAAGATTTTTCCGTAGTCATTCGCACGTATGAAAGATATGCTTAAAATTCCGATTTTTCGGATACTATAAAAAGGGAAAAGAAATAAGCATGAAGATTTTTTCACGGTCATTACACATGTGAGAAGAAAATTCCACTTTCCTACTCTAATTTTGTAGTACCAATGTAATACCATTCCCAATACAGCTTTAAAAAGGTGGGAACAAAGTGGGAACATTTTCACCTATTAAAAAAGAAAAGCCCTTTCAGAAATCATCTGAAAGGGCTTCATGAGGTTCCTGGCGGATTCGAACCGCCGTACACGGTTTTGCAGACCGCTGACTAAGCCACTCATCCAAGGAACCATTTTTTCTCGTTTGCGGTTGCAAAGGTAGTACAAATTTTGAAACTACCAACTATCCACAGCAATTTTTCTTTGTACTTTTTTTCTTTACACCGCACTCTTGACGTTTCTTTTCCATCATATCCTTTAAATCACAGCCACTTACGCAACTATCACAAGGATTCTCACTTTCGCGCGTACGACGAAAAAAAAGATAAATTCCATATATTACACGGGCAATGCAGAGTACAATCAGTACTCCGACTACCCATTCCTGCCAATTATTCATACAAACAACCCTCCAATCTGATAAACTGAAAATGCCACCAGCCAAGCCAGCCCTGTTGTATAGCAAGCTGCAAACAACGCCCACTTCCAACTGCCGGACTCCTGCTTAATAGCTGCTAATGCCGCAATACAAGGGAAGTAGATCAACACAAACAGCATATAACAGAACGCCACTAAAGGTGTGATCGGAATCCGCTCTGCCAAACTAGCCTCATCGGCTTTCCGATCATCCACATACAAAACTCCCAGTGTACTAACAACCAGCTCCTTCGCACCTACTCCGGAAATCAAACCGATACCCAGTTTCCAATCAAATCCCATCGGCTTTATTACCGGCTCTATAGCCCGTCCCAACTGACCGATATAAGAATTTTCCTGTTGTTCAGCTACCGTCTCGTATGCCTCATGATTCGGATAATATCCGAGGAACCAGATGATAATAGAAGCAATCATAATAATTCCTCCCATTTTTTTCAAATATTGTGCTCCTTTCTCCCAGGTATGACGGAAAATAGACTTTGCCGTCGGCATTCGATAAGGCGGAAGTTCCATTACAAAAGGAGTATCGTCACCTTTCACCAAAAACTTGCTGAACAGTCGAGCCAACAATACAGCCAGAAAAATCCCGATCGCATAAATACTTAACAACACCAAACTCGCATTGTTCGGAAAGAAAGCCCCTACCAGCAACAAATAAATGGGCAAACGCGCACTACAAGACATCAACGGATTAATCAGCATCGTAATCAGACGGCTTTTCCGGTTCTCAATAGTACGGGAAGCCATGATTGCAGGCACATTACATCCGAATCCCATAATCAACGGAATAAACGACTTTCCGTGTAAGCCCATCTTATGCATGATTTTATCCATAATAAAAGCTGCACGTGCCATATATCCGGAGTCTTCCATCAGCGAAATACAGAAATACAGAATCAGAATATTGGGCAAAAAGACGATAACACCGCCTACACCACCTACAATACCGTCAACCAACATATCCTTCAACGGTCCTTCCGACATATTGTTGCGAATCAAATCACCAATTTGTCCTACCAGCCATTCAATTCCCATCATCGGATATTCTCCAAGCACAAACGTCCCTTCGAACATCAGATACATAAAAAGGAAAAAGATTGGATATCCCCAGATACGATGAGTAACGATCGCATCCAGCACCTTCGTAGTCTGTGCCTGCTCCAGATGATTGTCAGTGAATGTCTCTTTCAACGCACCACTGATAAAACCATATTTGGCATCTGTAATAGCAGATTCGCAATCTTCATTCATTGTTTCCTGAACACGCTTAGCCATCTTGTCACGGATACGGAAAATCTCTCCCGCATTCGGCAGTGTACGCACAAAACTCTCTATATCAGGATCGTTTTCCAATAACTTGATAGACAAAAAACGAGTGGAATATTTATGGCGGATAAATTCATTCTTGGATACCTCCTCTTTTACAGCGTCAATCGCTTTTTCCAGATCGGGTCCATGATTAATATGGATGTGCCGGAATACACGACCCGTTTTTTTATGTTCACGCACGTAATCTTCCAAATGTTCTTCCTCATGATTCTTCCGGTCTTCCAAAGAATCGTGCCATTCGGTCAGATCCTTCAGAACCTCCGGATTCATATTCCCGTGTTTATCAAAGAAGTCTACACCTTCATAAAGGTTGATAACTACATGAAACAAGGTATCCAATCCACGATTCTTCTTGCTGACAGTAGGCAGCATCGGTACTCCGAACAATTTACTCAGCAAATGATAATCCAATGTATTACCACTGGATTCCAGTTCGTCGTAAATATTCAAAGCCACCACCATACGAACATTCATGTCAATCAACTGGGTAGTCAGATACAGATTCCGTTCCAGATTTGAAGAATCAACGACATTGATGATAACATCCGGCGTTTCATCAATAATATGACGGCGGACATAAATTTCTTCCGGCGTATAAGCCGATAATGAATAAGTTCCCGGCAAATCAACAATGCGGAAGTGATAACCTTCGAAATCGAAATACCCTTCTTTGGCGTCTACGGTCACACCGCTATAGTTTCCTACATGCTCGTGAGCACCGGAAGCTAGATTAAAAAGAGAAGTTTTGCCTGAGTTCGGATTCCCGACCAAAGCAACGTTGATGGTACGACGCTTACCTAACGCCAACCGTTTCATATCTTCTTCTTTTACAGAAACGTCTTCGGGCAGTCCTTCATGATATATAGTTTCTTCGGCTTGCTTTTTTGCCTCTTCCTCGCTTACCACTTCAATCATTTCCGCTTCCTGACGACGAAGAGAAATTTCATAACCTAAGACTTTATATTTAATGGGGTCTTTCAGTGGAGCATTCAGCAATACTTCAACAGTTTTACCTTTTATAAAACCCATCTCCACAATACGTTTACGAAAGCCGCCGTGTCCCAATACCTTAACGATGACACCTTTTTCACCTGTTCCTAATTCGGATAAACGCATAACTATCTTAATTTTCGGCAAAGATAATTCATAACTTCCGAGCACGCAAATTATTTAGAATGTTTTTAAATAGCAGACTTCTCATATGCCGACAGTAGCTAAATTAACTCATTAAAAGTTCAGGTTCCGACGGCTAAGTTTTTTTAGCCTATCCTGACTGACTTTATATGCAAAAACTTATCCGTCTCACTATAGTGGAACACAAGAATCGCTATAGTTCCCTTTGCGTCCGACATAGTGGCACGAAAGAGAAACTAGAGTAGGACGAATTAGATATTGCGAAAAAAAAATTGATTTATAGGAATTTTTCTCCTAGTTAGTCCGATAAAAACAATTAGCATTCACTTGAGATAGCTCAATAAACTATTATCTTTGCAGATATGATACAACAACGGGTTATACAATATATAGAGAAGGAGCATTTATTCTCATTAAATGATAAGATTCTGGTTGCCCTGAGTGGTGGAGCAGACTCTGTTGCTTTGTTGTGTGTTCTCCATACAGCAGGTTATCCATGTGAAGCTGCCCACTGCAACTTTCATTTACGTGGGGAAGAGTCAAATCGGGATGAGCTGTTTGTACGGCAACTTTGCCGAAAATATGGGATTCATCTGCATACTATCGACTTCAACACCACTCAGTATGCAACAGAAAAACGGATTTCGATAGAAATGGCAGCCAGAGAACTTCGCTATAACTGGTTCGAAAAAATAAAAAAAGAATGTAAAGCCAATGTAATCGCCGTAGCTCATCATCAGGACGACAGTGTAGAAACGATGCTACTCAACCTCATTCGTGGAACAGGCATCACCGGCTTATTAGGAATCCGTCCCCGAAACGGAGCAATCGTACGCCCACTGCTTTGCATCAATCGGGAAGAAATCATCCGCTACCTACAACAGATCGGACAAGACTTCGTAACAGACAGCACCAATCTGGAAGATGAATACACCCGTAATAAAATCCGTCTCCATCTGCTCCCACTGATGCAGGAAATAAATCCATCAGTCAAAAACAGCCTGATAGAGACAAGCAATTATCTGAATGATGTTGCCACTATATATAATAAGGTAATAGACGAAACCAAAAAGAAGATTATCACTCCGGAAGGTATCCGAATCGACGCTTTATTGGACGCCCCCACTCCCGAAACCCTTTTATTTGAGACGCTGCATCCACTAGGATTTAATTCGGCACAAATCAAAGATATAGCAAACTCCCTCCACGGGCAACCGGGAAAACAATTCATCAGCAAAGAATGGAGAGTTATCAAAGACCGTAATTTGCTCTTATTGGAAAGTATCCGCCCGGAAGATGGAACCACTCTTCCTTATCAATTAATAAAGGAAGAAAGAGAATACTCTCCCAATTTCCAGATTCCACAGGATAAAAAGACCGCTTGTTTCGATGCCGATAAATTAACAGAGGAAATACACTGTCGTAAATGGCGGACAGGCGATACATTTATTCCCTTCGGCATGAAAGGCAGGAAAAAAGTAAGCGATTATCTGACCGACCGCAAATTCTCTATCAGCCAAAAGGAACGCCAATGGGTACTCTGCTGCGGCGAACGCATAGCATGGCTGATAGGTGAACGGACAGATAACCGCTTTCGTATAGACGAAACGACCAAACGAGTGATAATCTATAAGATAGTCTGAGGTAATTTCTGTTTCTTGAAACACTCGGAAAGCAGAGACGCGAAAGGAGTATCATACACCCTTGCCTTCTTCGCACAAGCTTTCACACAGGCACAACATTTAATACATTTTTCCGCATCTGTGTTTACTTCATCCCCTCTGGTGATTGCTCCAGCCGGACAACGAGCCGCACAGATACCGCAATGAGTACACAAGCTCTCATCCTCTATCCAAGGGGTACGAGGGAGCGGAGTACCGCTTTTGCGTAACTTGATCACTTTTCTCAAAAAGCGGAATAAAGGGAAAAATGGCTGACTGGGGCGTTTTATAGCACGTACATCGACCTGATAGAGAGTCTCGTCTCCAGCAGCCGCTTGTATTTTCTCCATTATTTTTCTTCCGAAATCTTCCGCATAATTCAAATCCGATTCATTCGGACGCCCGTCTGCAATCGGGCATTTATCGGTGCTATATGAATGTTCACCTATAAAGGTTGCTCCGGCAATCACTTTCATCCCGTGGGGAATAGCAAAAGCATCCAGTTCCATCAATGCCTTTTCGTAAGCACGATTTCCATAAACCACGACCAACACAGTAGGAGTATCCAGTCCACGAATATTTTCCAGACGTTCCATAGCTAAAGGAGCCACATGACCTCCATATACAGGAACTACGATAACAGCCAATGCAGAAGTGGGAATAACGGTTTCCTCGACAGTCTGCAATGTGAGATTCATCGGAACGACATTTTTTATACCGGTTCCGTGAACAATTGCTTCGGCTACTTGTTTTGATGTGTGTGTAGGCGAAAAATAAATTAAACGAGCTTCATTTACTGTCATACTATTTTCTTTTATACAGCAAAGATACGTTTTTACGCTGAAAAAAGTGTCTGATTGTTCATGAAACCAAAAATATTTATTATCTTTGCCCCGTTGAAACATTCTACGATTCAACATATACATCCCTAATTCATAATTAAAAACAAAACATATGCTCGCATATCTGCGGTTATTACGCTGTAGTAATGCTGTCCATATTTCATCAAGACAGAAATTTTAATAACTTACCATACTATATGTATAACATTATCCAATTGAACGACAAAAATCTGTCGGAACTTCAAATTATTGCCAAAGAGCTAGGCATCAAAAAAGCAGACTCATTTAAAAAAGAAGAACTTGTTTACAAGATACTCGATGAGCAAGCCATAGCCGGAGCCACTAAGAAAGTTGCCGCAGAGAAATTAAAAGAAGAACGCAAAGGAGAGAAAAGCAAGCGTTCGCGCACAGCCGTACCGAAAAAAGAGGAAAAAGCAGCACCCGCGCCGAAAAACGCTGAAGTAGCTAAAAATAAAGAAAATGCTCCTGTAGCCAAAGCTCAGCAACAGCCTAAAGAAGAAGCTGCCAATAAAGCCAAAGAGGCTCCTGCTGCTGAACCGAAAGCGGAAAATGCTGCTCCAAAACGCAAAGTAGGCCGTCCACGCAAAGACGCCAACACCACTGAAAAAGCAGAAAGCAAGGAAGTGGAAAATGCAAAACCGATAGTGAAAGCAACAGAAGAAAAAGCGGTTGCAGAAAAAACGGTAGTTGCACCTGCTGAAAAAGCTGCTCCGGTACAAGAGACAGAAAAGAAAGTAAAGGAAAACAAGCCGGCTATTGCAGAAAAACCAGTAATCGCCAAACCACAAAAGAAATCGGCACCGGTGATCGATGAAGAAAGCAATATCCTGTCCAGCGACGACGATGATGACTTTATCCCAATCGAAGACCTGCCTTCTGAAAAAATAGAGCTTCCTACCGAACTCTTCGGCAAATTTGAAGCTACAAAAGCAGAAACGGCACAGGCAGCCCCCGAACAGGCTCCACAACCACAGCAACAGCATTCTCAACCGCAACAACGCCAGCGTATTGTCCGTCCACGCGACAACAACAATAATAATAACAATGCCGGCAACAACAATGCCAATGCTAACGCCAACAACAATAATAATTTCCAGCGTAATAACAATAACAATCAGCGTCCTCCGATGCAGCAACGTCCTGCACCACAGCAGAATAATGTTGCCGAGAGCGTTCCTCCTGTACAACAACAGCCGGAACGCAAAGTGATTGAGCGTGAAAAACCCTACGAATTTGATGATATCCTCAGCGGAGTAGGCGTTTTGGAAATCATGCAGGACGGATACGGATTCCTCCGTTCTTCTGATTACAATTATCTTTCTTCTCCGGACGATATTTATGTATCACAGTCACAAATTAAGTTATTTGGTCTTAAGACCGGTGACGTGGTAGAAGGCATCATCCGTCCACCCAAAGAAGGAGAAAAATATTTCCCGTTAGTGAAGGTATCAAAGATCAACGGACGTGATGCGGCATTCGTTCGCGACCGTGTTCCTTTCGAACATTTGACTCCGCTCTTCCCTGACGAGAAATTCAGACTCTGTAAAGGCGGGTATTCAGATTCCATGTCTGCCCGTGTTGTAGACCTTTTCGCCCCGATCGGTAAAGGACAGCGTGCACTGATCGTTGCACAGCCCAAAACAGGTAAAACGATCTTAATGAAAGATATCGCCAACGCTATCGCAGCCAATCATCCGGAAGTATATATGATTATGCTACTGATCGATGAACGTCCGGAGGAAGTAACCGATATGGCACGCAGCGTCAATGCAGAAGTTATCGCTTCTACTTTTGACGAACCGGCAGAACGCCACGTCAAAATCGCAGGCATCGTACTGGAAAAAGCAAAAAGGCTGGTAGAATGCGGCCACGACGTAGTAATCTTCCTCGATTCTATCACCCGTTTGGCACGTGCGTACAATACAGTATCTCCCGCATCCGGCAAAGTACTCTCCGGTGGTGTGGATGCCAATGCGCTTCACAAGCCCAAACGTTTCTTTGGTGCTGCCCGTAACATCGAAAACGGCGGTTCACTGACTATCATTGCTACTGCACTGATCGACACCGGTTCCAAAATGGACGAAGTTATCTTCGAAGAATTCAAGGGTACAGGTAACATGGAGTTACAGCTCGACCGCAACCTGTCCAACAAGCGTATCTTCCCTGCTGTCAACATCACTGCATCCAGCACTCGTCGCGACGATCTGCTGCTTGACAAGACAACACTCGACCGCATGTGGATATTACGCAAATACCTTGCAGATATGAACCCTATCGAAGCAATGGATTTTGTAAAAGACCGTCTGGAAAAAACAAGAGACAACGACGAATTCCTGATGAGCATGAATAGCTAATCAAGAATAAGTGAGCAACAAATAATGAACGGTGGATAAACTGGAACGATGAATAATCGCAGTTTATCCACCGTTCTTTCTATAACCCACTGTTCACGATTCATCGCAAACATCCGCCGCTCTCCACAAATCGTTTATCTCATATTTCATTTTTGTACAAATTAGTTTCATTTACGTCCAAAAACACTTCCCTGCTCTTTTTTGCTCTTTGTTTTTTCCTACTTTTGCTACAAAATCAATCACTTAATTCTAACCAAGAATGAAAACAATTTATCCATTCATGGGATTGGCTCTTTGCGGCGCAGCGGCTCAGGCACAAGAAAAGCCTAACTTTCTGATTATCCAGTGCGACCATCTGACACAACGTGTAGTAGGTGCTTACGGGCATACACAAGGCTGTACACTTCCCATTGACGAAGTTGCATCAAGAGGAGTGATCTTCTCTAACGCCTATGTAGGCTGCCCCCTCAGTCAGCCTTCACGTGCAGCACTATGGAGCGGCATGATGCCCCATCAAACTAATGTACGTTCAAATTCCAGCGAACCCATCAACACACGCCTGCCGGAAAGCGTGCCGACACTGGGAAGTCTTTTTTCCGAAAGCGGCTATGAAGCTGTACACTTCGGAAAGACTCATGACATGGGCTCACTGAGAGGTTTCAAACATAAAGAACCGGTAGCCAAGCCATTTACCGATCCCGAATTTCCGGTCAACAATGACAGTTTTCTAGATGTAGGTACCTGTGAGGATGCAGTTGCCTACCTCAACAATCCGCCTAATGAACCCTTTATTTGCATTGCGGATTTCCAAAACCCACATAACATTTGCGGATTCATCGGTGAAAACGCAGGCGTACACACAGATCGCCCCATCAGCGGTCCCCTACCCGAATTGCCGGACAACTTTGATGTAGAAGACTGGAATAATATTCCTACTCCCGTGCAGTATATCTGTTGCAGCCACCGCCGCATGACACAGGCTGCCCACTGGAGCGAAGAAAACTATCGCCATTATATCGCTGCTTTCCAGCATTATACCAAGATGGTATCCAAGCAAGTAGAGAGCGTACTGAAAGCCCTTTACTCCACCCCTGCCGGAAAAAACACCATTGTCGTAATCCTGGCAGACCACGGCGACGGTATGGCATCTCATCGCATGGTGACCAAACATATCAGCTTCTATGATGAAATGACCAACATTCCGTTTATCTTCGCAGGTCCCGGCATCAAACAGCAGAAAAAGCCTGTAGATCATCTTCTGACACAACCTACATTAGATCTCTTGCCTACCCTTTGCGATTTGGCAGGCATTGCAGTTCCGGCAGAAAAAGCCGGCATCAGCCTTGCACCGACTCTAAGAGGAGAGAAACAACAGGAAAGCCATCCTTACGTTGTTTCCGAATGGCACAGCGAATATGAATACGTCACTACTCCCGGACGTATGGTGCGTGGTCCCAGATACAAATACACACATTATCTGGAAGGAAACGGAGAAGAACTATATGACATGAAAAAAGACCCGGGTGAAAGAAAAAATCTTGCCAAGGACCCTAAATACTCTAAAATACTCGCCGAACACCGTGCTCTGCTGGACGATTATATCACACGTTCCAAAGATGATTACCGCAGTCTGAAAGTAGATGCCGACCCTCGGTGCAGAAACCACACTCCCGGCTACCCCAGTCACGAAGGTCCTGGAGCACGTGAAATCATCAAAAGAAAATAATTCTATAAAAAAGAGTGAAGATTCCTTGCCAGTCTTCGCTCTTTTTATTTCTTTTGCACATCACCATACGAACAAACAAAATAGTGAACAGTAATTTACAGCATATATCAGCAACAATTGCAGCCATATTTATATCGGTGGCTCTCCATGCAACAAACCTGAATAAAGAACGATTAGCCTCACTGCAACCACTTGTCGATTATGACCTTTCTTTCTATACAGATATCAACATTACCACAGACAGCATCATTTTATGGGAAAAGCTTTTAAGTCCTGAATTAGAAAAGCGGCAAGAATACCATATTCTGTTTCCACTGAAAATGATGGCAGTTCAGGCATTAGTCACAGAAGGCAATATCAGCCTGGCAATCAACAATGCAAATTCGATGTATCAGCAAGCCAAAACAATAGATTATCCTTTCGGAACAGCACTGGCACTGCGCGCTCTTGCAGATACCTATCAAAGCTCAGGAAATTTTCAATCTGCCATGGAGTCTTATGAAGAATCTCTGAAAATAATGCAGAAAATTCCCGCAAGCAATTCATACCTTAAAACAAGTATGTTCTATTTGATTCTGAGCGAACTCAATTTTAAACCAATGGCAGATATCCAGAAAGATTTTTCATACCTGGAATCCCTCTACCACAAGGAATCCGGTTTGCCTAATGACTTTTATCTGCCTTGTAGCTATGCATATTATTATATCCAGACCAATATGCTCCCGAAGGCATTAGAGTGTCTGAAACAATTAGATACAATCTGCAAGCAATATCCATATCCATACTATTTTTCGATTTCCAGCTATATGTACGCCAGCTATCATATTGAATCAAAAGAATATGATAAAGCACTGAAAGAATATGATGAATTACTTGCAATAACAAAAAAGTCCGCTTTATTCAGGCACGTTCAGTTATTGCAGGAACGTGCCAAAGTTTTAGCACTTATGGGTGAAAAGCAAGAGGCATGCAAGGTGTATGAGGTAATAAATAATCTCAAAGATTCATTGGATGCCCAAAGCTATCTCAGACAGATAAACGAACTGCATACCCTATATCAGATAGACAAAAGTGAACATAACTATATAAACATACAGAAAAATCTTTATTACTGGAGTCTCTCCGTTATCCTGATTATTGTAGTACTGATCATCTGTGCCATTTTCCATATCAAGCGCAACAACAATCGCCTTTTGCAGTCGCAACGGGAGCAGGAAGAAGCCAAGAAACAAGCAGAAAAGTCTATCCATACCAAAAGTCTTTTCCTCTCCAACATGAGCCATGAGATTCGCACTCCTCTTAATGCATTATCCGGTTTTTCGTCCATTCTGACAGAAGAATCCATTGATAATGAAACGAAACAGCAATGCAATGATATCATCCAGCAAAACTCGGAATTACTACTCAAACTGATTAATGACGTGATCGATTTATCCAGCCTTGAAATCGGAAAAATGAAATTCAAATTCAAGGAATGTGATATTGTAGCTTTGTGCAGAAATGTCATTGACATGGTTGAAAAAATAAAGCAGACTCAGGCAGAAGTACGCTTTTCCACCTCTCTCAGTTCGCTGAAACTGACAACGGACAGTGCCCGCCTCCAACAAGTATTAATCAACTTACTCATCAACGCTACGAAATTTACGACACAAGGCACGATCACACTGGAACTGATAAAACAAACGGAAGACACAGCACTCTTCTCCGTCAGTGATACCGGTTGCGGAATCTCCAAGGAGAACCAGAATAAGATATTCAACCGCTTCGAGAAACTCGATGAAAACGCACAGGGCACAGGACTCGGATTGTCCATCTGTCAACTCATTATCGAACAATTGGGAGGCAAAATATGGATTGACCCGGGCTATGACAAAGGAGCACGTTTTCTGTTCACACACCCGATTCGCCAAGGGCAGATAAAAGAGGAGGAAACCAGATGAAACGACTCATACTACTGATGATTACCTGTTACTGTCTGTTGCCGGGTCATGCAAACACCGACATAGCCTCAGACAGTTTACTACAAGTGTTGCAGACACTGCCGCATGACACAACCCGTCTCTCTACCCTGAATGATATTATTAAGATAGAGCAAAACAACTACAAATGTATCCAATATTCAGATACGCTGATGCAGGAAGCATTAAAACTAAAAAATGACAAATATGCCAGTTTAGCCGCTTATTATCATCTATTGTATTATTACAATCGCAGTGAACAGGATAGTGTAGCCAAATGGATAGTACGAATGGAACCGTATGTCCAGAGATCCGGTCTATGGGATTATTTTTTCGATGCTCAACGCTTCCAAATTGATTTATATACTTTTACCGAACAATATGAGCTCGCCATCAGCGAAGCGAACAAAATGAAGCAGAAAGCCCTCAACACCAACAGCAACCGAGGCACCGTAGCTGCTTACCAATGTCTGTCCAATGCTTATATCGGTAGCCAGCGCTGGAACGAAGGTCTTAAAGCACTGGAAGAAGCATACAGGCTGCTTCCGAAAAAGGGCAATGCAGTAGTCCATATTTCCGTATTGTCTCAGCTCGTGTCCGTGACCAAAGAAATGAAAGACAATAACAGGCAACTGAAGTACCTGCAAGAGCTGGAAAGTGTACTCCGCAAATTCATCATCGACAACCCATCTTTAAAAGACGGTTTTGCTGACGTATTCATTTTCAATGAGATTTTCTACGCACATTATTATCTGAATACCAATCAACCCCTACTAGCCTATTCACATATAGAAAAATCTAAAAAGTATCTGACTGAAAATACCTATTTCATGTATAAGGTGCTCTACTACGACATCTATGCAGAATACTATCAGAGTATCAAGCAATACCAGCAGGCATCAGCCTATATCGATACTACATTAACTATGCTGAAGAAGGATTTTACCAGCGACTATGCCGAACAACTGCTAAAACAGGCTAAAATATGGGTAGAAGCTGAAGACTATAACAAAGCTACGACTCTCTATCAGCAGGCACTAGCCATCAAAGACTCAGCTGCTATGGCACTCTCCAACACCCAAATGGAGCAAATCAAAAAAAGCTACAATCTGGACAAGATAGAACTGAAACAACAAAAACAAACCAATCAGATCCGCCTGACCAGCCTGGTGGCAATCACTGCCATTCTGATTGTATTGTTCATTTCCCTGTTCCGGCTCTTCAAAATTCGAAAAGCCTTGAAATACTCAGAAAGCGAAATACGCAAAGCAGCAGAAACAGTACGGGTGACCAATGAAATCAAGAACCGCTTTCTGTCAAATATGAGCTATAACATCCGGACTCCGCTCAATAATGTAGTAGGATTTTCACAACTCATAGCCAGCGAACCAAACATAGACGAAAATACAAGAGAAGAATATTCAGCAATTATCCACCAAAGTTCAGAGAAATTAATGCGACTTGTCAATGACGTACTCGATTTGTCACGCTTGGAAGCCAAAATGATGAAATTCCAGATACAAGACTATGACGCTGTCGCACTTTGTAACGAAGTATGCTACATGGCACGCATGAATAATGAAAAGACAGGTATTCAAATCCGATTCACTTCGGAAGTAGACTCACTTTCTCTTCATACGGATACAACCCGATTGGGACATGCATTACTCAGCACTCTGACCTATCCGCAAGAATATGAACCGGAAGAACAACCGGAGGAACGAATCATCTACTTTACAGTGAGCCAAAATGGCGGAATGCTTCAGTTCCGTATTCTCAACTCTCCATTGGCAGACGAGAATTTCACCTCACAGGAGACCATTATCCGGCATGAAATCAACCAGTTACTGCTGGCTTATTTCGGAGGAATCTATCAAGTTAATGCACAAGGAACAGAAGGTTCGGAAATTGTTTTCGCCTATCCCATTGCTTCAGAATCGGAATAAAGCACTATCTTTGCAAACTGTAAACTTAAACGCTTAATTATGTATACCAACAAACAGATTTGGAGTGTCAGTTATCCGATACTACTTAGCTTGCTGGCGCAAAATGTCATCAATGTCACCGATACCGCCTTCCTGGGACACGTGAGCGAAGTGGCTCTGGGAGCTTCGGCCATGGGTGGACTATTCTATATCTGTATATTTACTATCGCTTTCGGATTCAGTACAGGCTCACAGATCGTCATTGCACGGCGCAATGGAGAAGGGCGTTACAGTGATGTAGGACCGGTAATGATTCAAGGAGTCATGTTCCTTCTGTTGATAGCCATATTGATGTTCGGCTTTACCAAAGCGTTCGGAGGAAATATCATGCGGTTATTGGTTTCTTCCGAATCCATCTACGAAGGCACAATGGAATTTTTGGACTGGCGTATTTACGGGTTCTTCTTCTCGTTTATCAGTGTGATGTTCCGTGCACTATACATCGGTATCACTCGTACCAAAGTACTGACCATTAATGCCGTCGTCATGGCATTGACCAACGTAATACTGGACTATGCACTGATTTTCGGTAAATTCGGTCTGCCGGAAATGGGTATCAAAGGAGCCGCCATCGCTTCCGTACTAGCAGAAGTTTCCTCCATTCTTTTCTTCCTGATCTATACGTATATCAGTGTCGACCTGAAAAAATACGGTCTGAACCGTCTCCGCTCATTCGATCCGGCATTGCTGATGCGTATTCTCAGCATCTCATGCTTCACCATGCTTCAATATTTCTTGTCGATGGCAACATGGTTCGTGTTCTTCGTTGCCGTAGAACGGCTGGGACAGCGGGAACTGGCAATCGCCAACATCGTCCGCAGTATCTATGTCGTACTGCTGATTCCGGTAAATGCACTGGCAACGACGACTAACAGCCTTGTCAGCAATGCGATTGGTGCAGGAGGTATCCAGTACGTCATGCCGCTTATCAATAAAATAGCCCGATTTTCGTTCTTTATTATGCTCGGATTAGTAGGGCTGTCGGTTTTGTTTCCACAGTTCCTGCTCTCCGTTTATACCAGCGAAGCAGCGTTAATCACAGAATCCGTACCTTCGGTATATGTCATCTGTTGCGCTATGCTCATAGCATCAGTAGCCAATGTCGTATTCAACGGTATCTCCGGAACAGGAAATACGCAGGCAGCCTTATTGCTCGAAACAATCACGATTGCCATTTATGGTTCCTACATCGTTTTTGTCGGAATGTGGCTCAAAGCACCGATTGAAATCTGCTTTACGATTGAGATTCTGTACTATACCTTACTGCTGTTAACAAGCTATATTTATCTCAAAAAAGCAAAATGGCAGAATAAAAAGATATAAATACAAGAGATTTTTGTACATTTGCAAGCTCAAATAAAGAGTAGACGGAAAAGTCCCTCTTTCGGCCAAGTAAATTGTAATTAGTAATTCGTAATTAAATAACTATGTTCGATAATTTAAGTGAAAGACTAGAACGGTCATTCAAGATTCTGAAAGGTGAAGGCAAAATCACCGAAATTAACGTGGCGGAGACGCTGAAAGATGTACGTAAGGCATTGCTTGATGCCGACGTTAACTACAAGGTTGCGAAAACTTTCACTGACACGGTGAAAGAAAAAGCCATCGGTCAGAATGTACTTACGGCTGTGAAGCCAAGCCAGTTGATGGTGAAGATTGTGCACGACGAACTGACTCAGTTAATGGGTGGTGAAACTGTAGAAATCAACCTCGAATCCCGTCCGGCAGTTATTCTGATGTCAGGTCTGCAAGGTTCGGGTAAGACCACTTTCTCCGGTAAGTTGGCACGCATGCTGAAAACAAAGAAGAATCGCAAGCCATTACTGGTAGCCTGTGACGTTTACCGTCCGGCAGCTATCGAACAATTGCGTGTGCTGGCAGAACAAATTGAAGTTCCGATGTACTCAGAGCTGGACAGCAAAAATCCGGTAGAGATTGCACAACATGCTATCCAGGAAGCTAAAGCCAAAGGATATGACCTCGTAATCGTCGATACAGCCGGACGTCTGGCTGTAGATGAGCAGATGATGAACGAGATCACCGCTATCAAGGAAGCTATCAATCCGGACGAAATTCTGTTCGTAGTAGACTCCATGACAGGACAGGATGCCGTAAATACTGCCAAAGAATTTAACGAACGACTTGACTTTAACGGTGTAGTACTGACTAAACTGGATGGTGATACCCGTGGTGGTGCAGCTCTTTCTATCCGTTCGGTAGTCAACAAACCTATCAAATTTGTAGGTACCAAAGATCATGACGGAGCCGCTAAAAGTACCTCCGATTGGCCTTTGATGCGAGCAGCGGAAGTCTACCTGAATTATGCCGAAGCCAAAGCCGAACTGGGAACACTTAAACAAGAAGACCTGGATATCTCTATCAATAAAATTCGAGAACGGGCTAAAATGCCGGATCTGAATCTTACGGATGCCAACAGTAACCCTGATCCTTATCTGGCAGCTTGCTATCCGAATGTTGAGCAGGGAACGAATAAGGGCGTCATTCTCGAAATCCGTCGCGAACGTACAATTGAACTAGTAATGGAAGGGTTGAGACAATGGGATTTATTCCGTTGGAAAGAAGGTAAACAAATGTTCAATCATTACGTACCTTACTACGGTATTTATGTTCCCGGAGTAGGAACATACGATATGGATGGTGACGGGAAGCCTGATCTGGAAATCTACGAAACCACAGCGACCTCCCAATGTGATAATAAAAAGAAACTGGATAAGGATATCTATCTCTCCAACGGAACATCCGGTTATATTATCGGATTCCCCAAAGTTACTTATGGCAAAGACTGGAAAGAGGAAAGAGACTACTTATGGCCTATCCCTGCTGACCAGCGCGTACTTACACAAGGCATTCTAACCCAAAATCCGGGTTGGGAAGATGGACTAAGCTACTAACTAACTCTTTATTTATTTCTTCATCAGAAGGTGTATCGGAAGATAATCGATACACCTTCCCATTACTATCGCCTTTCACTAGGCTATCAAATCCTACCACCATGTTAAAACAACTTATCAAATTTTATCACATCAGCACTCCTGCGACTCCTCTTAAAAAAGACAAGAAAAAACTTAAAAGATTGCAGTGGGCTACCTTTCTTTCCGCCACAGCCGGATATGGTATTTATTATGTCTGTCGGCTAAGCCTGAATGTAGTAAAGAAACCGATTGTTGAAGAAGGAATCTTTTCAGAAACAGAGCTCGGTATTATCGGAGCAGTGTTATTTTTCACCTATGCTATCGGAAAATTCACTAACGGATTTCTGGCAGACCGCAGCAATATCAGGCGTTTCATGTCCACCGGACTGCTAATTACAGCCCTGGCAAACTTATGCCTAGGATTCACCCACTCTTTCATTCTATTCGCCATATTATGGGGAATCAGCGGATGGTTTCAGTCAATGGGGGCTGCATCGGGAGTTGTTTCCTTGAGTCGCTGGTACAACAGCAAAGAATGCGGAACCTATTATGGCTTAGGTCTTTCTGTGGTTTCGGGTGGAAAAGCCACAACATCGGGGAAGCAATGACTTTCATTATTGTCGCCTCCATTGTCAGTGCTTTAGGATGGAGATACGGTTTCATTGGAGCCGGAAGTATCGGAATAATCGGGGCATTAATCGTCTGGAGATTCTTTCATGATTCTCCGGAAAGTGAAGGGCTGCCTGCCGTCAATCATCCACAAATGCAAAGTGAAACAGGTGATGCTGCCGATTTCAACAAGGCACAACGGCAAGCTCTAATGATGCCCGCAATTTGGATACTTGCCATTTCGAGTGCATTGATGTACGTCAGCCGCTATGCCGTAAACAGCTGGGGAGTCTTCTATCTGGAAACCCAGAAAGGATATTCTACACTGGACGCCAGTTTTATCATTTCTATCGGTTCGGTTTGTGGAATTATCGGTACAATGTTTTCCGGTGTCATCTCCGACAAGTTTTTCAGTGGGCGCAGAAATGCTCCTGCACTCATCTTCGGTCTGATGAATGTAATGGCACTTTGTCTGTTTCTATTAGTTCCGGGTGTCCACTTTTGGGTAGACGCGTTATCCATGGTACTGTTCGGTACTGCGATCGGAGTACTCCTCTGTTTCTTGGGCGGATTGATGGCAGTTGACATTGCTCCCCGGAACGCTTCAGGTGCAGCATTAGGAATCGTAGGTATTGCCAGTTACATCGGGGCAGGTATACAGGATATTATGAGCGGTATTCTCATAGGAGGGCATAAAAGCATTGTCGATGGCAAAGAAATCTATGACTTTTCTTATATCAATATTTTTTGGATCGGAGCCGCATTACTCTCCGTCTTTTTTGCTTTATTGGTATGGAATGTGAAATCAAAGGATTAACAGAACTGTCAGTATCATAAAAAACGTGAGTTCTTTTCGTCCTCATATGAATTTATTTCG
>OGRH01000151.1_pt1 | contig 59814 bp, 56 predicted proteins | sample 1553461 | NCBI WGS metagenome assembly OGRH01 (sample SAMEA2580092, study PRJEB22360) | human gut metagenome | biome: human gut; feature: human-associated habitat; material: faeces | place: Denmark | collected 2008/2010
GAGCCATAATACCAATGTTTCTGGTTCTCTCTAATGGATATTCTCTTCCAGCCAACGGATTTTCCTCCTCTTAGAATCTGTAGTGAGCAAATGCCTTGTTAGCCTCTGCCATCTTATGAACTTCTTCTTTCTTCTTCACAGAAGCACCTGTGTTGTTAGATGCATCCAGAATCTCGTTTGCCAGTCTGTCTTCCATGGTACGCTCGCCTCTCTTACGAGAATAAGCGGTCAGCCAACGAAGGCCAAGAGCCTGACGTCTGTCCGGTCTTACCTCGATCGGTACCTGATAAGTAGCACCACCGATACGTCTTGCTTTTACTTCAAGAACCGGCATGATATTGTTCATTGCTTCTTCAAATACTTCGATTGCTGGTTTTCCAGCTTTTTCTTCTACTTTAGCAAATGCGCCGTATACGATTTTCTGGGCAACGCCTCTCTTACCATCCAGCATGATGTTGTTGATCAGCTTGGTTACCACTTTGTTATTGTATAACGGATCTGCTAAAACATCTCTTTTCTGAGTATGTCCTTTACGTGGCACGTTACTTCCCTCCTTAACCATCATTCGATTAAATCATCGGTACTCACACTTATTTGCAGTATGTCCGCGCGTGTAAATTCTCTATAAATCCGCAGCCGTGGGGATTTATGGAATAACGCACAACATTTCGCTTTTTTGTGATACTAGATATATCTCGAACTCGTTTTACTTAATTATTTCTTTTTCGGTCTCTTAGCACCGTATTTAGAACGGGCCTGTTTTCTGTTAGCAACACCTGCAGTATCAAGTGTACCACGGATGATGTGGTATCTGGTACCTGGCAGGTCCTTAACTCTTCCTCCACGGATCAGAACAACGCTGTGCTCCTGAAGGTTGTGACCTTCTCCTGGGATGTAACTTGTTACTTCGATTCCGTTGGAAAGACGAACTCTGGCGATTTTACGAAGAGCTGAGTTAGGTTTTTTCGGTGTAGCAGTTTTAACAGCTGTGCACACACCTCTCTTCTGAGGAGAAGACATATCTGTGGATTTCTTTCTCAGAGAATTGTAGCTTTTCTGCAGTGCCGGCGCGGTAGATTTCTTTACGGAAGTCTCACGGCCTTTTCTTACTAACTGGTTGAATGTTGGCATTCCATTTCACCTCCTGATAGATTTCTCCGTGTGTCCCACGGGGTTTCATACGGCTGCTTTAGTTCAACATAATTGCTTTGCAGCTTTTGCGCGCACAAAAAACAGTCTTTTACGCACGCTCGTTTATTATAGCGTCTGTCCTTTCAAAAGTCAAGGGGGAAATTCGCAAAAAATCGCGTATTTACGCGGCTTCTGCGGATTTCCCCCATTGATGCATTACTGTGCAAAAGTATTTTTTCTTCCTATTATAATCTCACCAGATTATTTTCTGACATTTTCTGTTTTTCGTTAAAGCGGACGGTTCCTGAAGGCCGGACACGCATCACACCGCTTCGGCTTCTCCTCGCTCTGTGCATTGCCCCAGAGGTCACGCGCTTTCTCTTCGGCACACCCTTTGCACCAGGGAAACATGCGGACATTGCTGATGTAAAATTTCTCAAAGTTTGTCTCGTCGTTGTTGATGTCAAACTGCTGCTTTCTCGACAGCTCTTCCGTATGTTCTGCAATCCAGGCCTTCTGCCCTTCGGTTGCCGGATACCCCGGTCCGCCGAGGACGTAATCCATATCGGCATGGAGATTTTCCGGTTCGCCTGGTTTGTGGAATCCTACAAATAAAATATAACCGCGGCGCAAAAGCTCCTGGATCGGCTCGTCCGTCTGGCCGTCCGGACCTAAAATCGCCCGCGCGGTCTGCGCATGAAAATTTTCTGTTTTGGGATAGAATTTCCCAGTTGGTGCTAAAAATCCATCTGCCATTTTCTTTTCTCCCATGTTCTCATTTGCTGTATGCTTTTCTATACCATAACCGATTTTTTCAAAACAGGCAAGGTTTGTTTTACTGGATTTTTTTTTTTATCTGTGCTATACTCTTGCCCGTGCATTTATGCAATCGGATTTTCCCGTCTTTTTGCGGGTGTCCGGACTGGTTCGTGAACTTCCCAGTATAAAAAACCAAGTATCTCAAAATTTTCATCAAAGGAGATTGGAAAATGAATGCAAGAAAACTGATCATCGACTGTGATCCGGGCATCGACGATTCTCTCGCCCTGATGCTTGCCGCGGCTTCGAAAGAGCTTGATCTTGTCGGCATCACCACAGTCAGCGGAAATGTACCCGCTTCTATGGGCGCTAAAAATGCCCTCAAAATTCTTTCTATGATTGGAAAACCAGATGTCCCGGTTTATGTCGGCGAGGAGACGCCTCTGGTCCGCGACTACGTGGACGCGATGGACACCCACGGCATGGACGGTCTCGGCGAATCGGGCTGGCCGGATGCCGAAGGCCTTACGCCAAACAAGGACGCTGTTTCTTTCCTGATCGAAACCTTAAAAGCAACCCCTGATGTTACCATTCTTGCCCTCGGACCGATGACGAACCTTGCAAAAGTCATCTCCCGCGCACCGGAGTGCCTGACAAACCTGACGGCTCTTGTCTCCATGGGCGGAAGCTATAAGAGCCATGGAAACTGCTCCCCGGTTGCCGAGTACAATTACTGGTGCGACCCGGATGCCGCAGCCGAAGTATTCCGCGCGTTTTCCGAGCTGCCGCAGCTTGCAGGCAAAAAGCTTCATATGATCGGGCTGGATGTCACACGAAAAATTGTCCTGACGCCGAATCTTGTGGAATATATGAAATGCGTAAATCCAGGAGTCGGAACCCGCATTGAGGAGCTGACGCGCTTCTACTTTGATTTCCACTGGAAACAGGAAAAGGTCATCGGATGCGTGATCAACGATCCGCTCGCGGCCGCTTATCTTGTGGATCCGTCGCTCTGCAGCGGTTTTGATGCGTATACGCAGGTAGAAACCGGAGGCCTCTGCATCGGACAGACGGTTGTGGATGCCATGAATTTTTATCAGAAAGCACCGAACAGCCACATTCTGACGCAGGTCGATGTGCGCCGTTTCTTCCTGATGTTCTTTGAGCGCGTTCTCGGCGTGCCGCAGGAGGAATCCGCACCGGTTCTCGACCAGATTCTCACCGCACCGCCGGTCTTCCCACATGAGACGATGTTTCAGAAGGGAGGCGAGGCATGATGAATACTAACCGTACGTTAAAGCTCACGACACTCGCGCTCTGCGGTGTCATCAATATTCTCGGCGGTACCATTGCTCTGCTGCTGCGTCTTCCGGTTTATCTGGACTCCATCGGAACAGTTCTGGCAGCCGCTCTGTTCGGACCTGCTGCAGGCCTCGTTCCGGGACTGATCTCCGGACTCATTTCCGGCATGACGAGTGATGTCTATGCGTTTTACTATATTCCGGTGCAGCTTGTCATCGGTCTCGTTGCCGGCCTTGTATTCCGCAGACTCCGCCCGTCCCATACGGCAGAATCCCGCAGCGAGAGTCTTTCCCTCCGCTCCATGGGCTGGAAGCTGTTTCCGGCAGCGCTTGTGATTTCGCTTCCAGGTACTGTGGTAAGTTCCACAATCACTGCGGTTGTTTTCGGTGGAATTACTTCCTCCGGCTCCACTGTGCTGGTGCAGCTGCTTCACAGCCTCGGCATGAATCTGACGCTGTCCGTCTGCGTTGTACAGGCTCTGACCGACTTTGTGGACCGAATGATCGTCCTTGCTGTCGTTCTTGTGATTCTGCCTGCTGTCCATTCTGCTTTCGGCAGTCTTTCCATGAGAAGCAGAAAATAATCTGTACCAATAGCACAAAGAATCCTGCAAAAAATTCACTTTCTTTTTTGCAGGATTCTCATATTTTGGCATAACAAGAACTCCGGAAAAAAGGGGAGGCTGCATCAGGAGCCATCCCTTTTCCGGAGTTTTTTATTTCTTCTTTAATAAAATCATTCACATGCGCGGATCCATACCTGCATTTCGCCCTCACCTCGGTTGTTCCACATATAATATGGAATCAGCTTCAGTTTCGTCTTTTCCTCTTCCTCTTTCTGATACAGATGATACAGCGGCTGTTTTTCCGCATCGCCCAGCTTCATGCGACGTCCCTCGGCCGTTACGCACACAAAGTGCTCGCCCAGCTCATCGGCTGCTTCTGCGGTTTTTTCACCATTCACACAGAGTTTTGTCAAATGCAGATTCTTTCCGTTGTCTGCTTCTTCCATACAGTAAACAACCGGTCCTCGTTTTACGGCAACACGACCGGCGTCCTCGCGTACAAGCGGATTGGATGCCAAAAACTGGATTTCCATCGGGAAGTTCAGGCGGATCGTCTCACCCTTCGCCCATACTTTTGTCACATACAGATACCCGTCTTTTTCTTCCAATTCTGCGCCTTTTGGAATCTCTTTTTCATAAGAAGCACACCATCCCGGGATGCGGAATGCAAAGGTGTACGGCTCTTTGGTATCGCTCTCGCAGGTCACGGAAACATGGCCGGCCCACGGGAATTCGGAAGTGATGGATGCTTTTACTTTTTCTCCTTCCACTGTTCCACCCATGTACAAGTGGACAAACAGGGTTGTGTCGTTTTCCGTGTATGCGTAAGATGCAACTGAGCTTACCGTTCTTGCCAGGTTCGGAGGGCAGCAGGCACAGCCGAACCATTTCTGGCGGATCGGTTTTACATGGAATTTCCGCTCATCCTTGTGGCATGCCTCCGGCAGTACCTCCAGCGGATTGACATAGAAGAAGCTCTTTCCGTCGAGCGCCATTCCGGAGAGAACGCCATTGTAGAGGGCTAATTCCATCACATCCGCGTACTCTGCTTTTGCCTGAATCTCCAGCATGCGGCGAGCAAAGAACACAAGACCGATGGATGCACAGGTCTCTGCGTAAGCGGTATCGTTTGGCAGGTCATAGTTGAAAGAGAATGCCTCTCCTATATGAGTGGCACCGATTCCGCCGGTGACGTACATTTTCTGATGCACCATGTTGTTCCAGAGAGTTTCACAGGCTTTCAGCAGGCTCTCATCCTGCGTTGCCCTTGCCACATCCGCCATGCCGGAATAGAGATATACGGCGCGTACGGAGTGCCCCTGCACCTCATCCTGCTGACGCACCGGGCGGTTTGCCTGATTGTAGCTATATCGTTCCTCGTCCTCCGGGCAGGTCAGACCGCGCTCGATATCGTAATAGTATGGTTTTGTTCCGCGCTCGTCGATGAAGTATTTTGCAAGATCGAGATACTTCTGCTCGCCGGTCAGATCATAGAGACGCATCAGAGCCATCTCTGCAATTTCGTGACCAGGATAACCTGCTTTTTTCCCCTCGCCGTGACCGAGTTTGCTGGCAATAAAGTCCGCGAAACGCTCTGCTGCTTTTAAGAGACGGTCTTTTCCGGTCGCCTGATAATAGGCTACGGCGCCTTCCGTCAGATGACCGAAGCAGTACAGCTCATGGTTGTCCTTAAGGTTTGTAAAAATCATATCCTGATCGTTGATCAGATAGTAGGTATCGAGGTATCCGTCTTCTCTCTGTGCTGCGCAGACAGCTTCAATTGCTTCATCTGCCGTTTTTTCCAGCTCCGGATCGGGATGCTGTGTCAGGGAGTACGCAACTGCCTCCACCCATTTGGTAAAATCGGTATCCTGGAACAGGAAGCCATAAAATCTTCCGTCCATTTTGCCATCCTTCGGCAGTGTCTCAAAAGTATCCAGCGGATATTTGATCTGAACAAATTTGTCTCCTTTTGCTTTCCGCTCTTTTTCAACTTCACCGGCGCAGCGGTAGTTCCGCATACAGAAGCTCGGTGCTGCTCCCGGAACATTGTCATTTAAGGCATTCCACTGATACGGAATTACTTCGGTGCGGACAAGCTCCATCTCTTTTTTCCAGAATGCATCAGTAACCTGGACTTTTGCCAGGGATAATGGTTTGCTGAAGTTTTTCTGATCCATTTTTTCGGTCTCCTTTTTCATTTTCTTCCGCCGCCTCCTGGTTTGAAAAAGATATTTTCCTTGCTTTCAGATATGGGAAGCGTTACACTTCTTTTGACGGCTGTTTTCCTGTTTTTCTATAGTTTTATTTTAGCAAAACGGACCGCCGTTTAAAATACAAGAATGTTTGAAAAGGTTTGAAAAAGTCATATGATCTCTGTTTTATTTCCAGATGCCGCCTGTTTTACCTACGACCTCTGCGGCAAATTCCAGTCCCCGTCCCCGGAGTGGATGCACCTGACACGGAATCTCGTCAATTTTGAACTGATGGTTGTGACGGAAGGAACGCTTTTTATCGCGGACGAACGCCGCTCTTACGAGGTTCACCCCGGCGAATATCTTCTTTTGCCGCCGACCGTCCATCAGCATGGCTCGAAAAAGGGAAGCTGCTCTTTCTACTGGCTCCATTTTATCCCTGGTATCCCCTCCGCACCGATCATCGCTCCTTCTGACCCGACCGCCGGATCGGTTCTGGATGAGTTTCATGCTGCACCGCCATCCTCCTACCGCCTTGAGGACCTCGCTCCCGCCCAGCTTCCATCCAACTACCCCGAAACGTTATGCATCCCGCGCCAGGGAACGCTTTCCTCCCCGAACCGCGTCATCATCCTCATGAAGCAGCTCCAGGACACTTCCCTGCGTTTCCACAACACGTTCCTCAACAACAGCCTGACTGCCGCTGTTCTCGGCGAAATCAACTGTCAGAGCCCCTTCTACCGCACCTACACTTCCGAAACGCAGCGGACGCAGATCCTGCAGGACATCATCAGCTACATTCAGTACCACAGCAGCGAGTCCCTCAAAGTCACCGAACTCGCCCGTTATTTCGGCTACAACGACAAATACCTCTCCTCCCTCTTCCACGAGGGCACCGGGATGACACTGAAGCAGTTCATCCTGAAATCCAAAATGGACAGCGCTATGGCCGAGCTGACGGACACAAATCACACGGTCTCTCAGATTGCCTATAATGTTGGATTTCAGGATGCGCATAATTTTTCCACGGCTTTCCGAAAACTCACCGGGATGACGCCGGGACAGTACCGGAAGAGTTATGGGAACCGGAAACTTTCTTTTGAATAGGACGGGAGGATACGACCCCCAGGCACAGCGGAGCGTCCGCCCCCCGCGGTGCTGTTTCGGAGGGGAAGAGGCTGTAAGAGGCCGAAAATTTGCTAAAACCGGAACCGGGCTCCGCAAACTCCCTTCGGTCAAACAGTGCTGCGCCCGGTCCCAACGCAAATTTCCGCCCTCTAACATCCTTACCCCTCCTGCAAATGCACCGCGGGGGGCGGACGCTCCGCTGCGCCTGGGGACCCATCTACGTTTTGGCGGACGGAAGTGATTTACTCAATGGATGGATTCACTTATTCTTTAGAAATTTACTGTTTCTTTTAGAAAATAGACATACTTTGCTCACATTTCTTCCCTATACTATAACTTAGATAGTTGATGAACCACTCAAAACTATCTCCCCCCTCATTATGAAAGAGCAGCCCGCATATCCGCGGGCTGTTCTTATTTTTTGTCTTTTTGCACCCCACGTAACGTAAATGCCGCCTGCGGTCGGGGAAAACATCCCGACCGCAGGCGGCCTCACAATCTACCGTGGAATCACATTACTCTTCCGCAGCTTCAATTGCTGCAGTCTCGATAATAAATTTCACGCTTCCATCCATTCCATTTGCCTTACCACTGTAAGAAGTATAAGCGCATTTATCCGAATTCAGCGCCTGAATCCGATCCAGTACATCTCCCAGATCATCCTCAAAGGTACTCTTCAGCTTGCTGGTACCCTCTTCTTCAAACTTCTTCGTACCGTCAGCCAGTTCTTTCGCCCCATCGGACAGCTCGTCAATACCATCAACAACCTTGCTGCTTCCCGATTTCAGATCAGAAGCTCCGCTTGCCAGAGAAGAAGTTCCATTTGCCAGTGTAGAAGCTCCGCTCGCCAGCGTAGATGCTCCGCTTGCCAGCGTAGAAGCTCCGCTGTTCAGTTCAGAAGCTCCGCTTGCCAGGGAAGAAGTTCCGTTTGCCAGTGTGGAGGCTCCGCTTGCCAGCTGGGATGCTCCGCTTGCTACCTGAGAAGCACCGTTTCTTAAGCTTCCGCTGTTTGCAGAAAGTTTTGCAGATCCATCGCTTAACTGGCTTCCCAGCTGTCCAAGACCTGCGGTCAGCTGTGTCGTGCCGCCCTGCAGAGTCGTAACACCCTCAACCAGAGCCGGTGCATTTGCTTTCAGCTGGCTTGCGCCGGAAAGCAGCGTATCATTGTAAGCACTCAGCTGAGTGAATCCTGCGTTCAGTGCATTGATGCCTGCTGTTGCTTTTGCAAAACTCTCATTTGTGCTGCTGTACAGCTGGCTCACACCTGCGGACAGAGTACCGATGCCCTTGTACAGAGCGCTTCCGCCTGCATCAAGCTGTGCCACACCTGCGGTCAGTTTCTGCATTGCACCAAGATTCTGCTCAACAACTGCTTTATTATCGGTGATGGTCTGCATCTGTTTCTGCATGGTCTCAAGCTGCGGCATCAGAGCTGCAACCGTCTTCTGCAGATCACTGTACTGACTCTTGATGTCGCTCATCTTCTGCTGCATTGCTGCAAGACCGGAGAGATCCGGGCGCTCGATTTCGAAGTTCAGTTCCGGAAGAGTAATCTGCGGGACTGTAACCGGAGTAACCGAAACGGTTCCTGCTGAAGCGGAAACGCTGACACTTCCGATCTGGTTTCTTGCTTTACTTAAGGAATCAGCAAGCTCTGTATTTCCAGCGCTCTTAGCTGCGGAAATCTGTGCATCCAGTGCAGCCGCTGCTGCAGAGAGCTGATCATTTGCCTGTTTTGCTGCATCGGCGGATGCCTGGCTTGCTGCTGCATCCGCTGCGCTCTGTGCTGCTGCTGTTGCTTCCTGGTTCAGCTGTGCTGCTGCTCCGTCTGCCCATGCCTGAACCTGTGCTGCCATCTGGGTTCCCATCTGCGTTGCCTGATTCGTGATCTGTGCCTCCAGACCGCTTAAGTAGCTCTCAAGTCCTTTGGACAGCGTATCCATCTGGCTCATCAGCTCGTTGCCGTTTGACATCATGTTGTTGACAGATCCTGCGATTGTGGTGTTCAGAACCTCGGAGAGCGCCTCGGTCTCGGAGATCAGGGTAGAACCGGTGCTGGTCATGCCGTCTACCATCGTCAGAAGGCTCTGTACATCGGTGCTCTGCAGCTGCTCGTTCAAACTGGTCAGTCCTTCGGAGAGTTGTTTTGCTCCTGCTAAAATATCATTCTCATCTTTTCCGTCGAGTGCTGCGTTCAGTGTTGCGATTGCACTGTTTACCTCGGTCAGGCCGTCTGCCAGAGGCTGAAGCTGCTCAGCGCCTGCTGCAAGCTGTTTCTCGCCTGCTACATAAGAAGCAACGCCGTCGGACAGCTGTGTTGTTCCGTCGGTGTACTGTTTTACGCCTGCAACGACTTTATTCACACCGTTTACATACTCGGTTACGCTTCCAGTCAGCACACCGTTCTTTCCAAGATACGTCTGGATTGCTTTATTCAGGGTATCAGCGCCCTCGGTGTAAGAGTTTACGCCGCTTGTCAGGGAAGAAGCTCCGCTGCTTAAGGTGGATGCTCCGTTGGACAGGGTAGCTGCTCCGCTGTTTAAGGTAGAAGCTCCGCTGTTCAGAGTAGAAGTTCCGTTTGCCAGAGTCGATGCTCCGCTTGCCAGTGTGCCGGCTCCGCCTGCCAGTGTGCCGGCTCCGCTGTTCAGCTCGTCAGCGCCGTCTTTTAACGTTCCGATACCGTCATCCAGCTCTTTGTAGCTGTCTTTTAAAGTATCCACACCATCGGAGAGTGCCTTGGAACCGTCAACCAGTTCCATTGCAGCATCCTCAAGATCACTCAGTGCATCCTTCAGGTCATCGTATCCGGTGATGTTGTCGGTATCGATGGTGTCGAGAACATCATCAAGTGCAACGGTGAAGGTAGAATCCAGAGAGAAGTTCTCCACATCTGCAGTGATCTCCAGGCTTTCCGGCAGTTCGAAATCGCTGTCACCGGATACCAGATCTTCAAGGGAATCGGAATTTAATCCCAGGCTTTCCTGCAGGCCCGGCATACCAAATCCGATTACGATGTTTCTGCTTCCATCGGAAATGACTTTACCATTGTCGATCTTGACATTGGAGAAAGTATCCTGCGGAAGAATCATTCCGGTCATCAGGACGAATGGGGTGTACATCGTCTCTTTCTTGCCGTTGATGTCAACCGTTGTCTTTGTGTTGTTTGTATAGTCAACTTTGATTTTCAGTTTTCCGCTCTTTCCGGCCAGGTCATCCGGTTTGATTTCCTTGCCGTCCAGATAATAGGTGAACTTCACGGAAACCGGAGGCTCTTTTGTGGTTGTTCCCTGATAATAGATATCCTCGCCGTCTGTCTGCCAGGTCAGCTTGTTTCCGCTCTGGGTGAACTCCTCGTCGCCCTTTACGTTTTTGATGTCCTTCAGTTCACTCTCATCTTGCAGGTTCTTTTCCGTTCCTGCGTTCTTCAGCCAGTTGGATACGGTAATCTGATCTTCCGATCCGTCTGCATTTGCATTTACATATACGGTTTCTTCTTTGGAAACCGCTGCGTCCTCTCCTGTCGCTGCATAAACCGGAGCAGCTCCCATAACAGCAGCCATACCAACAGCAAGACCAGACATCATCTGTTTTCTCAGTTTTCTGTTTCTATTCATTGTGATAAACTTCCTTTCTGTGGTTTTTATAATGGTTTTTTATGATGAAATCCAGGATCATAAGAGAAGTAAAACCCGCTCGGAGTAAGATACTGCGGGATACTGTTTCCCTCAGATCGAGAATGTTTTTCCTATGCCTTTCAATCATCTAATGTTATAACGCAAAAATGACTCTTAGTCAACATTAAATACTGCACAAAATTGACGATCGGTCATTTTTTTCTTCGTGCATAGTCACAAAAATGAGAAAATTAGTCATTTTCCCTTTGACAGTTTCCATGTATGATACCTATAATTATAGACAGGATAATGACACACGCTTTTGATATCTTTCAGGAAAGGAGACTCTCTGTGGGAAAAATTGATAATAACAAACAAATGAAACGTGAGTCCCTTCTGGACTCTGCTTTCTCGCTCTTTATCGACAACGGCTTTAATAAAACCTCTATTTCGGACATCGTGAACAACGCCGGCGTTGCAAAGGGCACTTTCTATCTTTATTTCAAAGATAAATACGATATTCGAAATCATCTGATTGCGCACAAGGCAAGCCAGATATTCCAGGCAGCCTATGCGGATCTGCTGCGCCATCCGGACATCCAGGATTTTGAGGAGCAGGTGCTTTTCATCACCGACAATATCCTCGATCAGTTTGCTGCCAACCACAGCCTTGTGACGCTGATCTCCAAGCACTTAAGCTGGGGGTTCTTCAAAAATTCGCTTACATTTTCTCCGTTCAGTGACGCACCTGCTATCTACACAATTTACGAATCGCTGCTCTCTCACGCGGCATATACGTACCGCTCACCGGAGCTGATGTTCTATATGATTCTGGAACTCGTAAGCGGCACAAGCTACAATGCCATCCTGTATCAGCAGCCAATCCCGCTTGAGGACTTAAAGCCGGAGCTCTACGACGCCATCCGCGGCATTTTCAAACAGTTCCGGATCCGTAAAAAACGGAACGTAACAGAAAGTACGGAAAAAACAATTTCGTCAGCACAGCAGCCTGATCATCCGGCTCCATTAAGGGCAGCGCAATAAAAAAATACTTTCGCGGAATCTTCCAACCAAAGAAACCACGAAAGTATTTTTTTGTCTTTTTTATGATACCTGCGTTTCCAGATATTCGGCAATCCGCTGCTCCATCACCGGGACGAGCCACTCAGCGTAGCCGGCCTTCATCGGATGGATCGGATCCTGGAGATACAGTTTCCGTTTTTCCGGCGAAATGCTGTTGATCCGTTCGTCATTCCAGAAATCAATCACGCCGATCTGCCATTTTTCCTGAATTTTCAGAAGTGCTTCCACCATCTTTGCGTACGTATCGGAATCATACTGTGGGTTAGTGTAGAACATGACCCGGCAGTGCCACGTTTCTTTTGCATACGCAATGATGTACTCGATCGCACCGCAGACGGTTTTGACATCGAAGCTGTCCAGATCACGGGATTCCGAAATTTCGCCGAGCGGGCTGTTGCGCGTTGCATCGTTCGTGGAAAGCTGGCAGATAAACAGATCCACCTGACGCTCCGGGTCGAGATTGTCGCGCATGCGCTCGATGTAGGAATCCTCACAGTTATCAATCAGTGTTGTTCCATTGACCGCTTCTTTGATGCAGATACAGCTGTCTTTTTTCGCTATGTACTCCGCGAACGCATTGTTGTGGGCCGCAAATCCCTTCGTCACGGAAGATCCCAGGAAGACAACCGTCTTTCCTTTTAACGGACTCGTCTTTTTAAACGGAATCCGGGAAACATCGTACCGGACGGAGTTTCCTTTTTTGAAGTAACCAGTTTTCTTATTCATTCTATATACGCCGCCGGCAGCTAAGGCTGCGCCTCCTGCTGCCAGGATTCCGGCTATGATTTTTGCATCCATGGGTAAACCTCCATTATCTGAGTCAGTACAGATTTACAGATCCTTTCGGATCTTTTTTCGAATACCCCTATCTTACATCATTTTTTCGAAAATGCAAGTAAACTTTGTTGTCGATTTTGTTCCGATTTTGTTAACAAAGTTCGGCTTTTCTGTGTTTTGGTCGAATCCGCAGCGGTTCTGGCGAAAGCTTTCACCACTTTTTCCCAAAAAAGATTGACTCTCAAGTGTACTTGAGTGGTATAGTGAGAGTAAGATTTTATTTTATCACAAAGGAGAATTCTGTCATGAAAGAAACGGTTTTAGGCAGTCATCTGAGAAAAGTTCCTTCGATTGCAGTCGGATGCATGCGGCTTTCCGAAAAATCGAAAGACGAGATGAATCATTTCATCCATTCCGCGCTGGAACAGGGCGCATATTTCTTTGATCATGCTGATATTTACGGCAGCGGTATGAGTGAAACAGTTTTCGGTGATGCATTTGCCTCCGATCCTTCCCTGCACCGCGAGGATGTTCTGATCCAGTCCAAATGCGGCATCCGCCAGGGCTGCTATGATCTGTCGAAAGAGCACATTCTGGAATCGGTGGACGGTATTTTAAAACGGCTGCAGACCGATTATCTCGATCTTCTGCTGCTCCACCGCCCGGACGCCCTCGTAGAGCCAGAAGAAGTTGCAGCAGCGTTTGATGTTCTGTTTGAGAGCGGAAAGGTCCGCCATTTCGGTGTTTCCAACCACAAGCCGATGCAGATTGCGCTTCTGCAGAAGTATGTCCGCCAGCCGCTCGTTGTCAATCAGGTACAGTTCAGCATTCCGGTTTCCAATCTTGTTGCAAATGGCATGGAAGTTAATATGGAGACACCGGGCTCGGTTGACCACGACGGAAGTCTGCTCGACTACTGCCGGCTCCATGATATTACGCTTCAGGCGTGGTCGCCATTCCAGATGCCGTCATGGAAGGGATGCTTCCTTGGAAGTGACGAGTATCCGGAGCTGAACCAGAAAATCCGCGTGCTGGCCGAAAAATACGGTGTCAGTGATACCACGATTGCAGCGGCGTGGATTCTGCGCCATCCGGCGAATATACAGCTCGTCACCGGTACGGCAAGTGAAAAACGCCTGAAAGAGATTATCGCGGCATGCAATATTACGCTGACGCGGGAAGAATGGTATGAGCTGTATCTGGCGGCAGGTCATCCGCTTCCGTAAGTTTTTCTGTCCGCCCGTATGCGAAGCAAGGCTAAAATCCGTTTTTCGGATCCGGGATTGATTTATAACATCGGAAAAGCATTCCTTTGGATCTTGTCGATCTTCCGGAATGCTTTTCCCTTTTTCCTTTTCTTTTTTCATGCAGCTATCTGCAATCCGCATTTGCTGCCTGCCCATAACCAAACAACTGCTCTGTGATTTATCAGATCTCTCCCACCAAATATCCCTGTTTTCCGTCGCGCAGGAAGATCGGCAGTGTTTCGATCGGCGCCTCGATTTCGTAGGCTTTTCCGCCCTCATAAACATCACCGGTATTTGCCAGCGTCCAGGACGCACCGGCCGGCAGATAAACGGTACGGCTCGTTGCTTTTGCCCGGACAATCGGTGCTACAAGGATGTCGGAGCCGAACATGTAAGCATCGGAGATGTCCCAGCACGCTGCATCCTCCGGGAACTCATAGAACATCGTTCTCATGACCGGTGTTCCTTTTTCGTGTGCTTCTGCCATCAGGCTTCTCGTGTAATCGCGCATTTTTTCGCGGACGCCGATGAATTTTGTCAGGATTTCATAATTTTTCTCTCCGAAGCTCCATACCTCGTTGTCAGCTCCGGTTCCCTCACGCACTTCGCCAGCCTTGTTGATGATCTCTTCTCTCGGTCCCCGGTTTCCGTGAATACGCATAACCGGGCAGAAGGTACCAAACTGGAACCAACGCACAAGCAGCTCCTGGAAGCCCGGATCTTCGGTCACACCGCCGTGGAATCCACCGATATCGGTTGTCCACCACGGAATGCCGCACAATCCCATATGAAGGCCTGCGCAGATCTGTTTGCGGAAGTCCTCGTAGGTTGAGAAAATATCGCCGGACCACACAAGGGCTCCGTATTTCTGGCTTCCGAGCCATGCGCAGCGGACGAGGTTGACGATATCCTCCTGGCCGCTCTCTTTCTGGCCCTCGTAGAACATACGGGAATACTCTCTTGGATAAATATTTCCGATCTCTTCCACCGGGCCTGCGGCGTAGCGGTAGCACTCGTACTCATAGGTTGAAAACTCCGGTTCAGCCTCATCGAGCCAGAAGGTGCGGATGCCGAGATCTGCATAGTTTTTCTTTACTTTTTCCCAGACGTACTTTCTCGTTCTCGGATTCGTTGCATCCAAAAAGACATTATTTCCATGGAACAGCATCTGTACATCAACACCTGCGTTGCTCTTCACGAGGAGTCCCTGCTGTTTCATTTCTTCGTAATTCTCGCTTCTCCAGTCGATCTGCGGCCAGATGGAAACCATCGTCTCGATGCCCATCTCATGCAGCTCGTCGATCATTGCTTTCGGATCCGGGAAGTATTCCTCGTCAAAACGGTAATCACCGCATCTTGGCCAGTGATAGTAGTCGATCACAAAAACATCCAGCGGAATGCCGCGTTTTTTGTACTCGCGCGCCACGTTCAGAACCTGCTCCTGGTTGTAGTAGCGCAGCTTGCACTGCCAGAAGCCAAGGCCGTACTCCGGCATCATCGGAACTTTACCAATGGCATCTGCAAAGTGCTCTTCAATTTCTGCCGGGGTATCGCCTGCGGTTACCCAGTAGTCGAGCTGCTTTGTGGTGCGTGCCAGCCATTCCGTTGTGTTCGTTCCGAAATGAACCTCACCGACCGCTGCATTGTGCCACAGGAAGCCGTAGCCAAGGCTCGATACATAAAACGGAATGCTCGCCTGCGAATTACGGTGCGCCAGTTCTAGGTTGCATCCCTTCAGGTTCATTCTCTCCTGCTGATACTGTCCCATACCATAAATCTTCTCATCCGGGTTGGAATCGAAGGATACTTTCAGCTGATAAGCGCCTCCCTTTAATGCACGGTAATCGTGTGCGCGCAGGCAGAGCGCTCCGCCGTTTGCGATCTCGGAGAGCAGCACCTCGCCCTTCTGATTCAGGAACGTAATCCGCAGCTTCTGTCCCCACGGCTGAAGCTCGAGAACCGCCTGGATTTTACCGTTTTTGATCGTCGCTTTCAGTTCATCCACCAGCTCAATTTCCGCTTCCACCGGTTCCGGATCAAGCAGTGCAATGCTTCCCTCTTCTATCTCCGAAAGAAGCGTACCTCTCACCCGAAGACTGTCCTTCTGCCACGGCTCCACCCGGACCGTCTCCCCATCCTGCCGGAAAATCAGCGCATTTCCCTGTTTTTCAAAATACTGCATAAAAACCTCCCTTTCCAGAGCCCGCCGTTCCAAACGCATGCATGGGCTCTGCTCTTTTCGTTTGCTTTCTACTTAGCATTATACTAACATTTCCGGCAGAATACTTGATCTTAATTTTCATGTTCTAACACTATTTTGATCTTTTTCAATTATTTCCCATTGAAATAAAGCTCTTTCTTAAGGAATCGGAATTCGCTTTTCCCCTGCGTCCGTTTTTCAACGCAAAGAACCCCCGGAGCCATTACAGCCCCGGGGGTTCTCATTCTTTCATTTATTATGCAAGCTTCAAAGTATTAACCTTAACTCCAGGTCCCATAGTAGGAGCCAGAGTAACGCTCTTCAGGTACTGTCCCTTCAGAGTAGCCGGTTTTGCTTTGTTGATTGCACCGATCAGCGTCTGGAAGTTGTCGCTTAACTGCTCCTCAGTAAAAGAAGCTTTTCCGATTGGCACGTGGATAATGTTTGTTTTGTCAAGACGATACTCAATCTTACCTGCTTTGATCTCTTTAACGGCTTTGGTAACATCCATAGTTACGGTACCAGCCTTCGGGTTTGGCATTAAACCTTTCGGTCCAAGTACACGGCCCAGACGACCAACAACACCCATCATATCCGGTGTAGCAACAACAACGTCGTAATCAAACCAGCCATCGTTCTGGATTCTCGGGATCAGCTCCTCAGCTCCAACGAACTCTGCACCTGCTGCAACAGCCTCATCAGCTTTTGCGCCTTTAGCGAAAACAAGTACACGAACCTGTTTTCCGGTACCGTGCGGCAGAACAACTGCTCCACGGATCTGCTGGTCTGCGTGACGTCCGTCACAACCAGTTTTGATGTGAACTTCGATTGTCTCGTCAAATTTAGCAGTAGCTAATTTCTTAACTGTGGAAATAGCATCTGCCGGATCGTACTGAATGCTACGATCAACTGCTTTTGCAGCCTCTAAATATTTCTTACCATGTTTCATTGTCTAATAACCTCCTGGTGGTAGTTGCGGGAATCTCCCTCCCACGTCAATACGAGAAGATGTAAACTCTTCTTCTAAATTAGTCCTCTACAACGATACCCATACTTCTTGCGGTACCTGCGATCATGCTCATAGCTGCCTCAACAGTTGCTGCATTCAGGTCTGGCATCTTCATCTCTGCGATCTCACGAACTTTGTCCTTAGAGATAGTAGCAACTTTCGTTTTGTTCGGAACGCCGGAACCAGATTTCAGGTTGCAGGCTTTCTTAAGCAGAACTGCTGCCGGAGGAGTTTTGGTTATGAAGCTGAAACTTCTGTCTGCATATACAGTGATAACTACAGGGATGATCAGGTCTCCCTTATCTGCTGTTCTTGCGTTGAACTCTTTGGTAAACTGTACGATGTTTACTCCGTGCTGTCCAAGTGCAGGTCCAACCGGTGGTGCTGGTGTTGCTTTACCAGCAGGAATCTGTAATTTGATATATCCTGTAACTTTCTTTGCCATTTTACGGCACCTCCTAAATAAATGTGGTAATTGCGGGAATTTCCCTCCCACGAAACGCCCCTGGGGCATTTCTTACATCTTCTTGACTTCTGCGAAACTTATTTCTACCGGCGTTTCGCGGCCGAACAGCTCAACATTGATGGTAACCATCTGTTTTGTATCGTTGATACTCTGAATCAGTCCGGTTGTATCCTTCCATGCGCCGCCTGTTACAACGACTGCATCGCCGACTTCAAGGTCAAGCTCAACCTTTTCCTCACCACCGGTGATTCCAAGGTTCACCATTTCCTCATCCGTAAGCGGTACCGGCTTGGATCCCGGTCCGACGAAGCCCGTAACACCTCTGGTATTGCGGACAACATACCAGGTATCATCGTTCATGATCATGTTGATCAGAACGTAGCCCGGAAACAATTTCCGGAGTACCTGTTTCTTGGTTCCGTTCTTGACTTCAACAACTTCTTCCATAGGAACACGTACTTCCAAAATCTGATCCTCAAGATGACGGTTCTCAATTGTTTTCTCAATATTGGCTTTTACTTTGTTTTCATAGCCCGAATAGGTGTGGACTACATACCAGTTTACTTCTGACATTCTGACACCTTTATCCTTATTTGATCAATAAATTGACGAACTCGATTACAGCGCTGTCAACCAGGGTGATTAACCCGCAGGTTACTGCAGAGATCGCTACGACTGCAACGGTCTGCTTGCCCAGCGTTTTGTTGTCAACCCAGATGATTTTTCTGAACTCTGCTTTCAAGCCCTTGAACCAGCTCTTTTTGGATGCTTTTTTTTCAGTTTCTGCCATTGGATCACCTCTTACCAAAGATTATTTGGTTTCTTTGTGCATTGTGTGCTTTTTGCAGAATCTGCAGTACTTCTTTGTCTCCATTCTCTCAGGATGGTTCTTTTTCTCTTTTGTCATGTTGTAATTACGCTGTTTGCATTCAGTACATGCCAATGTGATTTTTACGCGCACGACTTCCACCTCCACTGTGTATTTGCGTTATCGCTTGTGATCCTTGCGGATCAGCGGCGGTCTCTTCATTTCTGCCCTGTTTTTGCTGCTCGTACTTCAGCAATTTCAGGCATAAAAAAAAGACCTTCTTCCATGTCGCTGATTTATTGTAGCACAGGAACTGCCTGTTGTCAACAAAATTCACCAAAGTACGCTGAGATTTTTTATCAGGATCGTATCGTTCACTGGTTTCCGGCGAACTGTAACACCCTGTTTGTTCGAGGCGGTTCCGGACAGGAAATGGTTCTGCGCGCAATTTTTCCTGCGCGCAGAACCATTCTCTTATTCTTTCCCCCAAAAAAGCCTTACGCATCCGATCTGGAATACGCGTTTTTCATCTGGTTGCTGAGTTCAAAGAGTACCTTGTGCAGTGTTGCACCCGTCTCCTTTTTCAGCATTTCAGCGATTTTGTTGTTTGCTTCTTCTCTCAATTGTGTCTGTTTTGTTTCGTCTGTCTCCCCTGCAAGCAGCGCATCGTACTGATGGATCAGTGCATGGCCTTTTGCCATCACCTTTTCCTGATACCGCTCAATGTGGAAGATAGAAGACTTATAGGATGCATCTGCCATTGCTGCCACCATGCGGCTTGCCCAGTAGAAGTTATCTGTGGAAACCTCTCCCGTTGTGTTGGAAAGATACTCCGGTGTTGTCGTCACATCGGTGTAGAACGGAACCAGCACATTGAATGCATTTGACGCAAATGCAATCCACTGCAGAATGCCGTTGTCTCCTTTGTGATCCGGGCGCATCTGGATGACAGAAAGGAAATCGGTCCGATTGACACCGATGGAGCGGTATGCCCCTTTCCACGATTTATCGCCGTATGCGGCATACGGGTCGTACGGTGTTCCCTGATAGTGGGAGGACAGTACGTATTTCACATCCTCTACGGTGATCTTCTTCTCCGGAACCATCATCCACGGAATATCGTCGGATACCGGTGTGTAATCGGCATCCGGTCCGTCCCATTTTTTCGTGTGCGGGTTCAGATAGCGCTCCATGAACCAGGCACGCGGTGTATTGTAAACGTGATCGGAATCATCGTGACTTCCGAAGGCATCGCGCGGATTAAAATCTCCATCCATAGAAAGATCCAGATGATATGTTTCAATAAATTCTTTCAAGTCTGCTGAGCACATATATTCCTTCTGTTCGCCGAGTGCATCCTCCAGATCAAAATGGTCGATGCCAAGCTGGTTCGGCATGGCCACATAATGGTCATCCGGCACTTTCACTGCCATCCAGTGATGGCCGCCGATCGTCTCCAGCCACCAGATCTCATCGTGGTCCTGAAATGCAATGCCGTTCATCTCGTATGTACCGTACTGCTCCAGCAGGCTGCCAAGTCTTTTGACACCTTCTCTGGCGCTTTTAATATAAGGAAGAACAATATAAACGAGGTCCTCCTCGCCGATTCCGCCCGGAACCTCTTCTTTTCCGTCTTCCGCCGGCTGATAAACGACAAGCGGATCAGCACCCAGCACACGCGGATTCGATGTGATTGTCTCGGTCGCAGTCATACCGACCTGCGCTGCATTCACGCCGCTTGCCGCCCAGACCCCCTCGCCTTTTTCTGCGTTTGGCACTGCAGTGTACCGCATCGGATTGTCCGGAAGCTCAATGGTCAGATGTGAAATCTCGGTTTTATAGGTTCTCGGCTGCTCCTCCGGGTGAATAACCACAAATTTTTTCGATGTATAATGGCCCGCACCGGAATCGTCATTTCGCGCGATCATGGTGGAACCGTCATATGATGCTTTCTTTCCAACTAAAATAGTTGTACAAGGCATAGCTATAGCCCTCCTTTTGCTGTCTTATGCTTCCGATTATGACACTATAAACTGCGATTTGCAAGCACCATGTTATCTGTCGTTTTCTTCCTTTTTTACAAAATAAACCGTATCAATTCCTTCTCCCCTGTCATCCTTCAGCCGCCTGACAAGACTATATCCCAGCTTGTCCAGGATATGCTCCTGGGCCCCGTTCGTGGACCAGGTACGGAGAGTAATCCGGCTTCCCGGAAATTTTGCCGCGATGTCCTTTTCTGCTTCTGCATACATTACCTCCGAAATTCCCTGTCCGCGGTAATCCGGCCAGACGCAGAGGGTGGTCAGATAGCAGGAATCCGGATATGCTTCCAGATTTTCACAGTTAAAATGATCCTTCCAGGTCATAAAGGCCCGCACGACTCCCTCTTCCTTCCACAGCACCACATGCTGACTGCAGATATTCTCCAGATATTCTGCAATTCCATCCGTCTTTTCTTCTGTCTCGGCCCAGTTCGTCTGGGATGTACTGTTGCGGTGGGAAAGCGGCGGAACGAAATCCTGATCGCACAGCTCCAGCAGCCGCCGGATTTCCTCTTTCTCTTTTCGGTCCTCTATCCCGTCCCTTACAACGACTCTGCTCTCGCAGCACATCCACGGAAGCCGGCATACGAGTGCTGCGGCTGCACACATGCCATCTTCTACACTGGCGGCATCAAGCCATTCTTCTCTGGTATGTGCTCCCCCGCCCCGGCAGAAACCGACACAGATGGCAGGAATATGCCGCGACAATGGGATATTACAGTCTGTAGATGCCTCAGAGCATACCGGCTCTTCCCCGTCGGCTGCCTTCAGCGTTTTCTGCGCACACCGCGTCATACGTGCCATCTGGACAGGATCGGTTTCTCTTGCGCACGGCCGCTTTCCGACGAGCTCACAGGAATACTGTACCTCCTCACTCTGGCGTGCTGCTATGGTCTGCTCCAGATATGTTTCGCAGGCTTCCAGACTCCGGTAATCCTCCGAACGGAATTCAAACAGCATGGAGGCATCCTGCGCAATCGTATTAACAGAGGTTCCTCCCTCTATTTTTCCCACATTGTATGTTGTATGAGATGCTGCATCCGTCTGAAAACGGTAAAGCTCTCCGATCAGACCCGCAAGCTCTGCAATGGCATTTTTTCTTCCGAAATTCAGGAAAGAATGACCGCCCTTTGTTTTTGCCGAAATCCGATACCGGACAGACCCGATGCAGATGGGATACATTTTATCCCGATACAGGTCAAAGGCTGCCATTCCACACAGATTTTTTTCATAATGGTCGACAAGCGCGCGAACTCCGCACAGATTGCCAAGCCCTTCTTCTCCCAGATCCGCTGCAAAAATCAGACCGCATGGAAGCTCCGGCTCTGTCTCATGAACGTATTTTGCCGCCATCAGAAGCATCACGACATTCACGGTATCGTCTGTGATGCCGGGACAACGCCAGATCATTCCGTCTTCTTTAATCTCCAGCGGCTCCTCCAGCGAAAACACAGTGTCCAGATGCGCCGTATACAGAACCTTCTTTTCCTGTTCCGGCCGATACTCCCAGATTACATTTCCAAGCTCATCCGTATGAACTGACTCCATGCCCTGCTGTTTCATCCATTCCATGCAATATGCGATTCTCTGATCCTCTTTTCCCGTTTCCGTCGGGGTCAGTGTCAGCTCCCGCAGCGTCTGCAGCGCAAGTTCTTTGTTATTCCGGCAAAAGTTTCGGTATTCCTCTTCTATTTCCCATTTTTTACGCATGAAGCACAATCCTTCCTTCCTTGTATTCCCATTCTGTTCCATATCTCTTGCTCACGCGGGTGAGATATTCTGCAATTTTTTCTGCTGTTTTTTCGTCTGCCACGTACGGAATATTTTTTTCTGCGTTTTCCCTGTCCATACCAAGCTCGACCGGCAGAAGCTCCAGATGTGTGCATTTCCCCTGACAGATCTCGAAATACGGCAGCACACTCCGATAGACCTCCGGAATTTCGTAGAGGGAATGTGAGGACTGCTCCTGCCGCCTGGCGATTCCGATGGATGCTGCCGTGTGAATATTCAGACCATATTTTTCCATGTAGTCCGCAGGCAGAAGGCGTACATACTGATTTTCAAAAATAAAATTTCCGAGGCAATAGAAAATCGGACAGTCACGATACAGTTCGATTCCCTTCAGCTGATGCGTTCCGCCCCCGATCACCGCACTGGCGCCCGCATCGATACAGGCGTGTGCAAATTCCTCCAGAAAATAATCCGCTTCCTCGTCATTGTCCTTACGGATTTCATGTGAATGTACCATAACCAGGACTGCCTCACATGTCATCTTCGCTTCCCGGATTGCATCGACGGTGCGTTTCACATCGATCGGATTCGGGCTGGAGCTTCTTCCCTCTGTTCCGTCCTTGCTGATTTCAAACATTTTCCCGCCAAATTCCATGACACCCTCGGGAAGCGGAGCTATAAATCCCTCCTGCCGGTGCAGATCCCGCAGTCCGTTGATTCCGGTCACCTCTGCAATCTTTGCAAGATCCTGCGCATGTTTCTCCGTAATGGTATATTTTTCCGAAAAACGCAGCGGATTTAAGCCCGGCCTGCCAGGCTGCCGTTCCGTCTGGCTTCCCGCCCTGGCTGCATTTTCAAAGGTAGAACAGATATCAATCACCGCAATCTGTCCCGCTGTTGTGTCCAGAATGGCAGGACGCGATGCTTCGTAAAGATTTTTGCCTGCTCCGGCATATGCCACATCCTTTTTTTTCAGTTCGCTGATCGTAGATGCAAGTCCTTCGTAGGAATAATCCATCGTATGATTATTCGAAATCCCAAGAAAATTAAAACCGTAACGCAGGGTATCTTCCAGACACTTCGCATCTGCCGTCAGCCATGTTCCGCCGGAATATGCCGATGCGTAACAGCTGCCGTCCGATATCGTTGTTTCCAGATTCGCCATCCGAACCTCTCCCTGCATCAGAAATTCGCGAATCGGCAAAACATCCTGATATCCCGGCAGAAGCCGTTTCATAATCAGAATATCACCTGCCGCCGATACTCTTATTGTTCTGTTCATTCTTTTTTGCCTCCCGAACGATTCCTGCTCTCTGCTTTTAGAATCGCATTCTTATCCATTCTTATTTTTTCGTAACGGTTCAAAAGTCCCATCCCGGTTTTTCTTTCCTTTTACATGGTTCCAAATCGTTACCTTTTCTCTCTGTATCTGCTACTTCTTTCTACCAGATCCGCAAAAAGGCGGTTCATCTCCGGCGCTGAATGGATCAGCCCTTCCGGATGCCACTGTACGGCCACAATCTGTCCGTTGCGGCTTTCTATCGCCTCGATGGTTCCATCCGGCGCCGTTGCTGAAACCACGATGTCCTCTCCCGGCGTACGCACTGCCTGATGATGCATGGAGTTTACCGCATGGGTTCCCGCCCCGAGGATTTCTGCCAGATGGGTTCCCTCTTTAATTTCCACATGGTGATGCAGATAAGACCGCTCCAGGGACTGCAGATGCAGAATTGTGGTTTCCTTCTGCGTATAGATATCCTGGTACAGATCACCGCCGCACAGGACATTTAAAAACTGAATTCCCTTGCAGATGCCAAGCATGGGCATTCCCATCTCTTTTGCTGCCCGTCCAAGTGCGAACCATGCCTCGTCGATCTCCGGGCGGATGGTCTGGATCTGCGGTTTTGGCTCTTCCCCATAATACCACGGATTTAAGTCCTCTCCGCCGGGAACCAGAATTCCGTCGCACACAGCAAGTATGCCTTCCGGATCCGCTTTCATGGCAACTGCCGGAATTGCCATCGGAATTCCGCCGTTGTTCAGAACTGATTCGATATAATCGCTGTTGACATACATTCTCTCCGCACTTGAAAAAAGTCCCGGCTGTGTTTTATACGTATTTCCCAAGATTCCAATGATCGGTTTTCTCACTTGTAAACTCTCCTTTTTTACCAGATATGCCGAAAACGGCTTCACCTTTCCTGTGAACCCGCTTCCGGCATGCTTTTTCTTTCGTTATCGAATATTTTACAGTACATCCTGATGGCAGATATGACGGATCTTTTCCTCATCTAAAGCACGAATGACATTGGCTGCCATTGCGCTTGCTGCCTCCAGGTCTTCTTTTGCGCAGAAATTGTAATGGCTGTGCGCATAGCGGGATGGAACACCAAGCACCAGACACGGAACTGCTTTTCCTGTCACGCTGATTTTTGCTGCGTTTGTGCTTCCGCCTCTTCTTACACTCTCCTGGTATTTGATTCCGCATTTTGCTGCCACTTCCTCGGCCAGTGAAATAAACTGCGTATTGGAAATATAGCTGTTGTCCAGGATACGAATCTGAACACCCTTCTTCATGCAGCCCTGTGCCTGTCCTGCGCTGATGAAAAAGTCATCGGAAGGAGATCCCTCAAATACAATGGCAAGGTCCGGTTTTACAATCTGACTTGTTACCACAGCACCGCGGGTTCCGACCTCCTCCTGTGCTGCAAAGGCGCCGACAACATTAACCGCAAGAGAAGCCTGCTCCTTTTCCAGCTGTTTCATCGTATCTACGATGCATGCGCAGCCGGCCCGGTTGTCAAATGCTTTTCCGAAGCAGATTTCATGCTCTGCATCGTATTCAAAGGTTACATCCGGCATCATCGGATCGCCAATATGGATTCCGAAAACATTTTCAACCTCCTCGCGGCTGGTTGCTCCGACATCCACATACATTTTTTCAATTTCCAGAGTCTGACTGCTGCGTTCCGCTGTTGTCATGAAATGAACCGGTTTTGCGCAGATAATACCATGTACCATCTTTCCGGATCTGGTGCGGATCCATACCGCATGTGCCGGAAGGCTGGTCAGATGAAAGCCGCCAAGCATGATAATGCCAAGGCATCCGTTGTCCTGAATATTCTGTACCATGAAACCGCATGCGTCCAGATGGGCATCCAGCTGGATGACCGGACGGGAATCCTTCTCTGTTCCCGGCATCCGCACATACAGGTTATTCATTGCGTCATTTTCCACATCAAATTCTTTGCAGTAATCTGCTATGGTACGGATGACATCCTCCTCGAATCCACTTGGTCCAAATGCATCGGAAAGCTTACCAAACATTTCTATATCCATTGTTTTATCCTCTTTTCTTTGGGTTTCTGTCAGATTTATATTCTTAATATACAACAAAGCAATGTGCTGTGACAATATCCATCCAGCGATCTGTCTCCAGCTTATTTGTGAAGGTATCTACCTTCTGCATTCCCGGATAAAACGACATCGTGTACGCTTTTTTCCAGTCTTTATAGGTTACCTCATATGTAAAGTGCTCCGGAAGAGCCACCTGACACTCTTTTTTCTGTCCGGCAACTGCCTTTTTTACCCCTTCCCGGATTTCGGATATCACTTTTCCTTTCGCTTTGCACCACGTTGCCGCACCGACACCATGCTTCGTTTCCACTGTCGTAATGCCCGGAATCAGTTCTTTGGCCTGACGGCAGATCTCTTCATCTCCGGAAAGGAACAGCACCGGTACGTGATGTGATGCTGCTGTATAGCTGTTCAGCATGCACTCACTCATCACTTTTCCATTCAGATGAATATACAGGCTGTTTCCTGTCGATGTGTGGCTGATCGAAAAATTGGGATCTCCTGCCGGTGCATGGTATCCAAGATACAGTACGCCGTCATAGCTGTCGTCGATACCATACATCATATTATACGGATGACCACTCTTTCCCCGGATCAGGGTGACATACTCCGGCATTTTCAGCGGGTCAATGTTGGATGCATCTCCGTGACCGTCCTTTACGACAATCTCATCCGCGCCCGCTTCATGTGCTGCTTCGCATGCCGCAACGACCTCTTCGGTCATCTCCTCTGCAAATCTCTGGTATACGCTTTCCTTCTTATGTGTTTCATCGGTCAGTGCCACTCCGGCACAGCCCTCGATATCTGCACTGATAAAAAGCTTCATTTCTGCTGTTCCCTTCTTTCTTTATCATAAAGATGACAATATACGTAATGTCCGTCATCCACTTCATACCGCTCCGGTGCCTGTGTTTTGCAGCATTCCATGCATTTTGGACATCTGGTATGGAATTTGCAGCCTGTCGGCGGCTTGTGGGCGGATGGGATGCTTCCCTCAAGCAGAATTCTTTCTCTTTTTGCCGTCGGATCCGGAACCGGAACTGCGGAAAGCAGTGCCTGCGTATACGGATGCATCGGATTGCTGTAAATTTTCTCTTTTTCTCCGACCTCCACGAAATTGCCGAGATACATAACGCCGACACGGTCACTGATGTATTCCACAACGCTCAGGTCATGTGCAACAAAAATATAGGTCAGATCCAGGTCATGCTTCAGTTCATTTAAAAGATTCAGAACCTGCGCCTGAATAGACACATCCAGTGCCGAAACCGGTTCGTCTGCGATGATCAGAGACGGTTCTACCGCAAGTGCACGGGCAATTCCGATTCTCTGACGCTGACCGCCGGAAAATTCATGTGGATAACGGTTTGCATGGTAGTCATCCAGTCCTACCCGGTGCAAAAGATCCAGCACTTTCTTTTCCAGATCCGCTTTATCCTGATACAGATGATGCACCAGCAGCGGCTCTGCAATGATGTCAAAAACAGACATCCGTGGATTCAGGGACGCATACGGATCCTGAAAAACCATCTGTACCTTTTTCCGGATGGAACGCATTCTCCGGTCATTGTACTCTGTAATATCTTCTCCATCCAGATACACATGGCCCGATGTCAGATTTTCCAGTTTGCAGACGCCTCTTCCCAGCGTGGATTTTCCGCAGCCGGACTCGCCTACAATTCCGAATACCTCTCCTTTTTTCACCTCAAAGGTAACTCCGTCTACCGCTTTGACGAATTCCTTTTTCCCAAATCCGCTTCCGGCAACCGGATAATAAATTTTCAAATCCTCTACTCTAAGTAATGTATCTGACATCCTAGTCACCTGCCTTCTCTACGTGATCTGTTTTGAGCTGTCCGCTTTCGCAGAGCCAGCATCTGCTGATATGGCCTTCTTCGATCTGGAAAAATCCCGGTTCTTCCTCGCGGCATTTTTCCGAAGCGTATGGACATCGCGGCTCAAATTTGCAGCCTTTCGGCATATATTTCGGGTTTGGAACGTTACCCGGAATCGACTTCAGTTCTTTTCCGGCGTCTCCCAGTCTCGGAATCGATCCCAGCAGTCCCTTCGTATACGGGTGGGACGGATTGGCGAAAATTGTTTTTACATCTCCGCGCTCTACCACGCGGCCGCAGTACATAACGGCAACATCATCGCAGACCTCTGCAACGACGCCAAGATCATGTGTAATAAACAGGATGGATGTACCTGTCTCTTTTTTCAGCTGATTCATCAGATCCAGAATCTGTGCCTGAATCGTTACATCCAGCGCAGTCGTCGGCTCATCCGCAATCAGGATTTCCGGCTTGCATACAAGCGCCATGGCAATCATGACCCTCTGTCTCTGTCCGCCGGAAAGCTGGAACGGATACTCCTTCATCATATGCTCCACACGCGGAACACCCGTTTTCCGGAGCATGTCCTCTGCCTTTTTCAATGCCTCTTTTTTTGATATTTTTTCGTGCTGCAGAACGCATTCTGCCACCTGGTCCCCAATCTTCATGACCGGGTTCAGACTGGTCATCGGTTCCTGGAAAATCATGGAAATTTTGCTTCCGCGTAGCTTTCTCTGCTGTTCCTTCGTCAGCTTTACAATGTCATCGCCATCCAGCAGGATTTCGCCGTCAGCAATTTTTCCTTTCGTTCCGGTCAGTAATCCCATCACAGAGAGGGATGTCACGCTCTTTCCACTTCCCGACTCGCCTACGATGCCAAGCGTTGCGCCGCGTCGAAGCTCCACATCGACACCGTCTACTGCTTTGATCACACCGCCATCGGTATAGAAATACGTATGTAAATTTTTTATCTCAAGTACGTTATCAGTAGCCACTTCTGCTCCTCCTTATCAATCGGAAAGTTTCGGATCGAGTGCATCGCGAAGTCCGTCGCCTAACAGGTTAAAGCTCAGTACGGTAAGGAAAATCGCAAGACCCGGAAAAATCGTCACATACATTGCACTTGCCATATAGTTTCTTCCGTTGGAAAGAAGCAGTCCCCATTCCGGTGTCGGCGGCTGTGCTCCCATTCCCAGGAAGGAAAGGCTCGATGCCGTCAGAATGGAAGATCCAAACGACATGGAATACTGTACAATGATGTCCGGAATGGCTCCCGGCAGAATATGGTGAAACAGAATTCTCGCATCGGAAACACCGATGTTCCGTGCCGCCAGGACAAAAACGGAATTTTTCAGGGTCAGCGTTTTGCTTCGGACAAGCCGTGCGAAGGTCGGTGTAGAAAAGACAGCGACCGCAATCACAACGTTTGTCATGCCGCTTCCGAGGATTGCCACGATGGCGATTGCAAGGATCAGTCCCGGAAAAGCGAACAGGACATCGCAGATTCTCATAATAATAGAATCCATCCATCCGCCGTAATATCCGGCCAGAAGTCCGAGAATGGTACCACAGACTGCACCGACCGTAACAGCGCCGAATCCGACCGCAAGTGAAATCCGGGTTCCACAGACGATACGGGAAAACAGATCCCGTCCAAACTCGTCCGTTCCAAACAGGTGCTTCATACTTGGTCCCTGAAGAATCGCATTGTAATCATACTCATTGATTCCGTACGGCACAATTTTGCTTCCGAAAAACGCAAGGAAAATGAGAAAAATGATAAAACAAAGCGCAACTACTGCATTTTTCTGTTTTTTAAATTTTCGAACCATCTCAGAAAACGGAGTTTTAATTTTCTCCTGGCTCTCGGTCTGTACTTTTTTCTTTTCTTTCATTCCACTCATCTCCTACTGAAGTTTAATTTCCGGATTCAGAACCGCATAGAGGATATCGACAATCAGGTTGATGACGATAAACTGCAGCGAAAAGATCAGAATCAGGGACTGGATCGCCGGATAATCTCTGTAATTGACCGATTCAATCAGAAGGGAGCCAAGGCCAGGATAGGCAAATACCGTCTCTGTGACAACAGAACCTCCCAGCAGAAAGCCGAACTGCAGACCCACAACCGTCACGACGGAGATCATGGAGTTGCGGAAAACATGCTTCCAGATCACAACCTTTTCTTTGATTCCTTTTGCTCTTGCTGTTCTGACGTAATCTTCTTTTAAAACCTCAATAATGGAGGATCTTGTAAATCGTGCGATCACGGCTGCAATTCCGACGCCGAGCGTGATCGACGGCATAATCAGACTTTTCAGGCTTGTTCCGCTTGTTGTCGGCAGAATTCGCAGTTTTACCGCAAACAGCATAATCAGCAGAAAGCCGATCCAGAACGAGGGGAGCGAAATACCTGAGACCGCAATCGTCATTCCGGTATAATCCTGCCATTTTCCCCGGTGTGTTCCGGACCACACACCAAAGAGCACACCAACAACCGAGCTCCACAGCAATGTGACAAATGCCAGACGGACGGTATTTCCGAATCTTCCCGCAACCTCCTTTGTAACTGGCTGCTTTGTGCGAAGGGAGGTTCCGAGATTTCCTTTTAAAAGTCCTGTCACATAGGTAACATACTGTGTCGGAATGGATTTATTGAGGCCAAGCTCTTCTCTTACTGCCTCTACGTCATCCTGTGTTGCCTGCTCTCCTGCAACGAGTCTCGCCGGATCTCCCGGAATCAGGCGGACAAAGAAAAATACAAATGTAACAACAATAATCAGTGTGGGGATCGTACCCACAATACGCTTCAGTATATATTTTGGCATATTGTATCTCCTACTTTCATGCTTATCCTACAGGTACAATCCCACGGATCACTGCCTGCTTTCCTGTTTGTAAGAAACCGGCGCCCTCTTTTGATGGAAGGACGCCGGGGTCTTTTTCATATCCTTGTTTCAGTCTGCCGTTATTCGGCTGCCATTCTGGCATTTCTCATGCCGATGCTTCCATCGCCTAACAGATATACTCCGGTAATGTTGTTGCTGGTTGCCCAGATGTTTTTATCGCTTGCGATGCAGAGCAGCGGGAGATCCTTCCATACGATATCCTGTACTTCTCCATAGATCTCACCACGTTTGTCTTCATCTGCAGTTGCAAGACCGTCTTTGAGAAGCTGATCTACTTTTTCATTCTCATAGTAGCTGATATTGAAGCTCATCGGCGGCTCAGACTCGGTTGCCAGCATCGGGCGAAGTCCCCAGTCAGCATCACCGGTGGAAGTAGACCATCCGCTTAAGTAGCAGTCAACCTCGGCATCTGCTCCTGCGCAGTCAGCTCCCTGAACCTTTTCATTCAGAACGGCATTTTCCATTCCGTTCAATTCCAGATCAATACCAACCTCAGAAAGCTGCTGTTTGTAGAACTCTGCTTTTTTCTGATTTGCTGTCGTGTTGCTGTACATCAGTGTTGTGGTAAATCCATCCGGATATCCTGCTTCCTTTAACAGCTCTTTTGCTTTTTCCGGATCGTAGGAATACGGATCATTTCCTTTGTAGTGCTGTACTTCTTCTCCTACCATAGAAGTTGCCACAGAACCGTAACCGTTCATAACGACCTGGATATATGCCTCTTTGTTGATTGCATAAGCCATTGCCTCACGAACCTTAACATCGTTGAACGGTGCTTTCTGTGTATTCATGAAGAAGTACCATACGGCGATGCTGTCGCCCATTCCAACGGATACGTTGCTGTCACCTTTTAAGGTGTCAACACTTTCTGTCGGTACAGACCACATAATCTGTGCGTCACCTGCCTGAATTGCAGATACACGGGTAGCACTTTCTGCAACCGGTTTGAATGTGATGCTCTTAAATCCTGCATCTGCATCTGCCAGAGCAGTTCCGCCGCAGACGTCTGCGTCATATCCCCACCAGTCTTTGTTCAGTTCTACTTTCATATGGTCACCGGCAACCCACTCAACAAATTTGTACTGGCCGGTTCCTACCGGTGCCTGTGCACAGGCATCTTCTCCTGCTTCAATCTGTTTCGGGCTCATGATCAGCGTAGCCGGATGTGCCAGGTTGCTGATGAAAGCACCGAATGACTGTGATAAATAAATTTTAACGGTATAATCATCTATCTTCTCTGCATGATCCAGAACATTGCAGAGGAATGTAGTACGTTTCAGTCCAAGGCTCTTGTCTGCCCATTTATTTACGTTTGCAATCAGGGCATCTGCATTCCACGGAGTTCCATCGGTAAAGCTTACGCCCTCACGAAGATGAATCGTATACTCGGTTGCTTCATCATTTGCTTCATAGCTGGTTGCCAGCATCGGAATGATCTGCATATTCTCATCGAATCCAAACAGACCGTCCATCATCATTCGCTGTACACCACCGGAAAGTGTATCGGAAGTATCCATCGGATCCATGGTGGTAAAGTCTACAGCTACCATTGCCGTAACATCTGAATCCTGGGATACCGACTCGCCTGCCGGGATCGTGATGGTATTCTCCGTATCTGCTTCCGAACCGGATGAGGTCGATGCAGCAGATGCTGTTGATGTGCTCTTACTTGTGTCAGAAGAGCCTGTCGATCCGCATGCTGTCAGTGCCAGTGCTGTTGCTGCTGCAACCAGAGCACGCATTACATGTCTTTTTTTCATTGTTGTCTCCTCCTTTTCTGCAAGTGTTGCTGTTTTCTTTGTTCTTTCTTTTCACAGATAACAGAACCATGATATAAAAAAGAGCAAAGATGCCTTACCTTTTTTTACAGCCCCTTTGCTTAATCGGTATTATAGATGTAATGCGTCACTATGTCAAAGCATTCTTCCTGATTTTTTCTTTTCTTTTTTGTCTTTTTGCATTTAGGTTGTTTATTTTCGTCAAAAACGATATAATTATCCTAATTTTTAACCCATTATCACTTTTTAGCAGGAAAAGAGGTCCCTTTATGAACAGAACACAAAAGCTTGGCAACGTATTGATCATTTCTTCCCGGAAACGAATGCTTTCCGAATTTCAGTCTTATCTTCACTCCGTGCTCGGTGAATATCTCACCTTCAATACCCTTTTAAGAGAGCAGGCCACAGACCCTTCTCTCTTCCGGGGATACCAGTGCGTCCTTTTTCCAAGCGTCCGCGCCATGGAAACCTTTCCGCTTACCCTTGACTCCTCCATTTTGCAGCTCCCCTGCGACCGCGTTTTCAACCACATGTTCCTGGATAAAATCATTCAGATTCCGCCGCACGAACGTGTCTATCTGGTAAACGATGATAAATATTCCACGCTCGCTATCATTTCCCAGCTTGAGGAATGCGGCATCACCCAATATGACTTTGTTCCGTTTTATCCCGGATGCAAGGATACCGAGTCTGACATTCAGTTTGCCATCACCGCCGGCGAGCCGCAGCTCGTTCCTTCCCGCATTCCCAATGTACTGGATATCGGCAACCGTATCATCGATATTTCCACTATTTTACAGCTCTGCGAATATTTCAACATTCCTCTGCAGACCGTAAACCGTGTATCGCGCAATTATGTCAATCAGATTCTTCACACCGTCAAAACCTCAGAAACCTACTATACAAATTATGTACAGACCGAACAGCTCATGCAGGTTATCCTGTTCTCTCTTCCCATTGGCATCTGTCTGTTTGGTGCGGATGGCCGCATTCAGTTCATGAACGCTAAATTTGCACATGCCTTCTCGCTTCCCTCCTCCAACTTTGAAGGACAGCCTTTTTCGGAATGTCTTCCGCCTGCCTACGCGGACACTGCTTTCGACCGCAACGGTGACTGGACCATTCTCCTTTCGGATCAGAAAACACAGATCACGTTAAGCGTTCTCTCTATGGTTTTTCCGGATACAGAGCCTGTTTTTCTTGCGTTTCTTCCCGAGAGCAGATCCACGGAAATGTCGGTACCGAAAGACGAAAAAACGGAAGAAAGCACTTTTTTCGCTTCCTCCCGTACCTTTTCCCTTTCCCTGTCCCACGCAGATTCCGTCCAGAATCTGATGGCGCAGGCCAGACATCTTGCACTTTTTGATTTTCCGATTCTGATCCAGGGAGAAAGCGGTACACAGCGCAGGACACTCGCACGTGCGATCCACAATTTTTCGCGCCGCCATCATTATCCGTTTTCCGTTCTTCATTCTCCGGGAAATGATCTGACCGAAGCCTCCCTGCTCCGGCTTCTTGCCGAAACCAACCATGGCACACTCGTTCTTTCCCAGGTGGACCGTTTTCCGCTTTCCATTCAGGATCTGCTGGTCAATGTTCTTACCAATGTTCATGGTAACTTCTTTTCCGCACCGGAAACCCGCCGTTTCGATGTGCGGATCATTGCTATTGCGGATGATAACCTTTACAAAAAAGTAGAAAAAGGAACCTTCCTGCGGGAACTTTTTCACCTTTTAAGTGCTTCAGAGCTTCAGACAGTCCCGCTCCGCAGACGCAGGGAGGATATTCCCGATCTTCTCAATTACTTTCTGCTTCAGTTTTTCCACAACACCGATATGACCTGCGACCGGATCTTTTCGGAAGGGCTTCTGCGCTTTCTGAAGGAATATGCGTACCCCGGAAATATTCATGAGCTGTACAATCTGTCCTGCAGCCTGTTTACCCGGTACAGCAGCCATAAGCTGCAGCTTTCCGATCTGCCAACGTACCTCCGCTCCCGCCAGATGGCTGACGTTTCCCTCACCGACCTTCAATATCAGGTTCTTTCTTTCGTATCGACGCATCCGAAAGCAGGCCGCCTGGCAATCAAAAACGGACTGGCCGACGGAGAAACCTTTGTATCCGAAGCGGCTCTGCGCACCGTACTCGGAGAGCTTTCTTCCGCCGGTTATCTCATCGTGCACCGGACAAAAGGCGGATGTGAAATTTCCGAGCTGGGGCGTATGGTTCTGGAAAAATAATTTATTTCAGAAATCCCGGTATTTCCAGAAATTCTGCAAGGCTGCGGTATCTGGCTCCGTCCAGGCCTCTTTTTTCCTTTGCGGTTACCATAGAGTTCAGGATCGCTTCCTCCACAGCCTCTGCCGCTGCTTCAAATGCCTCGTTGATTTTTTCTTCTTTTATCCGGGCGCACGCTTCCACCTCACATGTACTCTTTGTGTCTACGCGGTTTGCTGTTGTAAATCCAATCATGATTTCACCGCTTCCGTGGCCGGTGTAGGCTCCTGTTCTGGCGATTCCAACTCCACAGCGGCGGATAATCCGGTACAGCTGCCGCTCCGATACCGGAAGGTCTGTTGCCAGAACCGTCATAATTGATCCCCGGTCTTCGGCGCTGCTTCCGCATTCTTCCTTCCGGATCCGCTCCAGAATCTTCTCTCCTGCCGGTTTTCCACTGATTTTCAAATCTCTGGTTGCTCCGAAATTTGACTGTACCAGAACACCAATGGTATATGTTTTTCCGTCAAGCACCAGCGTGCGGGATGCTGATCCGATTCCCCCTTTCAGCCCATAGCAGATAGTTCCTGTTCCAGCACCGATATCACCTTCCGCAAAGTCTGTATCCGCCTGCTCCAGTGCATGATACAGCTCTTTTTCCCCCACTACCCGGTTACAAATCTCATTGATTCTCGAATCATTACATTCTCCGACAACCGGATTGATGGAAAAAACATCTTCCCCTTCTTTTTTGGTCTGCTGTATCATCCATGAAATCATGGCATCCGCCACTTTTCCGACATTCAGTGTATTGGTCAGGGCAATGGGCGTTTCAAGAGTTCCGAGCTCCTGTACCTGCACAAGACCGCACGTTTTCCCGAAACCGTTATGCACGTAGGCAGACGCCAGGTACTTTTTCAGAAACGGATTGCCTTCTCCCGGCACAATCACCGTCACTCCGGTATGCTGATTTCCACTTTCCACCGTCGCATGGCCTACCCGCACACCGGGCACATCCGTAATTTTGTTTCGCGGTCCATTTTCATGATGTCCGATCCGATATCCGTAATCACTGATTCTTTTCTGTTTCATCCTGTTTCCTCCTCTTTTTATGATGTACTCCCGGAATTTTTCAGCTCACGCAAATACAGGCACAAAAAAGACTCCGAAGATACATTTTTCTCTCACTTTACGCTCTCTTCTCTCTTCTGTCCATACCTCTTCCCACAATTTTTCTTCTTTTCTTTATATTTTTTCCATTTCTTTTAGAATTTGGACACACTTTGCTCACATATTCCTTTTATAATAAAGCTCGGATAGTTGATAAACCACTCACTATCTCCCCCCTCATAAAAAGATGGCGATATACTTTTGTATATCGTCATCTTTGTTTTTACTGACAAAAACGCCCCCGGGCAGAAAACGTAACCACTTCCGTTTTCCGCCCGGGGGCATTCTTTCTTCCTTTTTGCTCAGGCCTCTGCAGCAGCTTCCTCTGCTTCCGCTTCTGCCATCGCCTGTTCGTACTGTTTCAGGATAATGGTCTGAATTTTTTCTCTGGTTCCGGAGTTGATCGGATGTGCGATATCGCGGTACTCCCCGTCCGTAGCCTTACGGCTCGGCATTGCGATGAACAGTCCTTTTTCTCCTTCGATTACCTTGATATCATGTACGACAAATTCGTCATCGATTGTGATAGACACAACCGCCTTCATTTTTCCCTCTTTTGTCACCTTGCGTACTCTTACGTCTGTAATGTTCATAAACTTTTATGCCCCTTTCACCCCATAATCAGATGGCGTATCTTTCGTTTTTCTCGACAACAATTTTGATGCCGTCCTCCCCACAGTGATAGGAGTTTGCACGGATGGTGTCCCTGCTCTCCACAATACAGTTTTCAATGTGAGTGTTGTCTCCGAGATATACATCATTTAAGATGATAGAATTTTTAATCACACAGTTGTTTCCAACATATACCTTCTTGAACAAAACAGAGTTCTCAACCTGTCCGTTGATAATACAGCCGCTGGATACAAGAGAATTTTTCACTGTGCAGCCAGGATTGTATTTTGCCGGCGGAAGATCGTCGATCTTGGAGTAGATGCCCGGATACTGGCCGAAGAAGTAATCTCTTACCTCCGGTTTCAGGAAATCCATGTTGGTTCTGTAATAGGAATCTACGGTAGCAATGTTGCTCCAGTAGGTATTAATCTTGTATCCGTAAATCCGTTTCAGATTTTTGTAACGGATTAAAATATCCTTTACAAAGTCGTAACGGTCTTCCTGTGCGCTGCGCTCAATCATTTCGATCAGCTGGCGACGGCGTATGACATAGATACCGGTAGAGATCACGTTGGAGCTCGAAACCATCGGTTTTTCCTCGAACTCCTCGATGCGGCAGTCCTCATTCATCTTCAGGACGCCGAAGCGGCTGGTATCTGCTTCCTTGGAATCCGTGCATACCACAGTAACATCCGCACGTTTTGCAATATGATATTCCAGTACCTTATTGAAATCCAGTTTGTATACGCCATCTCCCGATGCGATGACTACGTACGGTTCATGGCTGTTTTTCAGCCAGCTCAGGTTCTGACTGATCGCGTCTGCCGTTCCACGGTACCACCAGCTGTTATCTGATGTAACGGTTGGAGAAAATACAAACAGACCGCCATGTTTTCTTCCGAAATCCCACCATTTGGAAGAGCTCAAATGTTCATTTAAGGATCTGGCGTTGTACTGTGTCAGGACAGCCACCTTCTGAATATGAGAGTTTGCCATGCTTGACAGCGCAAAATCGATGCTGCGGAAGCTGCCTGCGACCGGCATAGCTGCAACGGCTCTTTTATTGGACAGCTCTCTCATTTTGTTGTTGTTACCGCCTGCAAGAATAATTCCCAATGCTCTCATATTACTCACCGTCCTTTTCTACAATTGCTCCGCCGGACGGAAGTGTGCCATCCGGGTAATCCTCAAGGGAAGTTTCGCCGGAAATGCAGACATTCTTTCCAATGGTTACGCCATCCGGAATGACTGCCTTTTCTCCAACGGTCACAAGTCCGAATCCGTAAATATTCGGTTTTAAGACGTTCGGCGCTTCCTCGCCAACGCCCATCACAACATGCCTGCCGACATGTACGTTTTCTGCAATAATGGCCTTATTGACCTGGGTTCCCTCGCCGATTGTGCTGTGGCGCATAATAATAGAATCTCTTACAACAACCCCCTTTTCAATGCGCACATCCGCACCGATGACGGAATTATGTACCTCTCCGTAGATTTCAGCGCCCTCGCCGATAATACAGCGGTCGACGACAGCGTCCCCGGAAACATACTGCGGACGGATGATATCACCTTTGGTATAGATCTTCCAGAACTCCTCATATAAATTGAATTCCGGAATAATATCGATCAGCTCCATATTTGCTTCCCAGTATGAGCCAAGCGTTCCGACATCTTTCCAGTAGCCGTTGAACTCATACGCAAACAGACGTTTTCCGTTGTCGCGGCAGTACGGCAGAATGTGTTTTCCGAAGTCACAGCTCGGCTGATCCTTCAGGGCTGTCAGAGATTCCTTTAATGCTTTCCAGCTGAAAATATAGATGCCCATAGAAGCGAGGTTGCTTCTCGGGTGCTCCGGTTTTTCTTCAAATTCGGTAATTCTTCCGTTTCCGTCTGTGATCATGACACCGAAACGGCTTGCTTCTTCGATCGGTACCGGCATACATGCGATGGTCACATCTGCGTGGTTTGCTTTGTGATAGTCAAGCATCACCTCGTAATCCATTTTGTAAATGTGGTCGCCGGAAAGAATCAGAACATATTCTGGATTGTATGTTTCCATATAAGCCATGTTCTGGTAAATTGCATTTGCAGTTCCTGTATACCATTCGCTGTTTGTACTTTTTTCATATGGCGGCAGAACGGTTACGCCGCCTTCGTTTTTATCGAGATCCCACGGAATACCGATTCCGATATGGGTATTCAGCCGCAGCGGCTGATACTGGGTCAGTACGCCTACCGTATCAATTCCTGAATTGATACAATTACTGAGCGGGAAGTCGATGATTCGATACTTTCCGCCAAATGCTACTGCCGGTTTTGCCACTTTCTCCGTGAGCACACCGAGACGGCTTCCCTGACCGCCTGCCAGCAGCATTGCTATCATCTCTTTCTTAATCATGCAATCACCTCTTGTCGTATCTAAAGATTTGCAGTAACTGTAAGAATGTACGGTTCTACGCTTACCGTTCACCGCTTTTCCGCGAACGGTAACCTTCGCTGCCCCCCTTCAGGCTTTGCCTTGCAGGAAGGGGCTACTTACACCTGAATCACTTTCTCACGCAGCGAAACAGCACCTGTCTCCCTGTGTACGAAACAGCAACCATGCTGTCGGTTCTGGTTTTTCATATCCACGCACTTCTTTGATAACTACAATTAAAATTATATCACACTTCCGTCTCATTGTGAACATTTTTTATAATTTTTTGTGCTTTTTTTAGATATTTTAAAACCCAATATTCTATATATGATTCTATGTGAAGCAGGCTGCTTCTCTTTAGAGTAAATAAATTTTAGTAATAGTTTCCAGTAATACTTAAATAACACATCTTGTGGTAGTTTAAAATTTTTTTTATTTTTCTCATAATCTTTTATTATTCTCTTAATTCTGCATTTTTCTGATTTTTTGAGTACTCTTTTAATCTCTTTCTTATTTAAAATCCCGCACTCTTGTAGTTCATTTGCCATAAGCAATGCTAAACGCTTCCATTCGGTAAAACATGTAAGAATACCTTTTGTACTTTCAGAATCGCTATGTTCTCTCCAGCCTACATAACCTTGCGGTATTTCAATGAAGGTTAATTCATTTTTATATAAATAAACTAATACAGAAAATAAAAAGTTCCAATCATATACAAATGCGAATTCTCCTTTGGTAAAATTTATATCTTTCAAAATTTTTTTATTAAAACACCAGGCGCTGGGAACTGTGCAATCTGTAAAAATTTTAGACTTTAGCCAGGATGTTTTAGGGCATTCTATTTTATACTCATTATGTTCATTGGAATAAAACTCATTTTCAAATGCATGATGAATATGGTTTATGAATAAATTTGCCGGATATTTGTTAATGAGTTCTTGTTCAAATTGTATACAATTAGGAGATAAAATATCATCGGTGTGTAATATATGTATAAAATTATTACTTGCATTATTTATTCCTTGTAAAGTGTTAGAAATCGCTCCGAGGTTTATACTTGATTTTACATATTTGATATGCAAATCAGAGTAACTGTCAATAAGCATTTTGATATTTTCTGTATCATCAGTGTCATCACTTATTACGACTTCAAAATCTTTAAATGATTGCTTTCTTAAAGATTCAAGTGTTTCTTTGAAAAGACTGAGGCGTCCGTGATATGGAATTACAATGGATATTTTTTCAATCATTTTTTCCCTCTTAGTGCATACATGTGAAAGAATTTATATAATTTAGATTTCTGTTTAGTTTCAATTTCTTTATTTTCTAAATTTCTTACTCTTTCCTCTAAATTGTGATATTGAATGGTTAAATCAGATAAAGCATTTCCTATTATCCAAAACAGCCTTGCTAATATTCTATCTATCTGAATAACAACAAAGAGATTTTTGTTATTCCATAGATGTAATGATTGCTTTGCACACATATAAAAATCATGCTTCAATGCGTTAGCAGGAATATAACAATAACCTTCCGGCATATTTTCTCCAGCTCCGAGATAACCATGCATTTTTAAATCTACAACTTTAAAATTTTTATATAGTATAAGGTAATACATGTATATGTAATGATCAAAATCAAGTCCGGTAAGAGTAGAAATTGAATTGTTAAAATCTATTGAGACAAAGAAGTCTTGAAGAAATTCATTTTTATATACAGGAAGGTTTGAGAACCATAAATACAAATCTTTTTCTTTTTCTGCAAGAGTTGAAAAGTTTTCATTTGATTTGAAATGAGATTTACATTGTTCCCTGATTTTACACATGCCAATGTGCTCAAAATTCCAAACGGTATTACCATACAGTTTTTTTGTTTCATATATACTATTACAGATTGAATACAAATCGACATTTTTTATTATTTCGGATTCGGAATCTAAAACAATATAATAATCATATTGGTTTTGAAGTGATTTTAATGCAAAAAACTTTTTGATATTAATTATGCCTCCATTTTCAAAAATACGCAGTTCATCAGGAAGAATAATTTTATATTCATATTCACCAAATTCTTGTGCTTCCGATTCATCAGAGAAAATAAAAAATAAATCAGCCTGCAAATTTAAAGAGTTCTTTCTAAATGTCTCTAAGAAATTTTTTGCATAGTTAAAATGTGGAGGATATGTTGGAATTATAAATGCAATTTTGTTTACCATAAATCCTCCCACTTAAATTAAACCGTTTTTTTTGTAAATATCTATTCTATTAGTTAGTGACTCTCTTAAATCACAAAATGGCATAGCAAAAGGTGTATAATATTTGATATTTCTATGCCTCCAGGGATTGTAAAATGGTAAAGCTCCATTTTTATCAGATATGAATTTGTCTTGTGCTAAATTTTCTTGTATAAAAAATGCATTAACACCATTGACGCAAGTTCCGACAAGCCGGTAGCCGTAATTTTTGCACAAATGGTAGTATGCACTCAGAGAGGCTCCTTGGCTGTCATCAACCGGCCAAATCCAATCTTCTTTATATGGAAGCACGTAATCTGTAGAACAATCCTTCGGATCAGAAGCAGGTGGTATTAGCGGGTTGTATTCTACACATATAACTCTTGGTATGATTTGTTTTCTTTTTAGTATGGCTTCCAGTACATGCCAATCGTTACCATCAATATCAATAGATAAGAAATCTATTTCTCCTTGAAATTCTGCTTTGGCAAATAATTCATTAATATTATCTTTTGTAATAAAATCATTTAATATAGCTAACTTTTTATCCTCCAAAGAAGTTTTAAAAAAAGTCTTTATCTTATTGCAATCGTCTTTATTGCCATCAATCCAGAGTCCTGACCAGCCTGTATCTAATAATAAATGACTATTACATTCAATTCCGTCCTGTACGCCAAACTCTATAAATTTCTTATTTGTGGTGCCTATTCGTGTAAATATTTCATTGATTATTCCGTCTTCATCATTCTGTGAAAAGACTTTATAACCAAATCCGTCAAGATAGAGCTTATTTTTGTAGCGTTCTTGCAACTCAATTTCCCATCTCTGGCCTCCAACATAGTTTGAACGTTCTAATATTTTATTATTTATTTGTAAAATAGATTGCAGACAATTTAGAACATTCTCTAAAAGCTTTTTATTCTCATTCTGTTTTTTATTGCGGAGTTTATCTATAATTTTTTGTCCTAATTTAAATTTCATTTATGCTCTCCCTAAATATTTATCATTATTAGCACCAGGGTATTTAACGACTACGTTTTGTGTGCCGTCTTCTAGGCATTCAAAATCTGTTGCCTCCATAGGTTCCATAACAATAATGTCACCTTTTTTGTATTCAACTCCGTTCATTTTTACTCTGCCTTGAATGATAACAGTGAGCTCTGTCGCAATTTTGTGATAATGTTTTTCTTCATAATCTCCCTTGTTGTAGCTTTTGACCGCAACTTCCACATCATTAGTTTTTATAAGAGACGGTTCAAAATTTCCGACAAACCACCCTTTTACCATATCTTCAAGTCTTGCTGTTCTCATAATACTAATGCTCCTTGATGCTCTTTTACTGTTTCAATGTATTTATCTAAATCTTCTGGAGTTCCGGTTCCGTGCATTTGGGTTTTATCTATCGTATAAATTCCAAACTTTTTACCCTGATTAATTGCATAGTTATAAACAGGTGCAACGTAAAACTCGTTGTTCACCCTCTCATTTCTTACAATCATATCAATAGCATTTTCTACAAAATCTCTGCCTTTATTGAAATAATAAATTCCAACTGTTGCATTTTTTGAGATAACTTCTTTTTCTCGAATTTCCGTAATGAATCTATTTTTATCTAGTTTTGCATATGACCATTTTTTGTCGTTATCTTCAAAACAAAGAACAGAACCGTCAAGCCCTCTTTTTTTGCTATCATTTATGTACTCTGAAATATCCATATCAACGATTTGATCTGAATTTGCTATTAAAAGAGGTGTATCATTATTGATTAATCTATGAGCATGTAAAACTGTACAGGCGGCACCTTCTGTTAATTTGTCAATCATAACAAATTCAACTTTATAATTAGACTTTATCCATTTAACAGTTTTTTGTTCATTGTTATAATGTTCAAATCTTGTGAGTAGAATAAACTTTACATCTGGTATATTCAGATTGTCTAGAACATGGCATATCATAGGCTTGCCTAAAACATCAATAAACGGTTTGGGCTTTTTGTATCCTGCTTTTGCAAATCTTGAGCCAGCTCCAGCCATTGGTATTACTATATTAATCATATTTCTAACCTCTCCTGTGTGCTAAATAATTTTCATACATTTGGTAATTTGAGAATGTTACATAATCCTTTTTGGGAATTTCATAAGTTCCTATACTTTTATTGTCTAAAATCATTTCGTTAAAAGTGGCGCTTATATAATATTGTCCGAGTGTATCAACATCTTTTTCTATTACCCCAAATGCAGAGCGTACAAAGTCTTGTCCCTTTTTAAAGTAACAACATCCTGTTGATGCGATATTAGAAATCGGACGTTTCTCACTTGTTTGTATGACAAAGTTATTTTCATCTAATAAAACGGAACTGTATTGTGGATGAACTGCATTTATTGTTACAATACCAGCGTCAAGATTTCTTGTCCGAAAACTTTCTATGGCAGGCTTAATGTCAGTTTTTATAAGCTGACTTCCATTAATTATCAATAGTTCCTCTTCATTATTAATTTCATCTATTGCAAATAATGCTGAGCATACAGCTCCTTTTGTATCTCCAGCAATTTCTATAATTTTACATTTTGGGCATAAAATTTTTAATGTATCGCCTAAAAAATATTTATCCTGATCTTCTTTTCTTATAATACATGTAATGTTGTTTCCAACTGTTTTCAAGAGCTCAATAGTCCTCTGAATAATAGGCTTATTTTTAATTTCAATTAAATACTTAGGGTAGCCTTTTTCACAGAAATCTTTATCAGAACCTGCCATTAAAATTAATATATTCATTATCTAACACCTCCTAAAATTGGATTTGAGCTTTCTGTTTCGATTTCTTTTATTTTATTTTTAATGTTTTGATAAGTTACATCATTTACTGTTTCAACTTTCAAAAGATGAGCACCGCTAGATAGAGCTGCATTGATTCCGTTTAAGTTATCTTCTACTACCAGACATTCTTGCGGTTCTAAACCAAATCTTTTTATTGCTGTTTGGTAAATTTCAGGATTAGGTTTTGGCATTGTAACATCCTGATTAGACAGGGTAAAATCAAGGTATTTTTGTAAATCAGCTTTTTCCATCATCATATCAATAGTTACTCTGACAGAATTTGACGCGAGAGCCAGCCCGTAACCTTCATTTTTTAATTTTGATAGAGCATATTGGTGACAAAAAAGAGGTTTACATTTCATGTAAACATGTTCCATTGTATAAATCTGTTTCATGTGATTAATAAATTTATGTAATCCCCTGGGTAAGCCCTTTTCAATTGTAAGCATTTCAAGTTTTTTTTTCGTGGGAAGCCCGTCAAAAGTAACAAGATGATCATATCGTGAAATTTTGTAGCCAAATAGTTCTAAAGCCTGATTTAATGCTTCATAGTGCCAGTCTTTTGCATCAATAAGTACTCCATCCATATCAAATATAACAGCCTTAATTTTTGACATTGAAAAACTCCTTTGCTTCCATAGGATAATCAGTACACAGCATTATCCCATTAATATTTCTATATATATTCCACACTTTTTTATATTCTCTTTTGTGTAAATCTGGAGAAACAATACAGACTTCTTTGTCTTGATTTAAAATATTTTTGATTTCTTTTTCTCCAAACCAGTCAGAGTAAAAACTATCAAGCCAAACCCCAGTAGCATTATCAAGCATAATAGGATGAGGCATAATATCGCTTTGACCGGTAAAGAATTTTAATCCTGTTTTGTGTTGATAAACCATCTCCGGAATGCTCATATCAAATGTGAAATAGTTTGAAACTCTGTATTTCTCAAGCAGTCTTTTAATCTCATCGGCCATGCCGTCAGCTTTTATATTCAATGCAAGCGTTAAATCTCTGCCATCAAGGAGTTTTAATAAGTCCTCAAATTTCATCTCTCCACCTTGCGGCATATTATGAGAAATTACAATTTCACCTTTGATATCACGTAGATCTGTTTCAATACCAAAACCACTGTTGAAAGCACGCTCAAATGCTATCTTTGTGTTCTTTTCAGTTTCTTCTTTCCAAAAGCCCCTGTGAGCTAGTATTTTTATATTAAATTTACTCATAAACCATCCTATAAACTAATTCCATCCCGATACCTAAGATTCATATTTTCATCTTCATCGATGAATTTTAGTGCCATGTTTATATTTGTCTGATTAAATAACCACTGAAGATATGATAAATCCTTATACTTGTGATAGTAATGATATGCAAAAGTCTTTCTCCAGGAAGCAACCGAATATTTATTACGTAATCCTAGTTCTGCGATAATATTTTTGAAAGAATAAAAAACTGTTGTCCGATGTCTCTTATTGCCGTTTGCATTTGAGAATAGATATTCATTATTCTTTTTATCTTTTATAACTTCAGCAATTAATTTTAAGATTTCTTCGTTTAATGGTATGGATTTATTTTTTTCAATACAGAGATATTTTTTGTTTTTAATATCCTTTACCCTTAAATTCAATAAGTTTATTAAATCAATTCCTGTGTTAATGGCTAATGTGAACATTAGTAATTCACTAATTTGATTTTTTTGTCTGTATAAATCTTTTATACAATTTATTTCTTGGATATTTTTTATTGGTATACTGCTACCCATTATTAAAGCTTACTTCCTAAGAGAATTTTCCATTACATCGTTAGATAAAGGTTTTAAAACTCTACTCATTTACACTTGTGTTGAGTTGTTAAAAAACACTTTACTTTTAACAAGTCTATCACAAAATAAAAAAATTACATAGTGGCTTACAGTATTATATTTAACAGATAAATATTTAAAGAGACTTCAGCTTATTTAAAACTCAACACAAGTGTAAATATGTTGAGTTGTTTTGTAGAAAGTTGTGTTATTCTGACATATTATAGGATAAAGTTGTTATAACTATTGTCAATTATATCCTGGTCAATTCCTATATAACGAAGCGTAACCTGCGGTGAATAGTGATTGAATATTTTTTGCAATACTACAATATCTTTAAACTTTCGGTAATGGTGATATCCAAAAGTTTTTCTTAAAGTATGAGTACCAATATTATAATCAATTCCTGCCTTACGGCAAATATCATTTATAATTCTATAACATTGAGTTCTTTCCATTCTATTATTGAATACAGATAAAAATAATGGCTCATCAGCTTTTCTGCCTTGAGTAAATTGGGCAAACATGGGCTTTAGTTTTGAATTAATCGGGAAACGTTTATATTTTCCGGTTTTCTTTTCTGTAATACTTATGTAATCTTTATTTTGGACATCTCTAACATCAAGATTTAAAATATCAGAGATTCTTAAACCACAATTTGTGCCAATCGTGAAAAGTAATAGATCTCGCAAACTTTGTTTACGTAGTATGCTTTCAATTTTTTTTAAATCTTTTTTTCGTCTAATCGGTTCTACAATATTCATAGTATCTCCTTTCTATAATTGTTTTAGTATAAAATTTTTTGAACCAACTATTATTTTTATAGAAAAATGACAATATAGATTTTGGAAAATAACAATAAGTTTATACTATAATGGCTAAATACTTATATAAATAATCATTCTCATTGTTTTCGATCTTTTCAATACCTCATAATAAACTTTAAATCATTTATATGATTCTGAGTTGAAATTTTTGCAAAATAAGGTGTAATATAATTAAACAGTGCATTTGCCATTTGGCAATACACTGTTTTTATTTTAATAAACAAAAAAGGATAGAAATGTTTAATAATAACTATGGACTATAATTTATTCATCTCCCGACCTTTGTGATTTATTCAAAGTGGTGTATAAATTAAGGCTTGACTATGGAGTAAGTTATGAAGATGCACAAAAATTAATGACTTTCGGGATAGATAACAGGCATTACAAACCGAGTGATTTATTGTTCCCTAGTGAAAAACAGGCTATTAAATTTCAAAAAAATCGTGAAATTACTTCCGAGAAACTCAAAAATGTTACCTTCCCAAAAATTTAGAGGATAAAAATGGATAGAAAAAGAATTATTACTTTATCAGTTACAGGACTTATCTTATAGGCAGGAGGATTAACTTATGCAAATTTAGGGAATTTCCAAACTAATAATCGCTACAAATTATGTCAAAGTGATGAAGAAATTTGTATCAGGTGGAGTCATGATGTTCAAACCTGTAAAAATAATGCTGATTATAAAAAATTATATGCAGATGTCATAAAAAACGGCGGTTGTATAACAAGTGTTCCAGATGTTGGACTTATGGTTAGAAGTTGGGGTTACTGCAAGGAAACTTCAGAGAAAATTAATCTTTTATTCTTACCTACAGGCGAAGTATTTAATTTTCTTGAAGAAGGTGAATACGGCGGATTTTTTAGTACACCTCTTAGAGATGCAGAATATAAACAGGCTTTAGAAGAAACTGCAAATTAACTGTTTAATTTTTTGATTTCAATTCGGTCAAATAATTTCATTATTTCATATTCTTGTTCACAGTCTGATACATTCTCAAAAAATTTGATCAGATTAATTACATCATTTTGGCAGATTTTGATTTTATGGACAAGTTCTGAACTTTCATACTGGTAATATGGGATTTTTTCTTTTGGCAGAACTTCAACTTTCTTCAAATCGGCAATTTGTAAAAGTTCATTTATGCTACTTACACCATATTTTTGATATAAAGCATTAAGTCTTGAATCGTTTTCAATCAGTTCAATGCCAAATTTTTCTTTTATTTCTGTATTATTTAAGCCGATTTTTATTGCACTAAGAATAATAAATTCATCTTTTGTTAGGAACATTTTTTGTCTCCGATTTTTCTAACCTGAACTTATTATAGAAATATTTAAAAAATCTTGCTCCCAAATCCTTGACTTCGATTGATATAAAAGAGTTTAAGACCTGTTGATTTTAAAAATTTATTAATAATAACGCATATTTATTAAAATTTGCACAAGAATATTTGTACGCATGACAAAGGGCTGGATTTTCTAAAATCCAATAAAATCAACATTAATCAAATTGGATTATTCGGGTACGCATAGTCCTTAATTTCACTAAAAATTTGCTGTCGCAAAATTGCCGTTCAATCGGACTATATGCTCTTACGAGTTTCGCAACTTCGTTGCTCACTCTACCGAAAATCCCGCAGCCCCCAAACAGCCCCCTAAATGGCAAAATTGAGCAATTTTCACGATTTAATAATGGGGTAAAAATGCACTAAAAAAGAGCCTGAAAAGACTCTTTTAAAATGGAGGAGGAGGTGGGATTCGAACAAATATTTCTGCTTTTTGTAGTTTCAAATTTTATCCCGTAACCTCCAGTATTATTCAATCTTGGAAGTTTGTTCTTTTGGTAACTTTTAATAATTTTTAGGGACTATTTGTAAAATTAGTCCCTTTTTAGTCCCCTGAAAATTCTACTATTTGTTATCAGCAATTTTATTTATTGTTTGTATTGCTATTCCTGTAATTTTATTAATATCAGGAGTTCCTGGTAAGTTCCCAGTATATTCAAATGCTATTCTTGCAATACCTTGTTTCATATGAATGAATAACTTATGCATTTGGTCATGTGATAATGTAATTTTACAATTTGGTGTTACTAAATCTTTTAAAGTTGTCAGTTTATCATATTCCGTTTGCGTTAATATGCCACTATTGTGAATAATGCTTTTTCTAAGGATTCTTAAATCTCCAAATTCATTAACTCTAATATTATTTGGCTCTGTATTTCTTATTTTAGCGATTTTTGGTCGAATTTCTTCATCCCAGTGAGCAAATATAAAAACAATAATAGCCCAAGTAATCTGTTGTTCATTAAACCCTTTTTCAGAATTTACACTAATGAAATCATCAACTTTTATAATTCTATGATGTAAAACATCAGGAGAGTTTGGGTCTTCATAGCTACTCCACATAACAGTAGGTTGCCCATTCTTAATGCTTTTACTTGTTGGATAGTTTACTCTAGCTTTTTGTCTTTCTACTCTAACTTTATTGCCAATAAAACTGGAAAGACAATCACAATAAACTCCAACTTGCTTGTTAATAAAGTCTATAAAATCCTGTAATATAACTAGTACTGCATCTAATTTTTTATAATCCATATAACATACCTTTTATAATTTTTGTAAATTGTTTATATGATTTTGGTTGAAATTTTTGAAAAATAGGGTATAATATAATTAAGCGGTGTACTTGCCATTTGGCAATACACTGTTTTCATTTTTATAAGTATTTAAAAATTTGTACATATTAGGATTGTCTTTATCAAAGAACTCTTTCAATTTATATGTTATACCTGCATTGTTCAAACTTCTTGTTTTTTGATTGTAAGCGAACTTTGGTAATAATGCTTTGAAAAATGGATAATCAGGGTTATCATCTTTAAATGCTCTGTTTACATTATATGCACATAAGTCTGTTAGTTGAATGAAATTATTATACTGTGAATCAACAAACATAATGTTTTCAATAATATTTTTGATTCCTTTCCAAGAATAACCTTCTTCAACTTGCAATGTGTGAGTTCTATTTAACATCTTTTCTATACTATCTGAGCATTTGTCCATGATAACGATTGCTTGTTCATCAGGATGGTTATATGCCATAAAAAGCGATATCCTTTCTAACAAATACTGAATTGCAAAAATGTTAGGCTCTGGCTTGTTTAACCCATAATGCCTTAACAAAGAATCTTTGTTAATAACTGTAGAAATCAAGGTGCAGTTATTGTTGATAATAATATCCATTAATCCGCAAGAAAGCTGTATTAGTTCTTCTTTAGATAAATTTGCAAGATATTCATGTTTTTCCCTTTCTTTCGGAAATCTTATCCAGTTAGACTTAACTTCTAAAATTGGAGCAGAATTTGTTTTAAAAATAGCTATTTTTAACTCATTGACCTTGTGGTTAATAGATTTCCAGTCATTAGCGTTAATACCTAAAGCATTGAATACAAAATACTTTGAACCTGAATTATATGCAATCTCCCCTGATTCATCTATATAGAATAAGAACATGTTACCTCTTTATACTAATTTTATTGGTATTATAGCATAAAAAAGCAAGATATATAATAGATTTTGTTTTATAGTAGTTGCTACACAATCAACAAAATTTTTCCTGCCATTCCTTTTTAATCCCTTGAAAAATTGCTTATAAATTAAATTTTTCTCTAAGTCTTAAATTCAGATTTTTCAAACAAGAATAGATAATTTTGTATTTTAGGATAAATCTTTTCTTCTAATAAACTATCAATATATGAAATAATATTTTCATTTTCATCTTGTATTAAATGATTCAAATTTTCATTTTTCGTTTTTACATTAGCAATTTTTCCATAAATCATATCTTTAAAAATATCAATGCTTGGTATTTGATATAAATTTTGTTCAATAATATCAAATATACAAGACATTACAATAGAACTTAATACTTTCGGGATATATGTAGACAGATACCTTGTGTAACTATAATTTGTGGATAGTGCTATTGCTAATATTTCATCAACCCATTTATCTAAGAAACATTTGAAATCGTTATCTTCTTTTAATGCCCTTTTTGAGGTTCCTTCAAATGCTTTTTTATACTCATCTTCGGATAAACAGTCAGAATTACAAATTTTTTGAAATGATGTATTTAGTATATGAAAAAATTTATCAGGTGTTGGTGTTCTTCTTACTAAAAAATCAAGAAATATTTTCATTTGTTTACACATGCCTTTTTGTATTTGCTCTTGATTGTTAAAACTCAAAATATTTTCAAACATATCTTTTGTGATAGTTATATTATTACTGAAGGACTTTTCTTTATTATTGCGTAAATCATATAAATAGGTTTTGCAAAAATTATCACCCGTATAATTATCATTTAATAGTATTATTGTGTTTAGACAGCTATATAGGGAAATTATACAGTACATTTGTTTATTTAAGCTATCTCCTTTTAAATAAAGAAGATGATAAATACTATCATTTAAAAAGAAATTATCTGGATAAAAATAATTTCCTAAATTGTTTATTGATTTCAAATCTTTATTTTTAAGTAATTGAATTTTATCTGCAATATCTTCCACTGGTAATTCATTATATATGTAAAATCCTATTGTAATTTTTAACAGTGCTAAAAATAGTAAACCATCTTGGTTGTATTGACCACATATGTGTAGAACAGGGCTATCCTTACTTACGATGTTCTTTTCTAGTTTTGCAATAATATCTTTTTTAGCTTTTTCTATTTTTTCTGGTTTATCTTTATAAAAATCTTCAACTAACTTAAAAACCGGCTTTAAAGCATTTTCTTGAGCACTATTTTTATCATCTACACTATATTCGGTTTTAAAGGCAAATGATAAATGATTTCCCTCTTTTTTTACATTTTTAAACTCTGGTTTAGTATAGTATTTCCCATTGGCTTCTCTTATGTATTCCTTACTATCAGATTGAATTTTAATTTTAGGATTAGTGCCATTATCCCTATGCGGATTTAGAAAATTTGTTAAATGTAAAACACTTTTGCAAATACTCTCATCCAAATACGAAAGCATATTATTACAATCATCGCAAAGGATATGTGAACTTTTTAACTTGCCCCCAACACCATTTGGAATAATATGCTCGGGTTTTTGTCGTGTATTTATTAAATCTTTACCGCAACAATAACATTTTTGCATACTTTCATTTCCTATAAGTTATCGGGTAAGTTCTTTGATACCTTCTATAACACTACTAGAATTCCAACCAACAGTTTTATCAGCACAAGTTGTTACCATAACTGAATTATGTTTTTGCCCCCATGGAACAACTGCTAAAATAGGTTTACCCATATTTACGGCGGTTTGAACTTCAAACTTTACCCAGTCACTACATGAAGAATATACTGCAGTTGGAACAATAAATACACTACATTGCCTAATTTGCTCTGCAATAGCAGTCTTTAGTTCTGAATTATTAAGCCCTAATAATTTTTTCTCTATAGAAATGCTGTAATCTGAGAATGTATAGTATAACGCATTATCTAACCACGTTTTTATTGTATTGTAGTCATTATCATAATCCCAACAGTGTGAAATAAAAATTTTTCTTAATCTTGACATTTTAATTCTCCTTAATTTGTAAAACTGTAATAAACATATCAAACCAATCGGTTTTAATTTTATAATTTTCATAAACTTTTTTTATTAAAGTGAGATTTTTTATCGTTGTTTCATACATCCATGTTGAAGGTTGAGTTTGTAAGGTTGATATAATGCCTAAAACATTTTCAGCTTTTGCAAAGTCTTTATTGAGTATATATAACTCGTAAGCAGTTGCAAGTAACCAATAATCGTTGCTTATTGAGAAATCATTAAGTTCTATATTATACGTTATGACAGGTAAAATCTTAGTAAGTTCTTCTTCTGCTTCATCCTTATTTTGTACAAGTAATAGAGTTGCTAAATTTATACCTGTATAATAATTTCTTGAATCCATTTCAAAACCATTTCGATATGCATTTATCGCCTTCTCTAAATAACTTGGAAATGAAATTGTTTCTTGAAATTTCATTGCAAGTTTTTTATAAGCACTACCAATTAAACCATATGTTTCACTTGATTCACCATAATCTTTTAAGATTTCTTCTAATAAGAATAAAGAAGTCTTTTCATCTCCTTCTTGTCCCCTCTTATTATAAGCTAAAGCTTCTTGTTGACGGACATATACATAGTTCTTGACCTCATTGTCTAAACTATTATGAATAAAATCAAGTAATTCATTCCATGCTTTTATTTTCTGAAAACCTTTAATGATTTCAAAAATTAAATACTTAAAAGGGAAATAGGTGTCTTGCATTGATTTAATTATAGAATAAAGGTTATTAATATCTTCTATCTTTTCTAATTGTGATTTAAATATGTTTCTTTGTTTTTGTAAGTCTTGATATATATGTAGTTTTGTATCATCAAGTTCTGTTTTAGGAAAATTATCTATCAATGCAAACGGAAGACTATCACATTTACAGTCGCAACTAATTACATTTTTGAGTCGTTCTACTAATTTATCTTTTAAATCTATAGCAGCTTTTTCTGTTATTACTCCTTTGTCAAGTTCGTAAGGAATTGCTCTAAGCGGTTGAATATCAAATGGTAACCTTGTATTTTTATCATAAATAAGTATTGTAGAATAAGGTCTAGCACAATGACGAATACCTAGCTCATAATATACATTAGGATTTTCATTTGTAATGTCAACAATTACAATATCAGTACAAATTAGCCGTTCAATCATTAAAGCATGAATAATACCTCCATCCTGTTCTTCATCGGCACGTATAACTTGTAACCCCAATTCTTCTGTAGCTGGTCTTATAGCTTTATCATAAACTCTATCAAAATCTATTTTATAACGTCTTTTCTTAGCCTGTTTTATACCAAATGGCATAGCTACAAAAATATCTTTAATTGTCATTGCATCCTTTCCATACTTATAATAATTTTGAATCTAATATGCATTTGAATTATAACCTGTATAAGAAAAGATTTAATAAAATTTAATTAAAAATTAAGATTTAACATTACAAACTTGTAATCTAGCATAAAACTCATCCATTTTATTCGCAACCTGTGCTTCTTTGGATTTGATTATGTGAGAGTAAGTGTTTAGGGTTACATTTTTATCTGCGTGTCCTAATCTTCCGCTTACGGTTACAATATCCTCGCCTGATGCAATCAGCAGGCTTGCGTTAGTATGGCGGAGTTGGTGGAATGTTATCTTTGGCAGGTTATGACGGTTTAAGAATTTTGTAAACCACTTATACGGCAACTGTGTACTTATCGGACTGCCGTCCTCATGCAGAAATACATATTTCCCATTTTGCCAAGCAGTACCGAATTTTAATCGGTTTTCATTCTGCTGTTTTTTGTATTCCTTTAGAAGTGCGATTACTGTTTTTGAAGCTGTAACGGTTCTTACCCCTGCATCAGTTTTTGGTTTACTCTCAATATTGCCATAACCTGCAATATAGTGTCGTTGCTTATTGATATTCACTTCACAGGTGTCAAAATTTATATCTTCCCACTTCAAGCCTGTGAGTTCGCCCTCTCTTAAACCGATATCTATTGCAAGATAAATCATTGTCATATACATTAATGGTTCACTTTTCAAGCAGTCCAGCATATCTGCCACCTGTTCATCATTGTAATATTTAGCTTTTGGTTTTGGTGCTTTCTGTGGTTTGGCTCTTTCAGCAGGATTATTCATTAAGATGTTCCAATCTACAGCGGTTGAAAGTATTGAGTGAATTACAATGTGATGATTTTTGATTGTTTTTCGATTTAATTTCTTTTCTGAATTACCCTTAAACATTCTGTTAAAATCCAGTTTATAGCAATTACAGAGCTTTTGTGCGGTGCTGTAGTTTGTTGCCTGTCCATTCTTGAGCCTCCTGCAAGTTTTAGATGATATGCCTGTAGTTTTGATTATGTGAGAAATTGTCAAAGGCTCGAGATATTTTATCAGGGCTTTGGTAGGGGTAAACCTGCCGTCAAGTCTTACTCCTTCTTCATCAAGATTGTTGTAAAACTGTATTAAATGATGAGGCTGTAATTTGCCGAGTTTAATATGTCCGATAGCAGGCAAAATCCGTTTGAGCATGATTTTATATGATTGTAATGTTGTAAGTGTAAGATGTTTCTCTGCGTAATCTTCTAACCACCTTTGCGTAAAGGCTTCAAATGTTATCTTTTCGCCGTCTAAGTAAACTCCGTTCAAGACTTCGTTTTCAAACATCACCATTTGACGGTTAAGCTCTTTTTCAGCCTGCTTAGCAGTTAATGTTTCGTCTAATTTAATTGTTTTTCTTTTGCGTAACTTTTTGCCTTTGGAGTCGTACCCCTGACAAACTGTTAATCTGTATGTATATTCTGAAATTTTTTCGTAAAACGCCATTTTATTTTCCTTCTTATCATTTCTTATTATCTCCCTTTTTCATAACTTCCAGCCTCATTTTCTTAATTTTTCTTGTTAAACAAGGATTTTAGCCCTTTCCTTTAATACACTTCATATAATGCTCGTTAAAATCCTTACATCCGCAGGTTGTGATAACACGCTCAAATATCGGATATTTAGCCATAATCTTTTCAGCAACTTTGTTACCTTCCTCGTCATTATCGACATACAGGCAAAACCGTTTATACTTTGAAAAATCAACCTGTGAGATGTGTTTTAGCAGAGATTGAATGCCGTTTGACGGTGTAACAATGTGGTAATACTGAATTTGCTTTTGTTCTTTAAGGTGTTGATATAGTGCGTAACCGTCAAAATAGCCTTCTATAACCGCTAACACTTCCATTGTAGGTTTGTATGAGTTAATCATAGCTAATCCCGTCGGAGTTCCTTTTGAACGGGTTAAGCCGTCTTTGCTGAAATTAAACGGTCTGTATTCAAAGCCCAAAATCGCGTTTGCTCTTTCTGTTGAATACTGAAATGTAGGTATAACCCACCGTTTCTTATTCATATCAACTCCGAGTTTTACATCCCTAGCGGTTGATAAGTTTAATCCTCGTTTTTTGAGCAGGATAGAAGGCAAAATATCTATTGTTAAAAGTTTTTCGTTGCACTCCTGCATATATATCTTAAATTCAATCTGTTTCTGCATTGAGAAAATATGCTTATATCTGTCATAACTGTTGTAATCAGCATTAGCAGGTTTAAGGTTTATTCTGCCCTTTTTTAGTATTTCTTTAAGTATCTGTGGTGCGTGGCTTTCGTTTGCGAAGCACCACAGTATACCTTTTACAGCGTTGAATTTTAAGTTATCCCTGCCCGTATCCTTGCAGAGGGGGCACTGCCACAGATACTCATCACCTGATTGTTTTTCAGGCTCGCCTAATGCTTCGGTTAATAATTCTAATTTTAAGTTATTGATTTGTGTCATTTTTTTATTCCTTATGGTTTTTGCGGTAATTGCGGTCAATCCCAATATTAGCTTGCATTTTTGCAAATATCAGGACGGTCATTGCGGTAATTGCCTTTAAATACAAGATTACAGGGATTGCCGTTATACCTTGGTTTAGATTAAATCTTCAAGTTGTTGAATGTCGTCGCTCAAATCTTCTGATTTTGCAATAGTGAGCCAGTAGGCACGACCTGAATTATTGTTTATAGGCTTGCTTAAAAGCTGATAGCCTTTATACTGTGCAATTTCGGCAACGCTTTGCATATCATCATCGAAACTTTTTCTGAATTTGCTCCGAGATATACCAAATTGTTTGAAATGTGCATTTGTCAACTCGTTCTTTTTGAACTCTTTATCAATATTTTCAAGAAAAAATCTGAAAATCCTGTCACATCTATCTTCAAAAGCAGGGCGGTAATTTAAAAATTTTATAAAATCCACACTCAACTTCTCAACCTCATCAATAGCCATTTCCATATCCTCAGGGTTTATAAAATGTACCTTCGGATGATTAAGGCTAGCATATTGACATGAGATTTTTAAGGCTTTTAGTTCACGAGAGCGGATTTCTCTTTTAATCAAAGGATTTTCTTCTTTTTCAGCCATTGACGAGAGTTTAAGTTTATAGGGGTAAAAAGCTTTGACATAAGTTTCTTCCGTAAGCTCATATTGGGCATTATTTTCAATCGCATCGAAAATCTCATGTAACTGGAGTCCAATAGCTTTTAAGTCGCTGTAATATTTTTCCTCTGCTTTGTAGGCTTTTCTTCCGTCAGGTTCTTTTTTATGAGGTTCTAATTCTGACATGAATGTCAATATACAACGACGAATTAAGCCCATTTCCATAAGCAAATTAAAAGATTTTGCTAAATCTGCTTTGAATAATGTAGGGTCAGAATAAAAGAGTATATTTACAGGTAAGTCCTCAATGTCTTCTTCTCTATGTTCCCCCTTGATACTTTTCGCCCGTATTATTCCACTATATGCTTCAAATAATAGATTAAAGAATAGTTTCTGTTCTGTTGTCATATTGTTTAGATATAGCCCAAGCTCGGCGATTTTAATCATTATGCATCCAAAACCTATTCTTTTAATAGCTTTCGCATCACGAAACAGCCCCTCTCTTGTACCGTCAGAAACTTCTAAAAATATGCTGCCAAATTCTCTCATTTTCTCGTCTACATATTTTTTTCGCTGTTTTTGCTTATCTTCTTCGGGAAACTCTCTTTTGGCTTCTTTTTCCAACTCAAATCGAAATTTTTCTCTCAATTCTTGAACTGTACATTTAAACCAACTGCGAAAAGGATAATACACGAAGTTGTCGAGTTCATCTGACATAAGGTCTTTGCCTGCTCCTGACGGCATAAAGTTAATTCCATAATAATTACAATAACCTACACGCCCTTTTTCCACATATTTAACCCCTTTTGCTGTTAACATTTGTGCGTTTTTAGCAAGAAGGGTGTTTATTATTGAGTTCATACGCATTTCAGGATGTTGTTTGCTCATAATACACGCTGCATAAGCTAACGGTTTAGGCATTTTTCTATCGCCTACTTCACAAGTAAGCTTTTCTGAAGCCTCTATCCTATTGTACAAATCTACAACCTTCGGATTCATTTCTATTGTTCGAACTACTGTTGCTTGTTCAGTTTCTTCCTGTGACATTGTTTCGTCTTCTTCTAAAATAGTACTTATTGGCACTTTTTCCATATTAAATCCCTACCTTTCTGATTTTGTTTGTGTTTTGTTCTTCTACTTCTGCCTGTGCTTCCCCGCTGTTCAGGTATTCAATCAGGCTGTCAACATTAACAAGATATTTCGAGCCACTACGCACATATTTTACTTTCCTTTGCAAAACTAACCGACGGACATAGTATTTTGCCAGTCCGACAATTTCTGAACATTCACTAATTGATTTCATGGTTGGAATTTTTTCCATAGTTTTCTCCTTTTTTTATTCCTATTTTTAACTCATTTTTAGAAAGGAAAATAACATACCCTTCTACTAATATATGCGTGTTTTTTGCCACTTGACGTGTTTTTTTTGAGGATTTTATTAAGAATTATTAAGAAGAATGAAGCCAAAAATGTGCCTATAACCTTTATTGTCATTGAATTTTAAGGGTTTATTTCTTTGTGCAAAATTTGCATTCAAAAATCACTTTTTACAACAATGTAAAAAGTGATTTTGATAATGATATTTTTTTAGTTTATTTCGTTGCGGTTTGGTAAATATATTAATTTATTTTAACGATTTATACATGCGATACAATATGTTCACATCAATTTTTTCTTCTTTGATAGCATTTATTAATTCTTCCTTTAATTCATCCTTCTCTTTGTTATGTTCAAAGTTAAATAAATCCGCAGGTGTTATATCTAAAGCAGAGATAATTTTTGACAAATTTTCAGATGTAACAAAAGTTTGACCGCATTCTATTTTGCTCAAATTTCTTTCTACCATCCCGACAATTTCAGCCAGTTGAGCTTGTGTCAAATGTTTTTTGGTTCTTAGTTCCTTGATTCTTTTTCCCAAAAGTTTCTTTATATCTAGGTTATTTTGCATTGTAATCCTCTTTTTTATAATAATTTATTTAATGTGTTAAAGGAACGAAACAAAAGGCTCTTTTTAGCTTGCCTTAGTACACTAAATGTTGTAAGATAGTCTTGTAAATTCTATTTATTGGTAAAAGTACAATTTTAATGAGTAGCTTATAATTAGAAAAATTATGCAAAATAATGGAGGTGTAATGAAGAAAACCTTATTAACGATTTCATTGGTTGGAACAATGTTAATGTCTGTTTGGAGTAACACAGCACTTGCAGAAAATTTTACATACAAGGTCTATAATCCAAAAGAGAATAAATCTGTTACTGCGGAACTTGGTACTTTAGGTGTCAGCGATAATAAATATATGCTAGGTTTCTTTGTAAAGGGGCAACCTTATTCTATAGTAAATATGAATACCCAAAAAAAGGATGGTTTGATTTGTGGAAAGTGTGCAGAATATAACTCATCCATTACTTATGTAAATGGAAAAAGTAACAGTGTGATTGAATTTCCATGGCGAGAATTAAGTAAAAATACTTTCTTTCCTGAAGTTGATTCCATTGTTAAAGAGCGAGCTGTTGATAATATGTGGTTAATGATAGTAGAGGATTAAGATTAATGAAAAAACTTTTATTAATATTCTTAGCAATTTTATTTTCTTTTATACAAGTACAAGCAGGTGAAATTCCTAATATAAAAGAAAATATGGGCACAAATGGTTTTGAGGCTGTATATCCGATAAGAAACAATGCTCTTGTTGTAATTTTACAACCTTGCCCTGATAATTCAGGTGATTTTATGTTTACTGTATGTAATAAAAAATCTCGTTGCTATCAAACTTCAATGTTGAATAACGAGGTTAGATACATTGGATTATTTCTTGAAGATTTTGGTGAAGGCATATTATCAAGTCTAAATAAAGAAATAAAACAAGAGGATTGGGCAAAGGAACAAGATATTTTCCGCACTTTATATGCAGATTATATGAATCGATATGATGAAAACTATGGCACTTTAAAATCACTTAAAGAAATTAAGCCAAACAAAAAATAAAGGAATAGAAATGTTTAAAAACTTGCAGTATAAAAAGATATTATCTTCTCTTGTAATACTATTAATTATACAAAATCAGGTATTAGCAGGAGTAAATATTGTTTCAAAAACACTCGGAAATACAACAACATACTACCTAAATAACAAAGCTATAGGAACTTATAGAACTAAAAAAATGGAAAATGGTTTTGTTGAAGTAGAAACCTGTTACAACGGTTGCCAATATTCAATAATGACCCCGATGCAAGCAGAAAGTTACCGACAAGTATTCAAAGAGCATATTAAATATGTTGAAGAAGACCTTGCTCGCCTAAGAGTATCACCTGAAGAAATAAAAAGACAACAATTAAGGCAAAAACAAGAAAGACAAAAGTATTTAGCAGACCTAACTGCACTTGAAAAACAGATTGAAACATATCAGGATAATTTGCCAAATATAGATTTTAGACTTGTAAATAGTTATAAGTCTGATAGAAATACTCTTATCAAAGATACCTATGCAGTTTTTACAGCCCCTAAAAATCTTTTCGATTTAATTCCTGACGGATATTTATTTGACGGAGATTTGCAACGGGTTTATGTTCCTGGCGGATATGATATTAACTACTATCTTGCAAATTCTAAAAAACCTGTATTTGTAAAATCTACAGTATCAAAGAAGTTACATACGACTGATTTTGATAAAGAATATTTAAGGTTTAATTATATACATAATAAGTATTACAAAAATCCTGCATTA
>OGRH01000162.1_pt1 | contig 57560 bp, 50 predicted proteins | sample 1553461 | NCBI WGS metagenome assembly OGRH01 (sample SAMEA2580092, study PRJEB22360) | human gut metagenome | biome: human gut; feature: human-associated habitat; material: faeces | place: Denmark | collected 2008/2010
AAGAGAAGTTCTCTGACGACGAGTTCTATTATTTTCTCGATTTGATTGACGAGTATTATTCAGAGAGCGGCATCCTTGATGTGCAGCCCGATGGTGACGGATATATCGAAGTCGATCTGGGAAAAATCGTAGATTACATCATTAAAGAAGCTCATAAAGATGAAATGGGCGATTATGATCCGGATGAAATTCTTTTCATCGTACAGGGAGAAATGGAGTATACCGAGTCTCTGGGTGAGGAGTAACAAGTTTTGGAAATAAACAATAGCAAAAGAAGGTGTGCCATTTTGACACACCTTCTTTTGTTTATTTCGGTAAAAAGTATTATCTTACTGTTAGTTTATTTTTCTTTCGTTGAAAGCAAGAAAAGTCCTATTGTTTCATTTCTTTTCGCCTATTGGCATTTAATAATACCAATAGTTGGAATTCCGAGTACCAATCATTGGTATTGGAAGTACCAACGGTTGGTACTAAGAGTTTCAACGGTTGGTATTAAGAGTACCAACTATTGGTACTTTAAATACCGACATAGGAAACTGACTTTTCTTAATTTAACCAGACGCTTTTTCCCCTTTATAAACTACCTCAGTAGACGGTTTCATTACCAGTTCCTGTCTGGGTAGACAGTTTGACAAATGGCATTCTGCTTCAGTGGTCAGTTTGTTACACCGGCAACACGAGACTCCGTTGGCAATCGTCTCACTTTCATGAAGTATATTCCCTCTTGTGCATTTTGATTAGGAAATCATGAATTAAGTAGCTTTTACTCCCTGAAGTGAGTAAAATTCAGCAAAAATATGAAAAACGAGTAATCACTGATTAAACATCATATTATGAGGAAATTAATTAGGGATAAAGGCTGAAAATACGAAAAAAACAGTGACGACCAACAACTTCTCGTCACTTCTTCTCACCCTTATCATCACTCCTGCATCGCCTTTGTACAAAGGGATAGCGATGAAAAGTGACGAGTGACGACCAACTTTCTGTTTATTTCTGCCGTCATGTTGGCGGTGTATTCAGGAAAAAGAATACGGACATGCCGATGAGTATCATTCCTAATATGCCATAAAACCAGCGTGCCTGTCTGCGTCCTACATTTCGCACGACAAACTGTGTGTTTTGGGCTGTGAAGAACCAGTCCCAGTCCAGAATGGCTGCCAGCAAGGCGATGATTCCTGCTACGACGAAGATGCCTTGAATGATATATTGGCTCATATATGAGTTGGTTGGTGAATGATGATCCGTATTTTGTATTAATCCAACTGCTCTAATGTCACTTTCCGTTCACCGTTTTCTATTTCCTCAATGGTAACCTTTACGGTATTTCCCGGCAGAAGCTCCTCTATCAGTTCCGGCCATTCGATAAAGCAGAGCGCGCCGCTGTACAGATAGTCTTCATATCCCATATCGTACACTTCTTCCAGCTTTTTAATGCGGTAGAAGTCGAAGTGGTAAATCAGTTCTCCGGCAATGTCGGAACGATATTCATTTACAATAGCGAAGGTGGGGGAGGTGATGACATCGGATACGCCAAGCTCCTCGCAAACGGCTTTGATAAAGGTTGTCTTGCCTGCTCCCATTTTGCCGTAAAGAGCAAATACGGTATTGTCGCCCATTGCTTCGATGAACCGGCGGGCGGCTTCGTGAATCTGGTCTAATGACTGAATCTTGATTTCCATTATCTTGTATTTTATTGCAAAGATAAGTATTTAAAATGGAAGTTGGAGCAGAACACTGTATAAAAGCCGTAAACAAGCGATTTATAGGTACATCCTTTAGCTAATAGTACTAATTTATTTGTCAACTGACAAAGATAGCCAAACACTTTTTCCTCCTTTGCAGATTGCATAAATGATAATGGAGAAGAAGATTATAGCTGCTCCCGAAGGGACATTGAGATAATAGGAAATGAGCAACCCGCCCAGACAGCTAAGGTAGCCTATGCCAATGGACAGCCAAATGATGCGGTGGAACCTGTGTGAGAAGAGATTGGCGGTCATTTGCGGAATCGTCAGTAATGAGATTACCAGCACGATGCCCACCATTCGTAAGCAGGCTACAATCGTCAGTGCAATGAACATCATCAGTATGTACTCAAAAGCCTGTGTCGGAATTCCTTGCGAACGGGCAAACTCGCGGTCGAACGCTACGTATATTATCGGGTGCAAAAAAAGCGAGAAAAATAAGATAAGCAGTATTGCCAGTCCGCCCAGCAAGGCGATGTCGCTCAATGTAATAGTCAGGATGTTTCCAAACAGATAAGCGGAAAGGTCGGGAGCGAATCCTGGAGATAGGAAAGTGAAAATGATGCCCAATGCCATGCCCAACGTCCAGAAGACTGCAATGGCAGAGTCCTCGCGCATGTCCTTCCGCCTGCTGAGCCACTCTACGCCGAAGGCCGACAATACCGAAAAGACAGCGGCTGAAAGAATCGGTGAGATTCCCATATACAATCCCATTCCTATGCCGCCAAAAGAAGCATGTGTCAGCCCGCCGCTGATAAATACCAAACGCCGGGTAACGATGTATGTACCGATAATTCCACAGACAATGCTTGCCAGCAGGCTGCCGATCAGGGCATGTTGAAAGAAAGTATATTGTAAAAGTTCCATGTGTTTAGTGATTTTCCCGTCTTTCTCCTACTATCAGGAATACTTCATCCTTTATGTTGTCCGGCAGTGCGATGCCGCGCAATTGCAGGCTGCGTACCCAGCCCGCTACATCTTCGGACTGCATGGTGTAGAAGACATCGCGGAATTCTTCTTCTTGTTCGGGAGTGTACCGGTCGGCAGCGGTTCCGATGTACTTGTCAAGTTCCTCGTCGTCATAATATTCTATTTTCTTGCTGACAGCGGCGAGCAGGCTTTCTTTCTCGCATACTTCGTGCTGGCCGCAACATTCAATGTCTACTTCCTGCACTTCGGGCATGGCGTCCAGTTCGCCATTATCAATCTTCTTTTGAAGTTTGCGGTTGCGTACTATTCCCGCTATGGCGGCTATTACGGCAAGGGCAATCAGGCTAATAATCAGTATCCACATATGTTCTCTTTCCTTGAAAAAAGTGTCCTTATAAAATAGAACGGACAAAGATACATATTGTTTTCGTATCTGCCGTCATGCAGAAAGGAGATTCTTCGGCGCGGTGTCCTTTGGCCATGTCTTAATGAGAGAAATAAAGAGGCGTTTTGGACGATACTAATGACAGACAGTAAAGCCCGCTTTCTTTAAATCTTCCCAATAGCCCGGATAGGATTTGGATACCACCTGAGGTTCATCAATCATTAGCTGCGGCAATGTGATGCAGGCAGGAGCAAACGCCATTGCCATGCGGTGGTCTTCGTAGGTAGCGATAAGGGGAGCGCTCTCTGCCGGACAGCGTTCTCCATTCCATAGCAGGATGCTGTCCTGTTCGGAACGCACCGCATAGCCTAATTTGTGCAGTTCGGTGATGAGGGCGGTGATACGGTCGGTCTCCTTTATTTTGAGACTTTGCAAACCGGTGAAACGGAAAGGGATATTCATCAGGCAGCAGGTCACGACAAAGGTTTGTGCAAGGTCGGGAATGTCTACCATATCTTCTTCGAGACGGGTAACGGGGGTGCCTGTGAGAGTCAGCCGTACGCCTCTCTCCGTATATTCGGTATGCACACCGAGCCGGGAGAAAATCTCCGCACCGCGGCTGTCACCCTGATAACTGTGTGGGAACAGCCCGGACAGCTCTATCGTTTCCTCTTTATAACTCTTCAGAGATTCTTCATTCTTCATTCTTCGTTTTTCATTTCCCCTCAGCGCCAGTATCTGGTACCAGTAAGATGCGGCGCTCCAATCACTCTCTACGGTAAAAGGAACATCTTGGTAGCCGCCCGGATGGACAGTAATGGTGTTTTCGGAGCTCCATTGGGCATCTCCTCCAAAGTCGTGTATCAGTTGGAGGGTGAGGTTGATATAGGGGCGTGAAATGATGTTGCCTGTAAGATGCAGGTGCAGGCCTTTGGGAAGGACTGCTCCTATCATCAGCAGGGCGGAGATATATTGTGAACTGACGTTTCCGGCGAGGGATATTTCATTGCCTTGCAATTCCGAGCCTGTGATGTGCAGAGGCGGGAAACCTTCATTGGCTGTGTATTTGATGTCTGCGCCGAGTTGGCGCAGGGCATCTACCAAAATGCGGATGGGGCGTTGCTGCATACGTTGCGTGCCGGTGATGACACGAGCGCCGGGGGTTACACTAAGATAGGCGGTGAGGAAGCGCATGGCTGTCCCGGCTGCCATAATGTCTATATGCTCCGGATTGCCTTGCAGTGCACGTACCATGACGCGGGTGTCGTCGCAATCGCTCAGGTTGTGGAGCGTTTGTTTGCCATGGGCAAGAGCGTGCAGGATAAGTGCGCGGTTACTGATACTTTTGGATGCCGGGAGTTGGATACCGGCATGCAGCGGGGCATCGGGAGCGGAAACAGTGTAACGCATAGTTGTATTCGTTAAATTATGGTGGTAAGGAATTTCATATTCCGGTGCAAAAGTAAAACAAATCTTTGGGAAATGGAAGTTGTTCGTCCTACATTTCCCCCGGCAACCTATTTCAGCAACGGGGAATGGGGTGTCCGGAATGCTGAACGAAAACGGCAGGAAGCTCCAGTTCACCCCAATCTATCATCGCATTGAAGAGACGGACGGTGGAGTAGGACGGGATGTCTTCTACGTGTATTTTCCTTTCAGAGAGGATTCCTTTGTCTAACAGTTCTGCACGTTTAGTCCCTTTCAGCAGGGGGGATTGGGGAGTGTGCCAGTGTTTGCCGTCAAAAAGGGCGATGTTGGCAATGCTGGTGTCGGTGAGCAGATGCCGGCGGACAATCAGTATGTCGTCGCAAGAGCCGCGCTGTGCAAACAATCGGTCGAGGACTTGGCGGTCGGTGCTTTTGTAGGTGTAGCCGATTTCGTCTGCCTGTATCAATGCCAGTGAACGGACGGGGCGGAGGAGATAGGGCGTGCAGGTCACATCTTCGATGCCGTCTTGACCGTAGACGATACGTAACTTGTGTATGCCGCTTTCGGGAACGGGGGGCAGGAAGTCCGCCAGTTGCAGCGCATGGCTGCCGGGCCAGAAGTGGTTGCGGGTGTCATTCAGCCTTTGTTCGTGGTAGGTCAGATTACGGGCTTCACCGCTGTCTATGCGTATTGTTTCAATAAATTGGCACATATATTTTCTGTTTTACTTCATTGTATTCGCTTTCCCAACGGCTTTGGGCGGTGATACCGCCGCCGGCTTTGAAATAGAGTTGACCGTTCTCCTGTTCGATGAAGCGTATCATAACGGCGCTGTCCAGCCGTCCGCCGGCATAGCAGCCCATGACCCCGGTGTAGAAACCTCGTTCGTAGCCTTCCGCTTCGGCAATGATTTGCATGGTGCGCGGTTTGGGAGCGCCGGTTATGGAGCCGGCCGGCAATAGCTTGAAAAGGATGTCGCCGAGCCGCTTTGTATAATCATGGGGAAGGTTACCGCAGATTTCGGAACTTGTTTGCAGAATAGGCCCCTTATTGGTTTGCAGACGGTCTATGTAGCGATAGGACGTAACGGTGACATGTTCGGAAACCATGCTGAGGTCGTTGCGTATCAGGTCGACGATCGTAGCGTGTTCGGCGGCTTCTTTGGCATCGTCCAGCAGTATTGCTTCGGCATGCGGCAGTGTGGCGTCAATTGTCCCTTTCATGGGGAAGGACTTGATTTTCCCTTCTTCCATGCGGACGAATATTTCGGGTGAGAAGCAGACGAAGCTGTCTTTCAGCCATAGTTTGTACAGGGCATGGGAATATAGGAAAATCTCCTTTAGCGCAAGGTTGGTACGGAGAGGCACTTTGCATGTCAGATTGGTCAGGTAGCTGTTGCCGGCCAGCAAGTTCTGCTTTACGATGTCGAAAGAATGGCGGTAAGCGGCAGGTGACGGGGGAGTGAATTCCCAGTCCGTCGGCCCGGCATATCGGGTGTCTGCAATGGGGGCATTGCCCGTTCCTCTGAATTGGTAAAGGCAGGCGGAGGCGTCTATCTTGTCAAGAGCTTCAACGTAGGAACATTCTTGCGTATAGTCAATGATAAACAAAAAAGGAATGTCTTTACGCCCGAATGTGTTCATCCGGGCGATGGCTGTTTCTTTGTCCAACGCTTTCATCGCCCTAAATCACCGTTGCAATAATTTGAATGGACAGTATGAGGAAGACCATTGCAATGGGGTAGACCGTTGCATAGGCCACGCTTGGAATATTGCTGTCTGTCATGGAGTCTGCGGCTGCCAAGCCGGGAGTACTCGTCATGCCACCGGTAATGGTTCCCAGCAAGTCGAGAATACTGATTTTGAAGACCAATCTGCCCACGACCACTGCTATCAACATGGGGAGCAATGTAATGGCTGCGCCTACTCCAAACAAGAGCCAACCGCTTTCCTGAAAAGTGGCTACCAGATTCTTTCCGGCAGATGTACCCACTTCGGCAAGGAAAAGCAGGAGTCCCAGTTGCCGCAGCAGTTGGTTGGCGGGCCCTGACATAGACCAGATGACAGGCCCTGTTTTGCCAACGGCGCTGAGAAACAAGGCGACTATCAGTATGCCGCCCGTTAGTCCCGGCGAGAACGACAAACCGCCGGGGAAAGATATATTCAGTTTGCCGAACAATACCCCAAGCACAATGCCCATTGCAATCGGGAAGAAATCTGTATCGGATAGCTTCTTGGCATTGTTGCCCAACAGGCGTGCAAGGCCTTTCAGGCCTTCTTTCTCACCGACCACCATTAACTTGTCTCCGAATTTCAGTGCGAGGTCGGGTGAGGGCGAAAGGTCGATGCCGCTTCGGCGGATGCGGGTTACGGTACAGCCGAAGTTCTTCATCAGATTCAGATCGCCCAACTGCTTGTTTATCATATCTTTCTTGGTTAGGAGCAAAGATTCTATCTCTTGAGTATGGCTCAGTGGAAGTTCGCCTTCTTCGCGTTCGCCAACCAGGGTGGCAAGCTGGGTCAGGGCTTCGTCACTGCCGACAGCCTGTATGTAGTCGTTTTCGTGGAGTACGGTATGTGCAGTTGGGATGGAGATTTGCCCTTCGTGTTTGTGGCGGGAGATTACTGCACCGGTCATGGCCCGGGCATTGATTTGCATTAAAGTGCGGCCGAAGACGACGGGGTTGGTGACACGATAGATACAGGTGGTCAGTTCGGGGTACTGCCCGCGGCGTTCTTTTTCCAGACGGCGGGCTTCCTGTTCAAGGTCGATGTGCATGATGCGGGGCAACAGCTTTACAAACAAGATGACGCCGACCACTCCGAATGGGTAAGCGATGCCGTAGGCTATGGATGCCAGCGGTGAATGGGTGCTGTCGATGGCAACAGCGAGTCCCGGCGTACTGGTGAGAGCGCCGGCTATCAGCCCTACCACGCTCGGCGTGTCAATGTCGAAAGCATATTTCAGCCCTATTGCCGTCAAAGAGGCGGAACAGATTATCAGCAGGGTAATGATTATGAGTGTTTTCCCTTTGCTCCGGAAAGAGTCGAAGAAACCGGGACCTGCTTGTATGCCGATGGTGAATATGAATAATACGAGTCCGAAGTTGCCCAGCTCCTTAGGGATGATTACACCGAAATGCCCGAAAAGCAGGGCGATGAAGATTACTGCGGAAACATCGAGGGATAGTCCTTTGATTTTGATTCTTCCCAGCATGAAGCCCAATGCTACGATAAGGAAAAGGGCGAAATAGGAGGAATTAAGAAGGTCAGTAAACATAAGCTTGATGAATTAGTCTTTTTGAGGGAACAAAGGTAATGGAAAAAAGTTAGATAGAGAAAGTATTATTTATCTTTGCAGTTACTAAAGATTTAAAGGAATTAGCCTTATGGAAATAGATTTGACTACCCCCGCTTTGCTGTTTTCGGCAATATCTTTGATTATGTTGGCGTATACCAATCGCTTCCTGTCGTATGCAGGCCTTGTGCGTGCTTTGAAGGAACAGCACCAGAAAAGCCATTCGTCTGTGACCGCCGCACAGATCGCCAACTTGCGTAAACGGCTGTATTTGACGCGTGCCATGCAGGTGACGGGCATAGCAAGCTTGTTGCTGTGTGTAGTCAGCATGTTCTTCATCTATATTCAGCTTTATCTTGCATCGGTCTATATTTTCGGCTTTGCACTGATATTGCTGATCATTTCGCTTGCTATTTCGGTGTATGAGATTTATATCTCGGTGAAAGCGTTAGAGATACATCTGAATGATATGGATGATTAACAGGAATACTTTTCTCCTTTTTACGGAATGAATTTGCGGAACGAATTATTTCATCTCACGAGATTCTTTATTTCCTCTCGTGAGATGATTTTTTGTTCTGCGTAGGGGGAAGGCTTTGCTCTCACAAAACAGATTCCAGCTCTTTCAGCAGTTCCTCCACAGCAACCTTTAGTTGGGTGTCTTCACCTTTTACAATCGTTTCGGGTGAATTGGCAACTTTGATGTCTGGCTCTAACTGGCTGTTTTCCAAATAGCTGTTGTCTGGCAAACGGTAGCCTACAACAGGGATACCGAAAACGAGGGAGGGATCTTGCAGACGTTCCCATGATACGCTGGTCATCGTGCCCGGAACCGGCATGCCTACCAGTTTGCCGATATTCCGGTGGCGATATACCCATGGTGTGCCATGTGCATTGGAATAGTTGGCTTCGCATGTCAGCATGATAGATGGCTTGTTCCAGCGGCGGCTGGGCATATCGCAAGCCTCGCGACTGCGGATTACTTGTGTAAAGTATTTCTTGCCGCTGAATAAAATCTCAATATCTTCGTGCAGGCGGCCACCTCCGTTGAAGCGGGTGTCGATGATAATTCCCTCGCGATTGTTGTATTTGCCCAATATGTCCGAATAGACGGAACGGAAACTATCGTCGCCCATCGACTCTATGTGGACATATCCGAGACGGCCGTTGGACCATTTATCTACATCGGCCGCACGCTGTTTCACCCAGCGGGTATAGAGCAGGGTGCTGAGCATGCTGTTGCTTATCGGGATTACAACTTCTTCCCAGCGTTCTTTGGTCTGCGGATTGTACAGTGAAACGAGGGTTTTCTTCTTGGCCTTGTCGTTCAACAATGTGTAGTAATCCATTTCTGGAGTAATTTCCGTACCGTCAATCTTTTCGATGACAATGCCTGTTGCCGCTTTCGTATTGGCATTATCGAACGGGCCTTTTTCGAGAACCTCGGCGATGCGCATGCCTTTGCCCCGGTAGTTCCAGTCAAAAAGCAGTCCCAGACTGGCTGTCGGTTCGCTTTGTCCCGTCGGGTAGTAGCGGCCGCCGGTATGTGATACGTTCAATTCGCCCAGCCACTCGCTCAGTAATTCGGCAAAATCGTAATTGTTGTTGATGTGAGGCAGGAATTTACGGTAAGCGGCACTCATGGAGTCCCAATCCACGTTGTGCATATTGGTGTTGTAGAAACGTTTCTGTTGCTGTTTATATACATGGTCGAACATGTATTCACGCTCTGCTGCCAGATCCATTTTTACTTGTGCCTGATAGTTGACCGGCTTTAATTCATTGGACGCCACATCCATTTTTTGCATGGCTTTGCCGCCTAACAGGAAGAGATTCTTGCCGCTTTTGTCCATTTCCATAGAAGCCCAACCGGCATCCATTTTGTGGAGCAACCGGGTTTCTTTCTTGCGAAGGTCCATTTTCCAAAGGTCGTATCCGTCTTCAAAGGCGGCAAGGTAATAGAGGGTTTCACCATCTTTGGAGATAATGACGCTTCCCATATCCGAAGAGTTAGGGGTGAGGCGTACGATGCGGTCTTCAAGGTTTTTCAGTTCCACAATGATATCTTTCACTTGAGGAGAATCATCATCGGCTTTATCTTTTCCTGTATCTTTCTGACTCTTTTTCTTGCCTTTTCCGGCATCCTTACCTTGTGCTTTTTTCTGTTCGGCTTCCAATTCCTTGCGTAGCTCATAGTCTTCTTTACTCAAGCAATATTTGTCGTAAGCATCTTGATTGAGGAAAATAAGCATAGCATCGTCTTGTGATCCCCATGAGGCATGGGCACGCATACCGTAACGCTCTGTTTTGAACAGGATTGCATTGCCGTCAAGCGCAAAGCGAGGCGAACCACTCATGTATCCGCTGTTGGTCAGGTTAATGATGGGACTGTTGCCTTGTGCGCTGACAAGTCCTATGTCGGAGTAAGGGTCATGTTTGTTGCCGATAAATTCGAGAGTGAACCATTTGCTGTCCGGCGACCACGCATAGCTGAACTCGCCATTTGTGCTGTACCAGGTGGAGCCGTCGGTTATTTGGCGTACTTTCTTCGTTTCGAGATTGAGTACCATCAGCCGGATGCGGTCTTCGATGAAGGCAAGTTCCTTGCCGTCCGGTGAGAACTGGGGGCAGGCGCGCTCAACGGTGGTAGAAGGCAGCAGCACCTCTTCTTTAATGATAGTGGCGTTGGGAAAATTGGGATCTTCCTTGCGGGCTATTTTGGCAAGGTACAACTGCCAGTTACCGTTACGCTCGCTGGCATAAGCCAGAGTACGGTTGTCCGGAGCAAAAGACAAGCCGCTTTCGTTGGCGGGGGTACGGGTGATTTGCTTGGTAGTGGCATAGTCTGCAGAGGTAACGAATACCTCGCCACGTATGATGAATCCTATCTGTTTGCCATCCGGTGAAACGGTGGCTGAGGTTGCTCCGTTGGTATAATTCAGATATTCCACTTGCGACGGATCATCACGAGTGATTTCAATTTGAACTTTTTGTGGAGCCGAACCACCTTGCTGCGTATATATTTCGCCGTCATAGCCATAACATAAGGTTCCGTTATTGCTCATGGAGAGGAAACGGACGGGGTGGGTTTTGAAATCCGTTACTGCCTTTACGGATTCCGGTTGGGCAAGCGGGAAGGCATATACATTGAATGAACCGCCATTACGTTCGCTCAGGAAGTACAACGTTTGTCCGTCCGGCGCAAGAATGGGGTTGCGGTCTTCACCGGCGTGCCGGGTGAGATTACTGTGTTTGCCTGTACGGGTGTCATACGTCCATATGTCGCGGGTTATGGATGATGTGTGGTGTTTCCTCCATTGGTCTTCAAATCCTTTTTGGTCTTGGTAGAAGAAAAGGTTACCCGATTTGTCAAAACAGATTGCTTCGGCGGGTGTACCCAAGACTTGTTCGGTGCGGCCACCGGTTACAGGAACTTTGTAGAGTTCGGTCATGGCAGAACGAGGAAATAAAGCGCTTTCAACAGGATCTTGAATGGCTGCCGAGAAAAGGATATATTTACCGTCCGGTGTAAATGCGGACGGGGTTTCTCCTGTGGAGTTGGTAGTCAGACGCTGGGCGGCTCCACCGTTGGCGGGCATTACGAATACGTCGAAATTGCCATATCGGTCGCTGGCAAATGCTATCTGTCTGCCGTCGGGTGACCAGATGGGGTTGGACTCATAGGAATCCTGTGTCGTGAGCTGCGTGGCGGCACCGCCTTTTGCCGGAACTTTGTAGATATCTCCTTTGTAACAGAAAGCTATTTCTGTACCGTCAGGGGAGATTTGTATGTCGCGCATCCAAAGAGGAGTTGCCGCATAGCTGGTAAGGGTGGTGAAACCCAATGTGAGGTAGACGAATATCTTCTTCATAAAGGTGTGGTTCTATTGAGTTTTGGGTTTATAATTAGGATATTGTTTGGAAGAGTTTTTATGATAATTATTTCATTCCTCTTGCTTTATAGATAATTTCTTTGGCATTGTTGATGCTTTGTAATTTCTCTTCGGCAGCACGCTTAATGTCTTCTCCCAATGTGGCTACCCGGTCGGGGTGGTGCTTCAATACTAATTTGCGATATGTGGCACGCACTTCTTCATCAGTGGCAGTGGGGTCTATTTCCAGTACTTTGTAGGCTGCGTCTAATGAGTTGCCACCTAAGTTGAGCATCGATTCCACTTCTTTTTCGGACAATCCCATATAGGCTGCCACTTCTTTCAGCGCTTCAATTTCTTCGCGGCAGACATTGTTGTCGCTCCGGGCTATGTTGGCAAGAAATCCCAGTAGTTGCAAGCGTTCCTCGTATGTCAGATTAGCTGCAATCTGCATGCCGCAATCGCGGATTGTATTCTTGAATGTAAGAGGGTTCTGCATGTCCATGCGTTTACGCTGCTCAAAGAGGTTGAGCAGTATCCGTTCGCCCTCACCGACTGCCGCAACGCCGAAGTTTGTCCGTAAGAAATTGCGGACGTACTTCATTTCACTATGCATAATGCGTCCGTCCGCCCGTATGATATACGACGCCATTACCAACATTGAGAAAAGAAAACTATTCCGCTGGCCGGCAAACACATCTTCTTTTGTATGTTCGTTGCCGTAGGCTGTCGTATTATCGTTTGCAGGGTTACTGCCGAAGTCTATCAGCGAACCCAATGCATATCCGGCTAATGCGCCGAGTGGTCCACCTGCCATAAAACCGATGATACCACCAATCCATTTTCCTGCTCCCATAATTTAGTTTTTTACTTTGCAAAAGTAACTATTCTTACCTAAATAAGATACTGATATATGGATTTATGTTTGATAAACGGTTTGTATTTCTCATTTTCGCTTCCCATTGTTTATTGGCAAGGGTATGGGAATAAGAGCTAAAAGTGTGATAGAAAAGTAATCGCCATAAATGAAAAGGAGTTAAGCCAATGACTTAACTCCTTGATATTCACCAGTCGGGGTGACTGGATTCGAACCAGCGACCACACGCCCCCCAGACGCGTACTCTAACCGGGCTGAGCTACACCCCGAATTTTGTTTTGCGACTGCAAAGGTACGTATTTATGGGGATTGTGCAAATTTTCTGCCCTCTTTTTTTATGTTAATCGTGATGTTTCTTGTATTTGTTCTGTTAATATATTGTATGCCAGTGTTTTAAGTTGTAAGATAACGATAAAACTATTTGTATCTGTTAGTGTAAAGTTATCTCTAATATTTTAGGAAAGTTTTAGGGAAAAGACGTGGCAAAAAAGACTGATATATTTCTTCCTAACGAATGTTAAATAGGTGATTTTTTTATATATCACTCGTTCTTTTTTTGGAAAAAAATCGTATATTTTTGCTGCACGATTAAAAATGCTTTAAATAAATAATAATATATGGCAACTTTTAAAGTGCTTCTCCACGCTTCTAATAGAAGAAAGGACGGGACTTATCCCGTATCTTTGAGAATAATAAAGAATATGAAAGCTAAGTATATCTCACTTGGACTTTATGCAAGAAAAGAGGAGTGGGATATTGATTGTGAACGTTTCAAATGTGATAAACGTGTCTGCCCTAATTATAAGGAATATAATGCGAGAATATTACAGTTGTTGGCTCGTGCACAAACTGTCGAACGTGATTTTGAGTATGATAAAATAGACTGGACTTTAAATCAGTTTGAAAATGCTTTCCTCTATAAAAGTAAACAAGGGAAATTTCTTGATTTTGTATGCCTGCGCATTACTGAAATGAAAGAAACGGGGCATATTGGAAATGCCAAGGTATGGGAACGTGTGGTTTATAATCTGCGTTTGTTTGATAAGCGACTGTCTGTACGTTATTTTCAAGAAATAGATTTGAAGTATGTAAACGGCTACAATCAGTTTATGGAAAAAAGAGGTTGGTGTGGTAATACTCGCAAACATGAATTGAAGACGTTACGTGCTATGTTGAATAAGGCTATTTCTCTAAAGGAATGTTCTCCTACTACTTATCCTTTTGGAAAGGGTGGTTTCTGTATTTCCGCTTTGGAAGAAGAAACCCGTAAAAGGTATTTGCCTCAGAAATGTCTGTCAAGTTTGATGAACTGTAAGTTTGAGAACAAGCCTCGTGAAGTGGCGAGACGTTTGTTCTTGTTCTCTTATTTTTGTTATGGGATGAGTTTCATTGATATGGCAAACCTAAAAAAAGAAAATATCAAAATAGAGGGTGGAGTAGAGCATATTGTTTATAAGAGGCACAAGACAGAACACAGCAAGAATGCTAAATTTATTAGAATACCCGTAACTGCTGAATTAAGAAATCTCCTATTATGGTTTAAAGAGAATACTGTTCTTATTAGTGATCGTCTTCTACCTTTAGTTTCGAAAGATTATAATGATGAGCAACTGTATGATCACTTACGTAGAAGATTGGCACGTTATAATGACCGTTTAAAAGAAATAGGCGAGGAGCTTGGCTTCACTGAAAAGCTGACGAGTTATGTAAGTAGGCATTCCATGGCTATGACTTTACAAGCTGACGGTGTTTCTCGTGAAATGATAAGTCAAGTAATGGGACATAAGGATTTGGAAACGACTAATACCTATTTGGACAGTTTTGGTGATGCTGAAATAGAGAGGGTTACGATTGGTGCTTTGTATAAAAATACGGTAAGCTTGTGAATAAATATAATATATTAAAATATATAAATTATGAAAAAAAAGGATTTTAAAAAGGAACTTATCAGCCCTAATTATAGAATTGATAATAATGTGATGCGCAGGTATATGCGTGAAGTTTTTGTTTCGAAAGAAATGATTGAACAGGAAATTGTCGAAGTTGAATCATTTATAAAAGCTCGTTGTGAAAGGTACGGAATAATAACGATAGAAGATAATCTTCAATGTTTACGAACTGGTAATGGCTTTGAACTGATAGAGGGGGGCAAACAGTCTCTTGCCTATATTCGTGAAGAACTTAATAAATATAGACAGAATTTTGCTGACGATTTGACCTTTTGGTCTGAGGTAGAGAAAGATTGGAATAATCTGCCTTATTTGTTAGCGGATTTGAATGAAATTGAGAATTTTAACCTGAGTGTTTATCTCGCTGAATTAAAATTGTGGCTGGATAAATGTCCCGACACTCTTGGGAAGAAAAAGGCACTGACGACAAAAAGTGGCGAATATGATGAGGATGTATTGAAGAAGATGTATAAGCTTCTGGAAAAATGTATGAATGTAAATGAATCATCTGATTCCGATATAATTGGGATAGATGAAGTCTGTGAAATGACAGGTATGTCGAAGTATACAGTTTATAAGAAGACCTCTAATAAGGAAATCCCCTTTTATAAATCGACTTTGGGTAAACGAAGTGTCTTGCGTTTTGTCCGTTCTGAGATTAGAACTTGGATGTTAAGACATCGGATAGGGACGGTCGATGAATTCTTGGAGGAACAAGATGGTGTATATAATAAGTAATATAATATTAGTAATTTAAGAATATATCATTATGTATGATACATTAAGATTTATATTAAAAGAGGAAGAACTAAATAATGAAATTAGTTTTATAGAGGAGGTTTCTTGTAGACTGACTGATGTGAAATACTATAATAATAGGGTGGTAGGTCGTATTAAAAATATGCTGGTAGATATAAGGGGCACTACTTTAATTGTGGAGGGTAGTCTAACTAAATGGTTTTTGGGTAATAATTATGAAAGGTTTTTATTATTGTGGGAAATTAGATCAGCGATAAGGAGTTTGGGTTCTGCTCTTGGAGTTTCGATAGAAAAGGCTAAGGTTAGTAGAATTGATATTGCTTTTAATTTTAGTGTAAGTTATGTGCCTTGGTTGTATTTGACTAAATTACTTTATTTTGATAGTTATCATCGTTCGAATATAGAAAAGGAGACTCTCTATTTTGACAGGTATGATTGTCAGCTTGTGTTTTATGACAAGATGAGTGAATTAAAAAGTTGTGGTGTGGAGGAATTGGAAGAATTGGCGCATTTGAATTTGTTAAGATATGAGTTCCGTTTTAAAAAGGTAACGAAATTGTTTGGTGAAGTAAGGGGCAGTTGTTTGTATGATTCTGATTTTTGTCTGTCGTTGTTGGAGAAATGGTATAGATGTTATATGGATATTGATAAGCAGGTAGAAGAGGTTGGTCTGAAATTTACTGGTGTAAAGGGTATGAAAGAATCTTGTGTTGCTTTGTGTATGTCTGAAATAAATATGTTCGAGGCGGTTGAAGAGGCTTTTGTAAAGAAAGAGATAAACAGTGCTGTTAAGTTTGCTGTCCTACAAGAGTTAAGGAGAATAGGAAGTATTTATTGTGATTGTGATAATGAGAAAGCGTCTTTAATAGATGAATTGACGAAAAAGATAGATAATGCCTATGTTATGTTGAAAAGGAGATATAATGTTTCTCCTGCTCGTTTGGAGCTTCTTAATAGGTCCTATGATAATGTATCGTGAAATAATCGTTTTTATTCGTTTTTTGATATGGTAGATGTGTAATTAATCAATGAAGTTCTAAAAAATGGAATATAACACGAAAAAACACGTTTTTAAATTGAATATTATATCTGTATTAAAATAGGGTTGTTAGAATGGGTGTATTTTATCTTGATTGCTGCTTGTTTTTCATCTATTAGGATGAGTGGTGTTTGATTAAGATATGTATGCCTATTTTGTAGGTAGGGTATAAATTAAGAAAAGCGATTCCCGAAGAAATCGCTTTTAAGAAAGAGGTGAATAGCAGTAATCCCTTGCAAAATTCTTTGGAGAAGGGCGTGACGTTATCAACTTTCTCTCCCAACGCTCTTTCACTGCCTAAAGATACGACTAATATGAATGATATGCAACAATTTGTGGACGAAATTATAGAAAAGAGTAAGAAAGGTGCACCTATTGGTACAGAGAGAACTTGGGGAGGTAAAGTTTATATTAAGGCTAATTTAGTGGAATTACGATATTTATATTCTTGATTTTCTGTGTAGTAAACAGTTTTTTTGTTTTATAAAAAATTATGTAATAAATATTTGGATAGTCAAAAATAATTAAATATATTTGTTTTGTGATTATATAAATGGCACTATAATAGATAGTTATATATAGTGTATGATTATTGTAACAGACAAATATTATGATTATGGAGACTAAGAATAAAGGTTTTGATACTGGTATAGCAAGTGAGTATTTAGTACTGTCTATGTTGTACCGTCTTGGAATAGATGCTTATATGACGTTGGGAAATAAGAAAAGTGTAGATATTTGGATAAGGAATGGTGATGACTTTGCCATTGAGATAGATGTAAAGTCTGTTCGTGAATATGATTCTATTCCTGTCGGTAATGTGGAAGCTAAGGATAATCGTTATATTGTCTTTGTAATATATAATAAGAAGTTTGACTTTAAAGATGTTCCTACACTGCCTGAATTTTATATTGTTCCGAGTAAATATGTGGTAGAGAATAGAACAAAATATGACTTAAAAAGTGGTGGAGAACGTTTTAATATTTTTAAAAAGGATATAAAGGACTATATCAATCGTTGGGATTTATTAAAAAAAAGGTGATAGTTATCAATTATAAATAAGAGGATTATATAGTTATGTCAACTTATGGAGTGGCACTTCTGCTAATTAAGAAAGAGGACGAAAAGGAGTTTGTTGTCTGTAGTACGGAAGATTTGAACATGGATTATCACGAACTTCGTAATTTATATTCGTTTAGGGAAGAACATAATGGTTATATGGATTATTACTTGGATATACCTAAGGAAGAATTGCCAACTATATATGATCAGACAAAACGAACTGTAGGTTGTACGAAGAGGCAACTATTAAAATATCGTGAGGAGCAGTTGAAAGTCTTGGACTCTATTATGTTGCGGACTGATTATGACTTTATTCGCATTCATATTTATGAATTTGATTGTTAAATGGGTTGATAAATGTATAATTATTAATGATTAAAAGTGTATGAAAACTGTTAAGGGGAAAGAAAAATGTTCATCTACCTCTCGTTGGAATGATACAAGTGGTGTAAGTATTATTTATACTCCTACTGAAGAAGAGAGAAAAGAAGCGGTTAAAGAAATGGTTGATAATGCTGTTAGGAATATTGAAAAATTTTATGCTGACAAGAATAAGCAAAATATAAAAGACTTGAAGAGTTGTCAGAAAGATTATTTGCAAGAAGAAAAGGAACTTCAACGGAAAATTTCTCTTGGGATGAAAAAGTACAGAGAGAAATTGTCAAAAGAATATATGGAAATTGGGCATGAAATAGAGTTGTCTTTGGCAGAGCAACATATAATTAGTGTCTTGGATAAATATATAGAAGAAGGTAATTTTGATATGGTAAAACAGTATATGTTCTATATGTTTAGAGATTACGGGATTGACTTGCTTGAAAATTATGAGGTGGCAGACAGAGTTGAATATATAAAGAGAATTCTGCCTACTTTGATAGATATAAAGATGAGAAAATCTATTTTAGAAGAAATCACAGAAATGATTGCCAATGATATTGAAGATATTAAATCTCTAATTGAGACGAAGAGGGGGCTGTTTATATTGGAAAAGAAAATAGCTTCTCAATAGATATTGGATTTAATTACGAAAAATAGAATGCCGTTTGACTATTTTGTTGAATGGCATTCTTTTTATATATGACTTGCCACTATAAGGAAGATAATATTGTGTGTTCTGAATGTATGGGGATTTATGTTGAAGAACCGCGTTGTAAATAATGGTCTGTTTTGTTGTCCACAGTTAAAGAATGCCCGACCTTTATAGTAAAATAAAAAGCTATAAAGTTATGAATGTTTTAGACGTTGGTTTGTATCAGTTTGAGTTAGTTTATAGGGATTGTTTTAGGAAAGTTGTACAGAAAAAAGAAAAAGGAGTTGAACTGTTTGTTCTAACTCCTTGTATATCTGAAAGTAATATTAAGTTCTTGAATATAAGCTCTTTGGTTCCCCCAGACGCGTACTCTAACCGGGCTGAGCTACACCCCGAATTGCGGATGCAAAAGTAGTGCTTTATTTTTAAATAGCAAATATTTCTGTGGTTTTTTGTTTCTTTATTTTGCAACTTCTTTATACTTTTTACACTAATCAAGGTACTTATATACCCATACATTCCCGATAAAAGTCTAATACTTCAAAAATAGTTTCCTTATCTGCTGTTTGGTTCAGACATATATCGCCTACTTCTTTGAGCAGAGTAAAGTTGATGATGCCGGCAGTATTTTTCTTGTCGTGCAGCATTAGTTCGTAGAGACGGTCGTATTGTTTACAGTTGAAGGCAAAGGCTCCGTAATTCTCTTTGATAAATTGAATGGTCTGGCGCATTTTCTCTTTTGGAAAGCCTGTTTTTATGTGTGAGAGGTAAAGCTCACATACAATTCCCCAGGCTACGGCATAGCCATGTAGCACCGGACGATTCTCTGCTAAAGCAAGGCTCTCAAAAGCATGTCCTATGGTATGACCGAGGTTAAGTGCCTTGCGTATGCCATGTTCTTTGGGGTCTTGTTCTACAATATTCTCTTTCACTTGAACAGAACGGCCGACCATTGCTTTGAGGGCAGCATAATCTATTTGTTCCGTATCGAAAGATAATAATTCTGCGAGGTGTTCGGGAGTACTGATGAGGCCATGCTTCAGCATTTCTGCATAGCCGGAGAAGAAATTATGAGCATCGAGGCTGCGTAGAAACTCTGTTTCCAACAGCACACTGGAGGCAGGAGCAAAGACGCCGATCTCATTTTTCAGTCCATTGAAGTTTATGCCTGTTTTTCCGCCTACTGAGGCGTCTACCATGGAAAGTAGGGTAGTGGGGATATTGATATACGCTATTCCACGCTTGAAGGTGGCGGCGGCAAAACCGCCGAGGTCGGTCACCATGCCTCCACCCAAATTTATTAACAGTGAATGGCGGGTGGCTCCCTGTTCGCTTAGGGCTTGCCATACGGAAGCCAGAGTTTCCAGATTTTTGTGTACATCTTCTGCACCGATAATGATTTCAGTTGCATCCTGTATTGCAGGAATATTTTGTAGCTGTGGCAAGCAAAGACGGTGGGTATGTTCGTCGGTAAGGATAAAAAGCCTGTCATGAGGACACTTTTCGATGGCTTCTGCCAGGCTGTTTTCCAGACTCTCACAAAGAATTACTTCTAGTTTACTCATTTGGTCAATTACAAATTATAAGTTACAAATTACTAAAGGGAAGAGGACTCCCTTTATTTATTGTGCTACAAAGATAGTTCTTTCAACAATAAAACGTTATCTTTGTCTCCAAAAATACATGGATTTGTAAGATACTTATCTGCATTCCGCTATTTGGTAATTTGTAGTCTGTAATTTGTAATTAAGAAAATGAAAGCTTTACTTCCTGTGTACTGTCGCCCGCTTGGATATTTTGTAATTGCGTTAGCCTTGTTCCTTCCGTTCTTAATGATGATGATGGGCAAAGTAACGGATGCTAATTTGTTGTTTTATAAAGAATGTTCCAAACTTCTGATGATGTTGGGAGCATTGATGATAATATTCGCTTTGACAAAAGGAGAATGTAAAGAAGTGGAAGAAATACGAAATAAGGCCACAAGGAATGCGATATTCCTGACTGTACTTTTTATTTTTGGCGGCATGCTTTATCGGGTGGCACAAGGTGATCTCTTGTCCGTAGACTCTTCTTCTTTCCTGATATTCCTGATAATGAATGTTCTTTGCCTTGAATTTGGTATAAAAAAAGCGACTGTTGATCGGTTGTTTAAACGAAATAATCGATAATTAAGTAAAATCAATCTGTAAGGCGTTAAACCTTTTGCCCGTAAGTTTGTCAAATGAAGCAGTAACAAATAAACATTGTTGATTATTTAGAAGACAGGGCATGAAAAGATTTATCACCGGAGCGATGTTGTTGCTTGCAACTACATTCTCTGTATTCTCACAAACAAAAAACATTACCGTATCCGGCCGCGTGGTTGAGGATACGAACGAACCAGCGGTACAAGCTACTATTCAATTATTATCATTACCGGACAGTGCTTATGCTGCCGGTGTTGCTACTACCGGAAATGGCCGCTTCACTTTACCCAAAGTGAGTGCCGGAAAGTATGTTTTGAAAGTTTCCTACATCGGTTTTAAGAATAAGTTTATTCCTTTACATCTCTACGCCAATGTACTCAATAAAAATGTGGGTACAGTGACACTCGAAACGGATGCTATTATGCTTGCCGAAGCAGTAGTTACTGCTGAAGCACCGCAAGTGCAGGTGGTGGAAGATACGTTGATGTATAACTCTACTGCTTATCGTACGCCGGAAGGTGCCATGCTGGAGGAACTGGTGAAAAAACTTCCCGGAGCGGAAGTTGATGATGATGGTAATGTGAAGATTAACGGTAAGGAACTGAAGAAAATTATGGTGGATGGTAAGGAGTTCTTTGGCGGTGATGTGAAGACCGGCCTGAAAAATCTGCCTGTCGACATGATTGATAAACTGAAAACTTATGATAAACAGTCGGATCTGGCACGTATAACCGGGATAGATGACGGTGAGGAAGAAACAGTGCTGGACCTTACTGTGAAGAAGGGCATGAACAGGGGATGGTTCGGCAATGCAGATCTTGCTTATGGTACGGAAGACCGTTATATGGCCCGCATGATGGTGAATCATTTTGTGGATAAAACCAAGTTCTCCTTAATCGGTTCGGCGAATAACGTTAACGATCAGGGGTTCTCCGGTGGTGGGGGTGGTCCGCGCTGGCGCAGGAATAATGGTTTGGTGGCAACAAAAACATTAGGTGCTAACTTTGCTGCGGAGACGTCCAAACTGGATATTGGCGGTAGTGCCCGGTATAATTACAGAGGGGCGGATATTATCAGTACCAATTCTTCCGAACGTTTCCTGCAAAATGGAAATTCATATTCCAACTCTAATTCTGTCAATAGAAACAAGAATATAAACTTTAATGCTAATTTTCGTTTGGAGTGGAAACCGGACTCTATGACAAACATCATTTTCCGCCCGAACTTTTCGTACGGAAAAACTGATAATGCTTCCGGTTCTGAGTCCGGAACATTCAATGCCGATCCGTATAGCTTGGTTACCAATCCGAACGACTTTCTTAATTTTGACCAGATGACGGATGATCCTTTGGAGGATATTCGTGTCAATGCAACAAATGATGCTTCTCTAAGCAAAAGCAAGAGCGTCTCTACGGAGGCTACTTTGCAACTGAATAGAAAGTTGAATAACCGGGGGCGTAACATTACTTTTCGTGGGCGCTTTAGCTATGGTGATAACGACAATGACCAGTATTCACAGTCTGAAACGCGTTACTACCAGATTCAGAGCATATTGGGAGGCGATTCCATACTATACCGTAACCAGTATGTCACAACTCCTACACACAATTATAATTATAGTGCTCAGTTGACATACAGCGAACCGATTGCGCGAGCTACTTTCCTGCAGTTCCGCTATCAGTTTCAGTATAAGTACAGTGAGAGTGACAAAACTACGTTTGATATGTTGAGCTATCCCGATTGGGACATCAACGGGCCTCTGCCTCCCGGTTATGAAACACACCCGGTGGATAGTTTGGGTAAGTACGCGGAGTACAGATATTATAATCATGACGCGTCCGTATCGTTGCGCTTCATTCGAGAGAAGTATCAACTGAGTGCAGGAATGTCTTTCCAACCTCAACATTCGACGCTGTCCTATAAACGTGGTGATTATATGATTGATACGACACGCAATGTGTTCAACTTTGCTCCGAATATTGATTTTCGTTATCGTTTCTCCAAAGTGAGCCAGCTGCAGTTTATGTATCGCGGACGTAGCAGTCAGCCAAGTATGGAGAACTTGTTACCTATCGTCGACAACTCAAACCCGTTGAATGTCAGAGTGGGTAATCCGGGTTTGAAGCCTGCATTTACGCATAGTATGCGTCTCTTCTACAATACGTATAATGCAGAATTGCAGCGTGGTATAGTGACGCATGTCAACTTCTCGGCTACGCAGAATAGTATCAGTAACAGTACGGTATATAATGAACAGACCGGTGGAAGAATTACGACACCTAAGAATATTAATGGAAACTGGAGCGCTTTCGGTATGTTCGGGTTCAATACAGCATTAAAGAATAAGAAATTTACCATTAACTCGTTCTCTAATATCAATTACACCAATAATGTGTCTTTCTTGTACAATAATGATACCAAAATAGATGACAAGAATACCACTACCGGACTTACATTGGGTGAACGGTTGAATGGAGCTTATCGTAATGATTGGTTTGAATTCGGGCTGAATGGTTCTATCTCTTATACTGCCGAACGCAGCAAGCTGCGTCCGGAAAACAATCAAGAACCTTATACTTTTTCTTACGGCGCTTTAACCAATATAACGATGCCTTGGAAGATGACGATTTCCACTAATATCACCAATCAAAGCCGTCGCGGTTATACAGATAGCAGCATGAACCGCAATGAGCTGATCTGGAATGCTCAACTTTCGCAGTCTTTCCTGAAAGGGGCGGCTACCGTAAGTTTTGAAATGTACGATATTCTGAAACAGCAGAGTAATATCAGCCGTTCGCTGACAGCAGATGCCCGTTCGGTGTCTTCCTATAATGGCGTCAACAGTTATTGTATGTTGCACTTTATTTATCGTCTGAATATTTTCGGTAGCAAGTCCGCACGCGAAAGTATGGGCCGAGGCCCTGGTGGCCCTGGAGGGCAGCGGGGAGGATTTAGCAGAGGACATCGTCCGTTCTAATGTTAATCAATGTAATAGGCCGTAAAAGTTCCTCTATTTTTCATACATTTGTTTTGCTCTTTATGACAGATGTATGTTTGATTGGAATTTCATAGCCGGCCTCGTTGCCACAGTAGCATTTGATATAATCTATTTTGGCGCAATTATCGGAACAATTACGGTTATCATTCTCGATAACCGTAACCCGGTAAAAACGATGGCATGGATATTGATATTGATGTTTTTGCCATTAGTGGGGCTTGTACTTTACTTCTTTTTCGGTCGTAGTCAGCGTCGTGTACGTGTCATTGGTAAGAAAAGCTACAACCGCCTGTTGAAAAAACCGATGGCTGAATACCTTGCTCAGGACTCGTGCACGCTTCCTGTAAATTATAGCCGTCTTATTTCTTTGTTTCGCAACACAAATCAGGCTTTCCCTTTTGACGGGAATCGTGTAGAAATCTATACGCATGGGCTTTCCATGCTTCAAGCTTTGCTACGTGAGTTACAGAATGCTACGAAGCATATTCATATGGAGTTCTATATTTTTGAGGATGATGCTATCGGACGTATGGTGCGCGATGTGTTGATAGATAAGGCAAGGCAGGGAGTAGAAGTACGTGTTATTTACGATGATGTGGGTTGTTGGCATGTTCCTAACCGCTTTTACGAACAGATGCGTGAGGCAGGAGTAGAGGTGCGTAGCTTTCTGAAAGTGCGCTTCCCTTTGTTTACCAGTAAAGTGAACTATCGTAATCACCGTAAGATAGTGGTGATTGACGGACGCATCGGGTTTATTGGCGGTATGAATTTGGCAGAGCGTTATATGCGTGGTTTTTCCTGGGGAATCTGGCGTGATACGCATCTTTTATTAGAAGGCAAGGCTGTGCATGGTTTGCAGACTGTCTTTTTGCTCGACTGGTATTTTGTAGATCGTACATTAGTTACGTCCGCCCGTTATTTTCCGAAAGTGGATAATTGTGGTACTTCGTTGGCGCAGATTGTAACAAGTGAGCCGATAGGACCTTGGAAAGAGATTATGCAGGGGCTTGGCATGGCCATAACGGGAGCGAAGAAATATTTCTACATACAAACTCCTTACTTCTTGCCTACGGAAGCCGTTGCTGTCGCTATGCAAACAGCTGCTTTAGCCGGGGTGGACGTGCGTTTGATGCTTCCTTATCGCGCGGATAACAGACTGACGCATTTAGGCTCTTGTTCTTATTTGGCAGAGGCACTGCGGGCAGGAGTGAAAGTATATTTCTATAAAAAAGGTTTCCTGCATTCCAAATTGATGGTGTCGGATGATGAATTGTCTACTGTGGGCTCTACAAACGTGGATTTCCGAAGCTTTGAGCATAACTTTGAGGTGAATGCATTTATATATGATACGGAAACTGCTCTCCAAATGCGTGAGATATTCTTGCAAGACCAACGGGAATGTGTACAGGTATTCTCCAAAAATTGGGCGAAACGTCCTTGGTATCATAAAGCGGCAGAAAGCGTGGTACGTCTGCTGGCTCCGCTTTTATAACTTGGAAAATTGGAAAAAGGAGAAATTGACACTGCCATACACTCTTCTTTCTATAAAATGAGGATGGCTTTCAAAGTTATTGGTCTTCCCATGTTCTAATACAAATAAACCTTCTTCTTTTAAGAGGTTATTTTCAAAGATCAGATCAGGTAGAGTCTCAAGTCCTTTTAATTCATAAGGCGGGTCGGCAAAGATGAAATCGAACTGTTCGCGGCCACCTCGTATGTACTTGAACACATCACCGCGGACAGGCAGACATTTGTCGGTCTTTAGTTCCCGCATTATTTTGCAGATGAAAGCATAGTGGTCGCGGTCTTTTTCTATGCTGATGACTTGGTCGCAACCTCTGGATACGAGTTCAATACTGATGCTTCCTGTGCCGGCAAACAAATCGAGGGCGCGTACGCCTTCTTCAAAGTCTATGTAGTTGGATAACACATTGAATAGATTCTCTTTGGCAAAATCCGTAGTGGGGCGTGCCTTGAAGCTGTGAGGCACGTCAAAGCGTCTTCTTTTGTATATTCCGCTGATTACTCGCATAGGTTGATAGCTTGTAGGTCAAGATTATAGGCTGGATTCATGATGAATACCTGCCGGATGAATTTTTTTAGTTCGGGCAATAGCTCTTCCTTGTCGGACAGTTCGCCTGTGAGGTGAAGTTCGTCACGTTCTTGCTCCATGCCGAGCTGTTTCCATATATAGAGAATGTAGTAGATACGGTCGTTGGTCTCCTTACAGGCAAAGGCATTGGCAAATATCAACCGGCCGCGTTCGTAAGCATATATGTCTACGGCTTCTTTACGCAGATGTATGTACATTTTCCTGCAATTGCCTAAACGACTTTTGGTTGCAAAATACTCAATAAACGGGCTTGCCTGCGAATAGAAACGGATATCGGGATATTGCTCGCGCAAAAGGGAGCAGGTGCTCTTGTCCATGCCAAACAGTACGACTATGTTGTTTTTATGCAGGATGTTGTATTGTACAACCTCATTGTCTTGCTTGGGATGATTATGATAGAATACGGTCTCTGTTTGCTCGTCCTCGAAAAACTCCAGCGGAATAAACGTAAAACGCTTGTTTGCCATGAGCACATTGACACGACGGAAAGAATGGTTCAGCCATTCTACTTCTCGGAAGGCTTGTTTAAGATTGGCAGTGAGGGACAAAGAAGTGTCTACCTCATGTTCGTGGAACGAAAGCTCTCCGTCGCCGAGAGGATTGAATATAGAAAAAGAAAATCCATCCGTACTGAGACGGATGGATAAGGTATATTGTTCCGATTTTGTAAAATCAGTTGTTTCTATCATACGTATGTCGGTGGATTATTCCCAGTTACCGGCGTTGTTGTTAGCTGTTTCCAAGCTACCAATCATCAAGCCTGAGTATTTGCCCAACTTAGTTTGAAGATCTTTCAGGTTAGCAATTTCTTGCTTGTCCAAACCGTTCAGATATACATCATACGGAGTTTTAACCTCGAGCAGACAGAATGGAGCGCCAGATTTAGCTGTATCGTTTTTGATAGCCATTTCAAATTGTGCACCGTTGCCAAAAGGAACGTATCTCATAGAATCTGCGTTGAAGCCTTTCGGGAAAATAGTATCCAATACGGCTACCCACATGGTGTCACGCTTGAAATTTTCCAATCCCCACTTCTTTACTTCTGCATAGTTACCGGTCTTTTTGGCTTTATTGATGATATTGATAGCCTTCTTCTCTGTCAAACCGTCTTCCAACTGTTTGTCGTCCAATTCTCCTTGTTTGAAGATGAACGGAAGTTTCTGATTCTTTACGAAGTCAATCAACGTATCGAAGCTGGCAGTATATTGCTGGTTGTGCAAACCGCGATATTCCAACTGTGCTTTACGAATGTCGATCAGACGTGCGATAACTGCTGCGTCTCTGTGCTTCTTGGCTTTTTCAAAGTTTATAGGACCCATGATACTGGCATAGCAGATATAAACTAAGACCAGAGCACATAAGCCTAAAACGATATTAAATACTGTTTTCATGATAAATATGTTTTTTAGTTGTTATATTCGCACCGCAAAAATAAAAGAAATAAATTTAAAAACGACAGTTCCCGTTACTTTTTTCTATTACAAAAATGATAAATAACTATTTAGAAAGGCAAATTAAGGAAAATTTTCCTTATCAACCAACTTCGGAGCAGGAAATTGCAATAAAATCTTTGTCGGAGTTCTTGCTGTCATCCTGTAACGAGGCGGTTTTTCTGCTTCGTGGTTATGCCGGAACGGGGAAAACGTCATTAGTCGGCGCTTTGGTCAGGACATTGGACCAGTTGCAACAAAAGTCAATATTGCTGGCTCCGACGGGACGGGCGGCGAAAGTTTTTTCTGCTTATGCGGGGCATCCGGCGTTTACAATTCATAAAAAAATTTATAGACAGCAATCATTCTCTAATGAAACAAGTAATTTCTCGGTGAACGATAATTTGACAACTCATACTTTGTATATCGTGGATGAGGCATCCATGATTTCCAATGACGGGTTGGCGGGTTCGTCATTCGGTACGGGACGTTTGTTGGATGATTTGGTGCAGTTTGTCTATTCAGGCGTGGGATGTCGTCTTCTGTTGATGGGCGATACGGCACAGCTTCCGCCGGTGGGTGAGGAGCAAAGTCCGGCTCTTTTTGCTGATGCCCTGAAAGGATATGGGCTGGAAGTACAGGAGGTGGATTTGACACAGGTGGTCCGTCAGGAACGGCAATCGGGTATTCTGTGGAACGCCACCCGTTTGCGGCAGCTCATAGCCGAAGATGAATGCGGGGCGTTGCCGAGGATAAAAGTAACGGGATTTGCGGATATTAAAGTATTGCCGGGGAATGAATTGATAGATGCGCTTGAAGCATGTTACGATCATGACGGGTTGGATGAAACGATTGTGGTGTGCCGCTCCAACAAGCGGACAAATATTTATAATAATGGTATTCGAGCCCAGATTCTTTGGAGGGAGGACGAACTGAATACGGGAGACTTGCTGATGGTTGCGAAAAATAATTATTTTTGGACGGAACAGCTTCAAGCGGACATGTTGCGTAATGGAGAGAGGAAAGAGGTGGTGGCACAAATTCCCGACTTCATAGCCAATGGAGAAACTGCCGTAGTACGTCGTGTACGCCGTACGCGTGAACTATATGGTTTTCGCTTTGCGGATGTAACGCTGGCTTTTCCTGATTATAATGATCTTGAGTTGGAGGTGAATCTTCTGTTGGATACTTTGCACAGCGATGCGCCTGCTTTACCCAAAGCGGATAATGACCGCCTTTTTTATACTGTCCTCGAAGATTACGCCGATATTACGATGAAGCGCGAAAGAATGAAGAAGATGAAAGCCGATTCTTATTACAATGCTTTACAGGTGAAGTATGCCTATGCCGTAACTTGCCATAAGGCGCAGGGGGGACAGTGGAAGAACGTCTTTCTTGACCAGGGGTATATGACGGACGAATATCTGACACCGGATTATTTCCGTTGGCTGTACACTGCTTTTACGCGTGCTACGGGTACGTTGTATCTGGTAAATTATCCGACTGAACAAATTATTTAAACACTTGATGCAGTATTTGCCTCACTGTAAGCATTTTCTAAATATGAAACAGCTAAAATCAAAGACAATGCACTCTCTCCTGTCGCATTGCCCGAAGGCTGCAAAGTATATCAGGCAGAGCAGTGGATGTATACACGATGATATGATTTTTGTCAAGAGTAGATTTATGAAAGTTTAATGTACGGGAGGCTTCGGCTTCCCGTTTTTGCTTTCCAAACAGATGGTCTGTTTGAGTAGAACACATCATCTGTTTGCCTTAAATGCATCATGTGTTAACTCTGAATACATCATCCGTAATCTTGCACTTTAGCATCCTAAACCTCAATGCTAATTACCAAAACCTTAGGGATTTTCATCGCAAATTCCAGATATTTAGCCTGTTAAGGTGAGGCATTTGGGGAGCAAACATGCGTCGTTTGCCCTGCAAACGCACGTCATTTCAAATAGGGAAGAGTTATGGGAAAATAAAAACGGAGAAGCAATGCCTCTCCGTTCATTCTAATTTAAAATTGAAGTATCTAAAAATAGACGATACAAATATACAACATCCCGGAGGCGATGTCAAGTGTTCCGGTGTTTATTTTATAAATCTTCCTCCTTATTTGCCTGATTAGCCTGATTAGCGTAACGGTGGTTACTGTAACCGTGGTTACGCTAATGGTAAAGATAAGGATTGCGAGGAGGTTGGCAAAGGAATTGACGACTATTCTTTAAGTAGGCATTCGGTGGCAATGATATGGGTGAACTTGTTGGCTCCGATATTAGATAGGTGGCTGGAATTGAAGAAGTCCTCTTCAATAAAGCGGCAATCATTCATGTAATTGTAGTATTCCAGCGTTGGGTATACACTTTTCATGGTGTCTATGCAGTTCTGCATTTCCCTTAATCCTATGGGAGTTGTTAATTCCAGATATGATTTATAACAAGGGGTAGAAAGCACTATTAGTTTCACATGAGCGTCCTTACAGACTTGGGCAATTCTTTTCATATATGATAAATTTTCGGCTAAGGCAAGGCTGGCGTTCGGACTTTTATAATCAACTTCACTGGGCAATTTTTCTGTTTGCCAAGTAGAAGGGCGGTCAGCTATATCTATCTTTTCAAATCCTAATGTGTCGCAAATCTCACGTGCAAGAAAATTCCTCGATAATATTCTGCGTGCATAGTCTAATTTGGAATGGAGTAATTCGGACCAATACATACCGGGAATATTATATGGGATATTCATATACTTTTCATACATACATTTATAAGAAGAAACGCAGTTTATATCCTTACTGTTTTTCTTGTTGCGCTGGGTACATGGATAACGATAGCTCGTATATTGAAAATTATACCCCAAAGGCCATATCACGTATTGGAGATCTTTCAGTTGTGGAATATACCGTTCGGCTAAGGTAGCGTCATAGTATGCAATTCTTCCTTGGTTTGCCATATTGAAGGCTCCGCAGTTTAGTAGTTTGGCGTTGATGCCGTTTGCAGCATGCGAATGTCCTAAAATCAATAGCTTTATCTCTTTTTTATGTTGCTCCACAAATTGTTTTTTGTAGGAGTATTCATTTAAAACAGTCAGCAGGTATAATTCTATCCCCACACAAACTGATAGGAGGAGTACCGCAAATATAACTCCCCGTTTTATAAATCTTTTCATGACCTGTTAAAATTGAAAATAAATAAAATCTGTTTGCCCGCCTGCCAGAAGGAGAATAAATAATATAATAATTAGATAGATTGTCCATCTGACTATGGTATAATGTAGTATGCCCTTTCCTGTAATTTGCAACGCATGTTGTTTGTCGCGTTGCAACCACTCTACTATAACAAGGAATACTATATAAAGTGCGGCTTTCTTTCCCCATTGCAGGGAAACATCCAGAAGTGATGGCGAACACATCCTGCTGAGATAGTCCCATGCCTGACTGATATTCTCTGCTCGGAAGATAATCCAGCCAATGAGTGCAAGCAGGAAAGTGAGGAGCATCTGACCGAACTCTTCCAGAGAAGGCAATAATCGTCCGGCTGCCACACAATTTGTGTACTTCCGGTTCTTGCCCAGAAGCATCAACGGGAAGAAAAGCAGTGCATGGTAAGCACCCCACGTGATAAATGTCCAGTTTGCTCCATGCCACAGACCACTGACAAGGAAGATAATCAGCGTGTTTCTCATTACTTTCCAGCGTGCACACCGGCTACCGCCGAGAGGTATGTAGATGTAATCACGAAACCACGTAGTCAACGATATGTGCCAGCGGCGCCAGAACTCGGCAATGTCTCGTGAGAAATAGGGAAAGTTGAAATTGCGCATCAGGTTGATGCCGAACAAGCGTGCCGTACCGATGGCAATGTCCGAATAACCGGAAAAGTCGCCATAAATCTGAAAAGTGAAGAAGAAGCCACCCAGCAGTAGCGTAAAGCCGGACTGGTCGGTATAGTTTCCCCAGATTAAGTTAACAGCGGTAGCGCAGTTGTCCGCCACGAGCATTTTCTTGAAGAATCCCCAAAGGATCTGTCGGCAACCATCCACGGCTTGTGCATAGTTGAAAGTATGCGACTTGTAGAACTGTGGCAACAGGTTGGTGGCGCGTTCTATCGGCCCTGCTACCAACTGTGGAAAGAAGCTGATGTAGGCAAAAAAGGCAATGATGTCTTTGCAAACCGGTAATTTCTTTTGGTAAACGTCAATACTGTAGCTCAATGCCTGAAAGGTGTAGAAACTGATACCTACGGGCAAGAGGATGTCAAGTGTTACCCAGTCTATCTGCCAACCTATGTTACCGAACAGGGCGGCGAAGTTTTCCGCAAAGAAGTTATAGTATTTGAATACGCCGAGAATGGAAAGATTTAGTACGATGTTGATAGCGCTAAGGGCTTTCTGCCGCTTCTGTTGTCCTTCGTACCGGGCAATGAGTCGTCCGCTGACATAACTGAATAGCGTGGTGAGGGCGATAAGTATCAGGAAGCGCCAGTCCCACCAACCATAGAACACATAACTGGCAACGACCAAAAAAAGGTTTTGCCACTTCAACCGTTTAAATACAAACCAATAGAGCAGGAAGACTATCGGCAAGAAAAGCAGGAACTCAAAAGAATTGAATAACATGATTCTTAATATGCCTATAAGTCTTCAAAGTGGGCGGTGCTGATTAATATGAGAAGAGCGTGAGACTTGTTCTACTCATCAAGTATCAGGTATCTGGAAAAACCTAGCAAGAATGAGTGAAGAAACAATATTCCCACGCTGTAGTATGATGAACAAGATACAGTATGGACTGTTCTCGTACATATACAAACAGAATGAGCGTTACATTGTCTTCATCCCCTTGCCTTGAAATTTTCCAGATTTCGATACTTAGGATAAAGCAGAAAACGCTTTCTACTGTCCGGCAATTTCTCCTGTCGGACGCTGCAAAGTTACGCTTTCTTTTTACAATATAACGCTCAGTGAGAATATTATTCCTGCAAGAGTATTAAAATATTTCTCTTTAGGCTGATAAAAATGTTTTAATACTGATGCCGTTTCATTAAAAGTGGGGATGCTATTAAAAAGACTCCGCTTTTAACTTTTCAGCTAAAAGCGGAGTCTTTTATTTATGATATAAGTTTTAAAGTCCTGCCAATTCTATTACTTTATCTACCGCTGCACTCAACCCGTCAGGATTTTTACCGCCGGCAGTTGCGAAATGCGGCTGGCCGCCGCCGCCACCTTGAATCAGCTTGGCGGCTTCTTTCACAAGATTGCCTGCTTTTAGACCGCCGGCTACAAGGTTGTCACTTAGCATTACTGTCAGCATCGGTTTTCCTTCGAATACTGTTCCTGCAACGAAGAAGAGGTTTTCTGTGATTTCTCCGCGGAGCTGGAAAGCGATATTCTTGATTGCGTCGGCGGGTATCATGGCTGCACAGAACTTGATAACTTTCACACCGTTTATTTCCTGAATATTTTGCAGAAGTTTTTCCTTCAGTTGCGCTTCTTTCTCTTTCATGAAGTCTTCCACCTGTTTCTTCAAACCGGCATTTTCTTCGATATACTTGCGGATTGCACCGGACAAGTCGGGAGCATTGTTGAAGAGTGCTTTCAAATCGCGCATTGTATCCTGGAATGTATCAAGCATTTCTTCTACGCGGGCTCCGGTATAGGCTTCGATACGGCGGACACCGGCGGCAACGGAACTTTCGGATACAATTTTCATCATCCCGATGTTTCCGGTAGCGGCTACGTGTGTGCCACCGCAGAATTCAATGGAGGAACCGAACTGGATAACACGTACGTGGTCACCATACTTCTCGCCGAACAACGCAATAGCTCCCAATTCTTTAGCTTCTTCAATAGGTATATTGCGATATTCTTTCAAAGGAATATTGGCGCGTATCTTGGCATTTACAATGTGTTCTACCTGACGAATCTCCTCATCTGTTACTTTCTGGAAATGAGAGAAGTCGAAACGCAGAGAGTCCGAATTCACTAAAGAGCCTTTCTGTTCAACATGGTCGCCCAACACTTCGCGTAATGCAGCGTCCAACAAGTGGGTGGCAGAATGGTTGGCGGCGCAAGCTGCACGCTTGTCGGTATCCACGCAAGCCATCATCGGAGCTTCCAGATGTTCGGGCAGCTTCTTGGTGATATGGATAGGAAGGTTGTTCTCCTTTTTTGTATCAATAACTTCAATCGTTTCAAATTCGTTCACCAGCACGCCGGTATCGCCTACTTGACCGCCGCTTTCGGCATAGAACGGGGTCTTGTCCAGTACAATCTGGTACAATGTTTGGTTTTTCTGCTTAATCTGCCGGTAACGCAGGATGGATGTTTCGTATTCCGTATAGTCATAGCCTACGAATTCGGTTGTGCCTTCTTGCAGCGTAATCCAGTCGCCGGTTTCAACAGCGGCGGCGTTGCGTGCGCGCTGTTTTTGCTGTTGCATTTCTGCGTCAAACTCTTTGATGTCGGCCGTCATGCCGTTTTCGCGGAGAATCAGTTCCGTAAGGTCGAGTGGAAAGCCGAAAGTATCATAAAGCGTAAAGGCGTCCTTGCCGCTGATTTCGGTCTTTCCGGCTGCTTTGGCATCTGCCATGGTCTTATCCAACAAACGTATACCGGTCTCCAAAGTGCGGAGGAAGGAATCTTCTTCTTCCTTGATGACTTTGGCTATCAACTCTTTCTGTACATTCAGTTCGGGATACGCACCGCCCATATTCTCAATCAGTACAGGTAATAATTTGTACATGAATGCCTGCTTCTGTCCGAGGAACGTATAGCCGTAGCGTACTGCACGACGAAGAATACGTCGTATTACGTAACCTGCCTTGGCATTACTTGGCAATTGGCCGTCTGTGATAGAGAAAGCGATTGTACGGATGTGGTCGGCAATCACACGCATGGCAATGTCCTGTTGCTCGTTTACACCGTATGTAGTTCCTGCCATGTTTCCGATAGCCTTCAATATAGGCTGGAAGACATCGGTATCATAGTTGGAGGTTTTGCCTTGCAGAGTGCGCACCAGACGTTCAAAGCCCATACCCGTATCAATTACTTTGGCGGGAAGCCCTTCGAGGCTGCCGTCTGCCTTGCGGTTGAACTGCATGAATACGAGGTTCCAGATTTCGATAACCTGCGGGTGGTCTTTGTTTACGAGTTGCGAACCGGGAACTTTGGCTTTTTCTTCTTCCGAACGTGAATCCACATGAATTTCGGAGCAGGGGCCACAAGGACCTGTATCGCCCATTTCCCAGAAGTTGTCGTGTTTGTTTCCGTTGAGGATATGGTCTTTCGGCAGGAACTGTTCCCAGTAGGAGGCTGCTTCATTGTCACGTTCCAAGCCTTCTTCGGGACTACCTTCGAAGACGGTGGCATAGAGATCTTTCGGATCCAGCTTCAATACGTCTACCAGATATTCCCATGCCCAAGAGATAGCTTCTTTCTTGAAGTAATCACCGAACGACCAGTTGCCCAGCATCTCGAACATTGTGTGGTGATAGGTATCATGGCCTACTTCTTCCAAGTCATTATGTTTTCCGCTGACGCGAAGACACTTCTGTGAATCCGCCACTCTTTTATATTTCGCCGGGTGGTTACCCAAAATAATATCTTTAAACTGGTTCATACCCGCGTTGGTAAACATCAGCGTGGGGTCATCTTTAATCACCATGGGAGCCGAAGGCACAATCTGGTGACCTTTACTTTCGAAAAAACTCTTGAACGAGTCTCTGATTTCATTTGCAGTCAACATACTTCTTATTTCTGATTTATGATTTCTGAATTTACAGCTTGTGATTTATGACTTACACATTCTATGATTTATCTCTTCTATAAATCATAAATCATAAATCATAAATCTTATAATTCTTGAAAAAACAGTGCAAAGATAGCTTGTTTTTCGTATTTTTGCCGCATTGATAATGAAATATTTACTCCCGATGCGCAAAGTTTACTACATTTATAATCCGCGGACACAGACTTATGACCGGATTTATCCAACCGTCCGGCAACGTGCGTTGAGCATATTACGCCGGTTATTTTTTGGCATGGGACTGGGAGCTGGCAGTTTCATCGTATTATTGCTGATTTTCGGTTCGCCCTCCGAGAAGGAGCTGCGGAAAGAAAACAGCCAGCTTAAGGCGCAATATAATGTACTCTCGCGAAGAATGGACGAGGCTATGGGGGTGTTGCAGGATGTGCAGCAACGTGACGATAATTTGTATCGGGTCATTTTTCAGGCCGATCCGGTGCCTTCGGCTATTCGTAAGGCGGGATATGGCGGCACAAACCGTTATGAGCATTTAATGGATATGGCGAATTCCGATTTGGTAGTGAACACTACGCAGAAAATGGATATGCTCACGAAACAGCTTTATATTCAGTCACGTTCGTTTGACGATGTGGTGGAGATGTGCAAGAATCATGATGAGATGTTGCGTTGCATACCTGCCATCCAACCTATTTCGAATAAGGATTTGCGTAAGACTGCCTCCGGTTACGGAACACGTATTGATCCTATTTACGGGACTACCAAGTTTCATGCAGGCATGGACTTTTCGGCGCATCCAGGTACGGAAGTTTACGCAACCGGTGACGGTACGGTGGTGAAAATGGGGTGGGAAACCGGTTACGGAAATCTTATCATCGTGGATCATGGCTTTGGCTATCAGACATGGTATGCCCACCTGCAAGGGTTCCGCACCAAACTCGGTAAACGGGTAGTGCGGGGGGAAGTGATAGGCGAAGTGGGGAGTACCGGAAAAAGCACAGGCCCGCATCTTCATTACGAGGTGCATGTAAAGGGGCAGGTGGTGAATCCCGTAAACTATTATTTTATGGATTTGAGCGCCGAAGACTATGACCGTATGATACAGCTTGCGGCTAATCATGGTAAGGTGCTTGATTGATGGATTATAAACGACTAATTGATAGGTTGCCATGCAGAACACCGATAAAGAACTGAAATTGTATTACTCCATTAGTGAGGTTGCCGGAATGTTTGATGTCAACGAATCTCTGCTCCGTTTTTGGGAGAAAGAGTTTCCGCAACTCCGGCCCAAGAAGGGGGGGCGTGGCATACGCCAGTACCGTAAGGAAGATATTGAGACGGTGAAGCTGATTTATCATCTGGTCAAGGAGCGCGGAATGACATTGCCCGGTGCGCGTCAGCGCATGAAGGACAATAAAGAAGCCACTCTCCGGAACTTTGAAATCGTAGAACGGTTGAGAAGCATTCGTGAAGAGCTTATCGGCATGAAGGAAGCTCTCGATGCCTTTACTTATGAAGATGTAGAGGCATTGAAAGAGAACCTGATGAAAGAGCACCCATAAAGAACTACCCTTCTATTCTCGTCACTTGCTTGATGTTCTGTATCAGCTTCAGGTTGTTGCAGATGCTGCGTACATCATCTACGTCATGTACGTAGAGTTGTATCTTACCTTCAAATATACCGTCAGTGGTTTCGATGGTCAGTTTACGGATGTTCACGTTCAGCTGGCGGGAGATGACTTGCGTCACTTCATTCAGCAATCCCATGCTGTCAATGCCTTTCAAATAGATAGTTACAAGGAATGAAAGCTCTTTGTGAGTGTCCCATTCGGTTGCGATGATGCGGTTGCCGTAACTGCTTTTGAGACGTGCGGCTACCGGGCATTGGCGTTTATGGATAATCACCCGGTTCTGTTCGTCGATGTACCCCAGCACATCGTCACCGGGAATGGGGTGACAGCAATCCGCCATGATATAGTTCTTTTGGATGGTTTCTTCCGTCAGTTTCAATATCTGCTTGGTATTGATTTTCTCTTGCGGGGCTTTTTCTTCGGGTTGTTCCTTGGCATCCTTGCTGTCTTTGTTGCCGAAAGAGAAAGTCAGGAACTTCTTCCAGTTGGTGCTCTGTTTCTCCTTGAATGCATTTTTATCCGCATCGCCCAATACGAGTTTCTTGCTGCCGACGGCGACGAGCAGTTCGTCTCGGGTATGGAAATTGTGCAGACGGGTGAGCTTGTCCAATGCTCCGTCGTCCATGCGTATATCTTCATTCTTGAAGAATTCGGAAAGGATTGTTTCACCTTGCTTTTGATTGGCTTTGGCTTCCTTGCGCAGGATAGATGCGATTTTGGCGCGTGCGCGTGCAGTGGTGGCATACACTTCCCATTCCGGTTGTACGCGTTGTGATTTGGAAGTCAGAATTTCTACCTGGTCACCGCTCTGCAGTTTGTGGCTGAGAGGTACGAGTTTGTGGTTCACTTTGGCGCCGATGCAGTGGCTGCCGATGTCTGTGTGCAGGGAGAAAGCAAAATCCAGCGCTGTCGAATTCTGCGGCATGGTCTTGATTTCACCTTTCGGGGTAAACACAAATATTTCCGATGCGAACAGGTTCAGTTTGATAGTGTCCAGAAAATCAATGGCATCCGGTTGGGGGTCATCGAGTATTTCCTTGATAGTGCGCAACCATTTCTCCAATTCTCCTTCATCTTCGCTGCCGCCTCCTTCTTTGTATTTCCAGTGGGCGGCAAACCCTTGTTCGGCAACGTCGTTCATGCGTTCGCTGCGGATCTGGACTTCGATCCATTGTCCGTTGTTGCCCATGAGGGTAACGTGCAGGGCTTGGTAACCGTTGGCTTTCGGATGGCTCACCCAGTCACGCAGGCGGTCGGGATGAGGTTTGTATATTTTGGATATGGATACGTAGATGTTGAAGCAGTCGTTCAGTTCTTCCTCCATGTTGCGAGGCTCGAAGATGATGCGTACGGCAAGCAGGTCATAGATTTCCTCGAACGGCACATGCTTGGTTTGCATCTTGTTCCAGATGGAGTAAATGGATTTGACGCGGGCAAGAATGCGGTATTTCAATCCCATTTTGTCCAGTTGGGCGCGTATCGGGGTGGTGAACTCTTTGAATACTTTGTCGCGCTCTACGGCTGTCGCTGCAAGTTTTTCTTCTATTTCGCGGTATTCTTCCGGATGTTCGTACCGGAAACTCAGGTTTTCCAGTTCCGTCTTTATCTTGTATAGCCCCAACCGGTTGGCAAGCGGCGCATAAATGTATAATGTCTCACCGGCTATTTTGAACTGCTTGTTGGGAAGCATGGAGCCGAGGGTGCGCATATTGTGCAGTCGGTCGGCTATTTTGATAAGGATAACGCGGATATCGTCGGACATGGTGAGCAGTAACTTCTTGAAGTTTTCTGCTTGTGCCGAGGCGCGGTCGCCGAAGATGCCGCCTGATATTTTGGTCAGCCCGTCCACAATCTGTGCTATTTTGGGGCCGAAGATATTTTCAATGTCTTCAACGGTGTAGTCGGTATCTTCCACCACGTCGTGCAAAAGGGCTGAACAGATAGAGGTGGATCCGAGACCTATTTCGTTGCAGACAATCTTTGCGACGGCGATAGGGTGCATGATGTAAGGTTCACCCGAACGGCGTTTGATTCCCTTGTGTGCCTGATTGGCGAAATTGAATGCTTTGGTTATTATTTCGACGCGCTTGCGATGCTTGGTTGCCAAATAATCGTTCAACAGTTCCTGGAATGCCTGTTCAATCATTTCTTCTTCGGCTTTCTCTTTCTCCTTCTGGCTTACATTCTCTTCCATATACCGTTCTCCTTTTTTCTTCACTTTTTGCAAAAATAAGCAATTTTCAACACCGGGCAAGTATTTATGTCTTTATTTGTAAATCTTCAGTCGCTTTCCTGCATTAATTCTGGTGCTGCTCATGCCATTCCAGTTTTTTATCTGGTTGACGGTCACGCCGTATTTGCGTGCGATGGTCGACAGGGTTTCTCCGCTGCGTATTTTGTGATAGATTACTTCTCCTTGTGGGGAACTTTTCCCTTTGCTGCTGCGCGCTGTGCTGCGGGTGTTTGCAACGGATACGGTCCGGCGGTTTTTGAACAGTTCTGCGCTGCGGTGGGCATAGATCGTGTCTTGGCTGTCAATAAAAGTACTGATATAGTTTATCGGCAGGCGGAGTGTATGGGGCTTGCTGTCACCCGGAACGATATTTCTTTTGTACTGGGGGTTCAGGCTTTTGATTTCATCCATGTTGATGCCGCAGACATCGGCTATTTGCTCAAAATGCAGGTTACGGTTCACTTGTATGGTGTCTGTCGCGTCCGGAATATTGGTTTCCATGGGACAGATGTTGTGTTTGCAGTAGTAAGTCATTACGTAGTTGGCGGCAATGAAGGCGGGTACGTATCCTCGTGTTTCTTTGGGCAGATAATTATAGATTTCCCAATAGTCCGTTTTGCCGCCTGCACGTCGAATGGCTTTGTTGATTGTTCCCGGGCCGCAGTTGTAGGCGGCAATCACCAGGTTCCAGTCTTGGTAGATGGCATACATGTCTTTGAGATAACGTGCGGCGGCCCAGGTAGCTTTAATCGGGTCGCGGCGTTCGTCCACCAGACTGTTGCTTTCCAGTCCGTATATTTTGCCTGTATTAAGCATGAACTGCCATAGTCCGGAAGCGCCTGCGCGGGATACGGCAGAGGGATTGAGGGCCGACTCGATAATAGGCAGATATTTCAGCTCCAACGGCAAGCCGTATGTGTCGAGGGCTTCTTCAAAAATGGGCATGTAGAAGTTGCAGGCGCTCAGCATGAAAGCCACCTGATTGCGGAGGCGTCCGGTGTACATATCGATGAATTTGCGTACGATCTCGTTGTACGGCATTTCCATGACGGTCGGCATGCGTGAGAGCCGGTCGATGTATATGGAGTCGCTGAACTCAGGATTTACGATAGAGGTACTGCAATCCTTTCCCAAATCGATATAGTTTTTGGCTTTCCAGTCGTTGAGCAGACTGTCTACGGGGTAGGTCATGCTTTTGGGCAAGTCGATAACTTCCCGGCGTTCCGTCCCGTTGTCGTGAATGATTACGTCTACGCTTTCCTGGGCGTGTGCCTGTGGAACTGCGAGCAATATGCTGAACAGAAGTGAGGAACCTATGATTATTTTTCTCATGTATGCGGGTTTATTTGTCATGGATAAATCTGTTTTATTTGTTTCTTTAAAATCTGAAGCTGCATTGCAATCCAACGGAGCGGTTGGAAGAATTGCTTGTTTGGGTATTGATGACGGCGGGCTCTACCTTCATGCTGAGATCGGGGGTTATGTCGAAATTGGATAATTCGGCATCCACATAAGCGTCTATGACAGACAGCAGGTAGACTCCGATGAAAGCGAAGATACTTAGGTCGCGGTATCTGCGGTAAGTGTCTTTTCGCTTGCGCAGCAATTCTTTCAATTGGGTTTCGGAGATTGTATATCCGGGCGGCAACAGGTCGGTGATGCTGCTGGACTGCATATTGCCGTTCATTGCGTCTTTATAGGCGGTAGAGTAGTCCTTGTACATTTTGCTGTTCCATGTCAGGGCATAGGCGCAACCGGCAAATCCGCCGTAGAAGATGGGCAGTTTCCAGTATTTCCGGTTGTAGATTTGTCCTCCTCCGGGGATCACAAGCGCCAGCCAGGTTGCTTTCGTGGGGTTGGGAATCCACATCTTCCTGTTTATCTCTTTATGCAGACTGTCGGCCGGCACTTCCTGTTCCTGCAGGGTGGGGGAAGAGGTCATTTCCAGCAATTTTTTCTTATTTTCGGCTGCAATGCTGTCGGCGGTGGCAATGCTGTCGGCGGGCGTAACAGCCTGATGCGGCATTGGTTTGTCCGTTGCCGGAGTCAGACTGTCGGCTTGCATCTGCACAGCCTTCCGCAGGGTATGGAGGGAGTCTGCCTGCAGCCTGTGTATCCTTTTGGAAGCGGCGCGCGGGCGGCTCTGACCATACATAGCAATCCCTGCCGTCTGTATGAAGCAGAGCAGCAGGGCGATACTGATTTGGTATATTTTTCTTCTTTTCGTCATTTATTTTTTCAGCGTATCAAGGATGCCGATGATACGTTCCAATTCTTCTTCGTTACTGAACGGGATACTGATTTTTCCTTTGCCTTTCTCGGAACAGGTCAGTTGCACTTTGGCGCTGAAGAAGCTGGAAAGTTGCTGCTTCAGCATGTTGAACTCTTCGGGCAGTTTGGAGCGTTTGGGCGCGATTTTTCGGCCGCCGCTTTTTATGGTTTCGCCTTCATTCAGGGACTTTACTATTTCCTCTACTTTGCGGACGGAATAGCCATGCTCCAGTATCTCTTCAAAAATCTTCACTTGCAGTTTGGGGTCGCCCAGCGTTATCAGGGCGCGGGCATGTCCCATGTCTATCTGTTTGTTCTGCAGGCCCATTTGGATGGGAGCCGGCAGTTTCAGCAGACGCAGGTAATTGGCGATGGTGGTGCGTTTCTTTCCTACGCGTTCGCTGAGGCGTTCTTGGGTGAGGCCGTATTCTTCCAGCAGGTGCTGATAGGCGAGCGCTATTTCTACGGAGTTCAGGTCTTCGCGCTGTATGTTTTCGATGAGTGCCATTTCCATGACATTCTCATCGTCGGCCGTACGGATGTAGGCAGGGATGCTTGTCAGCCCGGCTATTTGTGAGGCGCGGAAGCGACGTTCGCCGGCAATGATCTGATACTCATCGTCGGAGAGCTTGCGCAGGGTGATGGGTTGGATGATACCAATTTCTGCAATAGACTCGGCAAGCTCCTGCAACGCTGTTGGGTCGAATTCGCGACGGGGCTGGTTAGGATTGACGGCAATCTTCGACAATTCTATTTCATTGATAGAAGAAGAGCCTTCGGTCTGCACCTCATCCATAGAGAGCAGGGCATCCAGTCCGCGTCCAAGTGCATTTCTTTTCTGTGCCATCTATTTCTTTACTGTTTTACGGTTATTACATTTGCCATGCGGGATATTACTTCTCGTTGTGGCTGATTAACTCTTTGGCCAGTGCGATGTGGTTTTTGGCTCCGGTGGAGTCCGCATCGTACAGGATTGTGGGAAGCCCGTAGCTGGGTGCTTCGCTCAGCTTTACATTGCGCTGGATGACGGTGCTGAATACCAGTTCCTGAAAATGGCGCTTCACTTCATCGTAAATCTGGTTGGCCTGGCGCAGGCGCGAGTCGTACATCGTCAGGAGGAAGCCTTCGATTTCGAGTGCGGGGTTCAGCTTGGACTTGATGATTTTAATGGTGTTCAGCAGTTTGCTGATACCTTCCAAAGCAAAGTATTCGGCTTGTACCGGAATGATGACCGAGTCGGCTGCCGTAAGCGCATTGATTGTGATCAACCCTAACGACGGAGAGCAGTCTATCAAGATATAGTCAAACTCTTCTTTCAGCGGGGCGAGCACTTCTTTCAGTATCTTTTCCCGGTTCTTGAGATTGAGCATTTCTATTTCGGCACCTACCAGATTGATGTGGGAGGAAATAACTTTCAATGTATCAATCTCTGTGTCGTGAATGGCATCCCGCACATTGGCGCGGTCTATAATACACTCATAGATAGTACATTCTGCCTGCTTGATGTCTACGCCCAACCCGGATGAGGCATTTGCCTGGGGGTCTGCGTCTACAACAAGAACTTTCTTTTCAAGCGTGGCGAGAGAAGCTGCGAGGTTAATGGTCGTTGTTGTTTTTCCTACACCACCTTTTTGATTTGCCAAAGCAATTATTTTTCCCATAATTTCAATGTTTATTGGCAGCGAAATAAGTGATAATTCCGAATAGCACCTACTAAAAAGGAGAAAGATTGCAAAAACGGTTGAAAAGTCGCCTGTTTTGTTAATAACTCCCGGGTGGCTTATTCCGTTTTTTCAGTCTAAAAGCGTGTGCTTTAGGCTTTCTTTTCCTGATTAGTGAGCAAATATACGTATTTATCTTGAAATGAAGCAGATTTTTTGTCTCGCTTGCGGAAGATTAAGATTTCTAAAGCAATAATTGGGAGGTGGAAATTACCCTTTCACTTGGTTTATTTATTGTTTACCTAAGATAAACTCCCGGTTTATGCCTAATAAACCGGAAGTTTAATGGGAATAAACTGATGATGGACTGTGCGTAAAAAATCCGCTTGTTGTCGGTTGATCTCTATCCCGCATGAATAAAGGGATTGAAGGATGAGGAAAGCTGCTTATTGCTGTACCAGCGCTGATACGAATTCCCACGCGAAGTATCCGCATAAGATACATTTCAGCACTGTGCCGCACAGGAAACCAAACAAAGAACCCATTCCGGACTTTAATGCCTGGCGGGTTTCCTTGCCGCCGAGAAGTTCTCCGATAAACGCTCCCAAAAACGGGCCGAGGACAATGCCCCAGGGCATGAAGAACAGTCCGATGATTGTTCCTGCAAGGCATCCGCGCGTTCCCCAGCGTGTTCCTCCGCTATATTTGCTGCCCAGCATGGGGATGAAATAGTCGAGCACCTGTAAAATGATGACGAGCAGCAGCCATAGCAATAATTGGGTGGTGGAGTATTGCACCTTGTCGGTGAAATGCAACAGCAGTAATCCCGCATAAGCAACGGGAGGACCGGGTATTACGGGCAGGAAGCAGCCTGCCAGGCCGGTGAGGAGACAGAGAATACCTATGATAATAAACAGAATGTCCATAGCGCCGATGTTTTTGGAAAAATGCCAAGTTTCTCCGTTTTGCGAGCAAAAATAATACTTATATGCTTTTACGAAGGAATTTATTGCGGGAAATCACTCTTCTTTTTCTTATTTTTGCAAAATGAAAAATGATTGTATGAACCAAATCCCCCAAATGAAACGCGTAGACTCGGTCGACGCTCTCAGAGGTTTTGCGGTAGTTGCCATTATGCTGCTGCATTTTGTGGAACATTTTATTTACGGTGTCTATCCGGAAGCGACATCCAAAACGGCAGAATTGCTCAATCAGAGTGTCTGGGACGCTCTGTTCTTCATTTTTGCCGGAAAGAGTTATACGGTTTTCGCTCTTCTTTTCGGATTCACGTTCATTGTCCAGCAGCGAAACCAAGAGGCTAAAGGCGGCGACTTCGGAGGACGTTTCGCATGGAGGCTGGTCATACTGATGTTTTTTGCCACCCTCAATGCTGCATTCTTTCCCGGAGGCGATGTGCTGCTGCTTTTTGCGATAATGGGGTTTGTTATGATTCCGTTGCGCAAACTTTCCCAAAGAAATCTTTTGCTCATTGCATCGCTGTTTTTGATTCAGCCGATTGAATTGCTGGAGTGTTTCGGCATCGACTTTATACCCACATTGCTCAATGACACCTATTATCCTACGCTGAAAACTGTTATCGATTCGGGCAACTTTTGGGACATGATTGTCGCTAATGCAGGTATAGGGCAGTTGGCAAGTCTGTTTTGGGCTGTCGATACGGGACGGTTGTTGCAGGCTCCGGGACTTTTTATTTTGGGGATGATTCTTGCGCGGGGAGATTACTTTAGTCGTGGAGCAGGTTTTTGGGTGAAGACTTTTGTGGGGAGCTTCATTGCGAGTTTTCTGTTTTTATGTTGCAAAGACTTCTGCTGTGGATGCTTTGCAGATCATCCTGACGATGTGGTACAATATGGCCTTTACCGGTATGCTCGTTTCTATGTTCGTGATATTGTATCAGAACGACGTGTTTGGCAGAATGACCGACGGACTGCGTTTTTATGGGCGGATGAGTCTCACGAACTACATCAGTCAGTCAATCATCGGAAGTCTGATATTCTTTCCCTACGCCTTAGGGCTGGTATCAACGTTGGGCATTGCATGGAGCTTCGTAGTGGGTCTGGGGGTAATGTCTGCTCAAATATGGTTCTGCCGCCGGTGGCTCAGGACGCATAGGCAAGGTCCGCTTGAGGCTGTGTGGCATCGTCTCACGTGGTTGAAGTAGGGTGGCTGCGGCAAAGGTGTGGCGTCTGCACCAGCCTGGCTGTGTGGATGTTGGACAAGACAGGCTCCTCCGGGTTTTGTGCATCGGGAAAATTAGCGGGTAAAGGGTTGCCGGCTTCTTTCTTTTTCGCTAATTTTGTGAGCAATAAATTAAGTGATTGTCCGTATGAGTATCGTCGGCTGATAAATCGAGGATTTATCTCACTGCAAAGTGCATAGAGCCTCAGTGAGGGCATGATGCGGTTTCGACAGTATCCTTTTTCTTTGTGCAGTATCCTTTTTCTTTGTAAGAAGAGAGAACACTCTGTGAGATTCTGTGTTGCCTGTGATGAAGACTTAATGGTATGAGTGCGGATAAAATCATAATAAAACAATTAGAAATATGGAAAATCAAAGGCCTTTAATATTGGTTTCCAATGATGACGGCATCATTGCGAAAGGAATTAGTGAGTTGATAAAGTTTCTCCGTCCGTTGGGCGAGATTGTGGTAATGGCGCCTGATGCACCCCGTTCGGGCAGTGCCTGTGCGTTGACTGTGACGGAGCCTATCCGCTATCAGTTGCTCCGTAAGGATGTGGGGCTGACGGTTTACAAATGTTCCGGCACGCCGACCGACTGTGTCAAACTGGCGTTTCATACAGTGCTCGACCGTAAACCCGACCTTGTTGTGGGCGGCATTAACCATGGTGACAACTCTTCTGTCAATGTGCATTATTCCGGTACAATGGGGGTCGTCATCGAAGGCTGCTTGAAAGGTGTGCCCTCTATCGGTTTTTCACTATGCAACCACGACCAGGATGCCGATTTTGAACCGGCAGGAACGTATATTCGTGAGATAGCCCGCCGGGTATTGGAAAAAGGATTGCCGCCGTTGACTTGTCTCAATGTCAACTTTCCCGATACCAAAGACCTGAAAGGGGTGAGAGTCTGCGAACAGGCCAAGGGGCAATGGATCAATGAGTGGGAGAATTTCGCCCACAGAGGAGATGCGCACTATTATTGGCTGACCGGAGAATTTGAAGATGCTGAAACCGGTAATGAAAAGAGTGACCATTGGGCACTTGAAAACGGCTATGTGGCAATCACCCCGACCACCGTAGATGTAACTGCGTATGGATTGATAGATGAATTGAAAACGTGGTTCTAAGCGGGCTGCCGTTCAGACTGTACAGGATGTTTAAACATAAGCGCGTATGAAGTATTATTTGATTGTCGGCGAGGCTTCCGGTGATTTGCATGCGTCCCACCTGATGAGCGCTTTGCAGGCGGAGGATCCGCAGGCGGAGTTCCGCTTTTTCGGCGGCGACTTAATGGCGGCGGTAGGCGGAACCTTGGTGAAGCATTATAAGGAATTGGCATATATGGGCTTCATTCCCGTCTTGCTGCACCTGCGCACTATTTTCGCCAATATGAAACGCTGTAAGGAGGATATCGTGGCCTGGCAACCGGATGTACTTATATTGGTGGACTATCCGGGCTTCAACCTGAATATAGCCAAGTTTATTCATGCTCGCACGCAAATTCCGGTATTTTATTATATCTCTCCCAAAATATGGGCATGGAAGGAGTATCGCATCAAGAACATCAAACGGGATATAGACGAGTTGTTCTCTATTCTTCCGTTTGAGGTGAAATTCTTTGAGGGCAAGCACCGGTATCCCATACATTATGTAGGTAATCCGACAATGGATGAGGTTACGGCCTTTCAGGCTGCTTGTTCGGAAACGCCGGATGAGTTCAGGCTGGCCAACGGCCTTTCTTCAAAACCTATTATCGCTTTGCTGGCGGGTAGCCGTAAACAGGAAATCAAAGATAATCTGCCGGATATGATCCGGGCGGCAGCTTCGTTCCCCGATTATCAGTTGGTGCTGGCGGGGGCTCCGGGCATTTCTCCGGAATATTACAAAGAATATGTCGGCAACTCGGATGTGAAGATAATCTTTAACCGCACTTATCCTTTACTCCGGCATGCGGAGGCTGCATTGGTCACCTCAGGTACTGCGACGCTGGAAACCGCTTTGTTCCGGGTGCCACAGGCAGTGTGCTATCATACGCCGATAGGGAAGGTGATTGCCTTTCTGAAGCGGCATGTCTTGAAAGTGAAGTATATCTCCCTGGTGAATCTCATTGCCGACCGGGAAGTTGTGAAAGAACTGGTTGCCGACACCATGACGGTGGAGCAGGTACGCGCGGAACTCCGGCGCATCCTTTATGATGGGGAATACCGCCGGCAGATGCTCTCCGGTTACGACTACATGGCGTCCCGCTTGGGCGAAGCGGGAGCACCCGGACGGGCTGCCAAAGAAATGGTGGCTTTGCTTGAGAAAAGTTTTAAAAAGTAGGATGATATTTAATTTCTTGTTAAAAGGGAAAGGGCCGGTGCAGTAAATGCCCGGCTTTTGTATTTTCTATACAGAAACAAACGAAAGGACTTTGATTATGAGAAAACTACATTGGTTATTTATGGTAGTCTGCCTGGCTGTAATGCCGGCGCTGCAATCCTGTGATGACAACGACGGGTATTCAATCGGTGACTTCACCCCGCCGTTGTGGGCTACGGTGCGTGTCACCGGAAATGCTTTCTATCTGGACTGTGATGTGTGGGGAACGCTTTGGCCTGTAAATACGGATTTAGGATGGTACGAGCCTGTCGACGGAAAGCGTGTAATTACTATATTCAATCCTTTATCCGACGGGTTTGACGGATACGACCACGCTGTGAAGCTTTTGCGCCTATATGACGTATTGACTAAAGAGGTTGAAACCTTAACTCCTGAGACTGAGGAAGAATTCGGTAATGACCCTGTTGCGATATTCAAGGGAGATATCGGGATCAGTGGTGGGTATCTGAATATTGTATTCCAGCAGAACCTGCCTTCCGAAAAGAAACATCGTATCAGTCTGGTACGCTCGCAAGACGATGCGGAAGTGTACGGGGAGGATGGCTACATACATTTGGAACTCCGTTATAATAACTATGATGACCTGACCGGATTGCGCAGTCCAGGGGCGGTATCCTATAATCTGAATAGCCTGAATATTACCTCTGAAACGCAAGGTATCAAACTGAAGATTAATTCGGAAGTAAATGATGAAGTGGAGTTGGTATTTGACTTTAAGAACAGTGAGGATAATACAAAAAATATACAGGAACTTGATTTGTCGAAGATGCAGTTGAAATAGGTATTTCTTAATAGTAAGAGTGAAGGGCATAGAGGAAAGATATTCACATCAACCTCTATGCCCTTTTTTATGTCTTATCCGTTTGGTGATTCTTTATTAGATCATTGATAGTATATACAAATAGAATACAGCTGCTGGAATAGCCATTAGAGCGCTGTCAAAACGGTCGAGCATCCCACCATGTCCCGGAAGAATGTTGCCGGAGTCTTTTATGCCTAATTGGCGTTTCATCAGCGATTCGGTCAGGTCTCCCCAAGTGCCGAAGATAACCACAACAACGGCTAGGCCTGCCCATTGCCACATGGATATAAACGGGAAGAAGTGGGCGAAAATAAAGGATGAAGCAATGGAAAAAACTGCGCCACCTATGCTGCCTTCCCAAGACTTTTTAGGAGAGATACGCTCGAAGAGACGATGCTTGCCTATTAAGGACCCTACGCAATAGGCGCCTGTGTCGCTCAACCAGATGAACACGAAGATAGAAAGGGGCAGGATGGGATTGTAGGTTACGCTGCTCGTTTCCGGTGAGTTCTGGAAAGCAAGTACGTTCAGCAATGCGAAAGGCAAGGCCACATATAACTGGCTTAGCATGGAGTATGCCCAGTTGCCAATGGGATTTTTCTTTTTCAGATATAGCTCTGTGATCATTAAATAGAGCAACAGCCCCAAGTAGGGAAGAAATACACGCGCATCGATGGCTGATGTACAAAATCCCATGAGTGCAAGGAATAAATAGGCTCCGCCTAAAGCGGTAATCATTCTGTTGATACTGACTTCACCGCTCTTGTTTACCAAATGAGCAAATTCATGTACGCTCAATGCGGCGATGATAGTGAATAAGATTCCGAATGAGAGGGGGCTGTAAAGAATACAGCCCACCAATATTACTACAAATAATGCACCCGTAATCGCACGTTGTATGAAATTATTTTTCAAGGTGTTCTCGTTTTAATTTTTTGATTCGGTATTATCGGAGGCTTCTGTGTTACGGCTTTCTTCCTCTTTCACCTCTTTTTCTGCTTCTTCGGCTCTGGCGGCTTCTTGCTCTTCCGCTTCTTTCAGTTCTTTGGAAGTCTTGCTGGCACTGATGATTTCTTCAGAGCGGGAAGCCCATGGGCGTTTGCCGAAAATAGCTTCCACATCTTCTGCAAAGATTACCTCTTTGTCGATCAACTGCTGGGCTAATTGGTTGTGGCCGTCTTTATTGTCGGAGAGAATCTTTTTGGCGCGTTCGTACTGTTCGTTTACCATGCGTTTCACTTCTTCATCAATCAGTTCGGCGGTCTTCTCGCTGTACGGGCGGTTGAAAGAATATTCTTCGTTGTTGTAGTAACAGAGATTCGGTAACTTGTCGCTCATGCCTAGGTAGGCAATCATGCCGTATGCTTGCTTGGTTACGCGTTCCAAGTCGTTCATTGCACCGGTTGAGATTCTTCCGAGGAATAAATCCTCTGCGGCACGTCCACCCAAAGTGGCGCACATCTCATCCAACATTTGTTCCTTGGTCGTAATTTGGCGTTCTTCGGGGAGGTACCAAGCTGCACCTAAGGCTCGGCCGCGTGGAACGATTGTTACTTTAATCAGAGGATTGGCGTATTCCAATAACCAGGAAATGCTGGCGTGGCCTGCTTCGTGTATGGCGATGGAACGGCGTTCTTCTTCGGTAGTGATTTTAGTTTTCTTTTCCAAGCCGCCTACAATGCGGTCCACCGCATCCAAGAAGTCTTGCTTTTCTACAAACTTCTTTCCATGACGGGCAGCAATCAAGGCTGCTTCGTTGCACACATTGGCAATGTCGGCGCCGGAAAAACCGGGAGTCTGGCGGGCCAGCAGTTCCACATCCACCGTATTGTCTATCTTGATAGGACGCAGGTGCACACCGAATACTTCTTTGCGCTCGTTCACGTCCGGTAAGTCTACATGTATCTGACGGTCGAAGCGTCCGGCACGCAGCAATGCTTTGTCCAGAACGTCCACGCGGTTGGTTGCGGCAAGAATAATAACACCGCTGTTGGAACCGAAACCGTCCATTTCTGTCAGCAACTGGTTCAATGTGTTTTCGCGTTCATCATTGCCACCCATGGCGGCAGCTTTAGCGCGTGCACGTCCTACGGCGTCAATTTCATCAATGAATACGATGCAAGGCGCTTTTTCTTTGGCCTGGCGGAACAAATCGCGGACACGTGAAGCGCCTACGCCGACAAACATTTCCACAAAGTCGGAACCTGCCAATGAGAAGAACGGCACATTGGCTTCCCCGGCCACAGCTTTTGCCAACAAGGTTTTACCTGTTCCCGGAGGCCCCACGAGCAATGCTCCCTTAGGAATTTTACCACCCAGGTCTGTATATTTCTGCGGTTGCTTCAGAAATTCTACGATCTCCTCTACTTCCTGTTTGGCTTCTGCAAGACCGGCAACATCCTTAAATGTTACTTTTACCGGAGAGTTTTTCTCGAACAACTGTGCTTTGGATTTGCCGACACTGAAAATGCCACTGCCGCCGCCCATGCCGCCGCCACCACTCCAGCGGCGGGAGAGGAATATCCAGAAACCGATAAGGAATGCAAACGGTAATATCTGCCAGAGGATTGCACCGAAATAATTACGCTTCTTTTCGTAGCTGATAGAGCCGTCGAAGCGCGTTTCGTCTTTTTCTTTTTGCAGGAAATCACCCAGGCTTTCGCGTGAGGGAGCTTCTGTTGTAATCAACGGATTCTTGCCTACGCGACTTGAATCCGCCTTAAATACATTGGGCACATATTGCGGTTTGACGTATGCTTCCACTGAGTTGTCGTCATAACCGGTTACTTTGCTTATATAACCGTTGCGGACGTATTCCTGGAATTCATCGTAGGGGATGTTTTTGCTGGATGTACCACTTTCATTGGTGAGGTACAGCCCCAGTAACATCATAGCTATAATCATATACAACCAGTTCAAATTGAACTTAGGCATATTGGTTTTAGTAGGTTTTTTATTGGTGTTATTGTCCATAAGTCTAAATTAATCGAGGTCGGGAACTTGAGTTAATTTGGCATCTGCCCATAGATGCTCCAGATTATAGAATTCACGCACTTCCGGCAGAAAGACATGAACCAGTACATCGGAATAATCCATGGCTACCCATTCGGCATTGCGCAGTCCGTCTACTGCAAAAGGTTTGCTGTTTGCTCCTTTACGAGTGAAGTCTCTTATGGAATCTACGATGGCGCTTACTTGACTTGGAGAATTTCCTTGACAGATGACGAAATAGTTACAAATCGTATCGCTTATTTGGGTAAGGTCTGCTATGACGATTTTCTTTCCTTTTTTATCTTGAATACCTTCTGTTATTTGTTGAATTAGTTTCTTAGCTTCGTTCATTACACATTATTAATATTAAACAGGTGACAAATATACGTTGATTTATTATATCAAACACGCAAAAGGGAAAAAGTCTTTCATTTTTTGTTTTTTTTTAGGTATATAATTCTTTGTGTAATGGTATCTTATCAGTTTTTAATGAAAAAAATCGCAGAAAATGTTTTGGTTTATCGAAATCTTTGTATCTTTGCACCGCAAAACAGAAAAGTGATGCTCAATTGGGCTATGGTGTAATGGTAACACTACAGATTCTGGTCCTGTCATTTCTGGTTCGAGTCCAGATAGCCCAACCATATTTATCGTAAAATGAAACCTCCTAAATTGTGATTTTAGGAGGTTTTTTTTATTACTATAAAACGTATTTGCAGTTATCCAAACAATAATAATTATGGCAAAAGAACTATCTTTGAAATACGGCTGTAACCCTAATCAAAAGCCGGCCCGCATCTTTATGCAGGAGGGAGAGTTGCCTATCGAGGTTTTGAACGGACGTCCGGGGTATATCAACTTTATGGATGCCCTGAACGGTTGGCAGTTGGTAAAAGAACTGAAAGAGGCTCCCGGGATGCCGGCTGCCGCTTCATTTAAACACGTAAGTCCGGCAGGAGCCGCTATCGGATTGGAGCTGGACGAAACAATGAAAAAAATCTATTTTGTTGATGGCTTGCAGCTTTCACCGCTTGCCAATGCTTATGTGCGTGCTCGTGGTGCCGATCGTATGTCTTCTTATGGTGATTTTATTGCCTTAAGTGATGTGTGTGATGAGGCTACTGCCCGTTTTATAAATCGTGAAGTGTCTGACGGAGTAATTGCGCCGGGATATACCGATGAGGCGTTTGAGATATTGAAGAATAAGCGTAAGGGTACTTATAATGTAATCAAGATTGATCCGGCTTATAAACCGGCTCCGATTGAGCATAAAGATGTTTTCGGGGTTACTTTTGAGCAAGGTCGTAATGAGATTAAGTTGAATGGGGAGGAGTTGTTTGCAAATATCCCTACCAGGAATAAGAATTTTCCCGAAGCCGCCAAGCGTGATTTGATGATAGCACTTATTACATTGAAGTATACTCAGTCTAATTCTGTTTGTTATGTAAAGGAGGGACAGGCCATCGGTATTGGTGCCGGACAGCAGAGCCGTATCCATTGTACCCGCTTGGCGGGAAATAAGGCTGATATATGGTACTTGCGCCAACATCCGAAAGTGCTGAATTTGCCTTGGGTGGAGAAAATACGACGTGCCGACCGCGACAATACAATTGATGTCTATATCAGTGATGATTACGAAGATGTATTGGCCGATGGTGTTTGGCAGCAGTTCTTTACTGAAAAGCCGGAGGTTCTGACTCGTGAGGAGAAACGTGCGTGGTTGGATACTTTGAAAGGTGTTGCGCTGGGTTCTGATGCGTTTTTTCCATTCGGTGACAATATTGAACGTGCGCACAGGAGTGGTGTGGAGTTTATAGCGCAGGCAGGAGGTTCGGTACGTGATGATCATGTTATAGAGACTTGTGATAAATATGGCATAGCAATGGCATTTACCGGTGTCCGTCTGTTTCATCATTAAAAATGATTGCATAAAAAATCACCACAGATTACACGTGATGATAATCTGTGGTGAAATATTAAATGCTGTCATTTTTTTATAACCTCATATCATAGGCTCAAAAACTATTCTGCTTCGCTGATTGAGTTGTCAATCACTTTAATTTTCTGCTTCACCAATTCGATGTCACTCTTTAACTTTTCCACTTTACGGTTAAGCTCTGTCAGCAAGTTGCTGCCTTTCTTGGAAGATGTTGTCAGGAAGCCCAGATTGTTTTCGTAGGTCTGCAATTCATTTTTCATATTTTCGCAGGCACGTACCAGCTTTTCCCGTTCGCGGTAGAGGGCTTGCGGGCTACCTTCCTGGATATTGCTGATAGACGATTTGAAATTACTCAGCTTCTTGTTGGAAGCGCTGATGTTGAAACGTTCAAACAATTTGTCTATCTGTCCATGGTATTGTTTGTATACCTTATCCTTTTCTTTGAAAGGTACATGTCCTACGCTGTTCCATTCTTTCATAAGTTCACGAACCAATAGCGTAGCCTCTTCTACATCCATTGTTTCATCAATGGCAGTTAACTTTTCGATAATGACTTTCTTTTTTTCCAGGTTCTCTTGTTCAACGGAACGTTGCGAAGAGGTTGCTTTGTTCTTTTGTTCAAAGAAATAGTCACAGGCAGAAATGAACCGTTTCCATATAGTGTCTGAGTATTTCTTGGCAACGGGACCTACTGTTTTCCATTCCTTTTGCAGTTTGGTCAACTCTTCTGCCGTTGTTTTCCAATCGGTACTGTCTTTCAAGGCTTCTGCTTTTTCGCATAAGATGCGTTTCTTCTCCAGATTTTCGTTCATGCCTTCTTTCAGGGACTTGAAGAATTCGCCTTTCTTTTGGAAGAACTCATCGCATGCTTTGCGGAAGCGTTCAAATATCTTCACGTTCATCTTTTGCGGGGCAAAACCGATGGTTTTCCATTTATTTTGCAAGGCAATGATTTCCTGTGTCTTGTTTTCCCAAGAAGAGAAGTTGGTGAGCTCGTTGTAATCAATGGCTTCGATGATTTCACAAATTACGGTCTTTTGATCGAGATTGTGTTGCTCAGTCTCTTTCAGGGCTTCAAAGTGTTGTTGGTGGCGACGGTTTACAGTCGTGGAGGCTGCCTTGAAACGCGCCCATATTTCATCGCGTAATTCTTTTGCCACCGGGCCTGTATCGCGGAATTCCTGATGCAGTTTCTGCAATTGGTGGAAAGCGGAGACCACATCCGGTTCGTCGGCCAATTTTTCAGCGGCTTCGCAAAGATGGTTCTTTATTTCAAGGTTCTTCTTGAAATCATATTCACGAAACTCATTGTTCAGCTTTAAGAGGTCGTAGAATTTTTCGACATACAGTTGATAATTCTTCCACAACTCATTTACTTTGGCTTGGGGCACAACTTTCACTTCATTCCATTGCTGTTGCAATTTCTTGAACTCTGTATAGTTCTTGTTGGCATCTTCAGGAGACTCTACCAATTCCTTTAGTTCCTCAATGATAGAAAGCTTGATTTGCAGGTTGAGTTCTTTTTGTTTCTCTTGCTCTGCATTGAGCGCACTTCTTTTTTCTTTGATGACGGACATGGTATTCTTGAATTCCTCTTCCAAAGCATCGGCTTGTGGAACAAACTCTTCAATAATTCCTCCATTCTCAACGAATAGCTTCTTTGCAGCTTCCTGCTCGGAGTTATGTAGTTTGTAGAAAGCCTGTTTCAAGCTGTCTATTTCCGATTTGGCTGCGTTTTCTACATCCGTCGCAATTCCTTTAAGCTTATTCAGGATTTCTTCTTTTGTGAGCTTTTGAACAGATTCGGCCGGCTTGTCTGTCAAGGTTGCTTCAGCTGAAGTTTCTGTTGTTGCCGGCTCAGAAACCTCTGCTGTTTTCTTGTCTTCTTCTAATTCCACCGCTTTGTCGGGGAGATTAGTGTCATGAGTGTCCGTCATTTGTATTTACTTTTTAGAAACGGGATGCCCCGTTCGGGTTACATTAGGTTACAAATTAATGAAATAAAATGATTACTTCATACTTTTTTCATTGTTTTTTTTCGATTTTACCGTTTCAGGCTAATAATACGGTGATGCCCATATACATCATCATACCGATAATGTCATTGGTGATGGAGATAAACGGGCCTGTGGCGATAGCCGGATCTACTTTCAGCTTTTCGAGTGTCATCGGTACCAGTGTCCCGAATATGGAGGCGAACATAACAACGGCAAACAGGCTGATGGATACTGAATAGGTCACAGTGGCCGTACCTCCGAACCGTACAAAGTTGTATATGTATACCAATAGCGATATGATAGTCGCATTGATCAGGGCCACTATGGATTCTTTGGCTATCTGCTTGAATGTATCTTTGGCATCCAGGGAACTGTTGGCAAGGCCCTGCACGATAATTGCGGAGGATTGGGTTCCCACGTTTCCGCCCGTACCGCCAATCAGAGGGATATACAGTGCCATTTCGGGATGTGCGGCAAAGGTTGCGTCAAAGTTTCCTAATATCATGGAGTTGCCGATGCCGCCCAGCATGCCGATAAGCAACCAGGGAAGGCGTGCGGAGGTTTGGCGCATGACGTTGTCGTCCGTCTCTACGTCTTGTGACAAACCGGATGCTAACTGGTAGTCGCGTTCCGATTGTTCGCGAACCTCGTCCATAACGTCGTCTACGGTGATTTGTCCTACCAAACGGCCTATGCTGTCGATGACGGGGACTGCCACCAAGTCGTATTTCTCGATAATCTGTACCACTTCGTCTGTGGGGGTGTCTACATGAACGGAAATAGGGTCTTTCCTCATTACATGTTTCACTTTGGAGACGGAAGGGGAGGTGATCATCTTTTTTAGCGGAAAAACACCTTGCAGGCGTTCGTCGTCATCAATGACGTAGACATAGTAGATTTCATCCAGTTGCTCAGCCTGCAAGCGCATCTCCTTCAGACATTCCGGCATACTCCAGTTTTCATTGACGGTAACCATCTCCGTACCCATTAAACCGCCGGCGGTATCTTCGTCATATTTCAGCAGGTCGACGATGTCTCCAGCTTGTTCGATGTCTTCAATATGGGAGAGGACTTCCTCTTGTTTATCCTCGTCGAGGTCGCGCATCAGGTCTACGGCATCGTCCGTATCCATGTAGTCTACAAAGCGTTTGGCAATGGTTTCCGAAGGCAGGAGTTCCAAAAAGTCTCTTCGGACGTCTTCATCCATTTCTACCAGTACGTCAGCGGCTGTTTCGTTGTCGAGGAGACGATAAACGAAGCGTGCTTCTTCGGGCGCGAGGTCATTACACAGTTCGGCAATATCTGCCGGATGCAGGTCGATGAGGAGCGCCTTGACATTGTCTGCGTCTTTCTGCTCTATAAAGCTTTTGACTTTATCTATGTATTCTTCGTCTATTTCCATATTTTTAATGATGTGCTAATGTCATTAATGTGCCAATCTTGCTGATTGGCTGTGCATTATTCGCGTAATGCCTGTTCCACTCGGTTGGTCAGCTCGATGAACTCTTGTACGGACAGCTGTTCGGGACGTTTATTGAAAAGAACGTCTTCGGTTAGCGGGCAATCTTTGCCGAGTATCGGTTTTATGGAATTGCGCAGGGTTTTCCGGCGCTGGTTGAACGTTGTTTTTACAACCTGTTTGAATAATTTTTCGTCACATCCCAGTTGTTGCGTATCATTGCGCGTCATGCGGATGACAGCGCTTTTTACTTTCGGAGGCGGGTTGAATACGTGTTCATGTACAGTAAAGAGATATTCCACGCGGTACCACGCCTGTATCAGTACGCTCAGAATGCCGTACGTCTTACTGCCCGGACCGGCTGCTATGCGTTCGGCTACTTCTTTCTGTATCATGCCCGTACAGCATGGGATCAGATCCTTATTGTCCAGCATTTTGAAGAATATCTGGCTGGATATGTTATAGGGATAGTTGCCCGTCAGTACGAAAGGCTGCCCGTCGAATAGGCGCTGAAGGTTCATTTTCAGAAAGTCATCTTCTATGATGTGGTCCTCCAATTGCGGATAAGCTTCCCGTAGATAGGCCACTGATTCGTAATCTACTTCCACAACTTTCACTGTGCGTCCTTTGGGTAAAAGAAATTGCGTCAGTACCCCCATACCCGGTCCCACTTCCAGTACTGGGAGTTCGGGGCAGGCATCTACGGTATTGGCAATGTCTTGTGCCACTTTCAGATCTTTCAGAAAGTGCTGGCCGAGAAACTTTTTAGGTTTAACTAATCTCATGTATCAACTAAATCGTTACTTTTGCGGTTCAAAGGTAATCCTTTTCGGCGAATAATGAGTTACAAATCACAAATTACGATGTGTGCCGGATGAATTTTAAAGGAAAACGATGAATAAGATTATAAAAAAGACATTGAAAATCGTATTGCCCATTCTTTTGGGCGGATTTATCCTGTATTGGGTGTATCGTGATTTTGATTTTGAACGCGCAAAAGAAGTGCTTCTGCATGGGACGGACTGGGGCTGGATGTTGCTTTCTCTGCTTTTTGGAGTGATGAGCCATGTGCTGCGCGGATGGCGCTGGCGGCAGGCGCTGGGGGCCCTGGGGGGGTTCTGGGCCATA
>OGRH01000180.1_pt1 | contig 55190 bp, 50 predicted proteins | sample 1553461 | NCBI WGS metagenome assembly OGRH01 (sample SAMEA2580092, study PRJEB22360) | human gut metagenome | biome: human gut; feature: human-associated habitat; material: faeces | place: Denmark | collected 2008/2010
GAAAGTTTCCTGCATACCTCAATGGCATGTCCTGCGCCGCCCAAAGTGCCATCCACATAGATTCCATCCGGCTTAATATTCAGCCCGCCAACGGTCTCGTCCAGTAATACAGATTTGTGTTTAAATTCCATTTCCGTCTCCTGTTGGATTTCTCGCTTATTTTATGCTCAGATGACGATTCCCATGTTCTCCATGTCGGCAGCAATGCTGTCCATATCGTCATAATTGCAATTCTCGCTCCATTTCTCCTTGCTCCAGACTTCTACTCTGCTTAAGTTTCCAGCCAGAATAACATCTTTCTCCAGACCAGCGAACTCACGTAACGTCTGTGGTACGAGAATTCTCCCCTGCTTGTCCAGTTCACATGTTGTTGCACCTGCAACAAAGAAGCGCGAAAAGGCTCTAGCGTCTTTATTTGTAAGTGGTAATGCACGGAGTTTCTCTTCAAAGGCTTCCCATTCATCCATAGGATAAATATAAAGACAACCATCAAGTCCAATGGGGATTACATAATTTAAGTCAAAGTACTATAAGGATGATTGAACGGAATATTTAAATCTGTAGGGCGAGCCGAAGAGCAGTAATCGCACAGATATATTAGCAAATAAATAATATCGTTGAAAAAGTTCTTGTAGATTAAAAGTGAAAGATAGAATCTCTCATAAGAGTTTACATAGATAATGTAACCAAAAGGAGTGATTTTATGAAGAAGGGTAGAGGTCCATAGCTAAGCTAAAAGAATAAGAATCCTGTCATAAACAGAATCAGATTTATAGCAAAGCAATATGGAAATGCCAAAATAAATTCATATAGCGAAAGCGGAGCTTGGAGGTTATACAGTGAAGCTTACGGAACCAATGCTTTAGGAGCCACTTGATGTAAAATGTAGATCAGGTGGCTCCTATTTTTGACATTTGCGAATGCATGTGAGGTTTAATAGTTAGATAGAATGACAACGTAAGCCTTTAAGGCTGGGCTATAATTTGATAAAAGCAGGAACGCGGTTTTCAAATACTGTATAGTACATAAACCCGGCATCCTTGAGGATATTTGAAACCTTGTCAAAATCGTACGCGACATGCTCCGGCTTGTGGGCATCTGCTCCGACTGTGATTATTTCCCCACCAAGCTCATGATAGCGCTTTAACACCGCCTCGGTCGGATTTGGGTGGCCAAGCCCGTATTTAAAGCCGGCGGTATTGAGCTCGATGCCTTTTCCCTGTGAGATAATCTCTTTTAAAATAGCATCAATTATGTCGGCATACTTTTCATATGAATAGTATTTATTTTTGTCAGGACCGTATCTGACCACGTAGTCGATGTGACCGTACACATCAAAATCCGCTCCGCTGTGCAGATTGTCAAGTATCGATTCAAAGTATTCGGTGTAGGCTTCGTGCTCTGTCTTACCTTTGTAAAATGCAGGGTAGTATGGGTCAATGCCGTTTACTACATGGCTTGAGCCGATCACGAGGTCAAACGGATATTTTTTGGTGACCTCATTATTTTTGTATGTAATATGAGGCTGTAAACCGATTTCAATGCCCCAGTGGATATTTACCGGGCAGTCCTTTTCTTTAAGAACAATTGCAAGTCTTTTGATGCGCTTTTCATATGCTGCTATATCAAGGTCGAAAAGCCCGGGCTCCTCTTTATAGTCATAGTCCAGATGGTCTGTAAAGCAGATGCCGTCCAGCCCTTTGTTGATTGCTGATTTTATCATCAATACCGGGTCGGCATCGCTGTCACCCGAAAACATGCAGTGCATGTGCTGATCCCACATATAAATACCTCCGTAAAACCGATGTATTGTTGTTAAAAAAACTTTATAAGTTACATGATTTATAATTGTCTGTTGCTGGCTGCCGGAAAGTGCGAACTACAGCAATTAATTAAGTGTAGCCGAGATTATAATAAAGTGCAATATCTAAAAAGAAAAATTGTGAAGAATGATAAAAAATGTGTGTAAATGAAAATATTTAGTGAAAATTTTAACAAACGCAAATAAAGTACTTGAACCTTTGAGAATTATTCGCTATAATAAAAGCATCTTAGGGCATGTCCCTAAAAATACTTTTTACAATTCTAGGAGGAATTAAAATGGCAGTAAGAGTAGCAATCAACGGATTTGGTCGTATCGGACGTCTTGCTTTCAGACAGATGTTTGGAGCTGAGGGATACGAGGTAGTAGCTATCAACGACTTAACAAGCCCAAAAATGTTAGCACACTTATTAAAGTATGATTCATCACAGGGTAAATACGAGCATGCAGATGAGGTTTCTGCAAGCGATGATTCTATCACAGTTTGTGGTAAGGAAATCAAAATTTACGCATTCCCAGATGCAAACAATTGCCCATGGGGAGAGTTAAAGGTTGACGTTGTACTTGAGTGCTCTGGATTCTATACATCAAAAGAGAAGGCTCAGGCTCATATCAATGCTGGAGCTCGTAAGGTAGTTATCTCTGCACCAGCAGGAAATGACCTTCCTACAATCGTTTACAATACAAACCATGAGACACTTAAGGCTTCTGATACAATCATCTCAGCAGCTTCTTGTACAACAAACTGCTTAGCTCCAATGGCAGATGCACTTAACAAGTATGCTCCAATCCAGTCTGGTATCATGGTAACAATCCATGCTTACACAGGAGATCAGATGACTCTTGACGGACCACAGAGAAAGGGAGACCTTCGTCGTTCACGTGCAGCAGCAGTTAATATCGTTCCTAACTCAACAGGAGCAGCTAAGGCAATCGGCCTTGTTATTCCAGAGTTAAACGGAAAGTTAATCGGATCTGCACAGCGTGTTCCTACACCAACAGGATCTACAACAATCCTTACAGCAGTTGTTAAGAAAGCAGGCGTTACAAAAGAGGATATCAACGCAGCTATGAAGGCAGCAGCTAACGAGTCATTCGGTTACAACGAGGATGAGATCGTATCTTCAGATATCGTTGGAATGAGATTTGGTTCATTATTCGATGCAACACAGACAATGGTTAACCAGGTTTCTGACGATCTGTACGAGGTACAGGTTGTTTCTTGGTATGATAACGAGAACAGCTACACATCTCAGATGGTTCGTACAATCAAGTACTTCTCAGAGTTAGCTTAATTCTTGTACCCACAAGAACAGTATATCTCAAGACTACTCAAGGGGCGCGGTCTTAATTGAACCGCGCCTCTTTTTTAAAACATGGCTATTTCTTTTGAATATCTGTGAATTGTAGAATTAATTATATTTTTTAATATGCACAATATGGCGTGGCCACATGGCTTATGCCTTGAAATAAGGGAGGACATATTATGTCATTAAACAAGAAATCAATTGATGATATCAACGTAAAAGGCAAGAGAGTTCTCGTTAGATGTGACTTCAACGTGCCACTTAAGGACGGAAAAATCACAGATGAGAACCGTATCAACGGAGCTCTTCCAACAATCCAGAAATTAATCAAGGACGGTGGAAAGGTTATCCTTTGCTCACACCTTGGAAAAGTTAAAAACGGACCAAACGAGGGTGAGTCACTTGCTCCTGTAGCTGCAGCTCTTGAGGCTAAGCTTGGACAGAAGGTTACATTTGTAGCTGACTACAACGTAACAGGTGAGGCTGCAACAAAGGCTGTTTCAGAGATGAAAGAGGGAGATGTAGTTCTTCTTCAGAATACACGTTTCAGAGGCAAAGAGGAGACAAAGCCACAGGAAGCCGGAGATGCATTCGCAAAAGAGCTTGCTGACCTTGCTGATGTATATGTATGTGACGCTTTCGGTTCTGCGCATAGAGCACATGCTTCTGTAGCAGGTGTTACAAAGTTCATCACAGCTAAGGGTGGAGAGAATGTAGTTGGATACCTTATGCAGAAGGAAATTGACTTCCTTGGCAAGGCAGTAGAGAATCCTGTACGTCCTTTCGTAGCTATTCTTGGTGGAGCTAAAGTAGCGGACAAGCTCAATGTTATCGACAACCTCCTCGAGAAGGCTGATACACTTATCATCGGTGGTGGAATGGCATACACATTCCTTAAAGCACAGGGCTATGAGATTGGTATCTCAATGCTTGATGAGACAAAGATTGATTACTGTAAAGAGATGCTTGCAAAAGCAGAGAAACTTGGAAAGAAGATTCTTCTTCCTGTTGATGCAGTTACAATCAAGGATTTCCCAAATCCAATCGATGCTCCTGTAGAGACAGAGACATATGATTATGATAAGATGCCTGCAGACCGTGAGGGCTGTGATATCGGACCTAAGACACGTGAGCTTTTCGCTGACGCTGTTGCATCAGCTAAGACTGTTGTATGGAACGGACCAATGGGTGTATTTGAGAACCCAACACTTGCAGCAGGTACACTTGCAGTAGCAGAGGCACTTGCTAAATCAGATGCTATCACAATCATCGGTGGTGGAGATTCAGCTGCAGCAGTTAACCAGATGGGACTTGGCGACAAGATGAGCCACATCTCAACAGGTGGCGGTGCTTCCCTTGAGTTCCTTGAGGGCAAGGAGCTTCCTGGCGTAGCTTGTGCTGATGATAAATAAGCCGAAAGCAACTTAATGAAATCGAGCCGCAAGCGATGATTGAATTTAGTGCGAGGCTGTTCTTTGAGATTAGTGAAACCGAGCTGTAGGCGAAGGTTGAACTTAGCGAAAAGAACTACCACAATAAATATTTGTATACAAATACAAGGAGATATAAAATGGCAAGAAAGAAAATTGTAGCCGGCAACTGGAAGATGAACATGACTCCAAGCCAGGCTGTTAAATTAGTAGAAGAGTTAAAACCACTCGTAGTTTCAGATGATGTTGAGGTTGTTTACTGTGTACCTGCAATCGACATCGTACCTGTTGTAGAAGCATTAAAGGGTACAAATGTTGCTGTTGGAGCAGAGAATATGTACTTCGAGGAGAAGGGTGCTTACACAGGAGAAATCTCAGCAGAGATGCTTCTTGATGCAGGTGTTAAGTATGTTATCATCGGACATTCAGAGAGAAGAGATTACTTCAAAGAGGATGACGTACTTCTCAACAAGAAGGTAAAGAAGGCTATCGAGGCTGGACTTACACCAATCCTTTGCTGTGGTGAGACACTTGAGCAGAGAGAGAGCGGTGTTACACTTGACTGGATCAGACTTCAGATTAAGTCAGATCTCGCAGGTGTTGCTGCATCAGATGTTGCTAACATGGTTATCGCTTACGAGCCAATCTGGGCAATCGGAACAGGAAAGACAGCTACTTCTGACCAGGCTCAGGAGGTCTGCGGTGCAATCCGTGAGTGCGTAGCTGAGATCTATGATCAGGCTACAGCAGATTCAGTTCGTATCCAGTACGGCGGATCTGTAAATGCAGGAAATGCAGCAGAGCTTTTTGCAAAGCCTGACATCGACGGTGGATTAGTTGGTGGCGCTTCACTCAAGGCTGATTTTGGAAAGATCGTAAACTACAAGTAATTATTAAATCATAATTTAATATTTGATTTGACAATCACAATAACTAAATGTCACTAAATTCACCAGCTTAGCTGCATTTAGTGGCATTTATTATGTAATGAAATTTTTTGCGGGCTTGCATATGTCACTGTAATAGAGCATTTTGCAAGCCTCATATGAAGAATAGAGGAAATATAAATGAGTAAGAAACCGGTAGTATTAATGGTACTTGATGGTTACGGCTTAAGTGACCACAAAGAGGGAAATGCCATAGCTATGGCAAATACCCCTGTTATGGATAAATTGATGGCAGAGTGTCCTTTTGTAAAGGGCGCAGCTTCAGGTCTTGCAGTTGGACTTCCTGACGGACAGATGGGAAACTCTGAGGTAGGACATATGAATATCGGCGCAGGCCGTATCATATATCAGGATCTTACAAGAATCACAAAGGCAATTGCTGATGGTGATTTCTTCAAGAACAAGGTATTACTTTCTGCAATCGAAAACTGCAAGAAGAATGACTCCGATCTGCATCTTTGGGGACTTCTTTCAGATGGTGGAGTTCACAGCCATATCGAGCATCTTTACGGACTTCTTGAGCTTTGCAAGAAAGAAAATTTTGACAGAGTATATGTACACGCATTCCTTGATGGTCGTGATACACCTCCTGCATCAGGCAAGGACTACATCGAGCAGCTTCTCGCCAAGATGAAGGAAATTGGTGTAGGAAAGATTGCATCTCTTTCAGGACGTTACTATGCAATGGACAGAGATAACAACTGGGATCGTGTGCAAAAGGCTTATGATTCACTCACTAAGGGTGAAGGCGTAAAAGCTACATGCCCTGTAAAGGCTATGGAGGAGTCATACGCAAATGACGTTACAGATGAGTTCGTGCTTCCTACAGTTATCACAAACGAGGATGGCACACCGGTATCTGTTGTAAAGGACAATGATTCTGTTATCTTCTTCAACTTCCGTCCGGACCGCGCTCGTGAGATGACAAGAGCATTTTGCGATGATAAGTTTACCGGCTTTGAGCGCCCATTCCTTAAGACAACATTTGTATGCTTCAAGGATTATGACGAGTCAATTCCTAACAAGCTTATCGCTTTTGAGAAGGAAGAAATCCAGAATACATTTGGTGAGTATCTTGCAGCAAATGGCAAGAAACAGCTTCGTCTCGCAGAGACAGAGAAGTATGCACACGTAACCTTTTTCTTTAATGGTGGAGTAGAGGAGCCGAATATCGATGAGGCACGTCTTCTTGTAAACAGTCCTAAGGACGTTGCAACATATGACTTAAAGCCTGAGATGAGTGCTCCTGAGGTTGGAATGGATCTTGTTGAGGCTATCAAGTCAGACAAGTATGATGTTATTATCATCAACTTTGCTAACCCTGACATGGTTGGACATACAGGTGTGATTCCGGCTGCTGTAAAGGCTGTTGAGAGAGTTGATTCACTCGTAGGTGATGCAGTGCAGGCAATCAAGGATGTGGATGGAGTATTATTCATCTGTGCTGACCACGGAAACGCAGAGAAGATGATTGATTATGAGACAGGAAAACCTCATACAGCTCATACAACCAATCCTGTTCCTTTCATTCTTGTAAACGCTGACCCTTCTTACAAGCTTCGTGAGGGCGGATGTCTTGCAGATATCGCTCCAACACTGCTTGAGATTATGGGACTTCCACAGCCAAAAGAGATGACAGGAAAGTCACTTATCGTTAAATAAAATTTGTATTATATAAGCTCCGGCGCAGACAAAGGGTTTGAACCGGAGCTTTTGTTTTGATATATTAAAGATGTAATAATAAACATAAGGAATACTTATAAGTGACATAAAATTATTTAAAAAAACTTATAATATACGTTGACTTTACAAATTGAGCTGGTATATAATTTAAAGGTAGCATTTGATTTGTAAAATAAATTACACATAAGATGGAGGACAATCATGCAGGAATTTAAACCATTCAAAGAAGGAAAAGTAAGAGAAGTATATGATAACGGGGACAGCCTTATTATGGTCGCAACAGATCGTATTTCCGCTTTTGACCATATTTTAAAGAATAAGATTACAGACAAGGGAGCCATCCTCACACAGATGTCTAAGTTCTGGTTTGAATTCACAAAGGATGTCGTTCCTAACCATATGATTTCAGTAGACGCAAAGGATATGCCGGAGTTCTTCAGTCAGGACAGATTCAACGGAAACAGCATGCTCTGCAAGAAGCTTGAGATGCTTCCAATCGAGTGTATAGTTCGTGGATATATCACAGGAAGCGGCTGGGCAAGCTACCAGGAGAACGGTACAGTCTGCGGAATCAGACTTCCGGAGGGACTTGTTGAGTCTGATAAGCTCCCTGAGCCTATTTATACACCATCTACCAAGGCTGATCTTGGAGATCATGATGAGAATATCTCATTCGAAAAATCAGTAGAAGTATTAGAGAAGATTTATCCTGAGAAGGGCAGAGAGTACGCAGAGAAGATTCGCGATTATACAATTGCTCTTTACAAGAAATGTGCAGAGTATGCTCTTACAAAGGGCATCATCATCGCAGATACCAAGTTTGAGTTTGGCTTAAATGAGCAGGGGGAGGTAGTGCTTGCCGATGAGATGCTCACACCTGACAGCTCACGCTTCTGGCCACTTGATGGATATAAGCCTGGACAGGGACAGCCTTCATTTGACAAGCAGTATGTAAGAGACTGGCTCAAGGCAAATCCGGACAATGACCTTCTTTTACCTGATGAGGTTGTTGTGAAGACTGTAGAGAAATATAAAGAGGCATTTGAGCTTCTTACAGGAAGCAAATTCAGCCGCTAATATATTATTTATTCCGCGTTACTATTTCGCAATTATAAACGGAGATATTATGAACCAGGACAATAACATAAATCAGTATATAAATACTTGTATAGATACAAAAAGTCATACCGGTACAAAATTAAAAAGGTGTTCTGATATTGACGAGCATAACCATGTATTTGATGAGCTTCACGAGGAGTGTGGTGTGTTCGGCATGTATGATTTTGATGGAGGAAATGTCGCATCCACTATCTATTATGGTCTTTTTGCACTTCAGCACAGAGGACAGGAAAGCTGTGGTATTGCAGTGAGTGATACACACGGACCAAAGGGAAAGGTGACCACACACAAGGGCATGGGCCTTGTAAATGAGGTATTTACTCATGATATCTTAGAGCCTATGAAGGGCGATATCGGAGTGGGACATGTGCGCTATTCAACAGCAGGCTCATCAACACGTGAGAATGCACAGCCGCTCGTATTAAATTATGTCAAGGGCACACTTGCCATGGCACACAACGGAAACCTCATAAATGCAAAGGAGCTTCGCAAGGAGCTTGAGTATACAGGAGCTATTTTCCAGACCACAATCGACTCTGAGGTTATAGCTTATCATATTGCCAGAGAACGTCTTAACTCAAAAACAGCGGAGGAGGCGGTCAGACGTGCCTGCCAGAAGCTTAAGGGAGCCTACGCGCTTGTTGTCGAGAGCCCGAGAAAGCTTATTGCAGCCAGAGACCCATTTGGTTTTAAGCCTCTTTGCATCGGAAAGAGAGACAATGCATATATCGTTACATCTGAGACCTGTGCGCTTGATACAATCGGTGCAGAGTTTGTCAGGGATGTAGAGCCGGGAGAGGTTATCACCATCACTCCTGAAAAGGGCATTGAGTCTGATATGACTATGGCACTTGCCCCTGAAAAACAGGCCAGATGCGTGTTTGAATACATTTATTTCGCAAGACCTGACAGCCATATTGACGGAGTAAGCGTGTATAGCAGCCGTATCAAGGCTGGCAGATTCCTTGCAATGGATTCACCGGTTGAGGCTGATATCGTGACAGGAGTACCGGAATCAGGAAATGCCGCTGCTCTTGGTTATTCACTTGAGTCGGGCATTCCATATGGCACAGCATTTGTCAAGAACGGTTATGTCGGCAGGACATTTATCAAGCCTAAGCAGTCAAGCCGTGAATCAAGTGTGCAGATAAAGCTCAATGTATTAAAGGAGGCTGTTAAGGGCAAGAGAGTTGTTATGATTGATGATTCAATTGTGCGAGGAACAACCTCAGACAGAATAGTGCGTATGTTAAGAGAGGCGGGTGCCACAGAGGTGCATGTGCGCATCAGTTCACCGCCATTCTTATGGCCTTGCTATTTCGGTACAGATATTCCTGCAAGAGAGCAGCTTATCGCTTACAACAGGACTATTGAGGATATCAGACAGATTATAGGTGCAGATTCTTTAGGCTACCTTGGAATTGATAGACTTCATGAGATGGTAGAGGGACTGCCAATCTGCATGGGCTGTTTCACAGGAAAATATCCGATGGAGCCACCGAAGGATGATATCAGAGGCGAGTATTTTGACAAAGAAATAGACCTCGAGAGAAAAATGCTTAATCGCTAATAAAGGAGAGAATATGAGTACAGACAGATACACAAGTCCTCTTTCTGAGCGCTATGCCAGCAAAGAGATGCAGTATATTTTTTCGCAGGATATGAAATTTACCACTTGGAGAAAGCTCTGGATTGCTCTTGCAGAGACTGAGATGGAGCTTGGGCTTTCACAGGATGGCAAACCGGTTATCACACAGGAACAGATTGATGAATTAAAGGCACATGTGGATGACATCAATTATGATGTGGCAAAGGAGCGTGAGAAGCTTGTGCGTCACGATGTAATGAGCCATGTCTATGCATATGGACAGCAGTGCCCTAAGGCAGCAGGAATTATACATCTTGGAGCAACCTCATGCTATGTAGGTGACAATACAGATATTATCATCATGAATGAAGCATTAAAGCTTGTTCACAAAAAGCTAATAAGTGTTATTGCAGAGCTTGCAAACTTTGCTGATAAGTATAAGAATCAGCCAACTCTTGCATTTACACATTTCCAGCCGGCACAGCCGACAACAGTTGGAAAGCGTGCCACACTGTGGCTGAATGAGTTTATGCTGGATCTCGAGGATTTAGAGTATGTGCAGGGCACATTAAAGCTCCTTGGCTCAAAGGGCACTACAGGAACACAGGCCAGCTTCCTTGAGCTCTTCAACGGAGACAATGAGACAATAGACAAGATAGATCCAATGATCGCAAAGAAGATGGGCTTTAAGGATTGTTATCCGGTGTCTGGCCAGACATATTCCCGTAAGGTAGATACGAGAGTAGTAAATGTGCTCGCAGGCATTGCTGCATCAGCTACAAAGATGTCAAACGATATCAGATTGCTCCAGCATCTTAAGGAAGTAGAGGAGCCGTTTGAGAAGAACCAGATTGGCTCATCAGCCATGGCATATAAGAGAAATCCTATGAGAAGTGAGAGAATAGCATCTCTTTCAAGATATGTTCTTGCAGATGTAATGAATCCTGCAATTACTTCGGCTACACAGTGGTTTGAGAGAACGCTTGACGATTCAGCAAACAAGCGTCTTTCAATACCTGAGGGCTTCCTTGCAATAGACGGAATACTTGACCTCTGCCTCAATGTGGTGGATGGACTGGTAGTATATCCAAAGGTTATTGAAAAGCACTTTATGGCAGAGATACCATTCATGGCAACAGAGAACATCATGATGGATGCTGTAAAGAACGGCGGAAATCGTCAGGAGCTCCATGAGAAGATCAGACAGCTCTCAATGCAGGCAGGAAAGACAGTAAAGGAAGAGGGAAAAGAGAATAACCTCGTAGACTTAATCGCTGCAGACCCTGCATTTGGACTGACAAAGGCTGATATCGAAAAGAACCTTAAGCCTGAGCTTTATGTGGGACGTGCGCCTCGTCAGGTAGATGTATATCTGCGTGATGTAGTTAATCCGGTGCTTGAAGCGCATAAGGATGAGAGTGGAGTAAAGGCAGAGATTAACGTATAATATCGAAAGTATAGATAACGATAATTTGCTTGTGTTAACATATTTATCTAAATGAAAAGCCCCGGCATATAAATCTGTTTCATGGTTTATATGCCGGGGGTTTATATATCCGTCAAGTATCATTTTCCTCGAAAGCTGTATATCTCATCCCATACCTTTTCGCATGCACTAAGCAAAAGGCATGATAATATCATAATGTATTTTCTTGTAAAATAAAATGGAAAAATGTATAATATTAAAAAATGGTTTAGATTATCAAAAGAAGAGAGTAAAAAGAAAGGATACTAGTGATGAAAAATTTTTTTAATGAATTCAAAAAGTTTATCAGCAGAGGGAATGTCATGGATATGGCAGTTGGAATTATCATAGGTGGTGCATTTACCAGCATAGTCACATCCTTGGTCAATGACATTATAAACCCTATACTTGGAGTGTTTGGCGGCATGAATTTTGACCAGCTCTCGGTAAAACTCTTTGGGGAAGCTACATTATATTATGGAAAGTTTCTTACCGCTGTAGTCAATTTCCTTATCATGGCACTTATCGTATTCTGCATAGTAAAGGCTATGAATGCGGCAGGAGAGAGATTTGGACACAAAGAGGAAAAAGAGCCGGACACAAAGGAGTGCCCATACTGTAAGAGCAAGATAGCCATTGCGGCAACAAGATGCCCGAATTGTACATCAATGATTGGTACAGCAGATGAAAGTGAAAAATAGCGATACATTTATTGCGTGAAACTAATAAAATCTATTGCATAAAGTGTGAAAATCTGTTACATACAGTATAAAACTCTTGACTGTGCAATAAAAACGTAGTATATTAGTTCTGTTATTTAGAATTGAAATTAGGAGGTCTTATCGTGGCAACTTTAAAAATTGTTTTATCGGTATTATTTATAATCGTCAGTTTAGTAATTACTATAGTTATTCTTTTCCAGGAGGGTAAGTCAGCAGGACTTGGCACTATTGCCGGAGTTGCTGATACATATTGGGGCAAGAACAAGGGACGTTCAAAGGAAGGACGTCTGGTTAAAGCGACAATTGTATGTGTTGTTCTTTTCTTTATTATATCAATTGTCTTAAATATGGGAATATGGTAAATACTTAGACTGTCGAGAAATCGGCAGTCTTTTTTATCGCATCAACATCCAGATGATGAAATTTTATTTAAAGCCTGTGCATTTGAAATCAGATGGGGCAACGAAAAGGAGAGATAATGAGTAATATAGATAAATATGAAACACGAAAAAAGATGGTCTATGACTTCATGTGTGATGACATGTATGTTCCGATGAAAATCAAGGAACTGTGCATAGTACTCGGAGTAAAAAAAGAGGACAGACCACAGCTTGAACAGATTCTTTTGGATTTGCAGGCAGAGGGGAGGATAACACTCTCAAAGCGCGGGAAATACTCAAAGTCGGAAATTAAAAAGACAGTCGGCGTATTCACAGCGCATCAAAGGGGATTTGGCTTTGTCACTGTGGAGGGAGAGCCTGATGATATTTTTATCCCTGCAGAGTATGTAAATGGTGCGATGCACATGGACACGGTTGAGATTACAATCTCACCTGTCACAACAGGACGCCGCAAGGAGGGAAAGGTTGTTTCCGTCATAGAGCGAGGCATGAAGCAGGTAGTCTGCACCTATGAGGCAAGTGATAATTTTGGTTTTGCAGTGCCTGATAATACCAGATTTGGCACAGATATTTTCATACCAAAGGAACGCTCAAAGGGTGCTATGTCGGGCCATAAGGTAGTGGTTGAAATCACAAGCTATGGTAAAAAGGGCAAAAAGCCGGAGGGCAAGGTTGTTGAAATAATCGGACATATAGATGACCCGGGTACAGATATTCTTTCTATAGTAAAGGCTTATGATCTGCCGGTGGATTTTTCGGAGAAAATCATGCATCAGGTGCAGAATGTGGCAAAGGATGTGACACCTGCGGATATGGCCGGCAGGATGGATTTACGCGACTGGATGATGGTTACGATAGACGGAGAGGATGCAAAGGATCTTGATGATGCCGTGTCTTTATACATGGATGGCGACAATTATGTACTTGGAGTACACATAGCAGATGTGTCGAATTATGTGCAGGAGCACAGTGCCCTTGATGTGGAGGCACTTAAGAGAGGAACATCGGTTTATCTTGTAGACAGAGTAATTCCGATGCTTCCAAGAGAGCTTTCAAATGGCATATGCTCCTTGAATGAGGGATGTGACAGGCTGGCTCTTTCATGCATTATGACAATAAATAAAAAGGGTGAAGTTATCGATCATAAGATTGCAGAGACAGTCATAAAGACAAACCGCAGGATGACATACACAAATGTAAAAAAGATTCTTGCAGATAAGGATGCCGCTGTGATTGAAGAATATAAGGAGCTTGTGCCTATGTTTGAAAAAATGGCAGAGCTTGCAGCAATTCTACGCAAAAAGAGAATGAAACGAGGTTCTATAGACTTTGACTTTCCGGAGACTAAAGTCGTGCTCGATGAAGATGGTCATCCGATAGATATAAAGCCGTATGACAGAAATGTGGCAACAAAGCTCATTGAGGATTTTATGCTTATAGCAAATGAAACTGTGGCTGAGGATTATTTCTGGCAGGAAATACCTTTTGTATACAGAACACATGACAAGCCGGACTCAGAAAAAATCGCAAAGCTTTCCACATTTATCAATAATTTTGGCTATACGCTTCATATTGGAGCTGATGAGGTACACCCAAAGGAGCTTCAGAAGCTTTTGATGAAGGTGGATGGCACAGATGAAGAATCCCTGATAAGCAGACTGACACTGCGCTCTATGAAACAGGCACGATATACAACAGCATGTACAGGACATTTTGGACTGGCGGCAAATTATTATTGTCACTTTACATCACCAATCCGCAGATATCCTGATTTGCAGATACACCGTATCATCAAGGAAAATATCCGCGGCAGGATGAATGATAACCGAATGGAGCACTATGAGTCTATACTCGATGCTGTTGCAAAGCAGGCCAGTGAGACTGAACGACGTGCAGAAGAGGCAGAACGTGAAACAGTCAAGCTTAAAAAATGTGAATACATGTCAAATCATATTGGTGAATGCTTTGAAGGAGTTATATCAGGTGTCACGGAGTGGGGCTTTTTCGTGGAGCTTCCAAATACAGTTGAGGGACTTGTGCGCGTGACAGACCTGACAGATGATTTCTATGAGTTTTACGAGGATACCTATGAGCTAGTCGGTTCAGCCACCAATAAGAGATACAAGCTTGGACAAAAAATCAAGGTTGTTGTGGACAGTACTGACAAAATTATGCGTACAATTGATTTTAAACCGGCGGAATAATATGACAATAATGACGAAATTTTTTATGATTTAACAATACTTATTTGATTAGCTGTTATTTGTCGGTCGTTGTGCGATAGATTTATTGAAAAAGATGTCATAATATATTATATAGTGTAAATAAACAGAAATGTGAACCAGCGGTTTACAATAATTTGCGTTTTAGATATTGGCAATTGTAAAAAAATGTGTTAGTATTGTAAAGCAGTTTGAGGAAAGGAGATACCGACATGGCTAAGGAACCAAAGAAATTAATAGCCAACAACAAAAAGGTCTATCACGATTACTTTTTGCTTGAGAAATACGAAGCCGGTATTTCACTTGCAGGAACTGAGGTGAAGTCACTTCGAATGGGAAAGGGCAGCATAAAGGAGTCATTCATCCGTATTGAGAACGGTGAGATTATCCTGTATGGCATGCATATCACACCATATGAGAAGGGAAATATCTTCAACAAGGATCCACTCAGACCTAAAAAGCTTTTGCTCCACAAGAAGGAAATCGAGAAGCTTTCATCAAAGATGAAGGAAAAGGGTTTCACAATTGTGCCGGTGGAGGTATACTTTAAGGGGAGTCTGGTCAAAGTAGAGATAGCACTTGCAAAAGGTAAGAAGCTTTATGATAAGAGAGCAGACATAGCCAAGAAGGATCAAAAGCGAGAGGCACAGAGAGATTTCAAAATCAGAAATCTTGGTTAGCAAAAATGAATATGGGCTAGTAAAGGTTTCGACGGGGCCCACAAGGTCCAGTGGACCTTGGCTTTGGGCGGACCGAAGCGGAGCGGAGAACATGGAGCGTAGCTGCATGTACCCCGCAAAAAAATTGAATATGGGCTAGTAAAGGTTTCGACGGGGTACATGCAGCTGGAGAAGCGAGTCGTATGGCGATGCGTTAAATGGCCAAATTAAAATTAAACGCTGAAGATAATTTAGCATACGCTGCCTAATGGCAGCAGTCTGACCTAGAGCACTCACACTTTAGGATCCAGACTTCGACTATGTGAGAAACGACGTTGGCAAAGCTTTGAGCCATCGGGCGTATCATGAAGCTACTGAAACTACAAGGTTGTTTGTTATCGTGTGGCAGAGGGAATGTTAAATAATAAACTACACTCGTAGAAGGACAGGGAATTGTATTTCGGACACGGGTTCGACTCCCGTCTAGTCCACTCCTGAAACCCTTGATTTTACTGTGTTTTCAAGGGTTTCAAAATATTAAAAATTGGTTTCAAATCATTTTACACCATTTTGAACCGTTATAAATCATAATAACTGGTGTCAAAATTGGTGTCAGAAAAGGCATTTGTATAGCGTAAAAAATAGGGTATACAGAAAATAATCTGTATACCCTAGACTTTTGTGATATAATTCTTTTTAGAATATATTAAGAGGGGATAAAATAATGATATATTTGATTAATGATATTCGACAACATGAGAGACATTTCTGGAATTGTTTGCATAGTATTGCATCACAAGAACAGATCCAAAGAATATTAGATGGAAACAAAGTTATCATTAATGAATCTGAATATCAAATAATAGAAGATGAAAAATCGTAAAAAATAGGGTATGTAGAAATTAATCTACATACCCTATACATTTATATTTTTAATATTAATTTACCATGAACATAATATTTAGGTCTTTCTTCTTTATACAATTTCCATCTGAGAACATCATCAAGAATTATAACAATACCCGATAGAAACATCCAAATCAAACTAAAAAATAAATTTATTTGACCTCCGATAAAACTAAATGGAAGAGAAGAGTAGTCCCAAATATGCAATCCACATTGTAAGTTCCAATAAAAACCACCAATCGCTTCTGACAATGTTGTGATTAACATGCCAATTATACATTGAAGAATAAAATCAGTTTTGATGTCAAATAAATTGTTGATCAAGCCAATCATTATTCCTATAAAACCTGCCAACACAAACATTCTCCAATCAGATAATTTACCTTTATATAGACATTCAATGATAAAATATATTAAACCATATACAATAAATAATGTAGAATATTTTATAATTCTTTTCATAATTCTACCTCATATTATGCATTTATTGTTACAACTTTCTCAACTATCTTTTTACTCTGGTTCATTATCTCATTATATTTATCAAGATATTCGCCAGTCAACTTATCACCATACTTAATCGCAGCTATATCATCAGTTTTGTCAACATCGGAAATTGATAAAATATATAACTTAAGCTGATTAAAATATGTCTGATTAGTTGTTAAATTCATTGTCTCTTGAATATAAATTGCAGAAATAGCATCATAATTATATAAACCACATGATTCACCATCAGCATGATAAGGAACTTCCATTCCAGTTTCTTTTGCAAGATTCATTGCATTAAGCATATTACTCTGATCCTGAACAGTGTATGAATAATGTTTTCCGTTAACCTCCACACCATTCTCAATAACAGCTTCACAAGCATTAGACATTTCAAAAATTTTATTATTTTTTGTGAATTTTAAAACAAGTTTTTTTTTCTCAGCAATTTCTTCTTCGGTCAATACCTTTTCTGGTTCTTTTTCTGGTTCTTTTTTTTCTGGTTCAGTATAGACAACACCTGTTGATATATAATATGTGTTACCTTCATCGGTAGACTTATATTTTGTTGTAAATTTTGAATAGTCTCCCATGATTTCATCATTATTTTCATTTAAAAGATAAAATCCTGAAAGAGCTATATCTTCAGTAATATTTTCAATCTCCAATTTATATATATCATCAGAGATATATGATAATTTTCCAATTGAAATAGTTTCATTTTTATTAAATTTTAATTTATCCATTATAAATCCTCTCCGCAACGAAAAGATAATTTATATTCATTTTGTAACTTTGGCAATATATCCTTTACGAACAGAATCCTTTTTGTCTTATAGTAGCCTCTATCTTTGTTTGATCAATAAGAACATATCTATTAACACTTTCCAAATCTGCATGTCCTAATAATTTTGCAATCACACCTATATCTGTATCACGTTCTGCTAATTTGGTTGCAAAAATTGCTCTAAATAAATGTGGATGAACTCTGGTGACTCCACTAATTATGCCTAATTTTCTTACCATACTTTCTATTGCAATTTTACATAATCTTGCAGGATATCCCTTCCTAGAAGCAAACAATGGCGTATTAGACGCATATGTACAATATGTACCATTCATATTTATATCTTTTCGTTGCTTTAAATATTCGTTTAATCTCATTGCTGTTTTACCAGAAAACGCCACTGTTCGTTCTTTATTTCCCTTACCTAATACTTTACAAGTATAGTTTTTAAAATCTACATCTTCCAAATTAATTCCACATAATTCACTAACTCTAACACCAGTATCAAGAAAAAAGTGAATAATCGCTAAATCTCTTGAATTTGTAGTATTTATTTTTAGTAACTCAATTTCCTCGTCTTTGAGAGGAACTTTGATACATTTTTTATATTTTACAGGTTCAACAATAGACATAGGATTATCAGCTATCTTTTTGTGCTTATATAAATAACTAAACACAGAAGACAGATATTTTCGCTTAATATCCATTGTCGAACCTTTTACATTATCAGGTAACTATTCAATTGTTATGAGTTGTGAATACGTTACTACATAATTAATGTTTACAATAAAACATTATATATTGGACTCTACAATTCATATCTCCTTGTAGTATATCTTTAAAAACTACATGCCAACTATCATTCATGAATGTTACACCTTCTAAGTGAGCAGGAAAAGCCTTTCCGTCACCATTAGATACTAATATAACAATATCAGTAGCAGAGAGAGTTTGTAATTTAAATATCTCTGCTACTTGTTGGAAGTTGAATAATACAAATGAATTATTACCCGATTTCACTTCTTTTACTACAGTACCAGCATTGATTTTTATATTACTTAATCCATTAAGATTAAGATCTGTTTTTAGATTACCTAAACTCTGGTTTAATTCAGTTACACTCTGGTTTAATGTAGTTACACTCTGGTTTAATGTAGTTACAGTAGTAGCATCAGCAGCATATCCAGTCTCTGCCGTATTTGTACTTGTAGTTATTCCTTTTATTGCGCCCACTTTTGTCTGAGCAGTCTTTCCGTCATTGAATTCAACATCATTTGCGTGTGTCCAAAACGATATTCTATGCCACAATTTATCGGCGGCACTCCAAATTCTATAAAATTTTCCTGTTACTTTTTTTTCACTAACAGCCATTTAAATTCCTCCTTTATAATAAAAAAGAGACACATTTAGTGTCTCTAAATCTGTATTCATATTTAATTAATCATCTATCCATGCCATACCATCTGTAGGGGAAGAAGGTTCTTCTGTGCTAGAATTTATTCTGTCGCATTTTTCTAAAGTACTTAGATATTCTTGTAACGAATAAATTCTATTCTGAACCATATTAAAATAATCAGAATTAATTGTAGTAATGTTACTTGTATTACATAATTTCGATGCATTATCATAATCACCTTGATCAATATAATTCTGAATATTAATCATAATATCTTTATTTGATATATCTACATCTGATATAAATGGTAAATCGTCTATACTATCTGGAAAAACTGATTCTACTTTATAAGCCATTTCACATACCCCCTATCCAAACATCTGAGTTATTAGGAGCAGAAGGTTGGTCTTCCATATAAAATACAGACTGTTTAATTGTTTTTGCATATATTTCTGCATTTCTTATTTCTTCATTTAAAGCATTAAAATCCGAGCAATCAGGCATACATTGTTTTATACTTGGATTTGCATTGATTAATTTTGCAGCTGAAATATAGTCTTTGTCCTTTTGGTATTCTTTTATTTTTTCAATCAATACTGCATCTGAATTAGTCACATTTCTGTAAGTTTTCTTGTCCATTACAGCAGATGGAAAATTAGAATACTCATGTGTATAATCTGCCATACGTTTCTCCTTTATTCTTCATATAATGGATAAAATGTATGCATTGTGATAGATGTTGTTCCATCTGTTAAATTTAATGTTATTTTATCCGTAATATATTGTTTTATTTCTGATTCTCCTATTTTAGCGTAAGATACTTTCATATATTCTTTCAACCAGGGTATAAGTCGTCCAATTTCAATACTTATATTATCAGTTAATCTTGCGTCAACAAATAATTCATACTCAGCTCTTTCAAGAGCAAGACTATCAGATGAAATGTTTTCATATACATCACCTGATTTTACATCTAAACGTTCTTCGCCAAGTTTCTGCACAGTAAAAGGAGAATCTTTTATTATTTTTAATGATACAGTATCAACATTGTATTTATCTTGAAAATATTTTTTTGTATATTTAGTTGTAACTGTACCATCTGCACAAGTATATTGATCAGAACTTACAGAACCATCTACTAAAGCTGAGAGGGCGTGAGCTTGCCATGCGCCTTGTGCATAAAAACGCTTTATCCATGTTTTATTTTGATATGTTTTTCTAAATTTAAAAACATATACTTTCCCAGCAGGTAAATAATTTTCAGCTAAAGGTTTGTCAGTGTTCTCATCATAAATCTGAATAGCTCCTAAATTATTTACATTGATATATTGTGTTGAAGAATTTGTACTTGGAATTTTAATAGCGATTAAATCTCCATTAGAATAATCTTTGTGATATGCTTTCATATTGACGGTATAGGTAGAATCTGAATTAGTAACATCTTCTGAATAGAAATCTACATCAAATGTCTCACCCCACACGTGTACAACATTTCGTACATTAGAATAGTCGGTTGAGATTGATTCAGAAACTAGACAATTTTTAATATCATCATTAGTTATAATAATATTATCTTCTTTGCAAGAAGGCGTTAATCTTGTCATAAAAATACCGTTCTCATCAAAAGCTGAATCAAAATTTGGATATAATTCTGTTATATCTGTTATCATACTTGATACATTATCCCCAACAGAAAATTCAAGATCATATGGCACACAATTCCAATAAGGGTGTGACGCTCTGTAAGACATATAATCCTTATTGAATTCTTCTAATCCCTTGGACTCGCCAATATCATCAACAATATAATCTTTTATACCGCCTAATTGTGTTATCGTAGATACTAATGAGTCTCTGATTGTATTATATACTAATGGAGTACCATCATCAGTTTCTTCATAAGCTGGAATAGTAGTAGTCAACGCACTTAATTGCCCATTTTGAGTGCCATCTAATCTGTTCCACAAATCACCACAATTAATAGTTAAACTATTACTATCCACAGAAATAGAAGAATTAGTATCAGTTACAATAAAACAGCCTTCATTATACCATTTATATTCTGACATTCGTGGAGTTTTAAGTCCAATTTGAAGCATGATCTTTTTATTCATCCACATTCTTGCTCGTTCAGAAGGTGTCATTTTATCACTTATTGGGAACATGGTAAAAGAATATGTACGCCTTGTATTTGAACTTGAGTCTATTGAAACTGAGCCATAATCTATTGTGAATTTTATTTCATCCACAACACAATTGTTATTATCAAATACTAAAATCTTGTATAAATATTCTACCCATTTTGAAAAAGCAAGTTTCTTATCTAATGTACTTATATTTGACATACAAAATCCTCACTTTCTTTAATAGTCAATCCATACAAGATTATTCTTTGGCATAAACGGCTCATTATCATCAATAATGATGTCTTTGTCATAGTTGCTATATTTCTCATTAGAAGAAACTTGAACATAATTACCATCTTTTCCCCAAAATTCAGAGGAAACATTACTAAGTCCTGATTCATATAAATCTTCTTCGTTAGTATAGTCACCTGATTCATACCACTGAAAATCAATAATTCTATGCTGCCAATGTCCGTCCATCGAATCTGTTGGGCTTCCGTCAACATTAATCATCCACATGCGTCCATCAAATGATTTTAATATTTTAGGCATACCATTTGTAAGCCAATTCATAATATTTTTTTGATATTCAAAAGACTTTTCAAGTTCAAAATCGCAATTATCATTCATAGGTACAAAATATCCACTTACTTCGCCAGAATCATAATTTAGCTTGCCAAATGTATGAGCAAATGGGTATCTATACATAGGAATTTCCTGCTTTGTCAGTTTATAATTATTTCGTGTCGTGTCAATACTTCCTATATCTAATATAGTTCCGTAATTATGAGTCAAATCTGAGATAAAAATACCATCAAATGAAACCATGATTTCCTTTATATCTCGTCCATTCTCTACGCCATTTAAAAGACTAACACAAGCATATTCATATGTTTTTTTGTTTTGAACAATATTATCAATATAAGTAATATCAAAATCTTCAATTTTTTGTATTGCTTTTCTATATATAGTTGTCCACGTAAAATCACCTTTTAAACGTTTTTGAATGATAATGTCAGAAGTATTATTAAGTACATACTCAATATTTCCTGCTGATAAGCTATGTTCATAATTAGCTGATAGTATAGAATTATTATTCCATGTGGTATCAATTTCTTTTGATTCTTCCATATTACTATCAGTACTAATTACAAACGTATCAAAATCAGCATTACCAATTTTTGTTTGTCTTATATCATCTACATTAGTAGGGGTAGGAGAGTACGAATAGTCTGCCCCTAAAAAAGTTGAACCTAAAATTATCATTGCACATCTCCTCCTTTCTACTGTATTGTTATTTTAAATAAGCTGTCTTGTCTTGTAATGTAAATTGTATAAAATTGATTTGCAGTTAATTTTTGTCTTGGGCTATATAAAATATAATGACTTAATCCGTTGGAAACATCCAATTTAAAATAATCCAAACCTTCATATATATAGTGATACAGTAAAATTTTATCTACTTTATTTGTTTCAGACCAAATAAGTCCAGTTTTAAAGTTTTTGGCTTTAATTCCAACTTTATGACCTGATTCTATAAGTAATCCCTCATTGTATTCTACAAAGGTATTTGAATTATTAAACTGTAACACACCATTCGATATTGTATATGAATCTGTAGCGACACCATCAATTGAAACAATATTAGAGATACATTGTACATATCCACCTTTATAATTATTTTTCACCTTGAAAATGCCTGAAAAATTAGAAGAATTATACTGAGTATATATTTTTACAAAACCAGTATCTATTTCTACCGAATCTACAGTAATACCAACACATCTTAAATAATAAATCTGTTCATTATCTAAACTACTATATATATAAGTAGGAGTTTGATTATATGCAGTTCCACTATTAGATAATTCATTATATGTGGCATCATACAAATAAAAAATGTATGATTGTAATTTCCTATTTTCATTCTGAGAATAATTAATTGTAGCATTATATGATGATGACTTTACATAATTTGTTCCATTATTTAATCCGCTAAAATTAAAAGTAGGGGTAGAATAACAAGTAAATAATATTTTGTCAGATAGACTTGATTCATTATTATTCTCATCAAAAACAGATATTTGTATTGTATATGATGTTCCATTAGTTAATATATTCCCACTAATCGGATGTCTAAATCTCATTTCTGAGATCGTTTCATCTTTTATAATTTCATTAGTTAATGCATTCCTGATTACAATTCTATTCTTATATGGTTGATTTCCTATATAAGAAAAGGAGAAAACGTAACCAGCCGTAGCATCAAACGGTATAATTTTACTGATAGCAGGCTTTGCCATAATTTTCTCCTTTCAAATTAACCTATCCAAACAGCATTACTAGCAGGCGAAGTTGGCTGTGTTGATGAATAAGTAAAAGTTGTCTTTTTATCTACTAAATCTTTTAATACTTTTCCTTGGTAAGCTGACAATGACTGATCGGTTGCAGTTGAGGTGAGATTATTTTGTACTCCACGCCAAGTATCAGTTTTCTTAAATCCCCAATTACTAACAGTTGTTGAAGTAACGGCAGTAGCCCCACTAGCAATACCGTTAAGTTTAGTCACCATATCTTTTGACATAAGACCATTTGCACTTGTAGTAGCAATAGCATAAGTAGTGTCTGTAAATTTTGCATTTGCAGGTACATTACTATTTACTGTATGACCATTAACCGTAGTAGAATTACCACCATTAGCAGGAAGAGAAGAAGGTCTACCTGATACATTGCTCCATGCTACTGAACTTGCTACGTCAGCTGTACCCGCAGTAGTTGCTTTTCCAGTAATATTGATTCCCCAAGTTCCAGATGCACCTCCACCAGTTTTAGTTGGTACATAAGAATTATAGTTACCAGTATCTAAAAATTGTCTCCATGATCCTGCCCATCCTGAAGCATTTCCGCCTCTATGATAAACACTACCACTAGCTTGCTCATACCATACTTGATGTACTTCTGCATCGCCCTTTGAAATGTTATGCAAGAAGCCATACTGAGATGGTTGATCTGTTAATTGTTTTGCGTTACTATAAAAATGTATGCTATTGTTGTATGAACCCCATTTTGTAGTTGTATCATTTGCAGTATTATTAATAGTATTAGATCCATACATACTGATCGCATTATGACTATGTGATGCTGTAGCATAATTTTTAGCAAGTCCATTTGCATAAGTTTTAGCAGCAGATAAAGCATCTGCTTCGGATTGGTCTGCATAAGCTTTTGTCGCATAGTTAGTAAGATCAACAGCAGAATCACCGATTTTCTCAAATTTCTTTGTACTTCCGCTTACAATAAGCATATACTCATCGTAACCATTATTAGTACCAGAACCTACAGCACCAGAAGCTTTCGGTACCATATAAATTGTATGTTCATCAGCAGCATCAACACTTGGAAGTGTATTTACAATAGTTCTTTTTAAATGATCTGCATTTGCTACAGCACTAGAAATTTTTGAATCAATCTGTGCGCCTGTATAAGTATCAGTAATTCCGTATCCAGAAAGAGTTGTAGGATTTGTACCAGCTGTTACATGTCCCTTATTATCAACTGTTACAGACTTATATGTACCAGCTGTTACACCAGAAGTCGGGTGAGTATATACAGTGTTATTGTCTGTTGATGTGATAACAATATTGCCACTTGAATCTGTTGTTACTTTAGTTGCACCTGCACCACTGATCTTAAGTGACTGTTTATTCTTATCGCTATCCGTAATATCAATAGTTGCATTTCCATTTACAGCACCAGATGGAGCACCTAATGTATATTTTGTATCTTTATATGATGTGATAAAGCCAGTATCATTTTGGAGCTGACTTACCTTTGTTGGTACAGTTACATCGACAACCTTAGAATTCGGTGTAAGTTTAGTACCATTCACAGAAACACCCTCAATTACGTTTGCTTGTGCATTACTTGGCGCATGATTTGAGATGGAATGTGTATATGCTTTATCATAATTTGCTTTCAACTGAGTTGTAAATGATGCAGTAATAGCGTCCAAAATAGATTTATTGCTATGACTATGCTTTGCTGCATCTACGGCAGATTTGATAGTAGCTGATACTTCGTCAGGTGTCATTGCTGAATATGGTAAATTAGCAAAAGTATTTGTCCCATCACCAAACTTAAATTTTGGCGCACCAGATTCAGGAAATTCAATTGCCATTTCACCTTTAAGCAACACCTTATCAGATGAAGCCCATGTAACACTTGTATCATTACAAAGGACAATCCTTGTATTTAAAACATTGTTTGCCATATTAGTATTCTCCTTTAATTAAATAAGGAGAAGAAGCTATGCAGCCCCTCCTCCATTTATGATATTGATATCATTGTAGTCACTACCTATGCAGTAATATTTCAAATCGTCATCGCTCCAACGATAAGTTTTATTCTCTGCCGTAGCAACATAAATTTTTGATGCACTACCAATATTCGGAAATGCATATTTCGTATCCTTCGTTACAACTGGTGATTCATTTAGTTCTTCCCATACTCCGTTATTATAAAAACAAAGAGTATTTGGCAATAACAAATACAATTTATTTGCTAAAGGTGCGAGAGGAAGATCATTTACCACCAAAAAATCTGAAGATATAGGATTTCGCGAAGTCGCTGAATCCTTATAAAAGTTCCCCGTATCTCTACAGAAAATTAATTGACCATCTGTAATGGGGACATCTTTTAGTTTGGATTCAGATACCTCTGTTAAAGATAAAAATGCCATTATAACCTCCTAGATATCCCATTAGCCGATACGGATAACTTAGGCAATTTCAGCCCAAGTAACAGCACCTTCTACAACTTTTACTCTTGTATCCATTGCTCCGTTTAAACCATCGGCATAAGCCTTCGCATCGGATAATGCTTTGTCTGCTTTTGACTGAGCATCGGTAGCTGCCGCTGTAATTGCCTCCTGCTTTGCTGTTGCAATAGCTCCTGTTAATTCAGTAACTTTTCCATCAATCTGATCTTTGTTGTAGTAATTCTCAAGAGACTTTGTAAGTTCATTAAACTTGTCATTGATTGCCTTTGTAACAGATTCTGTTGTTGCATATGCAGATAAATCAATTGTAAAGCCTAACAGCTCCCATTCCTCGCCAGTGTAAACGTACTCTTTGCCGTCATCAGAAGTATGATAAACATCACCGACAATCATACCTTTGATAGCATCTAAAGCAGCTTTGTTATCAAGAGAACCTTTAAACTTAAATACAGAAGCAACTTTTGCATCAATCTGTTTCTGTAATTCGGTCTTTGCTTCGTTTACCTTATTAGTTGCATCTGTTGCAGCTGTCTCCGTTGCAGACTTAATAGCCTCATCTTTAGCCTTATCAATTTTTGTCTGTAACTGGTCAGTTGACCCCATACCTTCCAACTTCTTTGCAAGATATGCTTTGATAGCTGCCTGAGTAGCTACTTTTGCATCATTAGCCGTGTCATCCCCAATCTCGCCAACTGTACCAACAGCAATATCTACATAATCTACTCCTGTGTATAATTTTGCAGAAAAATCAGGAAGCACATATACAACACCCTGAGACGGAGCAGTAGGTAAAGAAGTAACTTTCTCGAACTTCTGGCTATATACTTTGTCGCCTTTAAAAATCTGTCCATCGGCAAAATACAAAGTATCATTATCTTTTGCCTGTAATGTCTGATAATTTGCAAGTGTACCAAATTTAAAATTTACAATGTTATTCATAGATAAAATCTCCTTTAATTTTGTTTTTTGTGTTATTCAGTTTTTAAAATTCAGTCCAAGTGAATCCAGAACCTATATTTGAAATTACAGGTTCTACAACGAATGAAGATGCACCCTGCTGTACTGTGTAAGGGTAATACTTACCATCAGCAGAATTTTTGATTGAAATAGGTTGTCCTGCATAAGTGTCAGAACTTTTATTTAATTCAGTAACTGCATCTTCTGTGCTCGTAAATGTACGAACTCTTGGTCTGATTTTCTGCTGAGTTTTATCATCTTTGATATAAATCAGCTCGGAAGTATCTTTGGTCAGTACAAGGTCACGTTCGTCTAATGTACCACTTTCAACAGCAGTATCAATGTTATTCGCATTACCGTAACCAAACTTCATGTCAGCCATGCTTTTTTGCCTCTTTTCATTAAATTAAAATTCGACAACCTTAATGGTCTTACCCTGACCTGATGAATCATCACCATTTGCGATATAAACTTTATCACCAATAGCGACACCACCTTTTGACAGTTGTAAATAGCCATCCTTATAAACAAGATTGTCAATATGATTATCGTCAACTGCCTGAATCAAATCTGCCAACTGTTTTGCTTGTGCGTCAGCCTTCAGCAATCTTTGATCAATAGCACTTAACGCTTCATCTGGAATTAAATCGCTCCATGCTGTAAGCGGAACAATATGGATATATGTTGATGTTGTGTGTCTTACACGTTGCGTAATAACACCATCTTCACCCATTTCATTTTTAAAAAATGTAAGCTGTACTTCTACATCACCAGGCTCTTTTGTGAACTCTGTATCGAATGGAAGTTTATATTCAAGCATGTCCTTATATAATTCGTCTGTCAGTTCTAACATTGCAGTTTTATATGCTTTACTTACAGGTAATTTATACTCAAGTAAAACACTATAAGAAGACATATCTTCACCTTTATATGTCTGACTAGCAAGGAAGTGCAATGAATCTACTAATTTATTTCTCTGAACAATTCTTTCTTTGACAGACACTATAAGCTCGTTTGTATCTTTAACAAGAATCGTATACATTACTGTTCACCTACTTTCTCTTTGGCTGTAATATACTCGTAGTCTTTCTGAGAAATCACGCCTTTATTTTTTAATTCATCTAATTTAAAAAGAGCTATCTTCCCACTGGAAAATAGCCTTTGTAAACTCTCTACAAATTCAGTTGTCATAAAACTCCTCCCGTTATTAAATCAAGAGTATAAGCATCAATGATTTCTTGAGGTGTTTTCATATTTAAAGTTCTTAATTTGTTGTATTCATACACATCAATCTCAACCAATGACACTGTATCAACATCTTGTTTTTTTATAGACGGAAAAACATCAACATGCCAAAAATATTCACCGTCAGAAGACATAACTCCTTCGGCTTCATTTATTGGACATGTAAGCATAACATCATGCTTTGCTTGATATTTAATCCATATAGGATGGTTTAGGAGGTCAATTATTTTTCCGTCTTTTATTACTTTGTAAAACATGTTTTCCTCCATGATAAAAAGGGTAGGAGAGTATCCTACCCTTAATTATTTAAAATGAAAATTCCACTACAATTCCGTAAGCAGTATAAGGATAATCATATCCAGATAATGCACCATTTTCTTCAACACGGAAGAAATATCCGTTGTAAGAAACATTTGGTGAACGTGTCCAATATGACTGTGCTTTGCCATCGGAACTTTTTCTAATTCTACTTGAAGCATTTGTAAAGAACTCAATATGTGTACCCTCGTTTGTATATGGTTCTTGCTCCATATCACCTTCAGGACTCAGTTCATATACTGACGGAAGATAGAAGTAGTTATCAGAAGTTGTTACTTCTGTTGACTGATTTCCTACAGAAGATGCTATTTTAGCCAGTTTAATTAGCTGTTTCCATTCAACAGATAATGCATTATACAAACGTGTATTAAGCCAAGATCTAATTGTCATATTTGCATATCCACCTGAATTGGATGATCCTGCCCCAAGCATTCTTGTTTGAGATAATACGTTATCAGCAATAAAAGACATAGACGTTCTTTTACCAGATCCATCTGATAAGTAATATCTATTGAATCCATACATACTTGCAGATAAGGTATCATGTGTCCATGATGCAAGTTCCATACATGTCTTTTCACCAAGATCACTAAACCACACTTTTGCCCAATAGATTTCTCCTATTGCATAATTTTCATACATACCATCATCAGCCTTACTGCAACCAAATACGAGAGTAGAATCAACAACAGTCTCTCTATTTCTGGAAAGTTCTACATAACTCGGAGCATTTGCAGTCAAATTGCCGTTATATACATGTAATCCAGTTTCCCCTTTTATATGCCTGATGACAATGATATTCCTTGTACCTATGGCAACATTGGTCGATGATGTACCCCATGCTAATTTTGCGCCACTATTTGTCCAAAGCTTAAATCCACTAGAACCATCAGATTTAAAACACTGAGCCAGAACAGATGGAGAGGCTGATTTATTATCAAGTCTATAGTCAATAGCAAATACAAAACTTCTATCTTTATCAAATAGCTTTACTCCTGTATCAATGTAATTTGTTCCACTAAATACAGTTTTTTCGGAGATAAGTTCATTCTGTTCAATATCAGTATATTTACAATCAGAACCAAGAGATAATACGATTTGATCCTTAAGTGTTATCATCGAACTTTGCAGACCAAGTTTTGTGAGGGCATAAATTTCCACTGGTTTAAGTTCAGAGAGTTCTTTATCTTTAAAATAATCTTGTGTATATTCAAACACGTCATATACAGCATGGATTTCCTTATCTCCATCTACACGTCCAGATTTATCCCAGCCTTTAAACAAATAATACTTATAAGCTGATTCCTCAGCAGTATAAGTTGGGATTTCTTCTGGTGGAGCAACATAGCTATCATAATCCGCTGTATGTGTTTCAATAACTGTAGACATTGACATATACTTTACAGTATATTGTCTTACTTTTTCGGAATAAGTTGCCTTATAAGTTTGATTACCAAAGACTGCAACAAAGTTTGCATCCCATCCATTAAATGTAAAATCTGTACTAATAGTACTTTCCTTTGTTGGAACTGGAATTGGATTATCTGCTCTTGTTATTGGATTAATTGGCTTTTCACCTTTATCAACATACTGAGTATCTAATACATCTCCATTATCATTTACGAATGTTACAGTAAACTGCTGAATCAATGTATTGTAGGTAATATCCAAGTCAGACCAAGTTTCATTGTATTGTGCAAGCAACTTCTCCTTCATGACTGGTGTATGTACAGAACCAGTTACGACTGATTGATCAGCATTATAGCCATTCTTGTCAATACCACCAAGTTTATATAACTTAGCCAGCAAATCTGCCGTGTCAAGATTCCATTTGATACCAAGTAATCTGATACGATTCAGTTTTGTTGCTTTTTCAACCATACTAGCGGAATCAACCGTATCACAGTATTCAATTACCATACTCGTGAACTTATCATATGCAAGAATCTGTAAATTTGTAAGATATTTTAAATTCCTCATAATAATAGATGTAAGTGTTTCTGGTAAAATGGCAGTATCAATCTTTCCACCATTTGCGAATGTAACACCTGTTAGACCAGAACCGCTTGCATAAAGTTTTTTAAGACTTCCGCATTTTGATAAATCCAAGCTCGTTACAAGATTTGGTGTATTTCTTACATCTAATAATTCTAATAATTTATTATTTCCAATTACTAAATTAGTAAGGAAGTTGTTTGAATATCCTTCTGTTTCATTACCGATAATTAACTTTTTGAGTCTTGTTGCTTTTGAAAAATCATTATCGTGGATATAACAAGTAGATACATCACCCATTGACTGAATCCTAGATGCACCATAAACGAGTACAGCTGTATCATCCATTTGATTGTAAGGGCATGGTATATCATACTGTTGTCCAGCTTTTGCTCTAATCTGTGTTGGGGATGAATTACCGAACATTACAGATAAATACATATCAGAGAACGGTGTAAGATGAAGTGTATAATCAGGCTTGACTATTGCATCAACAGGTGTGTTGCATCTGAACATAATCTGGTCAGAGGTGGCAGTAGTACCGATAAATTTTGTTGCCATGTACATTTCCTGGTCACGTTCGAACTGTCTACGCTGATATTTCTTTTTACCATTCATCATTTGTTCTAGGAATCGTGTATTACCATTTTGATAGGTACGAAGATATTTTCGAACATAATCTTCACGCCATAAAGCTTCACACCATTCATTCTGTTTTTCATCAAACTGATTAATTAAAGATGTTGCACTCCAACAGTTTTTTGATTCGCAAGTATTATACATAGAACGAAGTTGTGATTGCATCAAATCACGAATACGGCAGAAAAATACTGAATCAGCTGCATTGAATATGTATCCAGAAGATTTGTCACCATCTGTACGATAGTCTGTATCTTCTTTTCCATATGTCATCGTAAGTTCACCGCTGTTATTGATTCCAATTGCCGAATCGTTATCATAGTCCCAGAAGTCGAAACGGTATCCTTTATTAATCTTAGCAGCTTCATCATCAATAGTATAATATTGTGCTTTATCTCCTAACGTACTTGCTTCTTCTGTAGTAATATAATATTTTGCCCAATGTAGAAATACATTTTTTGCACGATTGTCGATCATCGTATATCTTAATGTAAAAAGATAGAAATACAATGCAGAATCTACAATAAACCAATCTTTAAGTTTATCTACGAAATCTTTATTAGATGATGTGATTACAAACTCATAGAAATCTCTCCAAATTTGTTTGTTTTTCTTTCTTATTTCTGTTTTTGCTTCATCTGTTGATATTGGATCTCCATCTTTAGAATCTCCACAACAATCATATCTGAACTCATACGTTCCCTCCCAATCGTTATACAAAGCGTCATATGCTTCATTTCCAGATTTCCATTCTTCTTTTGAGATAGGATATTTCATTGTTCCATCCGAGTTTGTAACGCCAGTTTGAAATGTAGAGTTTGCAAGAGTATTATCACTAATTTCAATGCAGAACTCATTCATATCGTCTGGATCGTAGGCTCTTGTCAAATCTGTTTTCTTGGAGTCACCTATATTACCAAGTGCATAGTAGTGCCATTCTGTATCTTGGAACTCTCTATGTGTACTAACATCAGGATCACTTTCCTTAATAAATACAACACAGTTTACAAATTCCATGTCGTTCTTTATTCTAGGATCTCTTTTCTGAGCAGGTGACTTGTATGGAAGATATGTGTTGTATCTAGCTTGTAAATAAGCATTATTAACCATTTCAGAGGAAGCTATATTTACTTTTATGTTGAACCAGCCGTTTGGAATAGAATTTCTTGTTAAAGAAACTCTACCAGTTCCATCTTCGGTCTTAGTTCCATCTCCGAGTGTCAATATTGTTTTATAATCTGTATCTAATGGAATCTTACTTGTTACCTGATTCTTTCCATCAAAGCAACAAATAATATCTATATTTCTACCGGACGCACCATACTCGTTTGAGGTCGTTCCCTGTCCTGAGTGGTATGCATTTTCAAATGTCCAGTTGTCTAATGTTGGATCACCGTTCTTATATAAACATTTAACAGTAGTATTTTTCACAAAATCCTTTTTATTATTTGTAAAATGTGGTGCTTCAATCATGATAACTCTCATATCTGGACAAGCTTTTGCAACAGATTCAGGTGTTAAATTACCATCCTCATCATAAATCTGATTTCGCTTGTATCTGTCAATCATCTCTGTAGCAGTTCTTGCATCTGCAATGAAGTTGTTTAGAATTGCTTTAGAATCAAGACTCTTATTATATGCTTTCATTCTGTAGATTCGAACATCACAATCTTCTGAACCAATAGTAATTGGAACAGGAGTCTCCTGTGTAAATGAATAATCTTTTGTATAACTCATTGGTCTACACGGAGTACCATCCTCGTAAGACATGACAATAGGTGTGATATCACTATTATCAATGTCGAACTCCCACTCGATAATATCTTCCTCACTATATGGAACATACAGCGATTTCACACTTGACTTGATATATGCTTCGTGTACGTTCATCTGTAAACCAATGTTATCAGATTCACAAGATAAAAATGTGGCACTTGCATTTGCAACATTTTTAGTCATAAAGATGAACTTAAATTCTTTACCATTCTGACGTGCATCATCAGCAAACAAATTGTATGAGATTGTGGCAGTAGTACCTGCCTTTATACCGAAATACTGGTCTCCATTTTCATCAATCTGGTATCCACCATTTGACCAGTCGAAGTTTGATGAAACAGTCATTTTAACTTCTGGATGATCTGCGTCAGACCATAATCTGTTTGCATCATTATTTGATCTTCCAACAGGATTAAAATCAAATTGAAGTCCAGCTGTAACAGGTTCTACATCAATATCTAATTTTTCAACAGTTACGTTAATTGTTTTCACAGTGTCACCACAAGTGATTGTTAATACATGTGAACCAATATCTGTTGGTTTATACTGCCAAATATTCGTATTAGAATCTAAATTTAGCGTTGAAATGATTGCACCATCCACAGCAAGAGTAACAGTAGGGGTTTCTGTTTTAGGATCATATACAGTGTAAGTAATATTCTCTGTATCATACTGTTTTACAGTAAGATTGTTCGCAATACATCCGATTACAGGAACGTTAGAATCTGGATTAAACCAGATAACATCCTTATAAATATGATTTGATTCAACTGTTAATCCGTTGATTTCTGCTGTGATATAAACTTCAACAAGGTGTGCGCCATGAGTCTGTGGCTTGATATTGTATGCCATCGGGATGCCAGTGGCAGTAGTAGTTGCTTTGTATAATTCATTTCCGTCAATCTTGAAATGAATATCCTTTGAAATAGCACCGTATGGTGTGTAATCAAATGAGACTTCGCCCATCGGATACTTGAGAGTATCATTGAAGGTTGACTCAATATGAATATCTACCTTCTGTACAGTCCATGATTTTACAACAACACTTCCAGCATCATCAGAAATTGTAAGCACAAGTTTCTGAGAACCAAGACTGATATAATCTGTACAATCAAAGCTATTTTCGCCACTGATTGCAATACCAGTAGCAATGACTTTGTTGCCGATTTTCCATGTATAATTTCCTTCTGAAACGATATCACCAGAAGAATCCTGACCAGAGAAGTTATACTTAATAATCGCCTTATCATTTGTTGTAACGATAACAGGAGACTTTGTAACATATTCAATCTTTAAAGTTGTAGATGTTGATCCACCTCCGCTGCCGCCAACAATCTTAAACTGGCTCTTAATAGTTCGTTCTTCATTAGTTTCACCTTCATTTGTAATTTCCCATAAGGTGTAATTCCCTGATTCTGTATCATAAGTTGCTTCATAGGTTTTTCCTGGCTCGACATCAATTTTTCCAATAGCATCTTCAAGAGAAGCAATCTTATTCCCCATAGTAGAAATGCTTGTTTTATTTGAATTTGCAACCTGTTCAACAGCCCCAACTTTTGTTGTTAATGACTCTACATCCGAATTAGATGCTTTTTTACCTAATAAGTCATTCATTGCCTCTTTATCATAGTATTTTGTTTTTAACGTATCAGGGAGATTATCTATATTTTTATGTATCGCACTCAAATCAGCATCTGTTTTTGTTTTATAATCATTTAATGATTTAGAAACAGGAGTTATTGCATCTGTTATTTTTTTATCGACAACTTTACCATAAGCAGCAACCCACGTAGCAGACGGATCTGAATTCAATACAACGTCCTTAATCTTCTTGTCACCATTGTAAAATGAGAGAGTATAAGTATCTGAAGTGTATGTGACGTTAAATTTTGCCAACCCATCAATACTATTTATCTTATCGTATACGTCAGACAGATCAATATTTGCAAATTGGTCGTCAATTTCCTTTTTATTATAGTAATTTGTGAGAGCGGTTTTGATTGTAGAATTAACAGTATTTGTCAATTCTGTCTTTGCCGTGTTTACTGTTTTCTGAGCCGTAGTAGCAGAGCTTTCAGCGGAATTAGCGGAAGCTTTTGCTTCGTTTGCAGCGGTTTGTGCTTCTCCAACCTTTTCAGTTACCTGCTGTAAAAAGGTTGTAATCCATCCAGTGTCTTCACCTGGTTCTACTGTTCCATTACCTGATAAGGATTCTTCTACATTAAATTCGGCTTTTCTTGTTTTTAACGTATATGCATCTCCCTTTTCATTCACACCAATAGCTTGTATTTCAAACTGTACAGTACCTTTTACAGCGCAAACACTTTTGGGCAAAATAACACCAAAATAGAGATAATTGTCATCGTACTGGACATTTACAGGGTTAATATATACATCGTTTTTATCAGGCGTTACAGCGTGCATCAAAAGTGTCATATTTAACTGGTCAACACCGTCATAGCGTCTGAACATTTTGAATCTAACATATTGAGAATTTTCTTCCTGTGTTAAATTCACCTGCGACTCATCAAGTTCGATGTTTTTATTCTCATCAATTGTGCTTATTTTTTCGTCTACATATTCATTATAAATGATATATTTTTCACTATACGGAAGAGTAGTATTAGTATAGGTTGATACTGTGGCTTCATTATCCACAACTGGCGATGGAAAAGAAGCTGCTTCTAATGAATATGCAGTTATATCATCGGACATTATTTTTGCATTATTCATTTCCTCTAATTCTTTCATAGAGTCTTTTAAGGACTTAGCCATTTCTTTTTATTCCTCCTTCTTAAAATCGTTATTATTTGTGTTTAAATATAGACAAATGTGTTTAGCTTACATTATCTAACCAGTAAATTTTAGAATATTTCCAAAGTAATCTACATTTACTTGCGTTCACTTTCTTGCAATGCTTTGTTGGACTTTGAAAATTAAGAGCATTTTGTTCTGGATATAAAGCTGTTACATATCCTCTATGAGTTTCGCCATTTCTAAAAGTATATTCAACCAAATCCCTATGCTTAATTCCCAGAACATTATCTGTCTTAGCTTTACTTTGTCTTCGCATAGGTTTTATAGTCAATTCTTTAATTTCACATGTATCTGGTCTCAAGTCTGTAATACATATGGCATCATTAGAATGTGATTTTGCAATATCCCAGTCAATACGTTTATTAGCTGTATCACCTCCGTTAGTCAAATATAATATTCCCAAATTTGATAACTGTTCTCTCAGCCACTTCTTACCTATCATTACATGCTGTGCGTAATTAAGGCTCTTATTGTCAGAAGAATTTAACAAAGCAAAATATCTGTCCATATATAGTTCTTCTACGCCTTCTGTTTTCTGGTGGCATTTTGTACATAATGTGATAAGATTATCAAGCGTACTTGAGCCTTTCAATCTTCTTGGTTTAATGTGGTGAACCTCCAATCTACAATTAGACTTCCCACATTCCATACATTTACATCCATCTCGTAAAATTACAGCTTTGCGAATATTCTCATCCAATCTATTGGATTTTTGATATTGCCACCGATATGGTTTATAACCATCTGTTAATGCTCTTATGTCAATAGCAACATCTTCTAGCCAATAATTCGTTATATTTATCCACTTGTTAAGTTGATTGATAATCCTTATTGTTGCTTGACGTTTTTGTAAAATACTTGGTGCAATTCGTCCTTCTCGTTTAGAAGATTTTCTGTTATTAAATCTTGCTGGTCTATATCTTTTGTGATAACGGTGATAACGCCTATATCCACGTCTGACATCCATAAGATGTTTCACATCATTACGCTGTTCAATGACTCCTTTGAAAATCACTTTGTTTCGTATCTGACATTTCTGTACTAATGCGACACCAATATGAAGACCACCGTCATCTATTCCACAACGAATTTCATTTTTACAAATTTCCTTGTCTGGAATTTCCTTTTTAAGTTGTATTACCATTGGATATTTACTAACCAATATTGCGCGCTTCTTACGAATAAGAAACCAAGCTTTCTGTTCTTTTGTTGGTGCTAACTGTTTGCCATCAGCATCTAACACAAAAGCATAATTTGTCATTTCTGACACCTTCCTTTCGGAGAATTTTTCTTCGTGCCAATATCGAGTAGAGGACATGTGTTTCCCTGTTATCAATGCAGGACATTAGCATTGTTTCTTGGTTTGCACTCACAGAGCTTCAGACTGAAGATTACATCTAAAGGTGTGTCTTTGCCTTACTACTTAATGTAGTTCATATCTGCAACATATCTTTCGATAGTAACAGTCACTTAGGCTCGAAACCTATTGTTAAGCCATAAACAAAAGACTTAACGTGTCCACTTTTGTCTATGTTTGCATACATATTTCTATGTTTTTAATTACTTAACAATTAGTCCTTCTTAAAAACTTCTATATGAAAAAAAGAACCTAGCAAAGCTAAGTCCTTATCTATTATAATGGAAGATTAGTATTAATATTTCCTAATATCTTCCAACAAAAATTTATTTGCTTCACTTCCCAAAGGTAACATAACATGAACCGTATCACCTACTTTCAGTGAATCGTTGTATTTTGTGGTAAATGGTCTGTCTGCATCATTATATCGAATAATATATTTTTTTGTATCAATTATATCTATAATGACACCCACATATGTTTTGTCATTTACATTATTATTGCTATTTTGAAATATGTTTTCTAGCCCTTTGACAAATAAATTTTGAGTATCCATTTCCTTCCTTTCTAACAAATAGAAGAGAGTAGTAGATATCTACTACCACTCTCTTAAATAGTTATTATTTTTTGTTTACATAATGTAATGAAGCTTGATAAAAATCATTAGCAAACTTATTAAGCTGTTTATCGACTACATTTGTAATAGCCTTCGCATCACTTACACTGCTTACATTAGGGCAATTTAGATTAAGTGTTACGCTTGGAGCAAAGTTATTCTTAGTAACATTCTGACCAACCTTGCTGGTGTCAAAATTCATCTTAGGTGTATTTATTGGCAGATCACCTAGACTAATTTTACTCATTTTCTCCATAATTTCATTCTGAACTGGAACTAAATGCAATGTCTTAGCAAGATTTTCAATCTGTTCCTCAGTAATAACAGCTTCCCTTTTTTTTGCGATAATCGGTACTTCATCAGCTTTAAGTCCATTAATACCTACGTCCTGTACCAAATCAAAAGCCTTATCTTTTGGAAGAGCCTCTATCTTACCAAGCTCAAGACCTTTATGATAACGTTTAGCATAACCATATTTACCTATTTTCTTAGGATTATCTTTTTCAAGCTTATTCTTTGCTTTTGAAGCATTAGCTGGAGAACCAGCATTTGCAATCCACTTAACAATAAAATATTTGTTACCGATTTGTGTAAAACCATTCGCACCCTTGGAAGCATAATCACTAATATGGCTTGATGCCTGACCGCTTGTGAAATAACCTTTTTTACTTAGCTTTTCATAAGTCCAATAATCATTAGACTTCAGCGCAGGTTTATTCGGGTTATTATTTTTATCATAAGTTACTTTGTGTGTTGATGAACTACTACCACCTGAGCTACCACCTGAGCTACTACCTCCACCAGAACTTGCAACACTTGAAGAAACAGAGGCAATACCAGCCGCAGCGTTTTTGGCAGCTTGTACTTCAGTATTGTAGGCATTTACAGTAGCATCGGCTTGTCTCTGACAAAGTCTCTCATATTCTGATGTGAAATTAGCAAGTGTCTGTTGTCTACCGCTTAGTACTTCAGCTTCCCAATTAGCACCAAGAATTTGTGAAGCGTAGAGTTTATTCTTTTCATCATCGTATTTAGAAGTACAATCTTCCCATTGCTGTTTTAAATTATTATAATAATCAACTTTTTCTTCATAGCTTGTTTTTAGTTGTTCATTACTATTAATTTGTGATTCAATAGCAACATATTGATTTTTGAAATTTTCAATATCCGCAAGATTGTTTGAAAGAATTATACGTTGATACTCTGATCCTAAGTATTGCTTAAGATTCATCGCATCTTGTGCGTCCGAAAAAGCATCGGATATTTCATTCCACTTGTCTTTAAACTCATTAAGAGTATCAATATAATTATCAATATCGTCTTGTTGTTTCTTTAAATTAGCAACATCTACATCATATTTTGCATCATGTAATGAATCTTGAGCATCACGAATAGCAGAATTGTCTGTACTATATACAAATTGACCATCCTTTAAAAGATATTTTGTCTTTTGAGAATTTGCTTTATTTAAATTGTAAATAGCTTCTTGTAACTTTTTCTGACGTTCATATTCATCATTTTCATCAGACATGGCGTCAATAATATCCTGAATAGAATCTTTTTTCTTATTAGCTTTTTTGATTTCATCATCATATACTTTTTGAATTGCTGATAAAATAGAATCGTATTTATCTTTCTGTTCGTTAAGTTTATCATTATTCTTCTCAATAACATCAATCTTATCTTTCCATTTATCAATTTCGTCATCGAGAAGTTTTGTGACACCTTTAAGTGCAGCATCATAGATAGATTTTTGCTCATCAATCATGTCCTTGACAGCAGAATAGTATTTACTAGCAGAAATTTTACCATTCTTATACATTCTTTCAAGTTCATCAGAAACATACTGTGAATACTGCTGATATGTTATCTTACCTGCTTCGAGACGAGCTTTCTGATAAGCCATGAATTTATCAAGATATTCTTCGTTCTGCTTTTCGGCATCGCCGCCAGAATTTTTACCACCTGAGCCACCTGAACCAGATTTGCCAGATTTGCCAGAAGATTTATTATTTTTTAGCTTATTGTTATAGTTATTGGTTACACCCTTGCTAGGAGTATAACTTCGTTGTTTACCACTTGAATCTGTTGGAGTAGTACTGAATTTCTTATAATCTACTTTTTGTGCTGCTATATTAGAAGATAAAACTTTACCAAAACTAGATATAGCAGAGCCAATTGATTTAAGAGAAGAAGAACTTCCCTTAATATCATAAGTTAGATTCGGAATATCGCCACCAACAATCTCTTTACCGCCAATTTTAATAGCTGAGAAATGTTCAACTCCATTTACTTTTGGAGCAAAATTTATTGTAGCTTTGAAATTGCCTATCTGATTACCAAGTTCAGCAAATAATGTACTTACAGCATTTGCCATCTGTTCAATAGAAGCGTTAGTATTACCTGCTATTGCTTGCGATGCTAAAGCTTGATTATCTACACTATTAGTAAGACTATTTGCAATCTCGGAAGTGGTTGTTCCCATAGTACTTGCAATCTGGTCAGCCATATAACCGCCATTTTGAACAATATAAGCTAAATCCTCTGCAATAACCTGTGCATGAGCAGTAAACTCATCTGAACCAGCCGTAATAGCCCCACTTGTAATCTGTTCAAGTGAATAGATACTGTCTTGATACTGATTAATGCCTTCAATAGCCGAAGCTAGGTCACTCTGAGCATTGTCAAGAGCTTGGTTTGTTCCATCAGATATAGCTTCTCCATTTTCATTCCATGCTGCTGAATTATTTTGTAAATCATCCGTAAGAGCAGACAACGTTTCAGCCATAGAAGTATATCCATCAAGATATTCCGTAGCTGATATTTCTCCCTTATTATAACTATTAATAAGGTCTGACATACCAGAAGCCACTTGCTGTGTAGAATCCGTAAAGAATTGTTGTGCAGCCGCAGCTTGATCCGTAAACTCACTAAAATCTGTATTAGCTAATTCATTTCTAATAGACTCAAAATAATCATGCGCTGAAATTTTACCATCCTGAAATTGCTGACTGAGATACGAAATACGATCACCAAAATCTGAACCATCAAAGAGAGTAGAGAAGGAAGGGATACTAGACTCTGTATTTTCAGCATTTTCAACTTCTTTAAGAGCATTTGCATAACTATCAGCAGACCATTTTCCATCCTTTAATGAATCGTTCTGTTCGTTAAGTGCATCTACAAATGCTTGATTATTAACAAGTTTCTGTTGTTCTTCACTAAGAGATTTATAAAATTTGATAGCTTCGCTTTCATTAAATCTTGAATCATTGGATAAAGCTGCTGATGCACCAGCTGTAAGATTATCTGGAACATTATTATTTAACGATTTGCCATTTATCCTATTAATAAAGTCTTGTTCACCTTGCGTCTTCAAATCATATAACTGAACCGCAGCATCAACCAAAGCATCAATATCATTGTGGAAATTTTGCTCGGCAATTTTCTGCAATGTTGTCATTGCATTTTTCTGTTTTTCTGTTGCCGTTTCAGAGTTGAAGTTCTTAATCTCTTCCGCATTATTGAATGCACCAAGAGCCTCTTTCATCTCTTTATCGGTCTTTTTGTCGTACTTGTCATTCGTTGAGCCATCGTCCAGTTCTGGTGTGATTTTAGCTTTGAATTTCCATGTTTCGACAATAGATTGAAGATCAGGATATAAACTCTCAAAATAATTAGCAACTTCATCATCGCCATTTTCAAGAGCTTTCTGTATGGCTTCTGACATATTCTGAGCGTACTGTTCCGATGCTTTCTTTGCTTCTTCTGAATCAAGACCATTCTCTGTTGCTTGCTTCTGATAGTTCTGATAATCCGACATAGCCTTTTGATATGCACTTGAATAATCAGTATCTTTCAATACTTGTTCATAAAGCACATACGCATCATACATATCTTTATACTTATTAGTAAGCTCTTGCGCATCATTTATCTGGTCTGATAATCTATTGGCATATTTATCTTCGCCTAATTGATTAGCAACCTCTTGAATACTCTGCATTTTCTCATATACTTCTTCAAGAGCACCATTTAATTCAAAATATGAACCTCTATCAGATATAACTTGTTTAGCACCTAAACTCTTGATATAATCATCAAGCTCTGAATTGTAGCTCATATCAATTTTATCTGAATAAGATTTTTCATTTTTCTTCATCTGCTCAAAGTTTGAGCCTTTAAAAGCTGATTTGATTTTATCGCCAATTTTCTCATTTTTGTTAAAATCATTAATCATCTTATTATATTGCTGAGTATTAAGCTCATTAAAAGCATCGGCTTGACCTTTAACAGCATTAGTAATGCTTTTTATAGCACCTTCTTCGTCACCATACTTTTTAATCATTTCGTTCTGAATTTTCATCAAGTCTTGACGAGCTTGAACAACTTCATCGTATGGAGTAGAAGAGTCATTTATCTTATCATTAAGTTCCTGAATTTTGTCCTTATAATCAGAGATATCTGATTCTGTATTTTTAAATTCAGCACCTAAATCTTGTGCTTTTTCTGCTAATCTATCTGAACTTGTGATTAATTCACTTATAATAGAAATAACTTCTGAAATAGCAAAAGTAATTGCCATACTTCCGACAGCCGCAACAACAGTTTTAAAAGCCGTACCTGCTGCTTTAGCACCACGTTGAAAGAGTGTCATACTCTCTGTAGACTGCTTCATATGAGCAGTAAATGCTTCTGAAATATCTCCTGAACCATCCCATGTTCTTAGGAAGTTTTTAAGTTCTGAGTCAGTAACCTTAAATTCCTTACATAGGTCATCAAATACATTATTACTTACCTTTGACCATTCGTTTAATGGAATTCCTTTGGCATTTGCTAATTCAAAAAATTCTTTTATCTCTTTTTTTACAGGTGAAATTTTCCCAATTAAACCATCAAATATAGTAGAAAAACTATTACTATCAGAATTATATTGTACTGCCATAATAATTCTGATATAATATCCTTAAATAAAACACTTCTGATATTTTAAAAAAGGAGGACGATATATATGAATATGATGTTTTGTTCTGATTGTGATAAAAATGGTACAAATCAAATGTATCAATTAGTGGGAAATGTCAGAAAAAATTTTTATAAAGGTTTCATATATCCTTTTGAAATAAAAGATAAAGACATATCAATCTGTCCTTATTGTAAAAATAAATTAGCAGATACTTCTATTTCAGAAAATGAATTTAATCTTATTGACGATGTTTCCGATTCAGACCGCCAATTTCTTGAAGCAATGATTGATCTCAAAAAGAAAGATCCAATCGAATACCAACTGAAATTATCTCAATTCAAAACTCAATTACAGCAGCAAGAGAGTAATAAGAGGATAGAAGAGGATAACAAACCCAAGTGCCCTACTTGTGGTTCAACAAATATTGAAAAAATATCACTTGGGAAGAAAGCTGTTGGTGGAGCTTTGTTTGGATTATTTAGTTCAGATGTAAGAAAAACTATGCATTGTAAAAATTGTGGATATAAGTGGTAATAGGAGAGAAGAGTAGTGAGAAATTGCTACTCTTTTATTTTATTTGTATTAAAAAAGAGAACCATCTAAATATATGTTCCGACTAACAGATAACCAGAATAGAAGAGCAATATTATATACAGCAAAAAAGGAAGAGTATTTAAACTCTTCCTTTTTCTGCGAGATCATGGTGTAAAACACTAATCACCCGTCCTAGAGAATAATAAAGAAACCGACCTCAATCGTCACACTTTATATTCGGTTTCTATGTCAAATGGTCTACTAGCTACACGTTCCTCCATCTGAACTTATTATTATAATACATCATATTTAACACAAGGTCAAGTATGATATCTCTAGTTATTATCATTTCCAAGTATATTTCTAATACCTAAAATTTTTTCATATTCAGTGTCATGACAATATATTTTTTCATGTATTGTTTTTTGAATAGAAAATTTATCTATCTTGTCTTTTATTATTCTAACAATTGTTGCTGGAATAAAATCTGCTATCTGCAATCCAATACAGTTATCGTTCTTAACAACAAAACCTAAACATTTTAAGTGATATTTAACTATTGAAGATGAGAATAGCTCAGAACCCATATTTATATATTGATAAAATGTATTTTGTAAATTGGCATTTTCATTAAATAATCTTGATTCCATTATAATCATACCGTCACCATTATTATTTCTTAGAAAATGCACAAAATTTTCCAATAGTGTTTTAAAAGCAACATCATAATCTGATACAGCACATTTACCATATGTCGCTTTCATATCATTTTTATCGAAATAAGAAGAAAGAATAGTAATATCTGAAGATTGTAAAATATTTACAAAATCCATATAAAATTTATTTCTTTTTATTGGATCTTTAAAAATCTTAAAATTATTTCGATTATTTTTCATCTCTGTATAATGAAAAATAATATCGCAATCGTTGAAATGTGTCTTCTTCAAACGATTAATTCTGTCCACAAAATTATTTTCGTAATCATTACGTTGAATTATAACACCAGACAAACAGAAATAATTACCTGTTGCTGTTGGATCAGTCTCATCTACAAACATTATATATTCAGTTTTTGATTTCTTTTTAATAGGTTTCTTTTTCTTATTATAAAACCCCATAGTATCCTCCAAATCATTAGTATTTAATATTACCATTATATACCAATAATCGACAGAATACTATTCGGAACGTATGTTTATAAACGTATATGAAAGAAGAGTAGCCAGCCGACTACTCTTTATCTTTTACTCTGCTTTATTCAACATTGTTTTTAATTCATCAAAGCTCAGCCCTTTTTCCTGAATCAGCTCGTCTAACTCAGAAAGTCTCTGCTGATGAATCTGCAATTCAAGCTCTTTCTTTGTTGCCTTTAATTCTGTAAGAGTAGCTTCTGTTGCTTCAATTTCTGCTGTTACTTTTGTCAACTGCTCGTCTAATGTAAGTTTCTTTTTACCTCTTGCCATAATGATTGACCTCCTATGTTTTATAAGAAAATCATAACATTAGACAAGTAATATTGCAATATATATTATACATAATTCGTTACAATCGACATTTTTTGAAAATTATATTACATGTTTTCAGAAGTCATCATAATATAATTTTAACGCATTTTGTTTGTTTTCACAAATCGGGACTGTATATCTAAGCAGAAGAGTATTAGTCTACAAATCTGCCTACCCTTGCCAGCCTCTGAACCGTTAACATTCTTGTGCGTCACTACAAGACAACTATCGTAACATACGATTTAGCCAACGATTGCTTTCGGTTATTTTTAACCTACCTATTGACCGCCCATTGTAGTAGAGGAATATATTTCAATATTCATACTGTACGACTTAACATACTATGTTGTTCTAACCAATTTTTCATGGGTACAACATCCAACAATTTGTTTTGCTATTAACACCATATTATCTTTGTTTCCTTGATAATTGTGGCTTGTTGGCTTTAGGGTTTCCCAGCATTATTCGGGATTTTATTTATTGTGCTTTAAACACAAAAGGTCTTTGCTATCGCTTCGTTAATTGAAAGACATTATTTTCAATCTTAAAACGATGGGCGCAGTACATTTTCACCATGACCTGTTATTGACTGGACTAATCCTACAAGTGTTCCAATTGTACCAAATGAACCAAGTGAGTTTAATCCATCACTAAGACTTGTAACTACTTTTAAGAGTCCATCTAATAAATTAACTCCTGTTTTTAATCCGTCTGAATTTACGATATTTTGTACGAATGAAGTCCAATCGTTACTCAATTTTTCAAGTGAACCTGAAAGATTGTTTGCTGATTTCTCTGCCTCTTGAAGTGCTGAACCTGAACCTTGAGAATATAAAGACTCCATTTTCTCGAAGGATGACCAGTCGCTCAGAATTGCGGAAAGTGTATTAGCGTGCCATTTTCCACCAATATCACTAAGAATATTTGCTCTACGAGTATCTCCTTCTGGAAGTTCGTTAAACGCTTTAGATAATTCTTTCAATAATTCAATTGGTGTTTTTAATTTCTCTGCACCATTAACCATTTTGGTCATTGAAATTCCAACTGCTTCAAATGCTTTTCTAATCGGATCACTTGTAGTATCTTGCAAATTAATGAATAAAGACTTTAAAGCATTACCAGTTTCAGAACCAGACTCTCTTGTTTTTGCGGTTGCAACAGCAATGAGAGAAGATAGTTCATTAATTTTTACACCGTATTGCGAAGCAATAGAGGCTGGCCCAGAAGTAGCAGATGCCATATCAGACATTGATACTGCTGCATTATTAGTGATATAGTTTTGTCCATCAAGTACATCATTTAAATCTTTGACATTTCCCTTTAAATCATATGCTGCACTTGTTGCAATCAAATAGTCATTTGACATTTCAGCAGTCATATCACCGGCAGACTGTGCAAGTATTGATAACTCCGACATCTCTGATGTATTATCAAAACCAGCACGATACATTTCTTGAACACCTGTTAAATAATCAGATGCACTTTTTCCGTATTCACTGGCAGAATCAAAGGCTGAATTGCCAAGTTCTTTTAATTGAGAAGACGTTAAATTAGATGTTTTACTGATTTCAGTTAGGATATCATCAAGTTCTTTTAATTCGCTAATTGCGTCTTTGAACTTGCCCACACCTAACATAACTGCTGAACTAATAGAAATCCACTGAGAAAAACTCGTTACCGCTTGTGCTATTTGATCTTTAAGGTTTTTTCCCAATTTACCAAGTCCACGTTGAGTAATCTTGATTTTCTCAAATTCGTCACTTATTTGATTTAATCTATTAATAGGTATCTCACCAGAATTTAATTCTTGATAATACTTTTCAAGCTGTTCTTTTGCATCTCTTGCGGCTTTTGTATTCTTTTGTAACCACTCTTGGATATTATTCGATAATCTTAATTGTTTATTGGGATTATATATTTGATCCAACTGTGTTTTTAATTGAGCTACCTCATTCTGAGATTTTTTTAGTTCTAAATTAAATGTCTTTTCTTTTTCAACCAATTGATCATCACTAACAGAATTTAATTCATTAAGTGCTTTTTTAACAGCACTCATTTTAGAATCTACTTCATTAGTAGAAAGTCCTAATTTTGTAAAGGAATTTTCAAGATTTGTAATAGAAGTAGTAGTGTTTCCAAACTGTCCCATAGAACTCTCAATAGATTTGAGTTTTTCTGCATACTGTACCGCAGTTTCAAGTACCCTTACATCACCAGTCTGTACAAGTCCTGCTTGTGTCTTGCCGTTTCCTTGTATCTTCTCACGTTGCATGTTGAATTGCTTTAAAGCACCTTCGGCGTCACGCACTGTAAGAGTGAGTTTTTGTATCTTACCGCTTGCTTCTTCAACACCAGTAACCTTTACATCAGACCAACCATTAGCATTAGCGAGTCGGTTTATCTCTACCATCTGCTTTTCAATTGTATTATGAACCTTACTCATATAAGCTATATTATTGGCTTTTAAGTCACTTGTATTAAATACTTGTGTAGAAGCAACATTAGACTGTTCCTTTTTAAGAGTCTTAATCTTTGATGTTACTGTATCAATTGATTCTGCCCACTGTTTATAAGCCTTTGACCAATTTTCAGTACGTCCTTCATTAGCTTCAATATCCTTGACTTTCTGTAATGCTGTTACACACTGATTAAGTTCTTTTGATAAATCCTTTGGTGCATTGTCAAGTCCTTTAAGCTCCGCACGTAATCCCTTAATAGTTTCTGAACCATTTGCAATTTTAGATACTGCTCGGTCAATAGGACTAAGTTGTTTACTAAAATTCTGTGTAATTTTAGCAGCTTCCGTATTAAGTGAATTAAATGCACTCTTGACTTCATTGACTGTAGTTGCGCCTGTTTTCAATCCTGCAAGTTTTGTTTCAAAATCCTTTAATGGTGTATCAAGACCACTAAGTATTTCAGCATTTGTTGACTTGAATTTAGCAATCTTTGTTGTATAATCAGAGAATGCTTCTTCAATAGCGTCTATCTGCTCAATAGCTCCTGAATCATTAAGATGTGAGCCTGTGTTCTCAAAATATGTATCAGTAACATTTCCATTGTTATCTGTTACTTGTCTAAAAGCATAGTTAAGAGACTCTACTTCACCAGTCGCACGTTTTACATTCAGTGTAAAAGTTCGCATCATACCATCATTGTCAAAATGTTGAGTTGTGGCAATTACAGCTTTTTCATTTTGCAATAACTGACTAAGTTGATTTTTTGCGTCTCCAATATCACTTGCTTCTTTTGGCATATTACCAATAACTGATGTATTAGAAGTAACTGCTTGAATTACACTGCCTGTCTGTTGATATGCCTGCTGTTGTTTCTGTTGATTAGCAACGACAGCGTTAGTGGCATTATTAGATGCTTGTGCCATCTGATTTTGTAGATTAGCTTGTTCTGTCTTAAGTATTTCAATCCTTTGAGAGAGCTTTTCCAACATCTCAAGCCATGCGTTTAAGTATGTGGTAGTCGCACCTGTTCTTTGAGCAGGCATTAAATTACTATCACCATACATAGCTTCTTTGGCTATTTTAAGTTCATTTACAACCGCATTTATCTGACCGCCAAACGAATCAATACCTTGAAAACTAGGCTTGATATTAAATAACTCACTCCAAATCTCATCGAGTTTTGTTGAGCCATTCTCTACTGTTGTAAATGTAACACCTAGGTTTCTGAACTGATTATTAAGCTCACGTATTGACATTCCAGTGTTTTGTATTGCTTCGGCTTTGTCACCTACAAAGATTTTCTTTCCTTGAAAATAATCAAGTAAGTCCATCTGCTCTTTAAAGCTACTTAAATCTCTTGTAGCTCCAAACTTATTAAGTACATCAGAAAGATTACTTATCTTCTGTGTAATGCCTTCCCATGCACTGTCAGAGTTAGTTTTTAATGCTTCACGAGCTAGTTTGTTAATTTCTGCTGTTAGAGACTGTACGTCCTTTGTTACTGACGGATCAATCTTTGCTCTATTGAGATTAAAGTTCTTGAATATATCAGCGTTGTTTAATTTTTGTACTGAAAATGAAGAAAATATATTCTGAATATCTTGTTTGACATGATTAAGATTTGCCTGTAGACTCTGATTGATAGAATTGCCGAGCTGATTACCTATCTGCTGACCTGTTTTCTGTGCAGATTGTGTGGCTCCGTTTGTATTGATATTTCCCAGATTAATATTTACTTTGCTAAATGCCGTATTAAACTGAGAAATCATATTGTTGATTGCGGTCTGATCTACTTTGACATTGTTTAGATTTATCTGAACCGCATTAAGTTGTTGAGTAAGATTTGTAATGACATCTTTACCCAATTTTGCTTGAACTTCAACAGTATTTAATTGCTTTTTTAATGCATCAATGTCTGAATTTAATTGCTGCTTAGACTGATTCGCATCTAATTTACCAACTAAACCTATCTGGAAATCATTTGTTCCCATTTTCATATTCTCCTTTCTGGGTTTATTTCACTAAAAAAATAACACCCCTAAAGGAGTGTCTAAGAATAGGAGAGTAAGCTTTGATACTTACAATCCTCATTTTATAATCGGTATTCCGACTTTTATACAATTTTGTTTGAAAAGCTCAATAATACCTTCTTCTCTACCTAACTCGGATAAAGCTTCATCCCAATAATCATGTTCACCAGGAACTAACCCACCGTGACTATGGTCATTCATCCATTTTAATACTTGTAATCCAGTAGCTTTATTATATGAATTATTACGATGTCCCCTAACATATCCTCCACGATATTTGAAAGATAAATACGAATCAGGGTATCCAACAGTAAATGAATAATCGTTACCATTTTTTTCTATATGAGAAGCAGTTAATTCTTCAAGAAGCTGCCCTGTTCTTTGATAGTATACTGGTTCAGTAGGATCTAGTTCATTATTAAAAACAGGCTCGTTATAATACTCTATAATCTTTTCTGAAATTACTTTGAAAATTTTATCCTCTGTTAATTTCATCGCTTGTATGATACGAGAAGAAAGTACTTTTTCTAAATCGTCAATATTCCTTATCATTTATTTATCTTTTTTAATGAATTATTAGCAATAGTAGTTGACTTCAAAATAGTAAGAAATTCATCAACTGATTTCTGTAACTCCTTTGCGTCATCTGTATGTGATAAAGTAAGTAATAACTTGCCAAATCCATTAATATAATCACTCTTGTTAATTACTAAATCAGATAATTTGGCAACACCAATCTGTTTTAATAATTTAAGTCTCTTTTTGTACTGTAAATAATTTGTAATCTTTTTAATCATTATAAATTCTCCTTATATAGTAGTATGTTTATAAAATCCACCTGTTTTGTCTATTCCTACTCCACAAACAAGTGAACTAATTTCTCTTACCATTTCATTGCCACACTTAGGACATTTGTGACCTGTCACAACATATTCCTTAATTGGCATACTTATAGTTTCTTTATTATTGCAATAATTACATACAAAAGGGTAGTTCATGCTCAATTCTCCTTTATCTCGTTTAGCACCCATTTGCATAAAAACACATGATCATAAGTGTAAACAGTTAATATATCATTTTGGCTATTATATTCAGTCCGTTCTATCTGAGGGCTTTCATTCATAATTGATATAAACTCATGTGAATTAACAACCCAGTTATGTTTTATTAAATACTCATGTATCTCATCATCTGTCATGATTTTGCTTTCTTAATTTTATTCATAGCGCACATATATCTCCGTTCTTGGATTTTCCTTATCAACATAACATTCCATAGTAAGTCTTGTAATATGTTTACTATCATCATCAATGATAAATCCACTCTCTGAAAGTCCATCCAAGAGAAACTTAGGAGTTCCATTATCAATATCATGTCTACGATTAGTTTTATAATATGTAACAAATTTCATTTCACATTTTTCAATGTGTAGGTTAGAATAACCTTGATTATCAATAAACCAACATATGAAATTTTTCCATCGTTGTTTAAGTGCGTTCATCATAGGTCTTTTCATTATCATCCACTGGTTTATAGTTGGATGATATGGATTCTCTATAGGTTTCTTATTTGCTCGTGGATGTTGCTTAAAATAAAACTTTTCATATTCCTCAAGTATTGAATTATCAATCACTAATTTTATAGTTTTCGTTTATTTCACTCCTTTACATAACAAAAGAGCAGTCTCCGAAGAAACTGCTCTTTCCTTTAATATTAAATTTTAAATGTGATAGGTCGTAATTCCCAATGTGCATTAGGATATTGACATATATTACTTATCACGAAATTATGTACTTCATTCATATTTCCAAAGTTCTTATCAATATGAATTACTTTACCTCCTAATAATTCAAATTCTTCACAGATTACGTTGTAAAATGTTTTCTCCATACCAATCAATTCTCCTTATCTTTTAATACAAAACAAATCGTACAAATCAACATGTAATGCATGAGATAAAGATACTGCATGAGAGAGTAGTATGTCAGAAGTATATCCGTTTTCAAGATTAGATATAGCAGTTGCTGACAATCCTGTACGTCTCGCAAGTTCTGATATTGACATATTCTGTTGATACCTATATCTGCCTATTTCATTCTTCATGTATTTAGTCTGTGTATAATCTGTTTTTCTATACATATATAATAAGGAAGAAATTTATAAGTTGAATTACTGAATTTTATGGTATAATAAAAGTATTAGGGTTCATCCTTAATTGGTAACGACATTACTTCTGGCTTTAATTTATCATGATAGATATCATCGCCCCCAGCGGCTTCGTAAATTTTCCCTAACTCCGTAAAAGTTTTTAATCCAGAATTGTCAACATAACCTTTTTCAGAAAATTTAGCATGTAATCCATATAACTGATTTCTTAATGTCGCAACTGTCCGCTCTTTATCAGCTCTTTCTTTTTCAGTTAATTGACATTTTATATCATCTATACCATTTGACATTTTAGATATTTCTTTGTATTGCCAATTATCATGTTTTTCTAAAGTGGTTATTCTGTCTTCAATTGTTTTTTTATCTTCTTCAAATCCAAATTTTATCCTAAAAGTCTTTTTTATCTTTCCGAATAAAAAAATAATTTTATCAACTCCTAAGATTATAATAAACACGTCCAAGATAACAGTTGGAAAATCTAAATTCATTAATGCTTTTATTTCGTCCATTTCATATTACACCATCTGAGCCTTTCCTATATTAACTTAAGAAATTCAGATGCTGTAATTTTAAGACCATCATCTCCAAACTTCTGTCTTGAAGCTCTTACAAGACCATTACCATATTTGCCAGGACATTCTACACCATTTGGATTAATACCATTAAGATACATAAGTATCTCAGCCGCAGTTACCATATACTGTCTTTCTCCCTTTTTAACATAATGAGAGCCAAGAGCTGCCTTAGACTTGCGACCAAATATTCCATCTTCCCCGATGCCCTTTTTATAATCAAGGTTGATAGCATGTTGTAAAACTCTAGCTTTCATTCTGTTGGTTTCTTTTCCGACAAGTCCATCAACAGCAATTGTATGTCCTGTAAAATTAATAGCGTGTTGCTGTCCTAATCTTACGAGTGAATTTCCACTTGGCTTTGACTGAGTAGAAGTAGATGGCTTTGGAGTAGAAGTAGAAGCCTTCGAACCATTTGTAATATTAGTACATACATGACTTCCATCCTTAAGAATTAAATCTCCTCTAAGTAAATATGCATCACTTGTTAAATATTTTGAATCTGTAAGTATCGTTGCGCCAACTGCTTTACAAGCTGCACGAAGAGTAGAAGTAGTATTGGATTTATTGAAATTCTTTAATGTTGAAATTCCAAGTTTATAACCAGCCGCTATAATATTTGCTGAAACACCTGCTGAACAATCAGCTTCACAAGCTATTGTAATTTTACTTGCGTCCCAGTTACTAGCTTTAAGATGATTGTAATATGAGAGACGCGCATTCTGGTCATATCCAATTAAATTGTTCTTAGCTGCCTTTTCTGCATTAAGAGCTAACTGCTCACGCACATTCGCAGGAAATCTGATTACACATTTCCAATTATGATTATACCAAGAACGAATATACCATTCAGTACCACTCTGGTCGCCAGCTTTTCCACCAGAATAACGACCTCGTTCATCCTTTCCACAATTTGAAATCATAGTGATTCCTCCTTCCTAATTTTCTACAATAAAAAAGAGACTCTTTAAGTCTCTAAATCATTTATCATATTTTATTTTTCATGTTTAAGATCATACAATGAGGTTGTAATGAGTGAATCTAAATAATCCTCGAAATCACTATTAGCCTCTTTGAGACATTTATATACTGACTGATTAAGTGCCTGAATTGCTTTCTGTTTTGCAATTTCTTTTACTTCATTCATTTTATCCTTAGTCCATGCGTCAGTGCCCTTTATGTCTTTGACCTCTGTTTCATATACTGACTTGACAGCATTTTTAACTTCTCTATAAAGAATCAAGGCATACTTATCAAGTTTCTTTGTTTTCAGATATTTATAAATCTGTGTCCCGATCGGAACTAAAATTACTGTCCAAATAGCAGAGAGCAGTGTCATCCAATCTAAGCTTCCTAAAAACTCCTTCATCAGTTAATCCTCCTTCATTGGTCTATTTTTCATCCATTCCTCATAACATTTTTTAGTTTCACCTTTATGAAAGAAACAACATATATGACCTGGATTGTGTTCACTTTCTTGTGTCCATTTAGGCTGAACATGCCATTTTGATGTATAATATATTATTTGTGATAGTTGAGTAATAGGAATGATATTATCTTTTCCATAGCACTCATATACTTCTTCTAATGAAGAAAAAATTTTGTTAATCTTAATCACCACCTTATAGCGTAAAAAATAGGGATAGCAAACTAATATTGTAGTTACGCTATCCCTAAAGGTATAATGATTAAAATTAACTACAATATATTATTACTATTTTGAATTAATAGCAGATTTCACTATTTTTTCATTTTTAGCTTTTACTGTTATTTTAAGTGAATCTTTATATTCCTTTTCAGAAACAGCAAAATATTTATTATCTGCATATTTGATATACACAACTTTTGTTCCATCAGGAATATTTAAAGTCATCTGTATTTCTTTTCCACTAAAGTTAAATACAACAATATTGAGGAACTTATTGTGATATATAACGTTACATTTCTGTATCATTTTTATTTCCTCCAAAAAATAGAAGAGTGCTAATTTAATAACACTCTTCCAAAATTTAATTACTCCTCAATAAGAATCAGGTCAAGGATATTATCATCCTGATCAGCCATCATATCACATGTAATTGTAATACTAGCTGGATCTCCATTATTAGAGTATGATAAGCTAATATTAGACTGTGGAGCAACCTTATATGCAACAAGATGATATGGAAGTACCTCATCATCCTCAGTCTTCATAATAGTATCACCATAAACAATAAAGTTCTTAGGGAAGGTAGTAGACTTGATATTAATTCTCTCAACCTTATCTGTGAGTTCCTTCATATAGTAAACAATTACTTTATCACCTGTCTTAGCAGCTGTGATAGTAACTGTCTTATCTGATACAGTAGTTGTAAGTGGTGTACCGCAATCATCGTCTACCTTAAATGCAACTACTGAACCTGTTACTGGTATTGCAGAAAGAGTAACAGTAGTAGCAGTATCGCCTGATACTGTAAGTTCCTCTCTACCCATAAACTTAGCTGTCTTAGATACCTCACCACCAGTAACTAACTGCCATAACTTAACAGTCTGAATCTGTGTTTCAATTGTAAGAGTACCACCTTTCTCTCCACTGAAAGAAACTCTCTTTGGATGTCCTTTACCACCATACGCATAAGTATTCTCACCTGTAAGCTCAGTAGTGGTAACATTCGCAAAGTCTAAATTTAAGAAAGGTTTCTTTGTAGAATAATCTACAAAAATAAGGTCACAAACCTCTCTGTTTGCCATATTCTTATTTGCCATTTGTTTTTCCTCCTAATTATTTTTGGTTTTTATGTAACAAAAAAGACCTTATAAAAGGTCTTAATTTTCACTATCAATTCTTTTTATCCAATCATTTGCATTAAACTGTTTTTGTTCATCACCCCAAACAGAAACACTTCTTGAGGTCATACCATATATATTATCATTCATCAATCTGGTAAAAGTGTCCCATAATTGATTGACTGTTAGTCCCCATATATTTAATATATTTAAATTTGAGTGTCTGTTTGCCACAACAGATACAAGATTATCAAGTTCAAAGTCTTTCCTTGACTTATCTTTTTCTGCCATTTTCTTTCGACCAGCTTTAATTTTTTCCATAATAGCTTTTGCTTTATTACTTTTAATATTATCAGTGTCTTCTTCGATATGTATATTACTTAATTGAAGAATTATATCAATAACATCACTCCATGTAGTTTGATTAATAGCACCGATTAACGAAATTTCGTCATCTTTTGTAACTGATATAAAAAACATTTTTTTATCTTCATTCCACGATACATCTTCTACAAAGTAAAAATTAAAGATTTCTTCTAATGTTTTAATTAAGTTATTATCTACCTGACATATATCAAATAAAGTAATATTATTATTTAAATGTAACCTCGTTTCATACCATTGTTTAA
>OGRH01000224.1_pt1 | contig 48385 bp, 34 predicted proteins | sample 1553461 | NCBI WGS metagenome assembly OGRH01 (sample SAMEA2580092, study PRJEB22360) | human gut metagenome | biome: human gut; feature: human-associated habitat; material: faeces | place: Denmark | collected 2008/2010
AAATTATCATTAAAATCTCTTTTCTTATCTTTAAGATTATCATTAAAATCCTTAAAAAATTTATCTTTATTCTTATTATTTATAAAAAGACTTATATCATTATCTATAACATTACTCAAAATGCTTTTAATTTCATTATTAAATCTTATATTAAATTCTATAATTTTTGAATCTTTATTTTCTTCATTTTTAATTTTACTTAAAATTTCATTAGTTTCTTTATTAAAATCTCTATTATTTTCATTACCATTTTCCTTAATTTTTGAATTAATTTTTAATGTAATTTCAATATTACTTGTAATTTGACCTGTAAAATTACCTGTAAAATGACCTCTATCTTCACTAAAATCTACAATTTTTGCATCATTATTTTCCGTAATTTTTGAATGAATTTTTGAATTAATTGACCATATACCTATATATAGTAATAATATTACAAGTAATATTATTACAAATAATGAATATAATATATATATACAAATTCCAACTCGCAATTCAGAAACTATATCAAATAATCACGTAATTAATAACGAATTTAATAACGAAAAAATTAGTTCAAAAATTAGTGATTTTAGTAGTGCAACTGGTCAAGATACTAATGTCGCCAAAATTAATTCTTTTGGTGGGAAAACTGGTAATGCAAAAAGTGGTAAACTTTGAAGAGCTTTTAATAGGGATTTTATTAGTTTTAACTTGTGTACTCCCGGTGGGGGAGCAGGTTGGACGCCCACTCGTGAGGTCTTGCAATCGCTAATACTGTAATTACTATTAGACTTATTGATAATTCTGCTTCTGATAGTGATAATTTTATTAATTCAGTTTGAAATTTATTTAGATTTGCTTGCATGGGATAAGATTATATTATATATTTGTACTCGTAGTTATAATAATGTAAATCCTAAACAAAGTAAAACTATGGAAACAAAAATTGCATTTAGTCCTCGTGGTAATAAAGTTCTTCTTCGTGCAGATTTTGAAGTATCTACTCTTAATATTCTTAATAACGAGGAAATTAATAAAATTCCAGCTAAGTCTTATACTGTTAGAGCTATTGCCGAAAATGTCAAAGGTCTTAAAGTTGGAGATAAAGTAAAACTGGAAAACGGTTGTATTCCTACTCTTATTCAAATGCCGGGCGATACTCAAACACTTGCAGCTAAACAGAAAATTCACCGTGAAGGTAAATCTATTGTTGGTGTTGGAACTGTTAAGTTTAGTGAATTTGTTCTTGTAGATGAATATTCTATCGTAGGTGTTTGGATTGAATCTCCTGCTGTTAATAATTAAACTATGCTTAATCCTTTTGTTTATGATAAGTTAGTTCCTTTCGTAGATGAACGTATTGAAAAACATCTTAAACCTTATGTTCTTCGACGACCTGCTTCTTATAAACGAAGTGTTGCAGCTTGGGAAAAGTTAAGACCTAACCAAAAAGCGAAAGTATTAGAGTTACTGGAAAGAACACAAAAGGATAGTGTTGCCAAAGCTATGATGCGAGGAGATGAAGTTGTTAGTGTTCCTCGTGTTGGTAGATTTGAATATAGTCCAGCTAAGTTCTTTAAGAAAACTCATGCTGAGGAACTTGAAGGTTTAAGTCGAGAGGAACGTAAAACAAAGATTATTGCTTATCATATTGCTAATCGTCGTAGACGTAGAACTGCCGAAGAAGATGGGAAGAAAATGCGTTTCAGAAAAGATTTTACCAAAGGGTAGAATACTGTACTTTAATGAAGAGGAACATAAGTACACAGATGATTTAGGTAATGGTTACATATCTGTTACTACTCTTATTGGTAAATATACGCAAGAATTTAAGAAAGAAGAAATTGCCGCAGCGTGTGAACGTATAGGTAAGAATCCTCGACATCCAAAATATCAAAAATATAAAGGTAAAACTAAGAAACAAATTCTTTGGGAATGGGAACAAGAAACTATTAAGGCTTGTGATAAAGGAACAAAGAAACATAATTACCTTGAAACTGCTATTAAGACTTGTAATGGATATAAGCTGAACGCTAATGGTTTTATCAATGATAGAATCTATACGATAGATGATATTGTTGGTAGTCATAAATACGGTAAGCTAAATCTTGAATATTTTGTTAAGACTGGTATTCGAGAAAAGTATCCTGATATATTTAGTCTGATTGCTGCTCTTGTTACGAAAGGTTATCATATCTACGCTGAGATTGGTGTTTATGATAGCCAAAATCTTGTTTCCGGTCTTATTGATATTCTCTTAATTCGTGATAAGGAATTTATCATTTTAGACTGGAAAACTAATAAGGCTCCAATTAGATTTGAAAGTGGTTATTATGATAAGAAACTTGATGGTACACTTGACCTCAATAATTTTATTTATAAAGAGGAATATTTTGGTGCACCACTTGACCACCTCGCAGATAGTATAGGTAATCATTATGCAATGCAACTTTCTACTTATGCTAATCTTGTTGAGAGCTGGGGTTATAAAAATGTAGGAATTATTCTCTGTCATATTAGAACTATTCAGAATCAATTTCAAGACGAGAATGAAGAAGATGAGGAAGTAGTAGAAATGTATGATATTCCTTATCTTAAAAATGAAGTCGGAATGATGATTGCTGATTATTCAAGTAAACATATTTATAAAACTGCTAAAACACTTTTCTAAGCTATGAAAACTATTAAGATTTATTATATAGATACTCGTGGTAAACTTGCAGTAAATCTTATTAGGATTTTTAATAGTAATTATCATGGGCAACTATAAAATTTAGTTTGGACGATAGAAGTGTTATAAGTGATGATACAAATGGTGTCGCCAGTGGGCGTCCAACCCACTCCCCCACCGGGTGAGGGTGCGGAGCACCCGAAAGGCCGAGCGGAGCGAGGCCCACACAAGTTACAAAAAGTATTACAAATATGAAAGCAACTAAGGAATCAAAATATAACGCATTATTTAATAAACTTATTGATGTAAATAATTTACCAAATAGACTTATTGAAATTGCTAAAGATTTAGAATATCCTATATTTAGGAAAAATGATAAATATCCTATTAATCTTAATATCTGGGGTATTCGTTCTAAAAGTACTTGTACTAAACATTATAACGATGTTATTGTAATGTTTTATGAACGAGATTTTAATATATGGGAATGTATGGTTTTCGAAGCTACTACTGACCCAAGTAATCTAAATCTTGAAACTCCTGTTAATAATAAAGGTTGTGCAGTTCTTCGAGAAGGTGTACACAAAGCTCTTTGGAAAATAGGTAAACATAAAGGACAATATAAAGCGCTTGTTCAAGCTAATCCTTGTCAAGTAATTCGTGACAATAATCGAGATGACAAAATTGATATTACCGATAATACTGACTTTGGTATGTTTGGTATTAATTTACATAGGGCGTCAAGCTGGAAAGTAAGTGACGAGATTGGTCTTTATTCTGCTGGTTGTCAAGTTATCAAAGATGTGAATCAATGGAATGATATTATTATTCCTTTGTTTGATAAAGCGATTGGTAAAGGAACTCAATCTTATGTTCTTATTAATGAAATGGATTTAGATTTGTAAGTTATGAAAGATACTGTTCGATATATATTTTATATTGTTTTGATTCTTGCGATTGGTATTGGAGCTACTTATTTTGGTAGATATATTAATCGTAAGTTTTTAGGTATTGAAAGACATGATGAAACTATTAAATCTTTAAGAGATAGTCTTAATAGTTTCATTAAGAAATATGATAGGATTATTAATGAACAACAATTTGTTATTGATAGTCTTAGAGGAATTGAACAAAAAACTATTACTATTTATGAGAAAGCTGAAAGTGATTTTAATGATAGTAATATCATTAGTGATGATTCCGTTCTCCGCTATATCGCAAAAAAGATACAAGATTGATGGCGATACAGTTATTATTTTTACTCCGAAAGAAACTCGTAAGTTAGCTATAAAACTTCTTGAAGGTGAAAAATATGAAAAACTTTATCTTACTGCCAGTGAAATTCAAAAGGTACAAGATAGCGTTATATCCTTCCAGTCTTATCATATTGCTATTCGTGATAGTCTTTTGGTTGTTTCTTTTGGTGGCCTTGATTCACTCAATAGTAAACTAATTGATTATCAAGAAAGATATTTAGCTGAACGAAAAAAGAAACGTAGAAATGGTTGGATTGCAGCTGGTTCTATTGCTTTGAACGCTGTATTAATATTTGTATCAAGTCGATGAGTAAAATTAAAAATTATATTCCTAAGAGTTGTGTATTAGCTGGTGTTGATATTCTAACTGTTATTACAGAGAATAAACAAAATGCTGGAAATCTCGGTAAATCTTCTATTGCTAATGGTGTAATTCAATTACAATCATTAGATTATGGAATTGAGATTTCTAATACACAAATGCAGAATACATATTTTCACGAACTTGTTCATCAAATGCTTAGTAGTATTGGTGAATTAGAATTAAGTGAAAATGAAAAGTTTGTTCAGAATATGGGAAATATGATATTTGAATTTCTTCGTACTGCTGATTGGATTAGGTTAGAAGAGTTCAAACATAATAAGTTTTCTGATGCAGATAGTAATGCACCTTTTATTAAAGAAGGTATTGCTGAAATAAAATAATGTATGGTACATGGATTTAAGATAGAAAATGATAAACTAATTCTTGATGTAGAAGAAATACTTCAATATCCTTTACTTCAACAGATATATGCTCGTGATGATAGTAAAGATAAATCTTTTGCAGAAAAAGAATTTAGATTTATACTATATTTGTCCGATAGAAAAGGTTATGTAACGAAAGCAGGACTTACTAAAAAAGAAGCTTATGCTTATGCTAAGTCTAATGCCGGTTTGGATGAATCTTATCTACCGGATAAAGTTGTTTTATCTGCTATTGAATTTGTAAAATCAAATCTTAATATTACAGCTGTTGAAGATTTAATTAATTCTACTATTAAATCTCTGAATCTTTCAAGTAAGTTAGTTCGTACATTAACCGATGGTATAGAAGATTTAATGTCGAAAGAACTTGAAATGAAAGATTTAGTTCTTTGTGAAGATACTCTTAAACAGATTATTAAAATTGCTAATGAAATTCCTGCACGAGTTGAAAGTCTTACTGAGCTTAATGATAAGTGGGATAAGATTGAAAAAGGTGTAACGTCAATTCGTGGTGGAGCTGAATACAGAGATAGCTATGACGGAACAAATGATAGAGCATCTAATGCTCCTAACGAAACAGAAACATTATCATAAAGACAATCGCTATGGTTATGAAACTGGTCGAAGTCCGTTTATAGATTATATACTTGAAGATAAAGAAAGTTACAAACCTTTATCTTCAAGTATTTGTCGTTTTACTGGTAAACCTTGGATTGACAGAGATAACGATTTTCTTATAGGTGAAAGTGGTGGTGTACTTATGAAAATAGACTTTGTTTTCGTAGGTACTGAAATATTTAGTCGTGTTGCAGACTTTTATGAAAAACATGGATGTTATTGTCTTGAACCTGATGATAGTCCTAATGCCATAAAGTTTTGGCAACGTGAAATGGATAGACGAGTTAAAGGTGTCCAAGCATATTGTAAATTATACATTAAAGATATTTCTGCTTATTTAGCAGCTAAATCTGATGCTGAACGTAAAGCTTTACTCCATAAAGTTCGTATAACTGGCGACCATTATAATTATCTTAACTATGGTCGTATCGAACGTGCTCCTAATGAAAAGGAACGTAAACAGTTAGATAAAGAGGGAAGATTTAAGGTTAATACTGTTGAAGGCTTTCCTCGATTTTGGGATGGAGATTATTGGAACTTTAAGATTGACGAGCTGATTGCTAACAATAGTTGTAACTTATGTAAGGCAAAAGCTCGTCGTAAAGGTTTTTCATATAAGCGTGGTAGTCAAGCAGCTAATACTATCAATGCGAATAAAAATGTAACTGTTACACTTGCTGCCGACCAAATGGATTACTTAACTGAAAAAGGTGCTACATCTTATATGGTTAAAGTTAATCTTGATTGGTATGAAGATAAAACTTATTGGCGAAGAGGTTATCTAAGTGAGAACTTTGATAAAGGTATTGAACTTGGATATAAGAAATCAAAAGAAGGTCAAAAGGCTTTCGGATTTCGTAGTAAACTTTTGAGTGTTGCTATTGGTAAAAATGAAAGTGCTGCAGTAGGTAAGAAAGCTATTGAAACTGATTTTGAAGAAGCAGGTAAATGTTTTGGGGAAAATACTGGTTTTATAATGTCTGATGGACAAATTAAATTTGTTCAAGATATTAAAGTAGGTGATAAACTTATGGGACCTGACGGAAATCCTCGTACAGTATTAGCTACTATAAATGGTGAAGATGATTTATACGAAGTTACTCCTTTAAATGGTGAATCTCATGTTGTAAATAGTAAGCATGACATTTATATGATTTATAGGAAAAGTTATGGTAATATATGTAAACCGATTACTATGACTGCTCCAGATTATATAAATATGATTAAAGAACATCCTCGCTGGAAAGATAATCATGCTCTTATAAAAACATGTATTGATTTTGATAAAAAGAATGTTAAAATTGAACCTTATGTTTTTGGATTATGGATTGGTGATGGAGATAAAGATACATGTAGATTTACCAATGAAGATAGTGAAGTAATTGATTATTTAAAAGAATATTCAAAAAATAATAATCTTGATTATTCGATTGCAGATACTAATTCTAATGCTAAAAGAATTACATTAGTAAAATGTGAAGATGCTTCGGATAATTGGTTTAGACAAGAACTTTTTAATATGGGAGTTCTTCATAATAAATATATTCCAAAAGAGTACATTTATACTGATAAACAAAGTAGATTAGAATTTTTAGCTGGTATTATTGACACTGATGGTTCTTATGATTCTAAAAAACATAATTTTGAAATAGCTCAAAAAGACCCTGCAATTGTTTATGATATTGTTTATATTTGTAGAAGTCTTGGATTGAAAACCACTGTTTCAGAAAAGATTATAAGAGGTGTTACTTATTATAGAATTTTTATTTTATCTGGTTGTCATTTAATTCCTACTAAAATAAATCGTAAAAAAGCAGAAAATTATATTTCATTACAAAAGAATGTATTGGAAACTCGATTTGATATTAAACCTATTGGTCGAGGTAGATATTATGGATTTGAAGTAGATGGTGATAATCTTGTATTATTAGAAGATTTTACTATTACTCATAACTGTCCTAATCTTCAAAAGGCATTAGATGTTATGATGTCTAATAGTGAATCAGGTGCAATGCGAATTGGTACTATTCGTGTATATGGTACGGGTGGTACAAAAGGTGCTAACTGGGAAGCTTTCAGTAATTGTTTTTATAATCCCGGAAAGAATGATATGCTTCCTATGGAAAATATCTGGGATGCTAATAGTAGACACACTGTTTGTGGTTTCTTTTTTCCGCAGATATGGGATTATGAACCTTTTATAGAAGACGGTAATTCTTTACTGTTTGCTTCTTGGAAGGATGATTATGACAAGAAACGTGGTGCAGAAAAAGAGAAAGATGCTGGTGAATATAATATTTATGTAGGCCAACGTGCTAACAGTCCTAATGAGGCATTTACGAACACACAAGAGAACATTTTTCACAGTCCGGAACTTACTAATCATATTAACGCTATTAAATATGATAAGTCTAATCATTTTTATGAAGATGGTTGGTATATACTTGATGATGGACGTGTTAGATTTGTTACTAAACAGGAATGTATTGAACGAGCTATATTTGGTTCCGATAGATTCCATGAATATATAACTGATGTACCTCATAATTCAAAGACTGATGTTCATGGTTGTATAAGAGAATTTTATTCTCCTATTCCAAATGATGGCAGTCTTTATTTTATTTCTTATGACCCATATCGTGTAGATAAAAATAAAGAAGAAGTTAGTACAAAAAATTCACTTGCAAGTTTTCAAGTGTGGATGCGTACTAACAGTAAAACTCCTTACATGGGTAAACGACTTGTTGCTTCTTATTGTGGTCGTCTTGATACTATGGAAGCTGTCGATAAACTTGTTCTTTATGCTTGTTTACGTTGGAATTGTAAAGTTCTTTATGAGGCTGGTACTGGTGAACTTGTTACTAATTTCAAGAAATGGGGTTATAGAGATAAGTTATTAAAAGACCCAAGTAGTTATATTAATCGTAGTGTTGATGGCCCTCGTATTACAGGTTATGGTATTGTCATTGGTGATGGCGATATTAAGTTGGAAGGTATGCGTATGGTGCGGGATTTCTTATACGAAATTGTCGGAAAAACATCCGACGATACACCAATATATAGATTTAATCAAATTTATGATATAAGTTTCTTATTAGAGTTGGATAGATTTATATTTGGACGTAATGCAGACCGATTAAGTTCGGCTATCGTTGCAATGTTTGAATTTCGTAAAGATTCCCTTTTACTTGAACGAGAAGCTAACTCAAAAAGTAAAACTAATAACACTGGTCGTAAAGTTAATAGATTTCTAAAATGAGTAAACGTGATTTAAGAGCAACTCCACTTGTTATGCCTGACCAGCGTGCAAGTACTGCTACAAAACAAACGAAAGCTTGGTACATTCCTAATTGTAATTATTGGATTAATCTTGCTATTGGTCAGAATGATAAAACTGTTACACAGAAATTTCTCGATGCTGCTAATGGTTTAGTAGACCCTAAGACTTATGAATATGTTCTTCGGAATTATATTGATAAGGTTGGTGAGAAAGCTGTAATGTATGGTGAGATACGTGATGTAGATTTTCTTACTCCTATTAAAGAACGATATATGGGAGAATTTATTAATATGTTCTCTAATTATCAAGTATTTAATAATGACCCTTCTGTAACTCTTGCTCGCAATAAAGTTCTTGCTGATAAAGTAATGGCTTATTGTAATCAAGAAATTATTAATCGTCTTAATGAAGCAGGATTTAATACTGGTCAAAAGACAATTAAGCAAGGCGAACTTAATGATATTATTGAGGAAGTTCTTAACGATTGGATTGATGATGTAACTATTACAACTCAAAAACGTCTTGAACTTATTAATACTATCGTTGAAGCGAAAGACAAGTATCAACAATGTTATTTCTATTGGTGGGCTTGTGAAGAGGTTTATACTTATCGAGAAGTTTATAAAGGTGATGTTTATCTTCAAGTAATATCTCCTCTCGAATATTATCGTATTGAAAGTGGTCAACGATATATTGAAGATGATGATGCAGGACTTCGTGTCTATCGAATGACTATTCCACAAATCATTGATAGATTCCGTGATGAACTTACAGATGCAGAGATGAATTATCTTAAAGATATTTATACTGTATCTCCTAAATATGATGCTCCTGATGGTATAGTTCAGATCTTCAATAAAATAGATTTTGCTGAACGTAAAGCTATCTTACATACTAACGCAGAAGCACTTCGTAGTGAAGCTCGATTGTATGGTAAAGAAATTGATATTTATCATTATGTTTGGAAAACTGAAATTAAACAAGGTATTCTTAAACATCGAGATTTATTAGGAAATGTTGTAGAAAGTGTTGTAGACGAAAATTATGAATTTGATACTTCTGCTGGTGATATTGAAATTGAATGGGAATGGATAAATCAAGTTTGGGAAGGTTGGCGTATAGGTGGTTGTCATAGTGGTATTTATATTAAGCCGCGACCTATCGAAGTTCAACGTGAAAGATTTAACAATTATAGTGATTGTAAATTACCTTATAATGGTATTGTAGGTTTACATAAAGATAATCTTCGTAATCCTATTCCTTTCCGTGTTTTACCTTATCTTGCTCTTTATCGTATTTATACTTTACAACAAGAACGTGCAGTAGCTAAGTTTAAGTCTTGGTTATTATTCCCTGAAAGTATTCTCGCTGATAGTAGCGACATGACTACTGAGGAACGTCTTGCTGTTGCGAATAAAGATAGTTTCTTACCGTTTGATGATTCTGATGCACAACCTAATGCTTTACAATCTATTCGAGAAGTAGCTACAAGTGCTATTACGAATTATATTCAAATGCTTGATAATCTTAAACAAGGTTTGAAAGCAGAAGCTTGGGAAGCAGCTAATATGAATAATGCTCGCTTTGGTGATGCTAAAGATTATGCAGGTAAGGCTGTTAATGAATCGAATTATTCTCAAGCAATGACCGGAAGTGTTTGGAGTCTTGAATGTTTTAATCTCTTCCGTGAACGTGATTATGTTGCAAATATTGATTACAGTAAGTTTGCTTGGATTGATGGTAAACGAGGTTCTTATGTAGACCCGACAACTAATAAAGTTGTTGTAGTTGATATTGATGGTTCTTCTGATTTCTCTGGTAATATTGGAATTTATATTCGTAATAATGCCGATGTTCAGAATAAGCTGAATATGATGAAAGAACTTGCGTTTAGTGCAGGTCAGAATGACCAACTGGAAGTTGCTATTGAAGCTATTGAAAACAATAATATTACTTCTATTGCTAAGAATATTAAGAAAGCTATTCAAGCTCGTCGAGATTATGAACTTCAAATGCAACAAGTTCAACAACAAGCTCAAGCTGAAGTTGAACAAATTGTTAGTCAGCGTGAAGCAGCTAAACAAGAATTTGAAGCTCAACAAAATGCTATTGATAGAGAACATGATATTAATCTTGAAGTTCTTAAACAAGAAGGTGAAAAAGAGATTTGGAATATGCGACTTAAAGTCGATACCAATGGAAATGGTAATATAGATAAGGATGAAGCTATGGCTGCTCAATCTGGTTATACTGCTTCTGATGTTAATAGAATAAAGTTACAAAAAGAATTAAAGCAATGATGACCGAGAATTATCGACGGCGAGCAAGAGAACCTGCAAGATAATACTACTATAATTATTGATAATATATTATATATAGTATATCTTTGTTCATGTAATAATATTCAACTATAAATAAATACTAATATGGCTGTTGAAAAAGTTGTTATACCTGATGATGAAACTCAGGAGCAAAAACAAGAACGTCTTCGTAAAGAATTAGAAGAACGTAAAGCTAAGGAAGCTAAAGAAGCTCAAGAAGCTGAAGAACGACGTAAAGCTGAAGAGGAAGCTGCTCGTAAGAAAGCTGAAGAAGAAGGTGATAAGGGTGGTTCTACTGGTAATGGTGAAGAAGAAACTGAACCTGAACAAGTAGAAATTGATGGTACTCTTTACACACTTGATGATAACGGAAACGCCGTAGATGATAACGGTGAAATTAAGTTCACAAAAGAACAGATTGATGCAATGTCTGATGAAGAGCCTAATGAATTAGACGGTGATTATATCGAAGCTATTTCAAAGGCCAGTGGTATTGTTATTAAAGATGAGAAAGGTGAACCTGTTAAGTTTGAACCTACGGTTGAGGGTTTTGCTAAACGTGAAGCTGCTGTAAAAGCTCTTGGTGAACGAGAGGGTTTTGCAAAAGGTTTCAATGAGTTTTTAGCTAATAATCCTGATATTGCAGCTCTTGTTGAATATAAGAGTAAGTTCGGTACAATCGAAGGTTATTCGGCAAATGTAGATTATAGTAAAGTTGAAATCAAAGATGATGATGATTCACTTGCTGATTTAATCTATAAAGCTGAAATTCAAAAAGGTACTTCCCCGGAACGTGCCAAACGAATTGTTGAGTTTGCAAAAGCAAATAATACTCTTAAAGATGATGCAACTGAAAGTCTTAATTGGTTGCGTAAAACTCAAGAGAGTGAAATTAAAGCAATTCGTGAACGTGAGGCCAAAGAAATGCAGGCTGAACTTGAAAAAGAAATTAAATACTTTGGTGTTTCTTATGAAGATGACGGTACTGTCAAAGTTCATAATGCACCGGGTAGTCTTTATGATTTAATTGTTGTTAAAGGTCAGATTGGAGAATATGCTCTTCCGAAAGAAGGTCTGAGAATTAAGACAACTGATGGTGAGAAACTTGTTTCTCGTCAAGAGTTATTTGATTATTTCTCTCGTCCTGTTCAAGAGATTAATGGAATGGTTTATAGTCAAGCACAGATTGATGAAATTAATCGTCTTTCTAATCCTGCTGAATTGGCTATGCGATTTATTATGAATCTTGACGGTGGAGTTGACCAACTGATTAAAGCTGAACTTGCTAAAAAAGAAGTTAAACGTCTTCGTTCATTAGCAAGTAAGACTGGTAAAAACAATGGTAATCCCAGAGTTCAAAAGACTGCAAAGGATGATAAAATTGTTTTACCTATTAAATAAAGCAAATGTTCTTGCCTTATAATAATAACTTAACCAAAAATCTAATTTACAATGCGTGAAATTGGAACTGTAAAATTTGACTCGAATCAATATACAGATGCTAATATGCTTCTGAATTTTGATTTGATTGACCCTGTTAAACTTAATCGTAATCTTACTTATCTTTGGGGTAAGGATAGTGACAAGTATCCTCTTCTTACTCTTACTGAGGGCCAGGGTGCTGTTACAACAAAAGTTAAGCTGAATGGTGGTGATACTCAATATACTTGGGAAATTGCTCCTCGTCAGCGTGTTACTTCTCGTCTGAAAAAGCTGGTATCTGATAAAGCTGCTATTCAGCCTTATGGAACTGTTGAGGTTGAAATGGAGGATAATTGGTTTATTTATCAGCACACGGCTATTGCTCCGTCTGGTATGCAATGGCGTATTCAGAATGAGGGTATTGCTACTTCGACTGGTGGATACGTTTATCGTTTTACCAATATGTCAGGTGCTCCTATCTCGGCTGATGCTGTTGCAAAAGACTTCATTAGTGGTGCTATTTGGGCATTAGGTGCTTCGACTATTCCGGGTAGCAAGTCTGACGGAAACCGCTCGAACAACCAATCGTTCAGCAAGGCAACCAATCAGTATGGTTACTATCGTTTCTCGAAAGAGATTGCTGGTAACATGGGTAATAAGGTTGTTAATATTGCGTTTGATACTGCATCCGGTGGTGAGCGTAGTCTTTGGATGCCTTATGAAATGAAGATGTGGGAAATCATGCGACGCGAGATGCTCGAAGAGGACTTGTGGTTCTCGGAGTACAACCGCGATTTGAATGGTATTATCCACTTAAAGGATGAAAAGACTGGTGAGGCAATTCCTCGTGGTGCTGGTGTTCTTGATATTCTCAAAGCTGTTGGTAATTATGAAACGTATTCCGTTCTGACACTTAATCGTTTCGACCGTATCATCACTCGTATCTTTGACAATCGTATTGATTCTACCGTTGAGGAACTGGTTCTTTATTGCGGTAAAGGTTTCGCACGAATGTTCAATGATGCTATCTACTATGATGCTCGTCTGAAGAATTACTTTGTAACTCTTGGTGATAACGAGATTAAGAGCGATGGTGAGATGATGTCTTATGGTAAGTATTTTAACCGTTATAAGATGTTTAATGGTAAGATTCTTACTGTCAAGATTGTTGATATGTTTGACCACGGTATTCGTGCTCGTCGTGACCGTGAAGCCGGTAATATGTATCAAGGTCTGCCTATTACTTCTTATAGTGCTGTATTCCTTGACCATACTATGGGTTCGAATGGTGAGCGTAATATTAAGTTTGTTTGTGAAGAGGGTCGTGAGTATAAAGTAGGTGTCTATAAAGGTATGGCTGAACTGCCTGCTTCGTGGGGACTTGCAAGTGGTACTCAACTGTCGGATACGAAGGATATTGCTTCTTATGAAGTTCTTGGTTCGCAAGGTATCAATATTGATAATCCTACTACTTCGTTCTGGCTTGATTTAGCTCTGAACTAAACACCCAATTTGAGTAGTAATAATCGAAAGGTTATTACTACTCATTAACATATAAAAGATTGAATAACTTAAAATGTTAAAAATATGATTAAAGTTAATCGTTCAGTTCGTATTGAATGGAGGAACAATCCTTCTTCTTTTGAACTTCGGAATAAAGATGCTTTCAAAACTGACTTTCTTCGTCTTGGTTCTGCTATTCGTCCTGTTAATGAACTGCTGAGCCGTAGTGAGGAAATGCGAGTTCTTCTTCCTACTGTTGTTGGTGTATCTCCTATTGATAGTTCTTGGCAAGAACGAATCACTACATACTTAAATGATTTTCTTCTTGAGATTCCTGTTCATGGCTTAGAGTTCGATACTTCTTACGTTTTAGATTTAGGTAATCCTGCTCTGAAAAGTAATATCGACGAACTTATTGGTAAACTTAAAAAAGCTGATAAGATTAAGAATGAAACTGGTTCGGAACTTGAAACTATTGTTCTGAAACGGATTAAGGAACTTGATGAAACGGAACTTTATAAGTATGTTACTTTTGTTAATATTCCCGATTATATTAGTTGGAGATATTGCCTTTTAAGTAGCAAAGTTGCTAATAAGGTTGAAGACATTAATAAGAGTGTCAATATTCAATTTTATCTTACTTCGGATAGTGAGCGTAAAGCACTTAAAGCTGCTCGGACGAAACTTCGCACTGATGCTCTCAAGAAATATACAGAACTTATTAATAATCCGAATAGCGCACTTATCGACAACGTTGTTGTATCGACAGGTAGCGTAGGTGATTATTCGGAATTTATGGCAATGACTGCCGATGATAAGCAATCTGTTCTTCTTGAACTTATTGACAGTGACCCGCAGAAGTTTATTAGTATTGTTGATGATAAACATCTGGAGATGAAAGCTAAGATTACTATTTATCTTTGGATGAATATTATTCGACAACTTCCGAATAGTTCTATCATTGTCGATGCTTCTAATCCGGAAAATGTTATTGGTAATAATATTAATGATGCTATCTCGTATTTCTCAAATGATAACAACAAAGGTATTGTTGCCGAGTGGAACGCGAAGTATCGTAGTTTGAAAGGTTAGTCATGTATGAAACGGTAAAAGAGTTACACATCGAAATAGAGCAACGAATACAGCAAATAACATCTAATAGACATCGGAGTATTGCTCCTCAGTTTATTGATATGATGCTGAATCGAGCTGCCGTTAAATATATACAAACTAAATCAAATAGGAAAACTAATTATAAAGGCGAAGGTCTTGAAGATAGTAAAAAACGTGTAGATGATATTCAATCATTAAAACGTGAAACACCGTGGCTTAAACTTAAACGTGATAAGCAAGATGCAGATTATCCAAATAGAGCTTTCGTTATTCTTCCGGGTGATTATCTAAAACTTATTTCTTCTACTTCTCGATTAACTTATGGTAAAACTCGACTTGTTGAGAATTTACATGAAGTTTATCCTGATGATGAAGTTAAGAATTTGTATTATCATCTGATTGATTTGTCTAAAATTGCCTTAACTGGTGATGAATTTAATGGACAAATTATTGTTAATGGGAATGAGATTGATATTTCAGATATTCTTTCTCTTTATGATAGTGATTCAGATAAGATTGATTTGTATGAAATTGCAGGTTTAACTTGTGATAGATTACGTCAAACTCTTTCTAATGAATATAATGTTTATTGGGAGAATCTAATTGGTCGTTATTATAAAGATTGTATTATTATTACTTCTAATGCAAAAGACGAAATTGCATTGAAAGTTAATGATACAGACATTCCTGTTATTACTTATAATACTACTTATGACGAGTTCGTAAATGTAGGAAATAAGTTTTCTGAAAATGATTTAATTGCTACCGAAAATATTCGAGCTACTCTAAACAACTTCTATGGTAATAAAAATAGACATCTTAATCCAATAAGTGAACTTGTTGATGATAGGTTGTTTGTTTATTACGGTGATGATTTTTGTGTTGATGCGGTTAAGATTTCATATATTAAGAAGCCACGTCTTTTTAACATTGATATTAACCAAATGTCAGATATGGAAGTTACACCTGATTTCATAGATAGTGTAGTTAGCGATATTTTTCTTGTTCTTAAAGATGACAGTTTTAGTGCTGTTAAACAACAATCAAATTTAGAATAGAAAATGAAAAGTGTAATTGTCGCAAATGATTTTCTGACAACACTTGCTAATAATGATGTTAGCAAGCTGACTCGCGGACAAGCTGTTCTTCTTAATTCGGCTGGTAAAGTCGTTGCAGCTGCTTCGGATGTCAAGGATGACGAAATGTTGCAGTTTGTTCTTGGTCTTGGTGATGGCAAGGTTAAACGCGGCGTTTGGATTAATCCTAAATGGTCGAAGCAACATAAGGAAAAGTATCTTGCTCCTGCTGGTAAAACGTATAAGTTTACGAATCTTGTAGCTAATCGTGGTATTGGTTATCAAGGTTTCGATGCTGAGGTTATTATCTCGTGTAAGCCTATTAATTCTTTTGGTGGTTATCCTCTGGAAGTTTACAATGCCAGCGTAACTATCAACGGAATTGATGAAGCAAGTGCAGATATTATTGCTCGTCTGAAAGTTGAGGTTGAAAAGACTTTGACTAAGATTAATGCTCGCTTTGGTGCTAATAGCATCACGATTGATGATTTTACCGAAGCAAGTGTTACGTTCACTGGCGCCGCAGGTTTTGAGTATTATGTGACGTTTGATGGTATTCTTCGTGCTACGCTTGAAGAGGGTACTGAGAATCAAACTCCGGTTGGTACTTATGACCAAGTTGCTAAACTTGAGAAAGAAGCAGATGTTGCCGGTGTAGGTTATAATCCTAATTTCAAGGAATATGACCGTGTTTATGGTGATATTTTTACAGCTACCGAGGGTGTTATGTATGACACTTATGTAATTACTTCTCGTGCTGATTTCACACATCCCTTTAATTTACATACAGAGGGTTTACAGGTTACTCAATTTATTGCTATTGACAATACCAAGAGTACTGCAATTACTGCACTTGAAGGGGTATTGGCACTCATTAAGTAAGAAATTGATTTGTTAAAAATGTAACCACAAGGATAACTCCTAATGCTATTAATTGTGGTGTTAGGAGTTATTCTCTTAATGATGCTAATGTTATGTGACAAGTGGGCGTGCAACCTCCTGCCCCACCGGGGAGCGAGGCCGCAGGCCGAGCCATATAAGTTGCACCATTATTATTATTAATCGTCATATAACAATAAATACGATTAGTATTATGATAAAGAAAATATGGAATAAAATAACTACTTTTTTAAGTGGTTATTATTCAGAACATAAAGACGATATTATTATTGGTTTCGTCATTGCTACTGTCGTAGGTATTTTATTTAAGGCTACGGTTGCTACTTGGTTTATGAGTTTATGGATTACATTAGCTTATCAAATCATTATTTGTGGTATTCAAGCTGCAAGAAAGAAAGCAATAACTGGTCTTAAAATTTATCCTATTATTATTAACTTTGTAGTTGGAGTATTTATTTCGTTATTGTTCTTGGTATGGCAGTAATTAATCTTCGAAATGTTGTAGCGCTCGGTGTACTTGAAGATGGTGTATATCCGAGTGTTTATAATGGCCAAACCGGAGAATATATTGGTACAGTAGATGGTGAAGGTGCTGGTGTTAAAACAGTTCCTACATTATATATGTACTATCGAAAGAACGGCCACCTATATTTATATAGGACAAAGGAGAGGATTGAAATAGACTTAACTAATGTAACTGCTTACGATAATAGTGCTCTATTTAAGCTAACTGAAAAATCTGATATTAGTTCTGCAAAGATTACCGAGTTTGAATCTCGAAATATTGATGTAGGACATTATGAATATAAAGTTCCGTGGGTTAAATCAACTCAACAATATCTTTATATACTTGTACCGATTGTTCGTTCTATACATACAATTACAGTACAAGGTATCATAAGTAATCAGATATTTACTCTTACTGGTATTTATGTTCATGAAGGTAAATCTTGGTGGATTTATCGGACGAATGTAAAGACCAATTTTGATTTTAATGATGCTGTTAATGAGATTCTTGATATTCAAGTATATGTTCGTGAGCTTACAGCAGAGGACTTAAATCCTGTTGAACAACTTACAAAACTTTTATTTGAACATATTAATAATAAGTTTAATCCTCATGAGGTAACAAAAGAACAAGTTGGTCTTGGCAATGTTGATAACACTGCCGATATGGATAAACCTGTATCTCGACCTCAAAAAGAGTACATTGATGCTCTTGAAAATAGGGTTAAAGGTTGGTTCAAACAGTTGAATGTTTGGATTAACAATCATGTTACAGAAGTTAATAAGAAGTTTCAAGATGTTTGGGCTGCTATAAACAAGAAACTTGATAAAGAAGATTACGAGAATGACAAAGATAATTTCAATGCTCATATTCGTAATTATGATAATCCTCATAGAGTTACTGCCGCACAAGTTGGTTTACCAACAGCCGCAAGTGATATTGAGAAATTAAAACAAAAAGCTCAAGAACTTCAAGGTTTGCTTATTGATAAGCAAGATAAAACTTCTGAAGAGCTTGTTACTGATAATAAACGTATTGTAGATGCTATTAATGAGATTTATGGTATTGTTGTAGAACACAATAATCATGTTCGTAGCAACAATATTAATCAAATTGAAGTTACAAGCGAAATTCCTACTACGTTTGAAGATGGTACACTTTGGATTCGTATTCCTCGAAATGAAGAAGATTATATAACAATTAAGATTGAAGCTGTTCCGGTTGATTCTACTATACGAATGATTAATTCGGAAGGTAAAGAATCAGCAGGTATTGGTAGTACAAGTCTTGAATGTTTAATTCAAAGTCGTTTACATTATATTGTAGAAAAAGAGAATTACATTACAAAAGATGTTTATGTCAATGTAGGTGTTGAAGATACGACAATTAACGTTGTTCTTACACCTAAGACTAAAAAGACATTAACTGTAAATGCAACTCCTGATAATGCTTTAATTATATTTACTGATAAACCTTCTAATGTAGTTATTGCTCAAGGTACTGGTACTCTTACATATGAAACTTATGACCCGCGTGATATTTTAATTCAGGTTGGTGCAAGTGGATATGAAACTTACGAAGAGCGTATTACGTTAGATGAGAATATAATTCGTGATATTACTCTTACAGCTCTACCAGTTGAACAAGGTGCTGTAAGTCTTACGGTAGTCGATAGCGAAACAAAGGCCAAAATAGCCGCATACGTTTATGATAAGGACACGGGTGGTATATTAGGTCAAGTCACAAAAGATACGCCGCTACAACTCACCGGAGATGTCAATACGAGCCGAATTTTGAGGTTTGTTTCGTCGGGTTATATAGAGGTTGAACAACTGGTAACTTATGCAATTCCTACCGCAGAAGTTACTGTTGAAATGGATAAAGTTCCAGTTCAATCTGGTACTATCTATGCAACTGCTGTAAATACTGAATCTACTGCTTTAGACGGTGTTACGTTTGAGTATAAACTCAGTACTGAAAGTAGTTGGAAACCTCTTGGTAATGATGAATCGACCACTGGTAAATCTGAGGTTGTTACAGCTCCAGTTGGAACAAGTGTTGATTTCCGAGCTTCTAAAACTGGTTATATAACTAACACTGGAACTGGTACGATTAATTCTACTGGTGAACATAGTGTTACTATTGTACTTGAAGAGTTACCGCCTGAACCCGAAGAGGTTTCTGTAACTATCAAGGCTTATGAAATTTATGATAGTAATAAACTTTATTTAGCTGCTGATATTAAAGAAATATCAAGTACTGGAACTACTGTTGGTACAACCAGACCTGATGAACCTTTGGTAATCACAAAGAATAAAGGTAGTGTTATAACTTATTATGCTTTACCGTTATCTTCTTATTGGTATAATATTGGTAGTGAAGAAGTAGTATTTGATACTGATAAAATAGTTGAGATATTATGTCTTCGTAATAATAACGGCCTTATTAAAGTTCGTACACGGGATGCTTTAACTGGTCGCATGCTTAGTGATACCATTTATGATGAAACTGGTAAAAAAATAGGTAACTGTGGTTCATCAGAAGATGGTTATGTTAGTGAAGCTAATCCGATTGGTTTCGAACGTAATTATAAGACTTTAGGTGATACTCGTTATGAAGCTACTGAACCTGCATTGTTTATTGCAGCTAAACCTTCTGAAGCTGTTGTCAATTATATTGATTTACATCCGAAAGAAGGTCAAGATTATATAGCTCTTAAATTTGTAGATTCTGTTACTAAAGTTCCTATTACCTTAGGTATTAGTTGTTGGTTTACTTCTACTATTAAAACTATTGTTACTGACTATCAAGGTATAGCTCATATTAGTGGTACTTATGATTCAAAGGTTGTAATTTTGGTTAGACGTAATGGCTACGTTGAATACAATCAAAGTCATGATAATCTTGCAAATCATAGTGTTACAACTATTGAATTAGTACCTGAACCAGTATTTGAAAACGATGGTATTGATTATATGCAAATCGAAGGTAATGGTATTGAACATCCTATATTTAGGGTTGGTAATGTCGAATCTAATTAACGGTTTAATGATATGAAAGAATCAGTAATTCGCAAAGTATTTTGTGCCTTAAACTGGCCTCCGAAAACTGGTGCTTTTCAGAAGTTAATTACTTTTGTAGTTGAAGGTTTAGCCACTAAGGCTGAATCTTCAACTGTTCAAGAATTACAAACAAAAGTAGAAACTCTTGAAGGTACTGTTAATACATTACAAGAAACTGTTACTACTTTAAGTGGTAAAGTAAGTACATTAGAGAGTAATTATACTTCTTTGGAAAGTCGTGTGACTGCTCTTGAAACACCGCGAGGTTAATATTAATCTACAACTATGGCACAACTTAATCTTCTTGAACGAGCTACGGAAGCTGTCGTAATGCTTAATGGTAATCGTCGGCAGGTTCTTGATATGTGGCTTAATGCTAAAAAAGTTTGGCCAATAGATGAACCTGTTGTAGAATTAGCTGTTGATAAAACTCTTGTTATTCTAAATAAAGATAATAATTATCATGATACCATAACTGTTTTCGCAAGTGATACAGCTGAATGGGAATTTGGTAATTAGTTTGTTATTATAATTAATCGACTAAAAAAAAAATAAATGGCAACTATTCCGAGTTATTTATCATGGGTTCCTAAAACTGGTACTGGAAATGCACAGATTAAGATTAATTCTGTGAATGTTTATACTGGTCGTGTAGATAGAAGAACTGAAGTTTCCGGTAAGATTGTCGGAAAGTCTAACGCAGTTACAGTCACGGTTCTTGAAAAAGCTGCTGATGAATTTATCACTCCCGATGGTTTAATTATCAATGTTGCTAAAGATGGTGACACAATTTATGTAAGTGGTAGGTCTAACTCGAAACTTCTTACGTTTACATGGAAAACTAACTTCGGTATTACAAACGTAACATCATTTAAAGTTAATGATAGTACAACAGCTACGTCTGGTACTGCTATTGCTGGTGACCCCGGTGCTACTGGAGGATATACTTATGCTGTTAATGTTGTTGTACCGAAGAACGAAACTATTAAAGCTCGTTCTGCAACTCTTGAAATCAAGGGTGAAGGTTCGACTGTTGTTAAAACTATTACTATTACTCAGGCTCTTGGTGACAGCTATTTGTATCTCAATTCGCAGGGTACAACTACCGCAACTGTTACTATTCCGAAGGGTGGTGGTGAGCAGACTCTGAAGGTTCTGTCGAATGACGAATGGACATTCGAACCTGCTAAATAAATTAATTAATCATTTATGAGTGTTATCACTAATAAATGGAATGACGAGAGTGGAGATTCAATTAATATTGAATCTCCCTCTTTTCAAGGAAATCAGACTATTAAAATTTCATCACCTGTTCAAAAAGGTACTTCTAAGAGAAGTATGCAGTTTATTGGAAAGTGTAAAAAAGATTCCAGTAAACAAGTTATTCTTACTATTGAACAAGAAGCATCTACTTATACATATGATTTAACGTTAAATAGTGATAATACTGAAATTGCCGCAAAGGGTGGAACTGCAAATATTACAGCTGTACTTAAAACGTATCGTAATGGTAATTTAGTTAGTACAGATAATGTTACACCAGTTCTATCAGGAAGTGCTACTGGATTTTCTATATCTGGTGTTACTGTTACTGCAAGTAATCGAACTATTACCGCTGGTAATAAGAGAGCTATTGTTGTAACTGGTAAATATTCAAATACATTTGATGGTCAAACAGTATCATCAACTATTACTATTTATCAAGAAGTTAATCAGGCTTCTTATGGTGCTTTAACAGGTGGTTCTATTTCAGCATCTGATATTCCTGCAAGTGGTGGAACTTCTTCAACCAGTATTTCTAATATGTCGCAAACAATTAGTTATACATCTGGTTCGACTCGTGCTGGTACAGTTACTTATTCAAAAACAGATGAGATTACAGTTTCTTCTCTTGGAACCACAGTTAAGGCAAGAACTAAGGTTGGACAAGTTACTGTAACTTATACTGGTGAAAGTAGTGTAACTGCCGATAAAACTGTTGATATTTATCAAGCTGAAAATAAAGTAATTAATAGTAATTACAATCCTCGAATTACTGCTTACGGAACTCCTACTATAAGTATCGGTAGTGGTTTGACAGCAGCTGGTGGTTCTGCGACTGTAAGTGCTTCTGTTACTAATACTGAAACTTATAATGCTTTGTATAGTTCGGGTGCTATTGGCCCGAATCAAACACGAAGCGTTGGTGGTAGTTTATCAATTTCTATGACTGTTAATGGTAATAGTAGATTCAGTTTATCTGGAAATACGATTACTCATAGTAGTATGGGAACTAATGAAACTACTGATACTATTACTATAAAAGCTGTAAATGACGGAGATAATTCTAAGTCAGCTACTGCTTCTAAGAGTATAACAAACAGTAAAACTGTTAAATCTATTTCTGGTGGTATTTATACATATGGTAATATAACAGCTGGTACAATTACGAATGCTACGATTCCTGCAAGTGGTGGTTCTGCTACTGCTAAAGCTGGAAATGGTACTCAAAGTTGGAGCAAGTCTGCTACAATTACTACTTACGAATATACATCTGGTGCTACAAAAGATGTTACTACTGAAGCTGCTTCAAGTGGAACTGCTAATGTTGTTCCGAATGTATCTTCCATTACTGCTACTGCTTCTTCGAAGGGTACAACTGTTTCAGCTCAAACTACTGTTAAAAGTCAAGCTGTTACTTGGTCGGCTAATGGTAAATCTGCAAGTGGAACAATATATATTTATCAAGCGGCTAACAAAATTGAATCATATAATTATGGTTCTTGGAATATTAGTATTTCTGCTAATCCTTTTTTTCTTCCAGCAACTGGTGGTACTTCTACTATTACTTCAAGTTGTACTCGTTCTAAAACTCCTATTTATACATCAGGTTCAACTGGAACAGCAACAACTGAAAGTGCAACTCCTACATTAGCTTTAACAACTAATCCGGGAGGTTTTACATTAAGTGGTAATAAATTAACAGCAGCTAATAATCCTATTGGTGCAAAAATTGCTACTGTAACTGCAAGTTATTCTGATGCTACTTCAAAGTCTGTAAGTGTGTCACAAGCAGCTGGGCCTGATGGTATTGGATATATGCAGATACAAGGTGATGGAACAAGTCATCCTATTTTTAGAGTAGGCGGTAACACAAGAAGTGTTGAACCTATGTCTATTAATGAAACCTCTGAAACTGCATCTGATGAAGATGTTAGTATATTTGCAAACATTAAGAAATTTCTAACTAAATTTGTTTAAATTATAGCTAAAATAAATAAAGCAGCTCTCAAAGCATATTTTCAAACTGGAAAAATACCTACTCAATCTAACTTTGCTGATTTAATAGATAGTGTTATGAATATTCCCGATGGGGGGGGGAGGATTCAACATTAGTTCTTGGTAATGGTGATAAAAACGGTGCTCCTTACGTAAATGGTTATAGATTTGTTAATAATAGGGATAGCAATACTTATTTAATTATTTCTTGTTGGGATAATGATTTAGGTGATAATGTTCCTGTTTTATTATTTTATTTTCCAACTAATAGTCCAAGTAAGTATTCTAATACAATAACTTATCACGTTTTAACAAATGCTGAAGTTAAGGATATGTATTCAGAATTAGGTGGGAGTTTTAATGCAGCATCTGATGACCAAGTTGTTGCAGCTATTAAATATTTAGCTTTAGATTGGTTTAAAATATTTAATAGATATAATAATAATCCTCCTGCACCGAGAGTTGTAACATACAGTAGTGGTAGTGAATACATTACTTGGTATGTTTATCCTGCATTTTACAATAATAAATGGGTAATAGGTTATGCACTTGAATGTACTATCGAAGGTGGCGCTGGTAGTACATATCAACATTTGATGGTTCAAGGTAATAATGTTGTTGAATTTAGTTATCCAGATAATGTTATTGTTGATAGATTACGTAATGGCACTTGGAACAAAAAACTTCTTTAATCTCTAATTATTATTAGAGATTAAACTATTATACAAATTCATTTAATTTCTAATAATTTTAGAGAAATGACACTTGCACAAATTAAAGCTCTATTCAAAACTGGAGCTATTCCTACACAAGCTGACTTTGAAAATTTGATAGACAAAATCCTAATAGTGACAAATACAGGGATAATACATTAAATTTTGTTGACCCCAGTAATGTTCATGTACTTGGTTATAGATTTGTTACTATTGGTGATGAAGCATCTTATTTATTTATAGGTTTTTATGATGCAGCAAATGCTACATATTTACCTTATATAATTGTACATTGTAATACTGGTTCACCTTCTGAATATGGTAATACTCCACCTGTTAAATATACTATTCTTACATCAGAATTAATGACTAAAATGTTACAAAATGGTGGTGAATTATATTCAACTAATGATGAAGCACTTGTAGGAGCAATTCCTTCAACTGTTAAGTGGAATTGGGTTGGTTGGTATCATTTATCCAATACACATCGAGTTATTAAAAATGATCTTGTAGAAGAACACTTTTTTATAACAACTGATGGTTCTACAAGAGCTTATTTTAAAATAGTTTATGCTACTGAAAATGATACATTCCCTATTGTTTCTGAAGCTATTAGAATAGGTGTATCAGGTGGTGCTATAACTACATATAATTACATTCTTACTTCTATTGCAAATATGAATGATTATAAAACACAATTATATAGGATTTTAGATTCAACAGATTTAAGCACTACACAACTGTTGAGTTTTATTAATAAATATATGAGAGATATTAATGTTAAAAATTAAAAGTTAAATTAAGTTTGACTTTTAGTTGTTATAAATAATTCATTTAATCCTAAATCAAGTACATTTTATGATTAATTTATTCGTAATACAAAAACAATCAATCAAATTATGGCAACTAAAAGTCAGCTTAAACAATATTTTGAAACAGGTAAAATACCTACACAAGCTCAATTCGGTAATCTTATAGATTCTATATTTAATATTATTGGTTCACCTGATGGTAGTTTGAATATAAATGGTGATGAAAATAACATTAAACTTTCTATAAAGAATTATAGAAGTTTACATGGTGTATATAAGTCTCAATTATCTGTTAGTCTTCATTTATTTTTTAATAATGATATTAAAAATGGTACAAAACCAGTTCCAGTATTTATCATATTTAGTACTGTAAATAATTTAATTAATCCTGTAAATGCTAATATTAAGTATGCTGTTCCGAAGGTCACCTTACTTAAAAGTATGACAGATGATAATTTGGATTATCTCACTGCAAGTTTGGATGTTATCATTCAAAGATTTACTACGCTTAATATTACATATTATGATTTAGTACCTAAAGAAGAAGAAGTAAAGAAACCTTCCATTGTAACAATTATGTATACTAATACTGATAATACCAGCTATGTATATAATTGCATTATGGGTATGGGGAATATTGATTCTATAGTACCAATTTGTATTCATAGTCTTATTAAATTACAAGATGTTGAAAATGATGATTATGTAGGTGCTATGAGTATTTTACAAAGAACTGTTTATAATTATATGACAGTACAATCTGAATGGGAAAAGATAATGAAGTTACGAGGTTATGAAGATGGTTTAATTATTGATGATAGCGGAGTTGCTGAAAATTTTATGAATACTATACATGCTAATTGTTATAAACAAATTCAATTAAAATAAAATCATGATTAAAGTCTATTGTAAATTCCTACCGTTCAAAGGGTATTTATGTATGACAATATTATGGTGGTTAATTATACGAACTGAATATAAAGATAAAATTACTGAAACTGTTGAACGACATGAAACTGTTCATAGTTATCAGCAAATTACTCTTTTTGCTACAAGTTTTTTGGTTAGTATCATATTAAGTCTTACTGCAAATGTTTCTTGGTGGTGGTTACTTGGTACTGCAATATTTCCTTTATTAGCTTATGTTGTTAGTTGGATAATTGAAATTATATTACCTCCTTATAACCGAGCTTATAAAGATATTTGTTTTGAAGGTGAAGCAAGAAGTTTAGAATTTGATAAAGATTTTAGAAAGAAATTGTTTCCTTTTAGTTTCTTAAAATATATTCCAAATAAGAAATATGGTGGTCGATGAAATTGATGAATGGTAAATGGAACAACTCGTAGGACATTTCGTTGAGTTATTCAGTACTCATTTTGATTTATCATTTATGCTTTGTGTGAATGTTTTAACATACATACTTATTAAAGCAATAGATGATATTAATGGTGATAAATCTGTTGGTACATGGACTAAACGACTGGTTATGTTAATTAGTTGTTTTGCTATTGCCGCGGGATATATAGCAGGTGGATATGAGAATACTACAATTCTTATTAATTCTGCTATTCTTGCACCAGTTGCTTGGAGTTGGATATTCAAACCTATTCTAAAAAAGATTGGTGCTGATTATAAACAAAATCATTAATTAATTAAGATGATTACTACTATGGCATGTGGTGGAAAGAAAGGTGGTAAAAAGACCACTGGTAAGAAAGTAAAGAAATAAATTGTTAGTAATATAACAATTTATATTGTTAAAGATTGAATTGAAATGGTGAGAGGTGTTACTAATGTAGCACCTCTTTTTTATAGTGAATATGGTGGGAAATCGACTATTTTAACGTATATTTGTTAGTAGCCCAATATAATATACCTATTAATATTAATCCTCTTATACGCCTATCTATGTTCGATTATACAGCTATTATAGTAGCTATAATAACATCCATAAGTACGATTACTGGTATTTATCTAAAAGAATGGTTATTTCCTAAACGTAAAGAACAAAAACTCACTATTGAAAAAAGTAATTGTTATATAGAACTTGATAAGATATGTGCTTCTATTCGAGATACTATTCACGCTAATGCTGTTTATATTGCTCATTTTCATAATGGCGGTCATTTCATTAATGGTATAGAAATGGATAAATACACTGTTGTTGGTGAAGATTATGATTGTTGTATAGTATCTTATAAGAAATCTTTTAAGGATGTTCTTGTTAATAATTTTCCTTATTTATTTCACAATCTTCTTGTTAGAAATCGTCATTATTGTAATGATGTTAGTAAATATAAGTTTCAAGATAGATGTTATAAAGATGAACTTGAAAGTAGAGGTATGAAGTCTGCTTATACTTTTCTTATTAAAGACCCTATTAAAGAAACACCTATTGGTTTTATTTCTCTTGAATATAATATCGTAGAAGGATTTAATCCTGATGATGAAAAATATATTTGGAAAAAACAAAATACTATTGCTAATCTTTTGAATCTAAATAAGTAAGATATGGGAACACTTAATCAATATGCAGCTCGTATTGCAAACATGGTTAATCAACCTAATAATCACGAACTTAAAGAACGTGTTAAAGATATGATTAAAACTATGTTTGCAAATCGTATCCGACAAAGCGTTGAGAAAAATGGAATAGATGATATTCTTAAACTTACTTTTATTGCTCCTGTTGAAGAATTGAAATATAGTGATATTCTTCCTACTGAATATCGAGTTGCTAATAAAATTAGATTGTTAGGAACAAAGTACAAAGTTCCTACACCAGTGCGCATACAAAGTGATGCGCCTTTTGCGTTTGTAGGTGATACTGTTGGTAATGGATATATGTATGAGAGTTCTATTACATCTCTTAAACTGCGTCAAAGTGGGCGTCCAACCAACTCTCCCACCGGGTATCCACGAGCTTATATTATATTAAACGGTCATATAATTATTGCTGAAAAAGTTGGTACAAAAAATATTGATGATAGACGACCAATTAATGAAGTAATGATTACAGGTATATTTGAAAATCCTGATGAAGTTCTTTCGTTCTTTAAGAATGAAGATGGTCAAGATATTGAATTACCTTTACCTAATGATATGCTTGAAAGTATAATTCAAGAAATACTTAAAACTGAATTTGGTATTTATCCTCAAGATTTGGATATTAAAACAAATAATAATAATCCTACTATTGCTCAACGTGGTAATGGTCAAGATTAACATCATGTTTCTATTATTATGGTTGATAACGAATATTATTGGAGAGATTTTGTTAAAGAAGTTCAAATACAACTTAATTCTTTAATTAAACAATTACATCTTGCTTATGAACGACGCAATGATTGTATTTATAATATCAAAGATAATCTTGCTAAATATCAAGAAGCTGGTGTTGATGTTTCGGTAGTATTCGATATTGATAATCGTAGTAAGATTTATTTTAATAAGAAACAAGATGTTCTACTTGGTACTAAACTAATGAGTTATATTCGTAGTTATAATTACTTAGTTTATGAACGTCTTGATAAACTCGATGATGATATAGAAACTCTTGCTGCTCTTAAAGAATTACCTTCTGAAATGTATACTTATATGCAAGATGAAGTTAATAATGAGATAGCTAATTTATTATGTAAAGGTAATAATTATTCTTTTGGTAGTTCTGTAGGTTACGTTTATGTTTACTATAAAAAGACGATGCCCGGTGATGTATGTAGTGTTGTCGATTGGGGTGCTACAAAAGACTTAAAAAAGAAATTGTTAGAACAAGGTATTAATATACGAACTGCTGATAATCCAAATGGTATTCCTTATTTCATATATTATGATTATGACTGGTGTATAAAAGCTGTATATCATAAAGTCAAAGGTCGAATACCACAAAGTGTCTATTATAAATTCAAATTTGGTCACACAAGTAGTGCTTATGAAAATGGTGAAAAAACTATTGACAGAACACCTTTTGCAATGAAAGGTAAAACTGTTGATGAAATTGCAACAAATCGAAGACTTAATTGTTTCAATAAAATTCTTGCAATTTGTTTTAATCATCCTGACGAAGCTATTAAACTATATCGAAATAATCTTCCTAAACAAAATAATGCTTTATGATTGATAATAATATATTTATTAGTAGTGCTACATTAATTCCAGATATGTATAACGATTATAATATACAAAGTGATGACTTTGTAAATCGTTTTCCTATTTGGGTTGCAAATGCTTTGGAAGAACTTAAATTTATTCAAGCCTACGTTAATGTAGAAAAAGATATTGAATTTGATGACCATCGTTGTCAATTACCGTGGGATTTCCGTGGTGTAATTAATGTTATTATAAATAACAAAAAAGCTGTTCTTAAAAATTCAGCTGAATTTAACAAAGATACTATTACTGAAAAAGTAACAACTGTTCCAATATATACTCCTTATCCCGGTATTCCAAATGCAAATATAACAAGTCCCGGTGATAAAAACAATAGTTTTAATCATGCTCCTGTTGATAAAGAACAACCTTATTATTACATTAGTAATAACTGGATTCATACTAATGTTGATTACGGAACTATTCATTTAAGATACAGAGCTTTACCTATTGTTTATGACAGTATTATAAATATGGATGTTCCTCTTATTTATAATAACGGCCCTCTTAAAAAATATCTTAAACTTTATGTTCTTAAACAAATGTTATTAAGAGGTTATAAACATCCAGTTGTAAGTCTTACAGCAAATAATCCTTATACAAATCCTGCTATAGAACTCGATAGAATGAGAATACAAGTTCGAGTTTCTTGTAACAAATTTAGTAACGACCGTCGAGAGAATATTGCTACTATTCTTCGTACATTAGAATAATAGAAATTATGAAAGTTTTAGGTCTTGATTTAGATAATTCACCTTATATTGCACAAGATAAATCTTTGCGATATGCTAAAAATATAACTATTGATAATAAAGGTCAAAGTTATTTTAATGAAAGAGGATTTGATTTCATAGGTGAATTAGATGATATTCTTGAAAATCATCCGACAAATCGGCATATCATTCCTTATATTTATAGTGATGCCAATAATCACAAATATAATATTATAGGTACAATTCCAACTAATGTTGGTGTTGTACTTTTTTGCGTTGTAGAACACTGGAATAATGCGGATAAATCTGATTTACAAACTAACGACGCTATTATATATCTTAATCTCGATGATAATAATCCAACTGTAAAACGTTGTCTATATAGTACATCTGGTGCATTTGGATTCAGTATTGATAGACCAATTCATGGAGATTATATATACAATTATAAAGAAAATTTGATTGTTACATTTACTGAGGGAACTGATGAATCAGCAAATGAAACAAGAATTATTAATTTGACTGACCCGTTTTATGATGGTAATAATGGAGATGATACTGCAATAGGATATGACATCACTGTTGATGAAGTTGATTCATTTAATCTTATTCCAAATGTTACTTATCCTGAACTTCAATTAGAAGTTAAAGACGGTGGTAATCTTAAAACTGGTGCTTATCAAATAGCAATTAAATATCGTCTTGATGATGGTACTTATACAAACTATTCTCCTTTGAGTACATCACTTATTGTTTGTGGTAATTACGAAGAAGATTATGCGTTAGGTATTGAAATTAATAAAAATATTACTATTAGTTTTAGAAATAGTGGTATTAAATATAAACATTGTAGATTTGCTATTGTTTATATTACTGACGAAGCTCAATTATCATATGAAACAGATGATATTTCAATTAATGGTGTAAGTACTACTCATATTGTAAGTGATGTTTCATATTTATCTACTATAAGTCTTGATGATATTTTTATTAAAAATATATCATATATTCGAGATAACACTCTTGTTAATTTCAATAATAGACTTATTCGAGGTAATGTAAAAACTCTTGATTATAGTAAACTTGATAGTGAACTTAAAGAATTTACAGAGAACAATCTTGATGTTCAATTAAGTTGGAATCTGAGTTCTTCTTATATTAATAGTACTCGACGTTATTTCAAGAGTGGTGAAGTTTATGTTCTTTACGCTGGATATTATGATTATAAAGGTGACCTTGTAAATATACATCATATTCCTTGGAAAGCTAACAATTATGATGTTGAAGCTTATCATGTAGGTTCTACTAATCAAAATGCTCATAAAATTCCTTATAAATCTGAAAGTATTAGTAAGATTATAAGTCCGAGTTGGAAGAGTTTACCTGATATTGATGCTGCTGAACAAGTAGATGAAATTGCTAAAACTGGTGTTGGTAGTGAAAAACCTACAATAGCTCGTAATCGTTATTTTACTTTATACGGAGTTTCGACTGGACATACAACAGTTAAAGCAAAAGGTCGTTCTTTAACAAAAGGTAAACTGAAATTACCAAGTCTTCCATTACCATATACAACTGAAGATTCTGAAGGTGGAGTTAATCCTTCTGATTATCAAGTTGTAGTATTGGAGATAACAAGTGAGAGTACATCAAGTCAATTAATTGGTGTTGAATGTAGTCCTACATTTGGTGGAAATAGTGTGATACCTGCTGGTATAAATTTAACTACAAAAGTTTATGATGCTACATCGGTAGTTAAACAAATTGATTCAGAAGAATCTGAAGTTGAAACTGGGTATTATGAAGTTTCTGAATCTAATCTTTTAGCATCTGATAGTAAATCTACATTTATTGGTAATACAATTAATACCAAAACTAATTTCGTAATTAATCTTGATGCAAAAGAAACTAAATATATTTTAATTGAAGCTCGATTAGGATATAAAGTTGATGGAACAACTGCTCCGACATTTAATTGGTTAACTCAATTATATTCTACTTCTTCTGAATGGAATCCTACTTATACATTAAGTCCTAATATTAATATTAAAGCTAATCTTGCTGGTAAAACAGACTTAATGAATAAATATATTAGTTCGATAGTTTATTTCTTTGTTGAACATAATATTAATAATTCTCGAATTGTTACACAAGGTTTCGCAATGCGAGATACTGAAACTAACAATTTCGGTAAGAATCAAACTTATAAAAATCCTTTTGGTGGAGATAATGCAAGATTTTATACATTTGAATATCTCTATAATAAGATAAATAGTATTCGAGGTAAACTTAAACCTCTATACTTTGAAACTGATGTTCTTAAATTTGTTAAAAATGAAGAACTTGATGATGATATAAAAGTATTTCTAGCTAAATGGAAAGGTGAAGATTTTGATGGATTTGATACAAATCCTAATGAATCTGGAACTCGATTCTTAGATGCTGACATTAATAGTCTTACTATTGATACTTCTCGTGCAACTAAAGATGTTTCACTTGAATATATCAATGCTAATATTAGTTCTCAAAACAATATTGCTGGCGATAGTTATTATCGTATTGAAAAAGGTTTTGATGGATTTAATAAAGGTACAGATAATGAAGAATGGGCAAGAGGATATATTGCCGATTTAATTAATAATTCTGAAACACTTTATTCTGATGTTAATAATCAGAAACTTCAAATTGCATCTAATGTAATTAATATTAAAGGTTCTTCTGAAATAATAACTTCATTAGTTGGTGATACATTTATTGGATATATAACACTTCGAGCTACTGCTCCATCATTTGATTATCGTTATGGTGATGCTCAAGCAAAAGAATTAGACAGTAACGTCACTGTTTATCGTTGGATATTCACTGTTCCTCTTGAAAGTAAATTCAATATTCTTGCTCGATTTAGTGTTAATAACGTAGATAAATCTTTCAAATATCACGATAAACGGGGTAATGAATTACGTGAATTTTATCAATTAAGTTATCAAGTTGATAATTTCATAAATAGTAGTGTTGGTAAAGGTTATTCTCCTGTTTATAATGAGAATGGTATTGAAACATTTACTTATTTTGAAGAAATTCCCGGAACTCAAGACCATCCTTATCGTATAATTCGTAGTCAATTACAGAGTGCTGAAAATGCTAATCTTAATTGGCGATTATTTAGAAGTGATGATTATAAAGATATGCCTTTTAATCGAGGTGAAATTATTGCATTAAAAACTGACAATAAAAATCTTTATATTCAACAAACATACGGTCTACACTTATTACAACTTCGTGATACACTTTCTAATACTGATGAAGGTACTTCGTATTTAGGTACAGCTGATATATTTAATATGGAACCTCAAGAGGTTACATATAGTCCCAGTGGTTATATAGGTTGTCAAAGTTATTTTGATACTCACGTTAATGTTATTGGTTATTTTGTTATTGATGCAGTTCATAGACGTATCTTCAATATCAATGGAGATAAAGTAAGTAATATGACTGCTCTTAATGCTCTTAAATGGTTTGACGGTAATCTTGCAAAAGATGTAATTAATCCGTTTAAGAATAATGGTAGAATTTGGGCATTTAATGAAGATACTAATATCTTATATTTAGTCCAAAATGTTGATAATAAACAATTCACAATTAGTTTTAGTCCTATTGCTAATGCTTGGATTTCATTCCATGACTATAATCCTATTGTAGGTATTACCAATCGAAATGGATTATTCTGGTTTGATAAACATGGAATTTATGCAATATCTAAAAATAATTATGGTCGATTCTTAAAAGATGATAATAATAATCAACTTGTTAAAGAATCATATATTAAATTTATTCTTAACGACAATAGTAATTATAATAAGTTATTAAATAATATTGCTTGGAAAGACAGAGTTGATATTGTTAATAATCTGTTACCTACTATTAATGAATTTGAGAAAACTATTAATGCTATATTGGTTCATAATGATGACCAATGTACTGGTTATAAACTTGTTAAATTTAATGATATTTGGTATAATGGTACAACTGGTGTTAATAAAGTAAATCTTTGGAGATTTAATAATGTTAATGATATACACAAACAAATACCTTTTATGATTACTGATTTAGTTGTAGATGAATCTGCATTAAAACGTAAAGCTAAATGGTATGATATTAATAAATTCATTTGTCAATATGTTTATTGTATAATGAAGTTTAATAATAGTGATAATAACAGACTTTGGGAACTTATTGATGTTAATCCTGAATGGATTCTTGATAATCGTAATAATCAAAGGTAATTTGTAACAACTTGTGCGGCTCGGCCTTCGGCCTCGCTCCCCGGTGGGGCAGGAGGTTGCACGCCCACTTGTCACGTTACTCAAACTTTTAATGGTATGTCTAATCGTAAAGTTAATCCTGATAGTCTTCGTCAAGTTACTCGTTATATTAATGAGTATTCTCAACATATTTGGGATAACGAATTGACTGGTGATAAAGAATTTGTTCGTGTTAAAGAAAATGGTAAACTTAAAACTGTTCGTTCACGTTCAAAAGATGGTAAATATTATTATCCTTATGCTTCATATGAAGGTGGTGCTAAAACTATTGGCCCCGGTTTTAAGTTAAATGATACTTCTGATTTTACTAAATCTGTTAAAGCAAAAGGTAAAGCAACAAGAAAACAAATTGATGCTGAATTGAATCGTCGTATGGCGAAAGCCTACAATGATGTTCGTGATATTTATTCTGAGAAATATGGTATTGATGATTTCAATACCTTACCTCAACCTATTGTTAATCTTATGTCTAATCTTGCATATCGAGTAGGTCGAACTGGTTTTAGACAATATAAGAAATTGTTAAAAGGTGCTAATGAACGTAATACAGATAGTATTATTAAAGAATATACTACTGGTAATAAAAGAAGAGATAAATCTGAATTAGAAATATTTAAAACTAATAGTTCTAATGATTATGATATGATTAGAAATAAATTATTTTCTAATTTTAATACTGATGATAATCCTGATAACTATGTTGAAGATATGAGTAAAACTAATCGTAAAAAATATAATTTCGGTGGTATTCGTTCTACACATGACGCTACCGCTGATTATTTAGGAATGGCTCGTAATTCCGGTAATAGTTTTTTCGGTAATGGTATGATTGATTTATTATATCATGGCGGAAAGAATGATGATACTGGAATCCCAGTTAAGAACTATGTAGATAAGTTGATTGATAATGATAAACTTATCTATGCAAATATGCAGAACAAAATCAATAATGAAGTTTTAACTTCTCGTGGTATTACTGCTAAATTCGGTGGACTTGTTGGAACTCCTCGTAGGAAATTTTATTGGGGTGGAACAAGTATTAATGACCCCGGTAGTGTTCAATGGGGTACACGAGTTCAAACCAGTGATATTGATGAATCTAAATATAGTGCTGATGGCGAAGGTATCGTAGGTGGTAGCGCTTTAAGTGGAGCTGGAACTGGATTAGGAATTGGAGCTGCTGTTGGTGGAACTGCGGCGCTTGCTACTGGTGCAGCTGCTGGTTCTTGGCTTGGCCCTATCGGTGCTGGTATCGGTGCATTAATTGGTGGCATCGTTGGTTTGTTTACTGGACGTAAGAAAAAGCGTCAAGAAGAACGTCGTCGTCAAGAACTTTTAGCTGAACAAGCTGAAATGGAACGTCAGCAAACTTTGGGTAATATGCAAGATAAAGTTGAAAATGATGTTGCAACTATTCGACAAAGTAATCTTGGTAATTACTCTGAAGGTACAGGATTTTATGCTAAATTAGGTGGAATGATTGGTCGTAGAAAATTAAATACCGGCGGTCAAGTAGTTCCTAATTCATCTAATAGTGTTGTTGCTTATGGTCAAACACATGAACAATATAATCCTGCTACTGGTGAAACTGGAATCATATATGGAGATTCGGAAATTGAAGGCGGCGGCGCTAAAAATGGTCGAATGTATGCTGGTGAAGTTGTTCGTGAAACTCCTGAAGGTGGTCAAGTATTCAGTGATACGATTAAAGTTCCCGGAACAAATCGTACTTTCGCTGATTACGCAAAGAAACTTACTGATATGAAAGGTAAAAAAGAAGCTCAAGTTATTCAACTTGCTGATGGAGTTACATTATCTTTGTCTGCATTAGATAAGAGTAAAACTAACAAATTACAAACTGGAACAAATGTTCGTAATATTGAAAAGTTAGTTTATAGAATGAATAAAGCTCGCGGTGAATCTGAAACTATTGATGCTAAAACAGCAGATTTGTTTGAAGCTCAAGAACTTTATGCCACTGCTTTAGGACTTCGTGATGATGCTCCGATTATGCGTTGTGGTGGAATGATAAGAGAGAAAAGACCTTTTGGTGGATATGCTTCACCTTATAGTCTTACAGGAGTTTCAGCTCCTAAACTTACTACTTTACCTCCAATTCAAACTACTGCAAGTGCTGGCGGTGGTTCTGCATTTAAGTTCGGATTTAATGAATTTGGACTTGGTATGAATCTTGCAAGTTCACTGTTTGGAATTGTAGGTAACGCTCTTAATACTCGTGCTAATCGAAAGGCTATTGAATTTGAATCTACACTTCATGTTCCGAAAGGTAATAAAGTAGATGCTGTCCAATATAGTACAGATTATGATATTAGTGAGGAATTACAAGAACTTGGCACACAAGAACGTAGAGCTGCTCGATATATTACTGATAACACAAGTAATGTTCAAACTGCTCGAAATAGTGTAGCAAATCTTGCAATTAATGCTCAACTTGCTCGAAATAAATTGTATGGAGCTAAGAAAGATTATCAACGTCAAAGATATGATTTGAATAGGCAAGAACGAGTTAATGCTCGAAATGCTAATAGTCAAATTATGTATCAAGACGCTATTAATGAATATAACAAAGCTGTCGGCTTGAATCAACAGTTAATGGCAGTCAGAACGCAAGGATTACAAGGAATGTTACAAGGAGTTGAAGGTCTTGCCGGAGCAGTTAATAATTACGCAAGTGCCCGCTTATATGAAAAGTTATGGCCTCGTGGAGTAACTAATCACATGAGAAGTGGTTTTGCTTGCGGTGGTCTTGCAAGACGTAAAAGAGCTTAATGTAGTGCGTGATATATCGGATTATTCTTTTATAGGATAGTCCGATATTCACGATTTTTTGTATATTTGTAATGATACAAATAGTGGTACAAACACGCGCGGCAAGTGGGCGTGCAACCTCCTGCCCCACCGGGGAGCGGAGCCGCTGTGCGGAGCACAGCAGGCGGAGCCATACGAGTTACAACTAATTTACAAACTAATCATTATAAAATTATGGCAGAAATTGCAATAGGTCGATACGATACTAATACATTAAAAACTCCACAATTACAAGATTATGGAAGTGTATATGCTGCTGTTGGAAATGCTTTGAATCAAAAGTATTACCAAAATCGTGAAGCTTATATTAATAGAATTGCTAATCCTTTAAGTCAAATTAAAGCAACTTCTCGTGGACAAAAAGTTCTTGATTCTGAAAGAGCTAAGATTGTTGAAGGTGCTAATGAATTTAAGGAACAAGATAATTGGTTTGCAGCAGATGATTATATTTATAAGCAAACTGAGAATATTCTAACTAACGAAGGTCTTAAAGCTGTTCAAGCTGATTATGCTTTGGAACAGCAGTATATGGAAGATTTGAAAAAGAGTGATTGGGATACTCAAAATCAAAATGCTTTTCTGCTTCGTAGTCGTTTACAATCTTCTGATATTGTTTATGATGCAGAAACTAATACTGTTGTAAGCGGTGGTTTTAACGGAGTTCAAATCGGTAAAAAGTTTGATGTAAATAAATACCAAAAAGACGTATTTGATATTCTTTCAAAAGCTAAAGCTGATAAAGTATCATTTGAAAATCTTGTTACTAATCCTGATATGATACGTCAGTATGGATTAGATGTTGCAACAGGTTTTGATGGTGAAAAGTTAGCAAGTCACTTTGTTAAAACTGGTAGTGAAAGAGAAGGTATCACAGAACAAGAGATTATGAGTTATGCTATGTCATTACTCAAATCTAATCCTGATTATACTAATTATCTTACTACTATTTGGCAGAATCAAGATGCTCTTACTCGATTTGTAAAAGATGATAGTTCTGCTGGTGGATATTTAAGAGATTACGAATTAGGAGATTATGCTCCTTTATTTGCTGGCAATCCTACAATGTTTGCTCTTAATGGATTAGGTATTAACATAAATGAACTTGGTGCTCCTACAAAAGACGGTAAGTTTACTGTTAATTCTAAATTACCTGCTGAAGTTAAAACTTTGTTAGATACTGTTAATAAGGAATATGGAGTTAATGTTCTTGATATATTACAGAACAAAGCTCAAGTTCCACCTGAACTTATTCAAGCTGGTTTACAGAATTATGTAGATAAAATGTTTGAAAGTTACGCTAAGGGTGTACTTGGAGCTACTGATGATATTGAGAATCTTGATAGAACCGCTTTTACACAAAGTGTTTTATCTAGTCAATTTATTAACAATAATATTCAAAGTTTAGCTGGTGCTGCCGCAGGTTTATATTCTTATCAAGATATTAAAACTACGGTTGATTTAATTGCTAATCCCGGTTATACAGCTTATGTTAAAGCTCGTGCAAAAGGTAAGCAAAAAGAACTTGAAACTCTTCAACAATATGCTCCGTATCTTGATACATTAAGTGGTTTTGAAGTTACTGGTGATAGTGTTGCAGAAAACATTAATCGTCGTAATGAAATTACTGACCAAATGACTAAACTTTCAAATTCTATGAATCAGATATTTACATCTGATGAACTTGGAATTTTAGGTCTTAATCCGGGAGATGGTAATATTGTTAAAACACTTAATATTTCTACTGCTGAAAGATTGGTTGATTCAGCAGGTCTTGACGAAGAAACAGCAGCTAATCTTAAAGGTAAGCTTTTACAAGTTCAGACTGCTCAACGTAATTATAATAATCTTCAAGCTAAACTTCGTTCTGACGAAATTCAGCTTAATTCTGTATTTGATACTTGGAAAGAACATCGAGATAAATTATCTGGTTTATTAGGTTGGTACAAAGTAGCTGACCCTCAAGCTAAATTAATTCTTGATAATCGTATTTCAAGTTATGAAGCATATCTTGATTTTATAAATAATAATTATAATAGAAATGAAAAAACAGGTAGTATTCCTGTAACACCAGATGGTGGTTTTTATTATAAAACTGCTGATGGCGATATTGCTATAAGCCGAGATAATATTATGACAAAAGAAGAGTTTGAATCTACTCTGTCTAATGCAGCAGATAATGTTTCAAATCGTTATCGTAAAGCTATTGCTGATGCACCTCTTGAATTTACAGCAACTCGTGATATTATTGCTAATCCTTCAAGATTCCAACAAAATTACATGGCAGCTGTTATGGTAAATTGGAAAAAAGGTGCTGGTAATATTAGTGTTGTTCAAACTCCATCTGGAAAAGGTACTGGTCTTACCGGAATGCAATTAGCTAAGTATATGAATTTTGATGCGTTTCCTACTTCGACTACTACTAATTCAAAAGGTACAAGTATAACTCGTCAGAGTAATGCTACTAAAAATTCTAAACCTCTTTCGGGTAAAGAACTTGGTCTTGATTATGATATTTATAAGACTGAGGTTAGTCCGATCGCTAATGGAATTGCAGCTCGTGAAGGCCGTAATGAATATGCAATTACTCTTTTTGATGAAACTGGTGCTGCTCGTGGTAATATTATTTTCTCTGAACAAGTAGACCCGTCTACTATTGCTCGTCAAATTCTTGACAATTACCGTAACATTAAACCTTATGCTAAAATTGGTGGTGAAGGTTTACAACGTAGTGCTGGAATGATTGAATCTCAATACGCTTCGGGATTTATTGATTTCAATACTACTGGTGCTAATAATAGTCCTGCTGTTGCAAACATCGCAGACCTTCAAAGAACTGTCGATGATTTAGGTAAAGTTGAATATGATTTGAATATTCACGAACCTTTCTATAATAGTATTGACGGTAATAGTCGTAAAGTTGAGATTGGTAGAACAACACAAGGTTATTATATAAAAGATATTAGTGGATTAAAATATCCTGATGGTTCTGTTCATTATGGGGAGTTTGGATATAACACAATTCCTAATAGTCTTTATACAATTAAAGGTATAACTCCTAATAATATTCAATATTATGAAACTATAAATGAAGCATTAGCTCCTATTGCAGAATATGTTTTAACTCAATATGGAGTTGTTCTTGATATGCAAGAGGCCGCTGAAGCTATTCAAATGAATAAAATAAATAATGCTAATATAGGATATTAAACCATGCCAAATCTAACAGATATTAAAATTCCTATTACAGGTTCGCAAGCTCTTACTCCTTCTGAAACACCAGTTCAGGGAGTAGGAGCTACTCCTGTTTTACCCGGTAGTATGCCGGAACCTGAACTTTCTCGTGGTAGAAAACAATCTTCAATTCGACCTTTTAATATTTCTGAATATGAGAATATATTAGGTAAAGGTCAAGTCAATCCTAATCTTGATTTAAGTGTTCTTAACGAAAATAGAGCACAAAATCAAAGTGGTTGGTATTTAACTAAGAATGCTTTTGGTCAATTAGGAACTACTATTCTTGGTGGTACTATTACTGGTATCGGTAGTATTCTTAATTTCTTTCCTACTACATATCGTGCTATTAGTCAAATATGGGATGATAATGCCAAATATAAATGGGACAAAGCTATCAACGAAGGTCTTGGTTCTGAATGGCAGAGAGTAGGTAAAGATATTGAGAATTGGGGTCGTAAAGCAATGCCTATTTATCAAACGGAACAAGCTCAAAAAGGTGGTTTTGCTGGTGGTATGGGTGATGCTACTTGGTGGGCAAGTATGTTTCCTACCGTAGGTTCTGCGGCCGCATCTATGCTTCCTGTTATTGGACAAATGCGAGCTTTACAAGCTGTTGGTAAATTAGGAACAATGATTAACGGTGTTGGCCGTTTAGGTTCTACATTGAATAAAGCAGGTCGTGCATTACAAAATCCTTATACTCAACAGATAATTGGTACTTTATATGGAGCACATCTCGATAGTATGGAAGAAATTGTTCGTGGTTATGATGAACAATATCAATATGCTCTCGATTTAGGTTTCAGTGAAGATGATGCTCGTAAGTTTGCATCTATTTATGCTTCTGAAAGTTACAATGATGCTTGGGCTTATGGAGTATTATTTAATGCTATTGAACTCAATAGTATGCTTCGTGGTATTAAAGAAGCTCCAGTTAATAGTATTTCTATTGAAAAAGGTTTAAGAAGTAATATAAAAGGTCTTGCACAACAAGGTAAGACTTTTGTTTTAGATAGTGAAACATCTAAACTTAATCGTAAACTCATTCCGAGTGTTGGACTTCGTAAAACAAAAGATTTCTTTTTTGTTGCTTTATCTGAAGGTCTTGAAGAGATGCGAGTTGATATGGCACTTAATGAAGGTGTCATTGCTGCAAAAAAAGAACTTGGAATTGAAGATGAAACTGCTGCTTTAACTCCGTTAGCTCGTATGGGAAGACTTGTTGAACAAGCTTCTTCATGGGATAGTTTTATTTGGGGTGCTATTGGTGGTGGTGTAATGTTTGTTGGACGTAATGGTGTTACACGAATACTTAATGGTAAAGCTCAACAAGAAGCTGAAAATAAGCGAGCTACTAACATTATAAATGGTATTCAAGATACTGCCGCAGCTATTGCTGATTTTGACGGTGATATGAATATTAAAGTAACTGAAACTCCAGTTTTAGATGAAGCTGGTAATCAAGTTATGAATAGTGATGGTACTCCAAAAGTTAATAGAACTATTACTGACCCTGCTTCAAGTTTGCTTGTTGGTATTATGGGTAGAATTGGTTCTGCTAATGGGTTCAATTATGCTGTTGAATATTTTGATGAATTAAGTAAATTATCAGATGCTCAACTTGAAGAAGTTTACGGTGCTAATAAACGACCTGTCGTAGATGCTCTTCGTAGAGAATTTACTATTATGCGAGATATTCATGCTCGTAATATGGGTTTAAGTTGGGGTAATCCTTTCGACAATGTTCTTAAAGTTCAGGCATCAACTGATGATTATTTACTTGACTATTATCGTCGTCAATTAGCTATTGTTGATACTGATATTCAAACTTTCGATATTGAAGCGTCTAATCTTCGTAAGCAACGAGATGAAGCCCTTAAAGCTATTGATAGTAAACTCCATAGCTTAAATGTAGAAAAGATTGTTCTTGAACAAGAACGTGAAGAACTGCAAAAAGTTATTGAAGATTATAAAACTCAGCTTGAAGATAAAACTCGTAATAAAGCGATTAGTACACTTAAAGATAAACGCACTCGATTAGTAAATAAGATTAAAACTATTGAAGATACAATCAACGGTTTGCAATCTCAAATTGATGAATTAAATACTTATATTGCTAATCAAGGTGCTATCAGTACAAAACAACCTAATCGCAAAGCTCGTAAACCGTATCTTCTTGAAATTAAAAATAGTAAGAAATCTATTTTAAGTCTGCAACAACAAATTGCAAATGCTCGTCAGGCTATTGCAGAATTAGAAGTTGGTAAACTCCAATATGAGCAAGAACTTGCTATTCATAATGGAGAGATTGCTGATACTCGTAGGAAGATTGAATTATTTGAAAATGATTTAGCTGATTACGATACAAGACTTAATAGAATTAATAGTGATATTGCAGAACAGAGTGAACGTGAAAATAATAATGTAGCTGAATATAATGAAGCTGCAAAACATTTGCGTGAAACTCGCAATAACAATAATCAAACATATAAATCTCTTGAAGAAGCTCGAACTCAACTAAGTATGGCTGTAATGGCTCTCGAAGAAAATGTTAATAATCGAGATGAGATTATGGCTGAACGAAGTAAGTTACTTAAAGAAGTTTATGATAAACAAGAAGAGATTGAAAAAGCTAAAGATAAAGTAGAAGAAACTACTGAAACTACTAATCAAGAGGCAAGTCAAGAACCTGAAAATGTTACTACCGAGGTGCTGACAGACAGTAACGGGATTTCGTACTCTCTCGATGACAGCGAGGCCCCAAATACCGTCGATATTAAAAATAAGGTATATTCGGTAGGCTCAAAATTTAATGTCGCAGAATCGCCCAAAACCGTGCAAAGAATCGAGGTCGTAACCGACGACGAAACCGATTTTAGTGCTGTAATGGTTACTATAAAAGATGATGCGACTGGTAAAGAAGATACATATTCTGCAAAAGAACTTGCAGGTATGGATATTACTGAAATTCGAAGTGAAGTTCAAACTAAATTTGATGCTATTTATAAAACGCTTTATAGTATTCAAGATAAACTTTCAGCAGATGAATTTGAGAATCATTATTTAGATACTATTATAAATCTGTATAAAGAATTATCTGATTCTAATAGTGATACTTATAAAGCGTTATTATCTCCTATTGATAATACTGAACTTAATACGTTACGAACTAATATTATTGGTAATTTTATTGGTTGGATAAATGAATATCAACCTACTGAAATTAGTAATGAGAATTTAGAAAAAGCTAATCGTGTAAAACAGTTATTATCAGATAGTAATATTCGTATCGCAAACAATCTTAAATCTAATCTTTTCAAAGATTGGATTTGGAATCTTTATGGTGGTGATATAGTTGGTTATAGTGAAGAGGAAAACGCTAAAATGCGTGAAGCTATTGCTGATTATATTGCTAACGTTGCTAATGTTCTTAACAATAATTATACTATAACTGATGGTAAATTAACTCTTAAGAATATTAATGTAGACTATAATGTAATTCGAGCACAAATCGAAGGTCTTACTCAAATTAAATTTGAAAATCTTAATAGTAATTTTGATACTGTTAGATATTCAGATTTCTATCATAAAATAACTCTATTCAAAAATAGTATTATTAATGAAGTAGCTAAAAGTACAACTGAATTTTACAAAACTAATATCGCATATATCAACAGTGTGATGAATAGGTTTATTAGTAAAATTCGTGCTATTAGACAAGATGAAGATAGTCCGTTACATGATGCTCTTGTAAATGATGATGACTTTGGTAGTCAAACTTCTAAAATTATGGAATTTGCTACTGCCGTAAATAATTTAGCAAAAGAGTTTTTAGATTATGGTGCTGTTCCTAATCTTCCTGCTCGTACAAGACTTCATACATTAGCTCAATCAATTCAACCTTATCTGGTATCTGATGTTGATGCTTTGAATCTTACTGGAGTAGATGTTATTACAGCTGTTCGTCAAAGTAATGTTCTTGATTTATTAAGAAATGCTCGAATGGCTTATTCTATTCTTTCGAGATATTATAATTTTGAAAGTGGTACTGAATTGAATGATGATGTATCTATTCTTAATAGTCTTGATATACTTGCTAACAGTGTTTCTGACTTTATAGATGATACTGAATCAAGAGATGAATTTAATACTAATGACTATCGTTATTATATTAGTGATTCAATGCGTAATGCTCTTGATGCTATTGAAAATACTATTGTAAAACTTGATGGTCGTCAGATATTTACTGATAATCACGTTTATACTTACGAAGATATTCTTGATTCTATATATCAGCAAACAGATGGTCGTAATGATGTTATCAAATATTATGAATCTATATGGTATGCACTTAAATATTTCAAAAATGATGTAAACGTTAATACAATATATCAACAAATGAGTAAGAATGGTGTTCCACAAGAACAACTTGATGCTCTTAAACGTTTGTTTGATATTATTAATAAACGAATTGCTAATCCTATTCAAACAACAGACGGTGTTTATCTTGATAGTAACTTAAATCTTCGTGGTAAGTTTTTAAGTGATTTCTTCAAAACTCATATTCAACATGAATTTGAAACTAATGGTTTCAAAGGTTTACGTCGTCTTACACCTGAAGTTTATAAGATTATCACAAGTCCTGAATATTATAATCCTAAAACTCGTGTTATTAAAAACAACATTACAGTTAATGGTGTTAAATTCAAGGCTACTGAATTATTTGATGTTTTAAGAACTTTACACGAAGGTCAGGAATTTGAAGTTACTTATAAAGATGGTAATGTCGATGTCAATTTAGATGTAAATGGTAAGAAACTATTAATTGAACGAATTGGTTTAGGTGATAGTGAAACTTATCATGGAATCCAATTAGGTAGAATTGATGAAAGTGGAGTTAATCAATATGATTCTGCTTTTGGTAATTCTTATGGAACATCTAAATTTGTAGATACTATTATCAGAAAAGCTGGTGGAAGTGATACAATATTTAACTTAACAAAAGAGTTTTATAAAGTATATACTGAAGCCTTAACTCGTGAACAACAAAATTCTGATTCAGTTGTTTCAAAACTGAAATCAATTATTAAAGAATTAGATAAATATGGTAATACATCAAAAACTGAACATTCTGAAATAATCAATGCTTTCATTGGAGCTATCCAATATAATACTGAAGTCGAAGGTGTTAGTCCGGAAGCATTTGATATTGAAGCTCTTGACTTAAATAAGGTTTATTATCTTATTAGTCCTATGTTCTATAATGTAAGACTTAAAAATCTTAATGATTATGTTCGTTATGGACTTAGAATCAAGAACGCTTATCAGAATCTAAATACTAAACTTGGAAATGACTTTATTCAAAGTCAAAAACTTGTTACTGAAATTAAAGAAAAAGGTTCTGCAATTTTAGTATTAAAAGGTATTAATAAATCTCCTATTACATTTGCCGATTCAAGTGGTTATCGAGCTAATGTAAATGAAGAGATGCAACGTACTGTTACAGTTAATGGTAAACCTGCTGTTAATATTATTCAACGTCAGCCTGATGCTGATGGTTTAATGTTAGTTTCATCACTTACTACTGATACTGCATTTAATAATCCTATTGTTGAAGATAAAATTACTTCATCAGATAGGCATTTCCAAATGTATGTTGAAATTCAAGCTAATGCTGGTGAAAATGGAAAAAGTTATGTTCCGTTACATCGTGGTAATTTAGCAAGTGATGTTGCAGATACACCGTTTAATGTAGCTGCTATGGAATTTGTTACTCAAACTATGAGTGATATTATTTCAGATGCTACGTTTACATCTCTTCCGACTGATGCTAAATCTGGTCTGTATACTCTTGTAGATGATACTAATAAGACTCGAACTAAAGCTCACAATGCTAATATTCGTAGTCGATTAGCTCCTTTGTCAGAAGCTATCATTACAAGTTATAATCGTGGAGTTCCGGGAGCTGAATGGTTTAACATTAGTTCTCTTTACGAAAATACAGACCCTGCTACTGGAAAAACTCGTTATATTAAACATTTAGATTTCCAAACAGTTGTTCGTAAAAAGAATATACTTGGAAATGGAATAAGTTATATCAATAGAATTAGTATTGAATATACTAAATCTGGTGATAAATTTACTCCTGTTAAACTTCGATTAAGTCGTAGAGTAATTCCAGTTAATAGAACTACTTCAAAAGTTCGTATTGCTAAGAGTCCTTTTACAGCACGAGAACTTGCTCAATTAAATGGTATTATTGAGAAGAGTAAATCTAATAAAGGAACTTACGCTGTAATTGATTTGCAAGCAAGAGGTATTACTGGTAAAGATTTAACTGATTTACTTAATCATAATCTGTTCCGTAAACTGTATGGTAATATGCAACGTAGTGTTACTACTGCATTGCAAGGCGACCATTACACTTACGGTGTTAAAACAGATGATGGTTATGCAGCAGTTAAAGGTCAATATAAATCTAAAATACTTGATTGGGCTAAACAACAAGGTATCATTGATAAATCTGTTTCTTCAACATTTGATTCGATGCAAGATTTTATTCTTGACACCGGCGCTTTAACAACAAGTGTTATTGGAATTAGAGATACCAATGGTAATGTTGTTACCAATTATACTATTGATTCTATTCAACCTGCAATGTTCTTTGAACTTAAATCTGAAAGTTCTGATAATCCTATTCGAGAATCAGAAGATATGACGAAAGAATTTGCTGTTAAAGCAATTACAACATTAAGTTCAATGACAAGTGATACTGAAACAAACTGGTATCAAAAACTTGTTAATATTACAGATGATAAAGTAGCAGGTCTTAGAGCATTAGGTGTTATACCTAATTTTGTATCTGAAGATGTTGCTAACAGAATCGCTGAATTATATGATAGAATTTATACTGATGGTAAAACTAATTTCAGTATTAAGAAACTATCGAGTAAACAAGATTTCATAATTGCTCAATATGATAAAGGTACTGAAACTATCGTTATCAATAGTAATAAACTTACTAAACGTGATTTTACTGCTACTGATTTAGGTGTTAATATTACTCATGAATCTCTTCATAAGTATTTTGAACAACAAGCTAATTCTAAAGAATTATACGATAAACTTGTTACATTAATTAGCGATATTAATGACACTGCATTTAAAGTTGATTCTAAAGAATTTAATGCTAAATATAAGAGCGATTTAACTGAACTTGAACTTGGTTATCTTCGTACATATCTTAAAATATTAAGTGAAACTCCTGCTGAAATAGTTACTTATGCTTTTACAAATAAACAGTTTGCTAATTTGGCAAATAGGATTATTATAGAAGAAGCTCCAAAGATTAAAAAACGTAAAAGTCTTTGGGATAAAATTATTGATGCAATTCTCTCTGTTATTGGTATAGATACAGTTACTGATAATAGTTTACTTAGTAATGTACGAAATATAGTAATTAATAGTTTGGATAGTGTGAACAGCCGACGCGCAAAAAGTCCGACCAGTGGGCGTGCAACCTCCTCTCCCACCGGGGAGCGGAGCGCTGGGCGAAGCCCAGCAGCGGAGCCAACCTCAGTTACAACTAATCAAACTAATGTTACAAACGATGCAACACATGATAATTTATCAGTTACAGAACCTATCAAAACGCCTGATGAAACTCTGACAGAAAACCAAAGAGTAGCTCAAGCTGAATTGGATTTTCTTGATGATGACGGTAAAATTACGTTTGATGACAATAATTCTGAAACATTTAATAGTCTTGATGTTTCTGATATTGGCCCGAACATAGTGATACCCGGTGGGGGAGTGGGTTTGACGCCCACTGGTCAGGTTTTTTCAAATAGTTCTGAAAATGTTTTGAATAATCAGAAAAATGTTGTATCTTCAAA
>OGRH01000244.1_pt1 | contig 46648 bp, 34 predicted proteins | sample 1553461 | NCBI WGS metagenome assembly OGRH01 (sample SAMEA2580092, study PRJEB22360) | human gut metagenome | biome: human gut; feature: human-associated habitat; material: faeces | place: Denmark | collected 2008/2010
CCTTGACCGGGTCCGGATTAGGATAATAAATCAAATCATTTTCAAAATCCTTCATGTCTCTTTTCTCCTATGCTTGTATAATGTTCTCAGAAACAAGGTGGTCACTGCTGTTTCCAATACTAATACGCAGTTTCATTCCGCTGCTGACGGTTTCCATGTTTTTGCCATAATATGAGAATTCTTCCTGGTCAATAAAGAAATCTACATCCTTCTTCTCCCCCGGTTTCAGGAAAACCTTCTGAAAACGGACAAGCTCTTTCTTGGGACGTACTACAGATGCATATAATGTTTCATAATAACACTGGACTACTTCTGCCCCCGCAACATTCCCTGTATTGCACACATTACAATGTACATGTACTTTTTTATCCTGTCCTATCTGCACATCAACGTCCGAAATATCAAACTCTGTATAGGACAATCCATAACCGAATGGATATAACGGCGTATTCGGGATATCCATATATCTGCTGGTGAAACGGTTTTCTGAATTATCTTCTGTAAGTATATGTCCGGTTTTTACATCCCAGTAGCTTATGGGCACCTGTCCCACACACCATGGAATACTCACAGATAATTTGCCGGAAGGGTTTATTCTGCCATACACAATATCTATGATTGCTTCAGCTCCCATAGTTCCTGGTCTCCAGGCCATAATGACAGCCTTGGATTTTTCTGATATCCTCCGCAGATCCAATGGTCTTCCTGCAATTACCACAGTCACGATATTACTTGTACGTTCTGCTATTTTTTCAAATAACACCTGCTGTTCCTCCGGCAAAGTCAGAAATGCCCTGCTGGCAGCCTCTCCTGACTGGGACTCATGTTCACCCAGTACACATACAACCGTATCTTCATGGGTTATCGTTTCCAGCCACTGCTCATCCCTTGGCTTGCCAGACAATTCCTGTTCCACCTGCCATACCTTACACTCTTCTTCAGAAAGAATATTGCATCCTGTAATACATTCTGCTTCTATCTGCTTTTTTTGCAAAACATCTTCTATTGTTTCAACTGCCTCATGTTCTCCAAAAATTGACCAGCGGCTTAATAGTTCTCTTGACGCTGTATAAGGACCTGCCCATATAACTTTCTTCTTCATGCTTAATGGCAGTATCTTATCATTTTTCAAAAGGACACAGCTTTCGCCTGCCAGCTGATATGCCTTTTCCCGGTTATGCAAAGTCAGTTTTCCACTCTTTCCAAGACCGGCAAACGGATTTTCAAAAAGCCCCAGCTGATTTTTCATCATCAGGACCCGGAATGCACTTTCATCAACAAACGCTTTCGGGATTTTTCCGCTTTCTACCAGTTTTTCCAGACACAGCATATAAGCAGGACTCATCATATCAATGTCTACACCGGCTTCTGAAGCCTGGATTGCTGCTTCTTCCATATCAGCTGCCACTCCCTGTTCTTCCAGCTGACCTATGGAGCCCCAATCTGAAATTACAGTTCCCTCAAATCCTTCCTTATCCCGCAGAAGCCCTTTAAGAAGTTCCTTATTTCCGCTTATCGGTTTACGGTCAATAGCATTAAAAGCTGTCATGACCATAGCAGGCTTTGCTTTTAATGCCATACGGAAAGGTTTTACATACTGCTCCAGAAATGTCCGCTGGGATATTTCAACATCATTATATTCCCTTCCCGCATTCACAGCCCCATAACCTGCAAAATGCTTCAGGCATGCCGCTATTCCGGTATCAGCTTTCTGCTGATAGCCATCTACCATTGCTTTTCCCATGATCCCATTTACATATGGATCTTCTCCAAAGGATTCCATCATCCTTCCCCATCTGGGATCTCTTGAAACATCAATCATAGGAGAAAATGTTGCCCTTAGCCCTTCTGAAGATGCCTCCGAGGCAGCTATAGAAGCCGCCTCAGACACCAGTTCCGGATGAAATGAACACGCCTGCCCCAACGGAATCGGAAAAATCGTCCGACATCCATGGATAACATCTGCCATAAAAAGAAGCGGAATATGATGGGGATGCTGTTCCATATATCTGCTCTGAATATCATAAATTTTATCTTTACCGATCACTCCAAGCACTGAACCGGCATATTGAATGATCCATTCCGGTGGTAACTGTTCGCCAACAACACCGGTGAGTACTGCCTCTTTATCGAAGTATACACCGGTGAGCTGCACCATCTGTCCTATTTTTTCCTGTAATGACATTTCTGACAGCAATTGCTGTAATTCATGTATTTCCATAAATACTCCTTATGTTCAATCCGTTTATTTCTAATGTTCATTTCTCCAAAGAGCACCTGAGCTGTTTTTCTGCTTTTTCAATATAATTGTATCATGCAAGCGGCCTTACGGTTCCTTCCGTAATTCCATTCTCATTAAACGCATCGACTCTCACATACACCGTTTCGCCTTCTACCAGCGCTCCAATATTTTGCTCCGGCATAAAGGTCATGCAGCTGTGATACAGCTTGTCCGGTGCAAAACCCCAGAGGACGTTATATCCGACAGCGTCTGTCTGTGGCTCGATGGTGATGCGCATATCCATAGTTCCGGTCCGCTCTGCCTGGTACTGCGGTGCGGATGGTTTTTCGCCGTTGCCAAGGCCGAAAACACGAAGGCCGGAGATGCATGGATTCTGGTTGTACGGCACTTCAAAAACAGTGAGTTTCAGATAACGGATCTGTACACCCTCTTCTTTTACGATGAAATCATGCGGCAAATTGGTTTCTGCGTCTGATTTATCTGCCAGAACAAAATAGTTTGTTCCATCGGCGGATGCCTCAAGCAGCCATCTGGTCTTATGCTGGCTCGGGTCGATATATCGTTCCCCCTGACGCTCGCCCGGCAGAGGTGAATCGATTTTGTCATCTGCAAAATTGATCTGTACGGCGCGGACATCTTTTACCTCACCAAGATCCATCGAAATCCACTCACCCGGCTGATTTCCGGCTGCGCGCCACCAGGTCTGGATATTTTCATCTGTCGCAAACGACGGTTCTCTGCCTTCTTCCGAGGACGATGCCGTCATTGCTTTCTGATAGCTTAAGAGATACCACTCCGGTTCTGCCCATGGGTCTTCTTTTGCCTGCTCCACCGCCATCGGCCAGTCGCCGAACTGCTGATTGCAGAACAGGACACCATCTTTGTCGAAGCCTGCCCGCCAGATGCCGACGCGACGCTCCATATCGTGGTTTTTGCTGATCTGCATTGTCGCGGTATGCCACCAGTTTCCATAGCGGTCTTCCATCGTCGAACCGTGGCCTGCACCGCGCAGGAATCCGCCCGGTTTGTAGGAGTACGGATTATTCTTCGCCAGATGGAACGGGCCGAGCGGAGAATCGCTCTCGTAAACACCATCGCCATAAACGTTAAATTCCGTTCCCGGACCAGCGTACTGGAGGTAATAGTTTCCGTCGTGTTTCGTCATCCATGCGCCCTCGATGAATGGTCTCTGGCTGAACATGATTTTGGCAAATCCAATCTGCTCCTCCGTCAGTTCATCGACCGGTTTTCCCTGTGCTTTCAGAAATTCTTTAAATTTTTCTACAGCTTCCTCTTCGCTGAGCGGCATTTTGGAATGGTTTTCTCCCACACGCTCATATCCGATTCTTTCCGGATTTCCGTAAATCAGCTCGATCCGCTCGGTCTTCGGCACCATTGTCTCTTTGTCGAGCTCGACGCCCCAGATCGGCGTCACGTTGTTGCAGCCCCAGTAAAAATAGAGTTTTCCATCATCATCGAGAAACAGATTCGGATCCCAGAAATCGAAAGTTCCCGGGATGCGCTCGAACGGGCCGTTCAGGATATCTTTTGTGCGGTAAAAATCACAGATCGTGCCGCGGCGGGATGCGCTGAAATAGACGTAATCGCCGACCACGCGCACATCCGGCGCATAGTCATACAGCGGCAGGCTCTCCGGCAGCCGGTGGCTCTCCCAGTGTACCATATCCTCCGAAACCCAGACGCTCAACGTCATGGATGCAAAAATATAATATTTTCCCTGAAATAAAATCATCGACGGATCGGCGGCCTCGCGGGAAATCTTGTCCTCACCGCTTCTCATATCCTGAATGAACTGGTAACGGTAATCCATATTTAACGGATTGCAGAAATACTGTTTTTTCATCAAAATTCCTCTTTCCGGACGGTACGTAAAAACCCCTGTTCGTACATCCTTTTTTCTTATGATAGAAAAAGTTTAGCATATCCCGCAAAGAAAGAAAATGTTCTGATTTGACTTTTTTGTTGCACTTTTTGGACTGTTTTTTGTCTCATGTATTGGACAAATTCCTGTCAAAAATAATACTCTTTGATATGCATCTTTATATATGTTGCTTAGCATTTAAACAGCGCAGATCATTAACTGATCTCTAAAGCAAGGGTGAAAAGCCTATTTTTTGAGCTCTCACCCTTGAATATCATAGAACAACGATTTCATTTACAGACTGTTCCACAGTATTCCGGAAAATCTGTTTCTTGCAACTCTCACTCCACAGAACTGATTTTTTATGTCATTTTTGTATCTTTTCCTTCCATTTCTGTATTGTTTCTGTAAAGACATGCTCTTTTTGCTTTTCATCTTCCTGCGCCTCATACTTAGATAGTAAGGAATTAAGTTCCCTGTCCCATATCGAATAAAATCGAACGGTTTTTACTTCTTCCTGTATCGTTTTGATTTGTTTTTGATCTTGTCTTGAAAGACTCCGCATTCGTTTTTCCAGTTCCTTTTTGTAAATAGAAACTCCTTGCGGAAATCTTATATTACTTGCCTCTCTCCTATCTTCTAACTCTATTCCTTTTCCTGATAAAACTTCTTCACTGTATAGCACTTGTAAAAAGGAGACTGCTTTTAAAGGTTGCTTTGTGTTCTTATTAATTCCTGCATAAAGTGTAACATTTGCAGTGAATCCGCTTTCCTGATTCGGCATTGCAAATACCGTATGAACTGTTTTTTCACCTCCAAGTTCTTCCAAATCATTTAGACTTACTACTCCTGTATCTTTTATTTTCCAGTTTAAAGCTAATGATCTTGTTTTTAATGCTACTGTTTCATCCAAAACTTTTTTTATCTGCTCTTCCGAATATAGAAGTGTTTTTTTCTTATAATCAACTACCTCACTAAATGTATCAAAAAATTGAACCCCACTTCTTTGCCCTACAATCTGTTGAATTGCTTTTTCTTTTTGTCTGGCTAATTCCAGCCAATTTCTTGATATTTCTGTATTTTCCGGTAAATCCTGTGTTGTAAATGCATATAGAAAATAATCGTATGTCATAGGAAGCAGTATTTGTTCCTCATTAGCCATACCTGCAGACAAAATCCTCTCTTCTAAAATATCTATATCAAAATATTTCATGTATGGTTTCAACGAAAGAAAGGTTCCCTGATATATTTCTTTTTGGGGATCCTCAAAAACAACTGCTCTTTGCTCACTCCAGGTCGGATTCGGCCCCTCTGCCAAAAATACATCCGGTCCTTCTCCCATCGTAATTTCATTCTGGATCTCCTGTACTTTTTCTTCCGAAGCCTGTTGCCCTGATGGGATTACCATTAATTCCACTCCATTATTTTTATATATTTTCTTCCAGGCTGCCACTATTTGAAGTACCGTTTTTTTATTTTCTTCATCAACACAAATTTTTAATGGCATTTCCGTTTTCTCAATTTCAATCTTGGCTTGTGTATCTGCATATACCGTTTCTGCATTTAAGCTCCCACTGACTAATGTGATGTTAATCAGAATCAAACCAAAAATTTCTTTCAACCTTTTTCCCATCATTATGCTACCCCCTATGTTTCTATATAGCACAAGGCTATTGCATGACTTCTGTTTTTTTACATATCATACAACAGCCTTGTGTTTTAACCATTAATTATCATATCCGTGACAAATTGTTCTTGTTTCTTTCACATTAGCAGTATTTCCTGCGTTACAATTTAAACATTTTGTAGTTTTTATTCCTGTTCTATACTGCTTCAAATCAGTTCCCCATGCGTGACCATGAGTACATGTAACTGTACCACTGCTTATCCAGCTTCCCCATACGGTTGACGATGTTATTCTTCCTCCACATCTCGGGCAAACTGCAGCATACGGCATAATTTCTTCATACGCAAAAGTATTCTTACTTTCGATAACATCCGCTTTTGTTACATTGGCAGAAAATGTACTGGCCAACATTAAGGTCATTAGAAAAATGGAAATTTTTTTCTTTACCGCTTTCATACTTTTCTCCTTAAAAATTTATTATACCTGTCAACGTACGTTCTACATTTGTATAACAAAAAATACCATACTTCCTACTTTTTGTCAATCTTTTTCTACATTTGTCTAATTAATCATTATACCCATGGCAGACTATTTTTTCTTGCCTGATCTTTATCTCAAAAAAATTTCCACATTCATTACACCTGATTTTTTCTACTCCATATCTGGCTTTCTGTAAGTCATCTCCCCATGCATATTGATGTGTACATACTACATTTTTTTCATTTTCCCATCCATCCCAAACCACTTCTCCTTGTACCGCAGCTTTGCATTTGGGACAATTTTCTATACACGATGATGACCATATTTGCCGCGCTATTTGCATTTCCGAAAAGCTCAAGATAATTATTCCAAAAAGAAAAACAGTGATATATATTCGAAGTTTTTTTCTTGCTAAAAACACATTGTAAAATCGTTCTTTCAGTATCTTTGTTTCTGATACCATCGAAACAACTCCAGACAATTCTTTTCTCGTTTGTTTTGAAGCCACTTTCAAAATAACATTGCAATAATCTTTCCGTTGTGTCAGATTCATATATTTTGTAACAGTTGCATCACAGACACATTCCATGTCTATATTTGCCATTTTTTGCACCCATAGCATCGGGATACAAAACCAATAAACATCCCTTATAATTTGAAGAAACATTTTATACCATAAATCGTGTTTTTTCTGATGTGTCAATTCATGTAAAAAAATCAAATACCATTCTTCATAGGAGTAATTTTCCGTTTCCAGCATTCCTTGTGGAATCAATATCTTTGTATTTCGTACACCAAACAACATAGGAGAATAAAAATCTTGATTTTCACAGACCCAGATTTCTGTTTTTTTTATTTTACAAACTTCGCTTGCTTTTTTTAGAGCATCTAATACGGAAATTTTTTGCATCTTTTTACATTCTGCAAATATTCTTTTTTTCCATATTCTATATTGTATTGCGTGAAACAAAAGACATAAAATCATCCCTGCAATCCATATATATGGCAAAAATTTTTCGCCTGACATCCACCCTCGAATTGAAACGTTTCCCATTTTCGTCATGATCGCGGTCTTTTGATTTTGTCCCCCGATATAATATGCCGGCATAGAAATCATAAAAGGATGTTGCCGAAATTTCTCTGTCACACTCCAAAACGGAAAGCACATTTTAAGTGTCAGAAGTATCCAGACTATCTTTCTCCAGTAATGACCGAGCCTTTTCCCCATTATTTTTTGTACAACATATGCCATAAATGCGACTATGCCTATTGAAAGATTCCACTTTATGATAAATGCCATCTGTAACTATATCCTCTACACCACTTTTTCTATTTTTGTCTGTCAATAAATTCCTGCAATTGCTTAACCTCTTTTGAGCTAAGTTTTTCTCCATCATACAGTGCCGATGCGAATTTTGCTAATGACCCTTGAAACATTTTATCTAACATGTTTTTTCCAACCGTGCCTATATAATTTTCTTTTTCTACTAATGGTACATAAAGATTTGATTTCCCGTTCCTCACTTTTTGAATAAATCCTTTTTTTTCCAAACGAGTAAGCAATGTTAAAATGGTACTCGGTGCAACATTTTTCTCTACATTCAATTTTTCTTCAACTTGAAATCGACTGACAGGTTCCTCATATTCCCATATAATCATCATAATTTCCTGTTCTGATTCTGGTAATTTTTTCATTTCTACTCTCCGCTTTTCTCTACTTTGATCAGATTATAGCATATGTTCCAGAAGAATGCACTTCAAAAGCACCGGCCAAATGGTCGGTGCTTAAATAATGGTTTCATCAAAAATGGCTCATCTTATACCACACATAAATATGCAAAATATCCTGCATAGCATAAAAGCATAACGACACCACACGTTTTCCGTAATTCCCTGTTCTTGTACGTCCCAATCCATAAAACCAGACCTGCCAGAATTGCGATTCCTGTGTCTACGATAAATTTAGTTTCAAATGGCACCGGACAGATCAGTGCGGCTGTTCCAATTACAAATAAAATGTTAAAAATATTGCTTCCGACAATATTTCCGATTGCAATTCCTGCATTCCCTCTTTTTGCTGCTGTCACAGATGTTACCAGCTCCGGAAGGGATGTTCCGAGAGCAACAATCGTCAGTCCGATAAAACGCTCACTCATTCCAAAGTATCGTGCAATCTCGGTTGCCCCGCTGACGGCAAAATCACTTCCTTTTACAACCAGGACGCCGCCTGCCACCATCAAAAGAAGACATTTCCAGACAGGATAATTTTTCGCTTCCTCCTCTTCCGGATTTTCCCCTTTTTTTGACATTACAAACAAATATCCAAGATATACAAGAAACAGTACCCATAAGACTATGCCCTCGGCAAACGTTACTTTTCCTCCTGTCATTCCGCATATCATTAAAACTACCGTAACAAACATCATAAACGGTATTTCATAAAACAAGGTAGACCTTTGTATTGCTACATTTGTTATTAATGCCGTAAGTCCGAGAATAATAAAAATATTCAAAATATTGCTTCCAACCACATTTCCTATCGTAATTCCTGCGTTCTGCTGCATCGCTGCAGTAATACTTACAGCAGCCTCCGGCATACTCGTTCCCATTGCAACAATGGTAAGTCCGATAATCAGCTGGGGAATTCCAAACTTTCTTGCTATGCTTGCAGACCCTTCCACAAACCAGTCTGCTCCTTTTACCAGAAAAAGGAAACCCACTATCAAAATCCCTGCCTGTAACATCATACGTATCTTCCTCTCTTTCTTTTGCATTCTTTGCAGCAGGTGTTATAGGCATAAAAAAAGAGACTCCTACTGCATCTACAGTAAAAGTCTCGCTATTTAATCACTTTCCGAGTTATTGAATATCAATAGCTGTACTGACGAAGAAGTGAACACGGTTGGCTAGCTACTCCCTTTTATTTTTCCAGTTTATCAAATTTCTTTTTTTTCGTCAACGTTTTTTTGTTTCTCAGCTCCTGGAAATGTTTTACAGCCACTTTTGATTCTCACAACTCCTTTGTCCGGTTCTGGTTTTATTCCAGATTCATGCACAGACCCCAGTCCTGGTCATTGGCATACGGATCGGCAAAATCGGTTTTCTGGCCGTTGACGGAATACGGATACAGGTACGCACAGGTCGCTGTTCCATCCTCAAAGAACATGGACAGCACGCCGCGCAGGGAATGCTCACCGCGAATATTATATTCTTCGTTTCCGGTCAGGCGGGCGTAGCGCTTGAAGGTTCGACCGTTTTCTGCACTCCAATAGTGCGGGAAAGTGTCTCCGAAGACTCTGCGTTTTCCGAACCAGTAGCCGTCCCAATGACGGATTGCAATTTCATGCAGATGGTAGTCCGGCTGCTGGCCGTCGAAGAGTTCGAGGACGGCGATCTGCTGCTCGGCTCCGCGCAGGTATTTTTCTTCCCCGGTCACTTCATAAACCTGAAGAATGACTTCAGCCGCCGGCTGTACGATCGATTGCTCGTAATTTACTTCCGAAGCCGGATAAGCCGTTCCAATCTCAATCAGTTGATCAGCATGACGTCGGAACAGATCTCTTACTGTTTTCAGATCCTCCTGTTCTCCTGCTTTTTCCAGCTCTTGACAGAGCATCACAATCGGCATTTCAATCGGATAAAAACGGAATCCATCCTGTTCATAAAATTTCTCTGTGATATGAACTGCTGTCTTCAAATCTTCTTTTTCTCCCCACAGCTTCCAGCATTCAAGAAAGAATGTCACTGCCCATGGGTAGTTGTAAAGCCGGAAATAGCTGTTGTCTTTTCCTGAGCAGTTGCAAACAAGACCTGTTGCTGCATTTACCAGCTCGCGAAGATAGAATGCATGGTACTCACGAAGGCTTTGCTCCGCTTTTTCCCGGTCTTTTAAAAGATTCTGCTGCAGTGCCCGTGCAATCAGCACACCCATACCGGTACGCTCCCGTCCGGCATTGAAATCGTTTTCCGGCGTGCAGACGAGAATTTTTTCTTCGTTATCATACGGCAGATAGGCACCCTGCAGTTCTTTGATCTTTCCATGATACTGCTGGTGATCGACAATAAACGCACACCGTTTTGCAGCCAGTTCTTCCGGCCGCTCCTGTACGAGAAGACGGCAAATAGTTTTCACCTCATCGACACAAATTGAAAGTACATACTCCCCTGTTTTTTCATTTTCAAACAGATATTCATAAACACCTTTTTCCGTCTTTTCCAGCGATACTCCGTTTACCGTCACTTTTTCCGCCGGAAATGTCGGTTCAATGGTTACCTTACTCGTCTCTCCCGGATAAATCACATACTGCTCCGCATCCACCAGAATCACCTGGGAAAATGCTCTTAATTTCTCCCGGAAATCTTCACGTCCCTGATGCGGAAATACTTTCCACTCCAGCGTCATCGTGTCTCCCGGTGCAAATTCCTGTGCGGACGGGTGCAGCCAGAAGCAGCCTCTGTCATTGCTCTGCAGTTTCAGATCGCGCTCCACGCTGTAAGCGGAAAGACTGCCTTTTGTGAGCACCATTCCCATATGCGGAGCCGCACCGCCCATGCGGAGTGCCATGATATAACTGGTATTTTCCCCGCAGAAAATATGTGCATGGCACCGGTAATCACGGCAGGTCACACTGTCCGTGTAGCGGTCCTGCAACGGAAATGAAACCCCAATACTTCCGGCATTTGTAAAATACGGATGCGCACCGTTGTAAGAAACCACAATCTTCGTTGTCAGCACATCTCCGTCTTTCTCATTCTGCACCTCAGCCGAAAACTCCGGCGGGCATTTTACCTCGGCGTATGGGAACTCCTCCCGCAGCCAGTTCATCTGTTTTGGATCTTTGGAAAATACAATTTCTTTCACGTTCCCAACTCTCATTTTTTATTTCCCCTTTCGTTTTTTCTTTGATCCCGCTTTTTGAACTCCATGTAAAATTTATTTGCTGCTTTGATCATACTATATCTATATGCTCTTTTCTATATCTCTTTTTCCATTACCGTTCACTGCTCTTAATATAACCCTCACAATCCTCTTTTCCAGTTTTGTTTTACAAAAGAACGGTTCCATACGCCTGCATCATTTTTCCGTTTTACTTTATTTTTTCTTTCTTGCCGATAGTATTTTTTCTCAATTTTTGCTATACTGAAAATGTATGCGTATCAAACTCCGGCATTGCTCTTTCAAGCTGCCGACACATACATAAACTTCATAAAAGGGGGTATCTTTTTCATGGATACGTATGTCATTTTAAAAGACCTGGCAATCATTATCGTATTCGCAAAATTGTTTGGTATTCTTGCCAGAAAATGCAAGGCTCCGCAGGTTGTGGGCGAGCTGATTGCCGGTATTGTCCTTGGACCCAGTGTGCTGGGACTCGTTCAGCAATCTGACTTTCTCGCACAAATGGCGGAGATCGGTGTCATTTTGCTGATGTTCTCCGCAGGTCTTGGCACCAGCCTGAAGGATCTGCTCCGTACCGGAGTGAAATCCCTGTTGATCGCCTGCGCCGGTGTTTTTGTTCCTCTCGTTCTTGGAGCCATCTTATACATGAGCTTTTATGGCTTCTCTGCTGTCGGAACGGAAGAATTTTACCACGCTGTTTTTATCGGTGTTATTCTGACTGCAACATCGGTCAGCATCACCGTACAGGCCTTGAAAGAACTCGGCAAGCTGAAAACAGAGGTTGGAACAACCATCTTAAATGCGGCCATCATCGACGATGTCATTGGTATCATTGTGCTGACTGTTGTCATCGGTTTTAAAGATCCGACATCCAATCCGCTGAAAGTAGCAGCCTCCACCATTCTGTTTTTTGCCCTTGCGATTGTGCTCGGTTTTCTCTGCTTTAAGCTGTTCAACCGCATGAACTCCGTATTTCCGCACACCCGCCGTCTCCCGATTCTGGGTCTTGCGCTCTGCTTCGGACTGTCCTACATTTCCGAAAAATATTTCGGCATCGCCGATATTACCGGTGCATACGTTGCGGGCGTTATCCTGTGTTCCCTCGATTCTTCCGATTACATCGAAGAAAAAATGGATATCAGCTCCTATATGATTTTCGGACCGATTTTCTTTGCAAGTATCGGACTCAAAACAACGCTCAGCGGCATGAACGAGAAATTCGTACTCTTTGCCATCTGTTTCGTCATCGTCGGCCTTGCCGCGAAAATTATCGGCTGTGGCCTGATGTCAAAGGGATGCGGCTTTACCTGGGGCGACAGCCTGAAAATCGGTGTCGGTATGATGACCCGCGGTGAAGTCTGTCTGATCGTTGCGCAAAAGGGTCTGAATGCAGGCTTTTTATCCGGCGATTTCTTCAGTGCCGTGATTCTGCTGATTCTCTTCTCGAGTATTGCAACACCGATTATGCTGAAAATCTTATACGAGAAAATGCCGACGGCAAAAGATTCTGCAAAGGCATCCTGACTTTCCTTTTACCAAAACAGGGCGCTGTGCCATTTCCTACACAGCGCCCTGTTTTTTTCATATCAACCGGTAAGTTCTGATTTTTTCTACCACAGAATCTTCTCTGCCTCAGCTCCATCCGCAAACGGTCCCGGCATTGCTGCCACGCCGCGGTGCTCGCCAAGATAGTCCTGATCGAAGATAATCGTGCTTCCGTCCGGATCTTCGAATCTCTGCTCCGGCTCGAAGGCGTATCCTAAAATATCACTGTTGATAATTCCCGTCCGGAAATCCTTCAGGAACTCATACACGTTCGTCTTGATGGAATAGTGGCCGTCTTTTTCCACAAGTTCCACCTTAACCTGGTTCTCGTTATCCATAAGATTCTCTTTTTCATTCACACACGCCTTTGCTCCGTTAAAGTAAGCGTTTCCGTTTACCCAAACCGGCAGATGACATTTATTGTGATACGGCTCCAGCTTGCTCATGTCGGCCGGTTTATCCAGCTCAAAGTGGCTGATCCACTCGTCATAGGTCGGATACTCGTCGAACACATGCGTTCCGACCTCCTGGTTATCCTCCATCTTGAAGCCCATGTCCTCAACCGTTTCTGTTTCCTCAACCGGGTAATTCTGGATAAAGATGTTGTTGTAGAACCGGTCATCGCCATGCAGGAATGTCATGAATCCGGCAACCTCGGTACGGTGACGGATGTGATACGGCGTGTAACGGTCTCCTGTTCCGCCGCCAACTGCAGTTAATGAGCCAAGCATCAGATTGTGTACGCAGGCAATACCATCGGTCGCCATACGAACGCTGACCGGTGAGAGCATAATGTTGTTATCGATCAGTGTCGGACCATGGCCAACCTCGATGAAAATATCCTGACTCATCATTGCGCCCTCTGCCTTTGGTGTTCCCTCCGGCGGGCAGTTGTCGTGCAGCAGGTTCTGGGTCAGGCGTGTTCCCTGTGCCTCCCAGTCGCACCAGATGCCCATCGTGCAATGATGAATATGATTTCTTCTCATCACAACATCGATCGCTGCATGCATCTTGATACCGGAAATCTCGGCTCCGCCAAGCTGCTGCATATTGTTGATGTTGTGAATGTGGTTGTCCTCAATGATACTGAACACACCGCCCATCCGTCCGACAATACCGGTCTGCTCACAGTGATGGATGTGGCAGCGGCGGATGATATGGCTTCCGATGTTCTCCTTCGTCCAGCCGTGATACTGGCCGCGGCACACAGCATCACGCTCCATCTGGGTCGGGCTTTTTACGTGTTTTCTGGTAAAGTAATGGTCGTTCTCCGGATCGTAATATTTTCCGAGCGAAATACCGCAGCACTTGCTGTTGCTGACCTCACAGTCCTCAATAATCCATCCCTTCGACCAGTGCGGACCGATCATACCGTCCTGATAAGCAGCCGGCGGCGCCCATGTCGTTGCCGCCTTGCTGACATCAAATCCACTGAACGTAATATAATTTACGCCTGTTTTCGACGGCATAAAGCAGTTCCGGCGCACGTTGATTTCTACTTTTTCCTCCGTCGGGTTTTTACCCTGGAAGTTTGCGTAGATGACCGTCTGATTTTTCTCTTTGTCCTGCTCGGTATACCATTTGTAAACCGACCACTCCGGCTCCCAGGACGGCGCATAAACCTCGCCCTTGATACACTCCTCGAGTGTCTCTGCCTCGTATAACTGGCGGTCATTCAGATAAACCGCGCCGGTATGGCGTACCACCGGTGCAAAATACCAGTCACCGCCGACCATTGTCGTGTATGGGTTATAATTGCCAAACACTCCGTTGTCTACACGGCATACCCACACATTATCTTTGTAATGCTCCCAGTCATTCATCGTTTCCGCACCGGTGATCTTTGCTCCGAGCGGCTTCTCACTCTTATAGACGATTCTCGCATCCTCGGTTCCGCCGTTGACCGGATCAACATATTCATGGTAAATACCAGGTGCAACCAGAACTTCATCTCCTGCCTTTGCAATTTTTGCCGCATCGTTGATGAACTTGAACGGCATCTCTTTTGTTCCGTTTCCATTCTTCGGAGCGGAATTATTGACATAGTAAATCATTTCTCTATACTCCTTTTTGTTATAGTAAAACCCGAAAACACTGCAAAAAAGGCTGTGACGCAATCATTCACTCTCTGCGGCGCTGAATTTTTTACGCTATTTTTTTGCGGGTCTATAGAATTTCTTTACGATAATGCTTCTTCCGCAGCCTCTTTTGATGCAAACGGGCCCGGCAGCGGATGAATGCCCTGACGGTTTCCGAAGTAGTCATATCGGAACACGATCGGCGTTCCATCCGGATTCTCATATTTCTGTTCCGGCTCAAATGCCATGCCAAGCGTCTCCGTTGAGATCACTGCACAGGCATTCTGCGGCAGATAATCGTAAACATTGGTCTCCAGTTTCCACTTTCCGTTCTCTTCTTTTACACCGATGGTGATTTCATGCTCGGTATCCACTACAGCGTCCTGTTCCTGCTCCGCCGGCTTCGCCCCATTGAAGTAAACGTTTCCGCCAAGCCATACCGGCAGCTTCTCGTAATACAGATCCGGCGACTTTCCGGAGCCCATTCCGCAGTAGCCCTCAAATCTTGCCACGTACTCCTCCAGCGTCGGATATCCGCTGTACGGTGCGGTTCCTGCTGTCAGATTTCCGTCATCCCACTCATTATCTCCGGTCAGTTTACGGATTTCTTCCATTCCCGCACGAACCGGCTTCTGGATGAAGATATTATTGTAGAACCGGCAGTCACCGTGAAGAACCGTCATAAATCCGTTGATCTCTGTGCGATGCGGCACATGGTACGGTGTGTAGCGTGGCGACGGCAGCTTTTCGGAGCCATTGTTGACACCGCGGCCGACAGCAGTAAACGATCCCGCGATCAGGTTATGTACTACCGCAACACCCTGTGTTGCCAGCTTTATAGCGCGGTCCGAAAGCAGTACGTTATTGTCCACCAGCGTCGGTCCGTGGGAAATTTCAATAAAGATATCCTCGCCGATGCCGTCCATCCCCTCCGGATTTGCATTCTCCTCGTTCGGCAGCGTATTGTCATGGAACAGGTTCTGCGTAACACGTGTGCCCTGTGCCTGCCAGTCGAGCCAGAGGCCTCTCGTACAGTGATGGAAATGGTTTCTTCGAATGATCACATCGATCGCCGCATGCATCTTGATGCCGCCGATCTCCGCACCCGCAAGGTTCTGTTTATTATTGATATGGTGAATGTGGTTATCCTCAATAATCGAGAACACACCGCCTAAATGGCCTACAATACCCGTCTGTCCACAGTCGTGGATGTTGCACCGGCGGATGATGTGGCTTCCGATGTTTTCCTTTGTCCATCCCTCCCGCTGCGCCTGGCAGATACAGTCACGCTCCGTCTGTGTGCCATCTTTGAATTTCCATTTGAGCCATTTATTGTCATTGTTCGGCTGTCTGTATTTTCCAAGTGAAATGCCCGAGCACTTCGAATCTGAAATTTCACAATCCTCGATGATCCATCCCTTTGACCAGTGCGGGCCGACCATTCCTTCCTGATATGCCGTCGGCGGAGCCCACTGAGTTGCCGCCTGTTTTACAACAAAGCCGGACAGCGTGATATAACCGATGCCCTCCTTCGATGGATAAAAGCAATTCTCACGTACATTGATTTCTACGGTTTCTTCGTTCGGATTTTTTCCCTGAAAATTCACATAGAAAACGGTCTCATTTTTTTCTTCGTCCTGCTCCACATACCAGGTGTAAACCGTGAATGCCTGATCCCAGGATTTTTTATAGATCTCCGGCTTTTTCACCTTGTCCAGGCTCGTCACCTCATACATGGATTTTCCATTCAGATACACTTCTCCGGTGTGTGCCGTGTAGGATGCGATAAACCAGTCACCGCTGACCAGTGTCGTATATGGATTGTAATCCCCAAACAATCCGTTCGAAACGCGCGCTGTCCACACATCACCTTCCAAATGCTCCCAGTTATCCACAATTTCCGCACCGGTAATCACAGCTTTTCCCGGTTCCACAGAACGGTACACAATTCTTGCATCCTCACATCCCGCATTCGCCGGATCTACATATTCCCGATATACGCCAGGCGCTACAAGCACCTCGTCGCCGGGCCTTGCAATTTTTGCCGCCTCGGAAATCGTCTGAAATGGATATTCCTTCTGCCCATTTCCGCTTCGCACAGCATTTCCATCTACATAAATCTGCATTTTTCGCTTACCTCTCACTTCTTCACTTTTCATAAACTTTTATTGTGAATTTTCGCCAAAATCACATCACTCTTTTTCCGATTTCTGCCGTTCTTCACAATTTTCATATCTTAACCATAATACAGATCCTCGTAAAACACTACTTATATATTGCCGATCATTGCCCAGATGTTTCGATTTTTTCTATATTTTTTCTCTCTTCTGTTGTATAATACCGTTTATCAGATACGGAGGATTCTTTTGCCATGAAAAACGATTCGACTTCTTTTTTCGAAAACAATCATTTTGCTAACAGCTATGTTTACGATATCTCTATTTCGCATGTCCCCGCCTATTTCGGTCTGCACTGGCATCACTATATCGAAATTGTGCTTGCACAGGATGACGGCATTATCTATGAAGTAAATGGAGAAACCTTTCCGCTGAAGCCCGGTGATCTTCTTTTTATCTGGCCCGGCGAGCTGCACGCTGTTTCCACAATCAACAGAGAACATCGCCTGATCATGCTTCAGCTCGATGCAGATTTTCTGGAAAAACGCGTGGATTTCCAGTCTGTTGCTTATCTTTTTTATCAGATCCGTCTTCTAAATCAGAACAACTTCCCGGAAATCGAAAAACTCCGCGGATTTCTGACAGAGCTGCGCAGGCTCTCCCTCTCCGGTATCAGTTTTTCCGAGCTGCGCGGATGCGTTCTGCTGTATCAGTTTTTTATTCTGCTCGGCGAAAATCTCTCCGTGCCGACCGAAACTGCCGCACCGCAAAAAACAGGCCATTCCGCACAGGTACACCGCCAGATGATTGCTGCATGTACCTGGATCTCGAGTCACTGCACCGAACCGGTTTCCCTGGAAGAAGCATCAAAGGTCGCCGGATTCTCCCGCTGCCATTTTTCCAAGCTGTTCCGCGCATACACCGGCCTCTCCTTCACGGATTTCGTCACCAGGGAACGGCTCCATATCGCCGAAAACCTGTTAAAAAAACCGGATCTCACGATCACCGAAGTGTCGCTCGAATCCGGTTTTAACAGTATTTCTACGTTTAACAGAGTCTTTTTGAAATCAAAAAATGTAAGCCCTACCGACTTCCGTCAGATGTACCTGCAATCCTATCAGAAATAGGCTATGAATTCGGCATGGCCTCCGGTCTTTCGCAGGTGGATGGAACCTTCTCAAATGCACCCGTTTCCGCACTCTTCATAATCTGATCGATCGTATCGAGTACGTGATATGCCATTTTGGCATTCGCACGGTTTAGTCTGCCCTCTGCAATTGCTTCTGCCATCTCGGACGGACCGAGGCCGCGGCTGTTTTCGCTGTAGGCAAAGCCATAATCCAGCACTTCCGGAACTGCCTGCTGTGTCCAGTCCTTCACGCCCGGAATGTAGACGATATCGCCGCCGAAATTGTTCGGGTCCACCAGCTTTAAAATACCTTTTTTGCCGTAAATTGTGAATACCGCCTGATCGTTGATGGTGCTGTCGCCATTGACACAGAATGTGCCGGTCACGCCGTTTTTCATTTCCAGAATCGTGAAAGCCTGGCTCTCGTTGCTGTAGTCAAATTCCTGGCCGTATTCCGGGCTGTCCGGGACGACATTGACGCGCTTCGGCGCAAGGTTGCGCACGGAGGAAACGACACGGTCCACCGGGCCGAAAAGGCTGACGATGGCGGTCAGATAATAAACACCGAAATCGTAGCAGATACCGCCTCCCGGCATCCGCAGAAAACGGAAGATGCTCGCCAGCAAATCAAGATCGCGGTTTGCGCATGCTTCGAAAGATGTCACCTCGCCGATCAGCCCGTCGTCGATCGCTTTTCTTGCGGTCTGCAGTGCCGATCCAAGGAAGGTGTCCGGTGCGGAACCGAGATAGAGATGTTTCTCCTCTGCCAGCTCGATCAGTTTCGCTGCCGTTTCCGGTGCGAGGGTCATTGTTTTTTCAGTGTAAACGTGTTTTCCGGCTTCCAGTGCCTGACGGATCAGCCCCTCGTGGGTCGGTGCCGGTGTCAGAATGACTACCATTTCAATCGACGGGTCTGCCAGAATTTCCTCGTAGGTACAGCCCTTGATGCCATACTGCTCTGCTTTCTTTTTCGCATGTTCAAGATGGCCTGCGCAGCATGCTGCTACCTCAAGATTCTCAAAGTTATGAATCATGTTCGTCAGATAAATATCACTGATCGCTCCGCAGCCGACAACGCCGACTCTCATTTTTTTCGTTTCTGTTGTTCCCATTTGTAAAAATCCCCTTTACTCTTTGTTTTTTGATTCTGTTCTGATAAAAACCCTTATCTTTTTTATACAACGAAATGTCTGAAAAAACAAGCATTCCGGCTCATATTTCACTTCAAAATAAAAAAACCGCCCACGGTTTCTGCAGATTCTCTGCATCACCGCGGACGGCCTTTTTCTGTTGTTTACTCCACGCTTTTCAGCGATTCAATCATATCAATTTTTCTTAACCGGTAGAACATCATAAAGTTGACGAACAGGGCAAACGCCAGGGTAATCAGGGCGCTCCAGCCGTAGCTCCGCGGGAACACGTTTCGTCCGAACATCATCATATCGACCTCGACGGTCTGAATTACGCAATGATGTAAAAACGTTCCAATTCCCATGCCCGCGATAACGCCGAACAGTGTCAGCACCATGTTTTCCCGGTACACGTACGATGCCACCTCGCCGTCGAAGAAGCCGAGCACTTTCAGCGTTGCCAGCTCTCTCTGTCGTTCGGTGATGTTGATGTTGTTCAGGTTGTACAGCACCACAAACGCCAGCAGGCCCGCCGATACGATCAGCACCACGATGACGATGTCGAGGGAACGAAGCATGTTGTCAATCTGATCAATCAGGTCGGATGTGAACGAGATTGCCGCTACACCGTCGTACGTCATGATTTTTTCTCCGAGTGCTGTCTCATAATTGCTCGACGTGTCCTGGTATTTCATCAGAAGCTGGTTGTAGTCCGGCGCTCCGCCGAACAGCTCCTCGTAGAGATCCGGGGCCAGATACAGGTAATGGCGCACGTAGTTTTCGACGATGATCGAAATCTTTACGTCCACAATATCGTCGCCTTTTTTCAGCTGAACCGTGTCGCCTGCTTTTACGCCGAGCATCGTTGCTGTCTTTTCGCTGATGGCTGCGCCGCCGTCGGTCGGGAATTCGTAAACTTCTCCGCTTTTCCGGTCTCGGAAGGCATAGAAGTCATTGAAATTCGTCAGTTCTTTCGGCACTTCAAGCACTGCATCCACGGTCTTTTTGTCGGTCTGCAGTTCGATGTTCTGGCAGTACATTTCCAGCAGCTCATCGATGCCGCTGTAGTTTTCCAGATCGGTCTGCAATGCTTCTTTTTCGGATTCATCCACATCTGAATTCAGCACAGCATTCGCCTGATAGGTGAAGAGGCTGACGAACTGGTTTTTCGCAATCGCGGTGATGGAATCCTGAAGGCCGAAACCGACGAGGATCAGACCCATGCATCCGCCGATTCCGATAACAGTCATGAAGAATCGTTTTTTATACCGCACCAGATTCCGCACGGTTGATTTCTGCGTAAAGTTCAGATGTTTCCAGAGTACGCCGATGCGTTCCAGGAAAATCCGTTTGCCGTTTTTCGGTGCTTCCGGACGCATCAGCTCTGCCGGACCTGCGGCGAGTTCTTTGTAGCATGCCGCGATCGTCGCCACGCCGGTGCAGGCTGCACTCGCCAGAATCGCAAGGCCGCCCTGCTCCCAGTTCAGCGGGGTCATGTAATACGGGAGTCCGGTATACAGCATGCCGTAGGCATTCATAATAACCCAGGGCAGGATTTTTTCTCCAACCACCACGCCCGCGAGAGCGCCGGATACGGTGGAGAGCATCGCGTATGCGAAATATTTAAAGGCGATCACGCCGTCGGAATAGCCGAGGGCTTTTAACGTTCCGATCTGCTGACGCTGTTCCTCGATCATTCGTGTCATCGTCGTCAGGCTGACGAGAGCAGCCACGAGGAAGAAGATAACCGGGAAGAATTTTCCGATATTCGAGATACGGCCGGCATCCTGACCGAAGCTCTCAGTTGACGTTACCTTATTCCGTCCCCAGACGTACCACGTTGGTTTTTTCAGGTCTGCGAGTGTTTTCTCACCGTCCGCAATTTCCTGCTTCGCATCCGCGATTTCTGGTTCGGCGTCGGCTTTTGCTTTTTCATATTCGGCTTTGCCGTCCTCAAGTTCCTTTTCTTTATCGGCAATTTCCTGTTTCGCATCCGCAAGGGAGATTTTTCCGTCGACGATTTCCTGTTTCGCGTCGGCAAGCTGGGTTTCTCCGTCGGCAATCGTCTGCTTGGCTTCGGCGAGCTGACTTTCTCCATCGGCGATCGTCTGCTTGGCTTCTGCTAACTGGGTTTCGCCATCGGCGATCGTCTGTTTCGCGTCGGCGAGCTGACTTTCTCCACTGGAAATTGTCTGCTTTGCAGCGGCAAGCTGGGCCTCACCCGACTGAATCGTCTGTCGGTACGATGCAATCTGCTGTTCCCCATCAGCAAGCTGGGCTCTGGCAGCCGCAAGCTGAGTTTCTCCGTCTTTTAATTTACTGCGATTCGTCTCAATCTGAGCTTCTCCGTCGGCAATCGCTGCTTTGGCGGATGCAAGCTGGGCTTCGCCATCCTCAATCTGTTTCTGATAAGCTTCTGCTTGTGCTTCTCCATCCTGAAGCTGGGCAAGAGCCTCTGTAATCTGAGCTTCGCCGCTTTCCAGTTCTTCTTTTGCAGAAGCAATCTGTGCCTCGCCTGCGGCGCATTCCTGCTCTTTTTCTGTTAATTGTGCATCTGCAGCGGCAAGCTGACTTTCTGCGTCGGTAATCTGAGCTTCTGCAGCCGCAAGCCAGGCTTCCGCATCAGCGCTTGCTGCTTCAAACGCTGCGATGTTTTGTTCCAGAAATGTTTTCTGCTCCTGCATCGTGAAAAGCTGCTGTGCTAACTCTGTCTGCTTTGCTTCCAGCGCAGTTTTCTGTTCCAACAGGGATACATATGCTTCATCTTCCTCCGTCAGTCCGTCAAGCTGAGCCTCAATCACCTCGATCTGACCAGTCACTTCTGTCTGCGCAGCCTCCACCATCGGAAGCTGCCTGGAAATCTGGGCTAACTGATCCTTGGCTGTCTCATACTGACTCTTCTGTTCTTCATACGCTGCCTTCTGCGCTTCATACTGTGTGCGTCCTGCAGCGGTTTCTGCTTTCTTGTTGTCCAGTTCCTCGCGTGCAGCGGAAAGCTGCTCCTTTGCAATATTCAATTCCGTTTCTTTTTCGGAAAGCTGCTCTTTTGCAGTATTCAGCTCCGTCTGCTTCCGAGTCAGTTCGGTTTTTGCCGCCGAAAGCTGCGTCATTTTTTCCTCTAACTCTTTTTTGCCGGATGCCAGTTCTGTTTCTTTCCCTGCAAGCTGTGCTTTTCCGTCGGAAAGTTCTTTCGCTTTTGCCTCAAGTGTGGTTTTTCCACTTGCAAGTTCATCGGCTTTCTGATTCAGCTCCGCTTTTCCGCTTTCCAGCTCTGCCGCCTTTGCTTCCAGCGTCGCTTTTCCGCTCGCAAGTTCCGCCTCTTTGTCTTTCAGCGTTGCCTTGCCGGATGCCAGCTCCTGCTCTTTATCGGCGATGGTTGCTTTCGCACTGAGAAGTTCCTGCTCTTTGTCTGCAATGGTCTGTTTTCCGTCAAGGAGTTCCTGTTCTTTCTCAGCAATCGTCTGCTTTCCGTCAAGAAGCTCCTGTTCTTTGTCCTTTAACGTCTGTTCGCCGTCGAGAAGTTCCTGCTCTTTGTCCGCAATCGTCACTTTCGCGTCGACAAGCTGCTGTGCACCGTCATCCAGCTCTGTTTTTACGTCCGCTAATTTCTGCTCTGCATCAGCGACCTGCTGTTTTGCATCATCAATCTTTTCCTGTCCTTCGGTTTTGACTGCCGTATACCGCCGGTCGCACGCCGCATCCTCGAGCGCTTCAATCTTCGTCTGTACAGCCTTCACCGTCTCATCATACGCATCGCTGTAGCTCGCCTCTTCCTGTGCGCCGTCCGCCTGGACGTAAATCTCTGTATAGAGATCCGAGGTAAATGTCTCCGGAAGCAGCAGTGCAAAACTGTTGATGCTTCCATTTCCAATCGAGCCCGTTCCCCGGTTCAGATCCATATAATAAGGGAGTGTCGCCGAACCAACAATCGTAAACGTGTCCCCGGTCAGCGAATCTGAGAGCGGATCCTCCGTTCCGGAAGTGAACGTTACCTGATCTCCGATCTCACAGCCGGAACTTTTTAGAAACTGCGTATCAACAAGAATTTCATCCTCTTTCTCCGGCATCCGTCCCTCGACCACGCGCGGCTCATTCACACCGTCCGTCAGCGCAATCAGCTTCACAACCTGCTCGCTCTCGCCGATGTCATGCAGCACTTCCACCGTTTTTCCGCCGTAGACCGCTTTCACGCCATCCGTCTTCGCGATATCCGCCAGATCATCGTCTGTCAGCCCCAGCGTTCCAAGGACTTTCAAATCCATATAATTTACTTCATCATAATACCGGTCCGCCGAAACCTTCATATCTCCTTCCGCCGACCGAATGCCCGAGAAAAACGCCGCGCCAAGAAGCACGATGAAAAAGACTGACAGAAACCGCCCCTTGTTCTTTGTGATTTCCCGGATAAAGTCTTTTCGAAATGCTCTCATCGTCCACCTACCATTCTATCTCTTCCACCGGCGTCGGGTTCTCATTTGTTTTCATTCCCGCCACTTTTCCGTTTCGGATTTTAATCACGCGGTCCGCCATCGGTGTCAGCGCCGAGTTGTGAGTGATGACAATGACCGTCATCCCCTTCTCCCGGCAGGTATCCTGCAGCAGCTTTAAGATCGCTTTTCCCGTCACATAATCGAGCGCGCCGGTCGGCTCATCGCAGAGCAGCAGTTTCGGATTCTTCGCCAGCGCACGCGCAATCGCCACACGCTGCTGCTCTCCGCCCGAAAGCTGCGCCGGGAAGTTATTCATTCTCTCTTCCAGCCCAACCTCCGCAAGCACCTCCGACGCATCCAGCGGATGCTTACAAATCTGCATCGCCAGCTCCACATTCTCGAGCGCCGTCAGGTTCTGCATCAGATTATAAAACTGAAAAACAAATCCAATATCCTCCCGCCGGTACTGGATCAGCTTCTTGCCGCGGTATTTGCTGATTTCCGCGCCGTCCACCAGCACCTTTCCGGAAGTCGCTGTGTCCATGCCTCCTAAGATATTCAGAACGGTCGTCTTTCCCGCACCGCTCGGGCCGACAACGATCACAAACTCACCTTTTTCCACATCAAAGCTGATTCCATCCGCGGCCTTGATGGTGACTTCACCCATTTTGTATGTCTTGGTTACATCCTGAAGACTCACATATCCTGCCATGCTCTTGTGTTCCTCCTATGTAAAATTCAATATCCCTCATTTCTTTTATTGTACCAAGCTGTTGCCGCGGCGGCTAGTCCTAAGAAGGCGAATTTACTGTTTTTTTATAAATATTCCTGGGCAGACCGCATTCTCAGCTTTTGCATTTTTCCATACATTTGCAGAATAAAACAGCCGCTACCGTGCTTGCTGCCGTCGCTGCCAGTGCCGGTCCGACAATGGCCGTTGGATGCACGCTGCCATACTGGCTGCGGTATGCAATCACATTGACCGGTATCAGCTGCAGGGAAGAAATATTTAAAATCAGAAAGGTGCACATTTCCCGGTTTGCAGTTCCTTTCGGAACAGCGGCCGGATTTTTGTTTTTCCGCCGTTCCTCTTCCAGCTCTTCGAACTGTTCCATGGCAAGAAGGCCCGGCGGCGTTGCCGCTGCGCCAAGACCGAATACATTACAGATCATATTGGTGGCAGCCGATTGGATGGCCGGGTGATCCGATGGTACCTTTGGAAACAAAAAGCGCATGACCGGTCCCATCTTTTTTACCAGGCTGTCGATCATTCCCGCTTTCCCTGCAATCTCCATCAGCCCGCTCCAAAGGCCCGTCACACCCAGAAGAGAAATTGCCAGCACAACTGCCTCTTTTGAAGCACGCAGCGCACCGTCTGTCACCTCCGGCAGCTTTCCGCAAAAAGCACCGTAGGCAATACCAAGAAGAAGCATACCGCTCCAGAGTCTGTTCATGGATTCACCTGCGTTCATCCGTTATCTTTATACGATATGCTTCTTTTCTGTTTTTCATGATATTCTGTTTCAACCCACAGCCGGTAATATTACAAAATCCCCGCCAGTGGGTCCACTTGGACGGAATTCCGGCCGCAATCAGAACCAGAACTGGCAGGAAAAGTATCTTTTTTCCTCTTTTCGACAGGTATTTCTGCGTATTTTCCTCTGTCAGCAAAAGATATTCAAATCACAGATAAGACGCCGTTGTCACGCCCGCCAGCTTTGTGAACAGCTTTGCCACCGCGGTATCTGTTTTCTGTCATTTCTTTCTTTTGTTCTGTCGTTCACAGCCTCCTGCGCTTCTCTCCATTCCAAAATAAGTTTTGTTTTCCCATAAAATCAATTTTCTTTTTAAAAAATCGTATCACAGGAATCATTAAAAGTTTAATTTATGTTTTCATCTGATTTTTTGTCTAATTTTTATGCCTATTTCATATAGTTTTTCAAATAATAGTATAATAAACACAAATTTTAGCTGGAATCGGATAATTCTATTCCATACCAAAACAACAATCCGATGCCCAAAATACAAAAGCGCATCACTTGAAACGCTTGACTTCAGGAGGGAAAATATGAGTGCAAGATTAGTATTAACAGTAAAAGATTCCAATCGAATGGCAAAAGGTCTTTCCATGAGCATCATGGACAAAATGTTTCATCCACTCAAGTACAATAAAATGATGAATTCCAAAGCAAAAATAGGCATCTTTATTGATGACGAAAAAGAAGGAACTTTATATGAGGCATCTAAGACTCCATATGAAATCAGCTTAACTCCTGGCGTTCATCGTATTTCTATGATAGATCCGGCAAAAGACAGCAAAAAAGGGAATGTCAATCTGATGGGGTCCATCATTGGATTTTCTGCAGGCAGCGGCCTCGCAGAACAAATATCCGTCGGCGAAATAGGAAAATTCTTAGCCGGTGCCATGTTTAAAACTGGTGATGGTTACCTGGATCTGGATTTAAAAGACGGAGATATCTTAAAAGTTCAGTGTCAGGCCGGAATTGGCGGAAAAGTATCTATCAAAGTATTAAAATAAGAATTGCCAAAGCATATCATGCAAAGCAATCGGATGACAAGGGAGGCAAAATATTTTTTGCCTCCAACATCATTTTATCAGCAGACACCTGGAGGAAATAAAATATGGACTTTCCTGTTTCGATTCCATGGGAAACTCTTGATCCCGAAATATTACAAAAAGCGATAAATTCAGGTAGTAATTACAGAACCTATTGTGATGAAAAATCATGGGATATTTCTTTTGAAATAGAATTTCTGGAAAAAGAAGAAATCATCTTTCTTCTCCTGGTTGAGCACGGACGCCGCAAAGTCGGAACTTCTGTGCAAAAGACAAATGAACGAACGGAATTTTCCAAATATACAAAAGAAGAACAGGCAAAAATGGTAAATGCTTTTAATCAAAAACTTGATACTTACGAAGCGTGGAACTCTCTGTTTGTCGGACCAACGACAAGTATGTTTGGAAATCATGTGTATGAATCCTATATGGACTATATGTATTCCTGGGATCACTTGGGCGACAGAATTTTTCTGTCCAATTATTATGAACGTCAATTATATTCTGTGCAATCCGATACCCATGTTACAGTAAAAAGCAATCAGGAAGGATATGATTCTATCTATGAACTGGCGCAGGCAAAGGTAACAGACCATACCTTAGAAGGTATCTGCTGGAATTTTTTCCCGAAGCTCCTGTTTTCCAAGGGAGATCTCGCGGGTGCGCCGTACCATGATGTCTATCATCGTCTGGAAATTCTGACAGATACAGAATATCTGCTTGTTCCGGCGCTGCTTTCACTCAAAGAAAAATATGAAATTACAGCAGTCGCCGGAAATCTGGATTGCCCGCAGATGCATTCTCATGCAATGACACTGAAAGCAGCAGTACAACAAGCTATTTTTAAAAATATCTTTGGAAATCTCTTTCCGGAAAATGGATTTTTGCTACAGAAAGCCCCAAAGAAAATGCTGCTTTCTGCTCAAAAACAGGCAGAGGAATTTTCTGTTGCGTCTATGAATGCCCGAAAATATCCCGAGCTCCTGATGCAGGCAGCTGCAAAAGAAAATTTTCATTGTACAGCCTTTCAGATTCTGCAATTTTCCAACAATCCATATCTGTCGGCCTTTGATAAAACAGATCTTTTCAGAAGATGCATGGCCATCAGTAATCAATCAGAAGAACCGGGAATCTGGAAAGAAACCTATCAGAATCTGCTCCGGGTAATGATCTGCAAAATAACTTTGGAGGAATCTCAGTTCAGCGATCCGGAGAGCATCAAAGAATTACAGGATTTTACAGAACACCAGCAAGAAAAGCTGGAACAGGAAATGCAGTTAAAAATCCCAAAAGAAAAAACTGCTGAAATTTTATTGATGAATGAACTGAAATGTATGCTGGCATGCATTTCCGTCGTAACAGCAGAAAAAATACAGGGACACAAATGCACCGAATTGGCCGAGAAGAGCTGGCGTCTGGCAGAAAGTATCGAATATATATGGAATGCAGAAATTCTAAATCCACAAATCAGAGAAACTGTGTCCAAAGCATTCATCCGCATTTGTATCGGATGTGGATCTATGTATCTTCAGAATGTACAGGAAGAACATATAAATCCCGAGCAGATCCAGGAAGCAGCGGAAGAAATCTCATTACTTCTGTATCATTACAGCGATCTTTTGCTTCCGGAAGAAATGCCGGTCTATCAAATCCCTATCTATCAAACGCTCCAAATTGCAAATATGAGACTGGAGCGAAAGGAAAATGCATTGTACTATGCCCAAAAAGGAGTTGTATTGTGTGATCTGTTTTCTGCTGGTCAGAATGCGCAATTAAATGGTCTCATTCAGGATTCAAAAAACATGTTTCAGCAATATATCAATCAAAATGTACCTGCTGCATCCCGCCCGGCAAAAAAGAAGGGGCTTTTCTCCCGGCTCTTCCAGAGATAGCAGGAGAAAAGCTGTCCCGAAAGAATCCTTTATTTTCCTGGAAGCGCGGTTTATAAGGTGCCTCCATATTCCACAATCATGTTTCGAATAATATCCAGCGTCTCCTCCTGTGACCATGCCATGTTTCCATTCTCCAGAAACTGGCAAAATTCATATAGTTTTTGTGAGAAGCCGGATTCTTTTAAAATATAATATTGCAATCCATGACTTGTATTGTTCCAAAATGCAATTCCATTATGAACATTAGAGCTACATACAATGGAGATGTGTTTCGGCAGCTGGACGAAATTTTCTTTTACACAAATGCAGGAATGAGGTGTGTGCAGCATATATTGATAATAACTTTTCAACAGCCACAGGCGCATCGCAGGATCAAGAGGCTTATAAAGCATATCCGGATAGCCTGCAATGCGTCCCTGCTCCATTAATTGTCGTAAGCCAGATATACAGAAAATATGTACCATACTTTCCGTTTCCATGTGCCGGATCCGCTGAAAGAGAGAAGATAAGAGCTGTTCCTTTTCCACTCCATCCAGGATGATCTGCTGTTTCAGTACATTTAACGGAATCAGATGCAGAAGACATGGTGAATATTCAATATAATAGTTATGCGTTACATAGCCTTCATTCATCATAACATTGACATCTTTTACATAAGCATGTAAATCAGAGCAAAACAACATTTCCTTTGCTATTTTTCTTTCCCGAATAAAGGAATTCTTCAGTAATTGTATTTGTTGCGCATCTCTGAGAATAATTCCTTTCGCCGTATGAAAATTGATTCCAATTGCAATATGGTCTGTGATCAGCCAGTTGGGAAGTAAGCCTGCTTTTTTCGCCTCGGACTCAGCAGAAGAAACGTAATAATAAAATGGTTTGTAGTTTTCATAGTTCATTGCCGGTTTCAGACTGCATATTTTCCGAAGGTTATCCAGTGTATTTTCCGTTGTCTGATTCTGCAGCAAAGGAAAAAGATGCTCTAATCTGCGATAGGGCACTTCATGAATAATCTGAACAAGATATCGTAAATGTTCCAGTGAAATTTCCGGAGTACATAAGCAAATCGTGGAATCGGAAGCATTTATCATTGCTTTTCGAATACACGCATAAATTGCAAAGATATTGTCCAGCGTCATATCCGTATCCGGAATTCCTGAAACACTTGGAGAAACAGAGACTTGAGGAAATTCAACCACATCCTGCTGGATAATACGGATCAGTTCTTCCATACATTGCCACTGGCTCTTTCCCATTTTTTCCTGGCGATAAAGGAACAGGAGATCTGCTCTTGTATTTCCGGTGCATTCCATCGCATCAAGAAGACAGGTCAGGCGCTCTTCTTCTTTTGGAATACGTTTTCCTTTACTCATTTTAGAAATGTAATCCAGCTGCATACCACTGGCCTCAGACAGATAATATAAAGTTTTTCCTGTATTTTTTATTTCCTTTTCAAGCCTTTGTGAAAAATCGCTCATGTAGTATCAAAGTTCCTTTCCGGACAACAGCAAATATCCGATGGCTTGGGCAGAATGCTGTTTTCCTGTCGACATTGATCTAAGTATACAGGAAAAAGCCAAAATATGCAAAATTTTTCACACAAATTCATCTGCTTTTTCTGCAAAAAAGCTTTATATCATTTATAACATTACGAAGGAGAAAACTAATATGCTTTTCATCGCTATCCTAATCTTAATCTTTTTGATGTATCGATTTTTTACCTTTCGTGCCGAAATGGTTTTTACCATGTCCTTAATTGCCCCGATCATGATCGTAATCGGCGCCTGCTATTTACCTGGAAAATATCATGAAGCCGGAATTTTTCTTCTGGTTATCGGTGCATTTATGCTGGCCGTTGTTCTGCTTATCTGCCGCCTCACTGCACGGGGTGTTGAAAAAGGACTGCGGCTGGAGTATTACAAAAACCTGATTATTTATGGCGCCCTCAAATTTTTACAGAACCTTTCTAAAGCGACAATTGTTTTTAGCTTTCTGGCCGCTTCACTGGGTGCCTTCTCTATGGACTACAAAGAAAGACTGGATACCAAAGGAAGAAAAATTTATGTAAATGATAACCTGCGTGACCCGGAAGGCAACCAGTATGAAGAAGTAGAAAAGTAAAAAAAGCAGGCACGAATCACCTTTTTCGGGAATCGTGCCTGTTTTTTTTACGTATGCATCAATTTCAAAAATTCATTCTCCGGCATTTCAACACCAAGTAGTGTCTTCATCATCTGAAGAAATACATCATCGGTTTCTTTTTGAGCGTTCAGACAGACCATGATGACCGACAGTTTATCATACTCTTTCCTCTTGCTGCATTACTTTTTGTTTCCCCTTACGCTGTTTTTACTATAGCATATTTTTCTCCTGTTTGCACCTACCTACAGGACTGCTACTAGCTACTCTCTCAAGATGTAGCGTATCAAAAAGGGAGCTTCCGCTTCACGAATTTTTATTCGTTAAAAGTGTATCATTGTGAAACGCTCGTTGCGTCCGCCAGAGGAAGCCTGTGGATCTGCCCGGAAGAAGTCTCCTGTGACTATTTTGACTGGTGCGAGGGAAAACTTTCCGCGATCAACCAGTACCATGGCGAATACATGGCGCAGTACAACTGGGCTGAGTTTACCAACGGGGAGCTGAACTGGGGGAGAGGCCGATAAGAAATTCACACAAATCTGACTATTTATGATATACTGAATGAAATGCTCTTAGTTCTGAATTCTTTTATGCTCCGGCACAGATCTTTCGGGACGAAATTTTACTTTTCTATGTCGAAATCCACCATTTTTTCGACATACGAAGAAAGGAACGTTATGAAAATTATTTTTATCCGCCACGGCGAACCAAATTATGAAATTGATTCTCTGACCGAAAAAGGCTGGCGCGAGGCCGAGCTGCTTTCGAAACGCACAGCAAAATGGAATGTCACCGATTTTTACTGTTCTCCGCTTGGCCGTGCGAAAGATACGGCTTCTTTTACACTGAAAAATGCAGGCCGCGAAGCCGAAATTCTTCCATGGCTGCGGGAATTTGATGCACCTGTCATTGACCCGGAAACGGGAAAACGCCGGATTCCATGGGATTTTCTGCCGGATGTGCTCGATGCAAACCGGGATCTCTATGACCAGGATCTCTGGACGAAAAATCCGATTATGCAGACCGGAAACATGGACGAGAATTACCATTTTGTGACCGACGGACTCGATGCACTGCTTGCGCGCTACGGCTATGTACGCGACGGTTACCGCTATCACGCTTCGGATGAAACAAACCGCGAAGCCGTCATCGTCTGCTTCTGCCATCTCGGCGTCACCTGTGTGGCACTGTCGCATCTGCTGAATATGACGCCGGTACAGCTCTGGCAGGGCATGTTCCTGGCACCGACTTCCGTCACAATCGTCGGAAGCGAGGAACGCAAGCTGGGCGAAGTATACTTCCGCTGCCAGACCGTCGGCGATGTCCATCATCTGCTTTCCGCGGGCGAACCGGTTTCGTACTATGGAGCCTTTAATGATCCATTTCAGTTTTAAAAATCACAAAAAGGAGTCTTTTATCATGAATGAAGCAAAATTTCAGGCAAAATTAAGAGAATATGCAAAGCTGATCGTAAAAATCGGCGCAAATGTACAGAAAGGACAGCGTGTCCGCCTCCAGGCCGGCGTCGATCAGGTTCTGCTTACCCAGATGGTGACAGAGGAGTGCTATCAGGCGGGCGCAAGCTATGTGGAAGTGATCTGGGAATGCGGTGAGATCAACAAAATGCATTATCAGTATGCCACCGCAGAAACGCTTGGCGCGGTTCCGCACTGGGAAGAAGAGCGTTTCAAACAGATGACGGTTGATCTGCCGGTTCGCATTTTCATCGACTCCTCCGATCCGGACGAGCTCGCCGGCATTCCTGCGGACCTGCTCTCCACCGTTCGTCAGATGCGTGGAAAGGTCATTAAAAAATACCGTGACCAACTTGATGGAAAGCATCAGTGGCTGATCGTTGCCGCCGCTTCTCCAAAATGGGCAGAAAAAGTATTCCCGGGCGAGCCGGAGGATATTGCTGTTGAAAAACTGTGGGATGCTATTTTCGACTGTGTTTACTTAAAAGACGGCGAAGATGCAGAAAAGATCTGGCAGGCACACTGCGACCTCATGACCCAGAAAGCCAGCTGGCTGAATGAGCAGGCATTCCACAAGCTGCATTACACCAGCAAAAACGGTACGGATTTCACCGTTGAGCTGATTCCGGGCGCAAAATGGAGCGGCGCCGGTGATATCAACCATACGAACAACACCTTCTATGTTCCAAACATGCCGACCGAAGAAGTCTTCACCAGCCCGATGAGAGGAAAATGTGAAGGCCGTCTCGTTTCCACAAAACCTTTAAGCTGGTCGGGACAGATCATCAACAACTTTACCGTCGATTTCAAGGATGGAAAAGTCGTTGACTGCCACGCAGAGCAGGGCGAAGAGGTTTTGAAAAAAATGTTCGCCATGGACGCCGGTGCTGCAATGCTCGGCGAGGTTGCACTCGTTCCGAAAGAATCTCCGATTAACCAGTCCGGGCTGATGTTCTTTAATACCCTTTTCGATGAAAACGCATGCTGTCACGTTGCAGCTGGCGCCGGTTTCCCTGAGGTGCTCGATGGATTTCTGGAGATGAGCAACGAGGAAATTCTGGAAAAAGGTGTGAATGATTCTCTGATCCACGTTGACTTTATGGTTGGATCGGATGACCTGCACATCGTAGGTATCCGCGAAGATGGAAGCGAAACCGATATTTTTGTAAATGGTACCTGGGCAGAGTAAATCTGCTGTTTTTCGCAATAGAAGCAGGGGACTTCCTTTATTTAGTCAAAAAAAACAGACCCGGGGCAATCTACCGTTTTTTGTAGACTGCCCTGGGTTTTGTTTTTGAAAAAAATCAGTTTCCAGACTTCCCTTTTCTCATATAAGGATTTCGATACAGCGAAATCACAAGTTCTGCTGCCATGAAGCACCAGATGATCGGTTCGCACCAGATCACGGCACTGTAGTGGTAGCGCGGGATAAACACCATCGCAAAAATAATTTTTCCGAAAAGCTCAATAAAACTCGACAGCAGCGGAAGAATCTTTTCTCCGAGTGCCTGCAGTGCAAGGCGGCTGCAGTTGACAAGGCCGAGCGCAAAGAAGAACGGAATGGCTACACGGAGGTAGCGGGCTCCGTTTCCGAGGACAGTCGGGTCGGACGAGCCGGAGATCAGATGAACCATCGTCGGTGCAAGCGGCGTGACAAGGAGAATCAGGCATGCGGTCACGCTGAAGCAGAAAATATAAGCATAGCGAATGCCTTTCCGTACGCGCTCCCAGTTGTCCGCGCCGCGGTTCTGTGCCACATATGTGTTGACTGCCTGTGCCATCGAGGAAAGCGGCATCATCGAGAACGAAAACAGCTTTCTTGCGGCAGTATGTCCCGCAATTGTTTCATAGCCGAGGCTGTTGATGCCCGGCTGCAGGACGATCGAACCAACGTAAATGATACTGCTCATGAATCCCATTGAAAATCCCTGCGCCAGCAGATCTGCGTACAGTCCGCGGTCCAGCGCGAAGTGGCGTTTTTCCGGAAGCAGGATTTTCGCTTTCGTAACAATATAAATCAGGCAGAGCACAACGGAAATGCCCTGTGCAATGACGGTTGCAATCGCGGCACCCCGGACACCCATGCCGAAGGTGCGGATAAACAGCAGATCGAGCACGATGTTCACCAGCGATGAAAAGATCAGGAACACAAGCGGCATGAAGCTGTTGCCGATCGCCCGCAGCAGGCCGGAGCACAGGTTGTAGGCGAACATGACGAACAGGAAAATCGAGAGAATCGAAATATAGCTGTAGGATTCCTCAAGAATCTCCGCCGGTGTTTTCAGTAGGCGCAGCAGCGGATGCATGAAGATCGTCGCCAGAATGGTAACTACCAGTGTGACGGCAACGCCGATGACGATACAGGATGCAACCGATTTTTTCATCCGGTCCGTCTCCTGCCGTCCAAAGCAGCGCGCCGTGACGATCGCAAGACCGTTTCCGACGCCGAACGTAAATCCGGTCATCATCTCATAGATGGATGAGCAGGCACCCATCGCCGCAATCGATGAGTCGCCAAGTGTATAGCCGACGATCAGCGTATCCATCGTGTTGTAAATCTGCTGAAACACGCGGGACGCCATAATCGGCAGGGCAAAAAGCAGCAGAGATTTCAGGATCGGGCCATGAAGCAGATCCACCTGAGAACTCCGCCTGGTTTGTGTCTGTGACATAAAGAAAATTCCTCCCTCTAAAATAATGCATTACATCCATTATATCAGATGAAAGGAATTTCTGTACAAAAAAATATAAAAATACAGCAGCGATTTTCCTTTTCCGTTATTCTTGTCCCAGTAAATACTGATAAATATCTCTCTTCGTCACCCCGCGGTCCTTTGCGACGAGTTTCATGGCTTCTTTCCGCGCAATTCCCTGGTCTTCATATCGTTTCATATGCTCTTCAATCGAAATTTCTTCAAATGCAGCCTTTGCCTCGTCCTCGATTTCCTTCTGGCTTCTGCCTTCGATGACCAGCACACATTCTCCTTTTGGGTCTTCCTGCTCATAACGGGCAATGGCATCTTCCAGTGTCGTCTGCCATGCGGTTTCATGCTTTTTCGTCAGTTCCCGGCAGAGCGTCAGACGACGGTTTCCCATCGTTTCCAGAAGTTCCCGCAGTGTCTTTAAAAGATGATGGGGCGCCTCGTATACGATCATGGTTCTGGTTTCGTTTTTCAAACGCTCCAGCGCCAGTTTATGCTCCTTTTTATCCGGCGGAAGAAATGCTTCGAAGACAAATCTTCTCGTCGAAAGTCCCGACAGTGTCAGTGCCGTCACACACGCGCATGCGCCCGGCAGGCTTGTCACTTCGATGCCTGCCTCGTACGCCATCTTCACCAGCTCCTCACCCGGATCAGAAATTCCCGGTGTTCCGGCATCCGTGATCAGCGCGATATTTGTTCCCGCCAGCAGCTTCTGCACCAGCTCGCGGCCCTTGTCGTATTTGTTGTATTCATGGTAACTCGTCATCGGCGTATGAATCTCAAAATGGTTCAGCAGCTTAATGCTGTTTCTCGTATCCTCCGCCGCGATCAGATCGACCTCCTGCAGAATGCGGATTGCACGGAAGGTCATGTCCTCCAGATTTCCAATTGGTGTTGCACACAAATATAATTTTCCTGCCATGTTCTTATCTCCCGTCTCCATATAATTCCCGGATGTCCTTTGTATACACGCCCGGCGTCTCATACACAATCAGCGGTTTCTCCACGGTAATTCTCGGATTCCCGCCTTTCATCGCCTCGATCAGCACCATGTTCGGCTCCTTGTCCACAAACGGATAAACGAGCTGCATCCTTTTTGGTTCCAGATGATATTTTTTCAGCGTCGAAAAAATCTCCGCCAGCCGGAACGGCCGGTGCACCAGATAGAACCGTCCTTTCGTCTTTAAAACCGCCGATGCCTCTTTCGCAATATCATCAAACGAGCACAGCACCTCATGCCGCGCAATCGTCTTCGCCTCAAGCGCATTCGTCAGCCCGTGCTGCCCCGTCATGTACGGCGGATTGCACGTTACCACATCAAACACTTCTTTTCCAAACTGCTGCGATGCCGTCTTCACATCTCCTTGGAAAATCTCAACATCATTTTCCAGATGATTGTACCGCACACTCCGCTGTGCCATCTCGGCACTGTACTCCTGAATTTCCAGCCCGGAAAAATGCTCTCCGTTTGTCTTCGCCTTCAGCAGAATCGGCACAATTCCCGATCCCGTGCAGAAATCCATCGCCCGCTCCCCGCGCTTCACCTTCGCGTAGGATGCCAGCAGCACCGCGTCAATGCCATAGCAGAAAAGGGATGGATTCTGTATCATCCAGTAACCGTTCTGCAGATCATCGAGCCGCTCACCCGGCTTCAAAAATTCTTCTTTTCTATCCAATGAAAATCCCTCCTCCTGCTGACCGCCCAGCGCCGCATCACACAAAAAGAAGCGTCAGTTTTACCCGGCGCTTACTTTTTTCAAAATGCATTCCAAATCAATCTTATTCCGGCTGTTTTGCCTCTTCCGAAGAAGTCTGCTCACCGGAGCTGTTTCTGTCTTTTTTCTTTTCTTTGCCTTTTTCCTTTTTGTGTTTCGGCTTGAACTTGAGCTCTTCCACCGGGTATTCCCGCATTTCCTTCTCATCGTTCACATCCACCAGAACTTTTACGAGCTGGCGAAGCACATTTACACTGGCAACCTCACCTTTCATGCCGTCCGGCATTGTTACAAGATCGCCCACGCCCGGCAGCTTACGGTTCAGGTATTCATACGTTTCCTGCTCGTTTTTCAGACAGCACATCAGTCGTCCGCAGACACCGGAAATTTTAGTCGGGTTCAGGGACAGATTCTGCTCTTTTGCCATCTTAATGGAAACAGGTGCAAACTCAGACAGATACGTATGGCAGCACAGCGGTCTGCCACAGATACCGATGCCGCCGAGAATTTTCGTCTCATCGCGGACACCAATCTGGCGAAGTTCGATTCTGGTTTTGAAAACGGCTGCCAGGTCTTTTACCAGTTCACGGAAATCAATTCTTCCATCAGCCGTAAAGTAAAACAGCATTTTGTTATTGTCAAACGTATACTCTGCATCGATCAGCTTCATCTCCAGGTTGTGCGCCCGGATCTTCTTCTGGCAGATTTCAAACGCTTCTTTTTCTTTCTTGCGGTTGCTCTCCTCCCGCGCATCATCCTTCGGCGTTGCAATGCGGATGACTTCTTTCAACGGCTGGATCACCTTAGAATCGTCAACTTCTTTTGGCCCCAGCACAACGAAACCATACTCTACGCCGCGCGCCGTCTCAACGATAACGTGGTCGCCCACGCAGATGTCCAGCTCTCTCGGCGAGAAATAATATACTTTTCCTACGTTTCGAAAACGTACTCCTATAATTGTTATCATGTTATCAGTTTTCCTTCATTGTCAGGAACATAAGCTCCATGGTTAAATCAAAATTAACATTCGCGTTCAGGCGGGCTCTCGCCTTCTGAATCGCCTCTATAATCTTCTCCAGGCCTTCGTATGAGCTCTTATTTGCTCTCTCACGGATTCCATTCAGCTCCTGCTTGAACACAAGGGAATCGACCTCTTTTGTCGCCTTAAAGAGCAGAACGTCGCGGAACCATAAAGAAAAGATATCGAAGTAATCATCAATATTGTCTTTTTCGGCCGTCAGTTTTTTGATCGTCTCCACGATTTCATACAGCGGCATACTGTCGGCGTACTTTGCCATGCGGAGTGCATTTTCCAGCGTCTCCTCGTATTCCGGAGAACGGGCAATCCGCTCTGCTTTTCCGATATTTCCCTGCGCCAGGGACGCATCAACCTCTGCCTGGTAATCCGGCACATGCATTTCGTTCATCAGATAATCTTTCACAAGCTGGTCTCCCACTGGTTTTAAATTTAACTGCACGCAGCGTGACGAAATCGTCGGAAGCAGCGCATCCGGGTTGTCTGCCAGAAGCATGACAACTGCGTAGGCCGGCGGCTCCTCGATCGTCTTCAGCAGCGCGTTCTGCGCCTGAAGTGTCAGCTTCTGCGCCTCGTCGATGATATAAATCTTGTACGGACTGCTGTACGGCTTGATCATCACATCGTTAATGAGCTGCTCGCGGATTTCATCGATGCTGATGGTGTTCGGCTTTTCATGCTTCACATAAATAATATCCGGATGATTCTGGCTCTGTGCCTTTTTACAGGACGGGCATTCCATACAGGGCTCGACCCCGTGCTTCTCGCACTGAAGCGTCATCGCAAACAGTGAAGCCATCATTTTCTTTCCCGATCCACTCTCTCCGCCAAAAAGATAAGCATGAGATACTTTATTCATCGAAATGGCATTCTGTAAATGCGTTATGATTTCCTGATGTCCTACAACCTTCTGAAAACCCTGCATAAAATCACCCCCTGGAGTTCTTTTGTATTTCTTACTAATACTGCATTAAGTATATCACAACTTTTTCTGTTGTTCCACAAAATTCTGAATTTCGGAAAAACAGTCTTCCGGCGTAGAATTATTGGAAAATCTGCGGACAATTCCAGCTTCCGCAATTTTCTCCTCCGTAAAATCCTCACAGTCCGCCAGGAATCTCCGGCACATCTCCGCGTATTTCGGCTCTGTCTGTTTTCTTTCCCGTTCCAGTGCCCGCGAAAGCCGCAGCCCGTCGTCCACCTCGACATACAGCGGAACCATCGCCTGCTCCCCGAAGTATGCCTTTAATTTCAGATACGATTCCAGTGTCCCGATTCCGAGATAATCATGCTTCGCAAGATCAATCTGCCCGTCATCCGCCGTAAAATAATACCACGGCCCCTGCACCGTCGAATACATGCGCTCCTCGATAATCTTTCCGGCCTCCCGCAGTTCCGAAAGCCGTTTTTCATCCACAAAGAAATACTCTCTTCCGTCCTGCTCCCCGCTCCGGATCGGCCGTGTTGTATACAGGACAAACGGTTTTAAATCCAGCGCCGTCTCCTGGATCAGATGCTCATAAATATGATCTTTCCCTGACGCACTTTTTCCCATCAGATAGTAAATTTTTCCCATTTTATCTCTCCCCGAAACACAGATTCTTTATGCCTTAAACCGATATCCAACGCCCCAGATCGTCTCGATATACTGCGGCTTTGCCGTATTAAACTCTATTTTTTCACGGATCTTCTTGATATGCACTGTAACCGTCGCAATATCTCCGATGGACTCCATATCCCAGATCTCACGGAACAGCTCTTCTTTCGTGAAAACGCGGTTCGGATTCTCCGCAAGGAAGGTCAGCAGATCGAACTCTTTCGTTGTAAACTGCTTCTCCTCTCCGTTCACCCACACGCGGCGTGCCGTTTTGTCAATCTTGATGCCGCGGATCTCCACAACATCATTCTCTTTCTTGCCGTTTCCGACCAGACGGTCGTACCGTGCCAGATGCGCTTTCACACGCGCAACCAGCTCACTCGGAGAAAATGGCTTCGTCATATAATCATCCGCACCAAGGCCGAGTCCGCGGATTTTGTCGATATCATCCTTCTTTGCCGAAACCATGATAATCGGAATATCTTTCTTCTCACGCACCTCACGGCAGATCTCAAAGCCATCCACCTCCGGCAGCATCAGATCCAGAATCAGCAGATCAAAATCCTCTTTGACCGCCCGCACAAGACCGGTGTCTCCCTGGTTTTCAATCTCTACCTCAAAGCCCGAAAGTTCTAAATAATCCTTCTCCAGATCCGCAATGGATTCCTCATCCTCAACAATCAGTATCTTACTCATGAAACAGGTACCTCCTGATATTTTCTTAATACAAAGTACATCGTGGTGCCCACGCTTTCTTTGCTGGTGGCCCACACTTTTCCGCCGTGGTCTTCGAGAATCTTCTTCACGATGGAAAGACCGATGCCGCTGCCGCCTCTCGTGCTGTTGCGGGACGTGTCGGTGCGGTAGAAACGGTCGAAAATCTTCGTCAGATCCTTCGTCGCAATTCCCTTTCCGTTGTCCTCAATCTCCACCTGCACAAAATCTCCGACATCACGCAGACGGATGTTGATGACCTTATGGCTCTTGTCCATATATTTGATGGAATTGCTTACAATGTTATTGATGACACGCTTGATCTGCTCCGCATCCGCGATGACGATCGGGTCGTCCTCGAGATAATTAAAGTATGTCAGATCCACATGCTGCGCGTCAAGCTCCAGATTCAGTTCCTCCACGCAGTCATCAAAATAATCCGCAATGTGAATCTTCGAAAACGTATACGGAATGCGGTTCGTGTCAATCTTGGAATAAAACGTCAGCTCATTGATCAGACGGTCCATCTCATTCGCTTTGTTGTAAATGGTGCGGATGTAGCGGTCCATCTTCTCCGGCGTATTTGCCACACCGTCCATGATTCCCTCGACATAACCCTTGACCGCGGTAATCGGTGTTTTCAGATCATGCGAAATGTTACTGATCAGCTCTTTATTCTCTTTGTCAAACTCGACTTTTTCCTCCGCCGTCTCTTTCAGCCGGATACGCATCTCCTCAAAGTCCTCGCAGAGGTCATTAATCTCCGCCACGCCGCACGGTTCAACAGTGAAATCCAGATTTCCGTCTTTGATATTCTGTGTCGCCTTTTTCAGCTGCTCGAGCGGTCCGATCACACCGCGGTAAATCCAGAAGCTCAGGCCCAGACTGGTGAGCACCAGAATCAGCACAATCACGATGCCTAGCTCTTTTACCATGCCCGTAATCTGCGGCGCAATCTGGTCTGTCTTGGTGACGATAAACGCACTGCATTCTTTTCCGTCCGAGTTCTCATAGTCCGCCTGTTTGACCATCCACTGTTTTTCATTGCGGAAATAAACGCCGCCCTTCGAATTTGCCCCCGGGTCACCGTATTTCGGCAGCTCATTTTCCAGCTCCTCCGACGACAGCTCCTCCGAGCCATTGTAAATGATAACACCATCCTCGCGCACCGCGATAAACGACTGTTTTTTCTGCAGTCTTGCATTCAGAACAGAGAGATAATTCGTTTCTTCCAGCTTTGCCGTATCCGATTTCGCGGTATCCTCTACTTCGTCGTACTCTTCTGATGTCATCGCATTCAGCAGCAGGGTGTTGTTCGAAATCGTCCGGTATGTTGCGTTCGCAAGACCGTATTTTTCACCGATAATCTTTGCTTTATACCCTACAAAAAAGTAAAACGTCAAGGCACACATCACGATCGGAACCAGTATGATGATGAAAAAAGAAATGATTACTCTCGTCCTTAATTTCATGCTTTTCTTCTTTTTTTCCATATAAGATCCACCTGTTTTCCAACACATATTTCGTACTTTTGCGCACAAAAAATCCCCAGTACGCAGTCTAAATTTATTATAGCACAACGCCTGAGGATTTTTCATTAACTTAGATGAATCTTTCTAAACTTTCTATAAACAGAAAAGCCTGAAATTAGAGGTATTTCTTCAGGTCTTCTACTTTGTCCAGTTTCTCCCACGGCAGATCCAGATCGTTTCTTCCGAAGTGGCCGTAAGCGGAAGTCTGTTTGTAGATCGGACGGCGCAGATCCAGCATTTTGATGATTCCGGCCGGGCGAAGATCAAAGTTCTCGCGAACGATATCGGTCAGTTTGTTGTCGGAGAGTTTTCCTGTGCCGTAGCTGTCGATCATGATAGAGGTCGGATGAGCGACACCGATTGCGTAGGAAAGCTGGACCTCGCATTTGTCGGCAAGACCTGCTGCTACGATATTCTTTGCTACGTAACGTGCTGCATAAGCTGCAGAACGGTCTACCTTTGTACAGTCTTTTCCGGAGAAAGCTCCGCCGCCGTGACGAGCGTATCCGCCGTAGGTGTCTACGATGATCTTACGTCCGGTGAGGCCGGAATCTCCGTGAGGTCCGCCGATTACAAAACGGCCGGTCGGGTTGATGAAGAACTTGGTGTGCTCATCTACCATGTCTGCCGGAATGATTTCGTCGAATACGTATTTTTTGATATCCTCATGAATCTGCTCCTGGGATACTTCCGGATCATGCTGAGTGGAAAGAACAACCGCATCAAGACGGAACGGTTTGCCGTTCTCATCGTACTCTACGGTTACCTGTGTTTTTCCGTCCGGACGCAGGTAACTTAAAGTACCGTCTTTGCGGACTTTGGTCAGCTGGCGAGCCAGTTTGTGTGCCATGTAGATCGGGTATGGCATGTACTCTTCGGTCTCGTTGGTTGCGAATCCGAACATCATTCCCTGATCTCCTGCTCCAATGGCATCGATCTCCTCATCGCTCATATTGTTCTCTTTTGCTTCGAGCGCTTTGTCTACACCCATAGCGATATCGGTGGACTGTTTGTCAATTGCAGTTACAACAGCGCAGGTATCTGCGTCAAATCCGTATTTTGCACGGTCGTAGCCGATTTCGCGAACGGTATCACGTACAACCTGCTGGAAATCAATGTGTGCGTTGGATGTAATCTCGCCCATTACCATAACGTATCCTGTTGTAGTACAGGTTTCGCAAGCTACACGGCTCATCGGATCCTGCTCAAGCAGCGCATCCAGAATCGCGTCAGAAATGGCATCACAGATTTTGTCCGGATGTCCTTCGGTTACAGACTCAGAAGTAAACAGTCTTTTTTCCATTCTTTTTCTCCTTTTTTTTCTTCTCTTCTCTTTTGCTTTTCGTTCGTGGGCTTTGGCTTTCCCTGAACATTTTTCCGTAAAAAAAGATCCGCAATTTTTAGCGGACCTGAATAGTAATGTTCAAATCCCCTTATTGTTCGAAAATTTCGCTCAGGCTGGCACCTTCCCATGCAGACCAATCTGCCGGGGGTTGCCGTGGTTTCACAGATCCTATGTATCTCCACCACTCTGAATAAGAGAAAAGCAACTCAATTTTTGATTTTGTTTTTTGTTACTCTGATACACTATCGCAAAATACGCCATTCGTCAAGAGGAAATAAAAGGATTTGAGACATTTTCTTACTGTTGTCCCAAACATCCTTTCTTTTTTTCTGATTTTTCGGCTGTATCTTCTGTTATTTGTGAACAGATAAGAAAACTCTCCAAAACAGAGAGTTTTCTTATCTGCTGTATCTTTTCTTCTACTCTTCTGCTTTCATCTCACGGACAATCTTCCGCAGCTTCAGAATCATGGACGGAGCAACAGAAAGCTCATCCACTCCCATTCGTACAAACTGCTCCGTCAATGTCAGATCTGCACCGAGCTCCCCGCAGATTCCTGCCCATTTTCCGCATTTGTGTGCATTTTCCACCACCATGCGAATCATCCGAAGAACGGCTTCATGGTGTGGATTGTAGAAATCATCCAGCTGCTCATTCTGACGATCAATCGCCAGGGTATACTGCGTCAGGTCATTCGTTCCGATGCTGAAGAAATCCACCATTTCCGCCAGACGGTCGCTGATCATCACGGCTGCCGGTGTCTCGATCATAATGCCCTGCTCCGGAATTTTATACTGCACTTCCTGTGCTTTCAGCTCTTCCTCTACCTCTGCAACAATTGCGTAGATTTTTTCTACCTCTTCTGTTGATGTGATCATCGGATACATGACAGAAAGGTTTCCGTAAACGGCTGCGCGGAACAATGCGCGAAGCTGCGCTTTAAAAATTTCCGGCTGTTTCAGACAAATCCGGATTGCACGGTACCCAAGCGCCGGATTTTCTTCTTTTCCAATATTAAAGTATTCTACCTGCTTATCTGCCCCGATATCCAGCGTACGGATAATCACTTTTTTGCCTGCCATGGTCTGCACGGCCTGTTTATATGCCTGAAACTGTTCTTCCTCCGTTGGGAAATCATTTCTTCCAAGATAGAGAAATTCACTTCGGAAAAGTCCGATTCCACCGGCATCATTTTCCATCACATAGCCAAGGTCACCAACACTGCCGATATTTGCATAGATGTTGATCTTACGGCCATCCGGTGTAATATTTTCTTTTCCTTTCAACTCCTCAAGAAGCTTCTGTTTTTCTGCTTCTTCCTGCATTCTTTTTTCGGTTTCCTTCTGCACATCCTCCTCCGGCTCAAAGATAACCTGACCTGAAAAACCGTCTACAACGGCCATCATGCCTGTTTTCAGACTGTTTAAATCCATCGGAACGCCGATTAATGCCGGAATATTCATCATTCGCGCAAGAATCGCAGTATGAGAATTGGTAGATCCATGCACAGTCACAAACGCAAGTATTTTTTCTTTGTCCATCTGTACAGTTTCACTTGGAGCCAGATCCTCAGCAACGATAATAGATGGTTCTGCAGCATCCATATCTCCCTCATCGTGTCCTGATAATACACGCACCAGACGATCTGAAATATCCTTTACATCTGCCGCTCTTGCTTTCATGTAGTCATCATCCATCTGCGCAAACATGTCTGCAAAATTATCACCTGTTGTTGCTACTGCATACTCTGCATTTACATTCTCCGTACGGATAATGTTATCAATAGAATCCAGATAGTCCTCATCATCCAGCATCATCTGATGCACTTCAAAAATAGCAGCACCTGATTCTCCTACTTCCCGGAGTGCCTTATCATACAGTTTCTGAAGCTGTTCAACTGCTTTCTCTTTTGCTTCCTGCACACGTGTGATCTCTGCCTCCGGATTTTCTACCTTCGTACGCTTTACACTTGTGTCTGCTTTCTGCAAAATAGAAATCTTTCCAATTGCGATTCCTGAAAATACGGACTTACCTTCTAATACTCTCATTACTCCAATTCTCCTTATTAAAGATTATGGCATAACTGTCTGACATCTTCACAGTTACAGATTATTTTTCAAAAACTCTCTCATTATTTCGGCATCTGCCTCTTCATTCTCGCCTTCCACATGTACTGTTATCTGATCTCCCTGTTTTACTGCAAGATTCATAACACAGAACATCCGCTTCGCATCACCACTGTCTGTTCCTTTAAAAATAGTGATATTGCTCGTAAGCTTTCCGGCTTCCTGCACAAGAAGCAGTCCGGGCCTTGCATGTATTCCAAATTTATCTTTGATGATATAGGTAAATGATACCATCCGCGAACTTCCTCCTGTATAAATAATTCTTTTTGAGATACTCCATTATAGCACAACCTGTCTTTGTACTTCCATATTTTTTTATTTTTTGTACAAATTTTAGCACATTTCTTGACATCTATACAAATTTGATTGTTTTTCTGTTTAAAATCCACAGAAAAATGGTTATTGTTCACTTCGTTTTCAATAACACGCTTTGCAGGATATTACCAGTAAACAGTAACTAAAAATGTTACAGAAAAACAGACTCAATATACAAAGGTATTGTACATCAAGTCTGTTTTATCTGTGCAGTGTTTATTCACTTCTCAACGCATCAATAGGATTTAAATTTGCTGCTTTCACAGAAGGAAGCAGTCCAAATACCACACCTATTACTGTAGAAAACAATACTGCGATCACAATCGATGGCACACTGATCGCAGTAGGCGAACCGGTAACCTTTCCCACCACTTTCGACAGCCCGATTCCTGTTATTACTCCGATAATACCGCCAATACTGGTAAGTACGGAAGCCTCTGTCAGAAACTGTCCCAGAATAGTCTTCTTACGTGCCCCGATAGCCTTTTTCAGACCAATCTCTTTGGTACGCTCCGTAACAGAAACCAACATGATATTCATGACACCAATACCACCCACAAGGAGAGAAATACTTGCAATCCAGATCAGCTGATTATTTGTACTCTCACTGAGTTTCTGCATATTCTTGACCTGCTCCATAATATTATCGGCTTTGTATTTCATGGTTGTATTTCCGTCTGTATTTAAGGCTGCAATTAAATTATTCAGCACATCTGCTGCTGCATTTCCCACCGAACTCATGGTATCTGTGCTGTCTGCTTTCACAATTACATTCTGAGGAACATCAAATTTAAAGGAAATCGGCCAGCAACTGTCCGGAATCATTACACTTCCTACAATCGACTGATAATAAGTGTAATATTCGTCAATACTGTTGATCGTCGGCTGATAATTCTCATCCTGCCGGATCACTCCCACAATCGTATATGGTTCCTGATTGATCTCCACAGTCTGCCCTACCGGGTTCTGTGACGGGAACAGATTCTGTGCCGCATTGTCATCGATCAGCGCAACTTTATTGTAATTTTTGTAGTCATCTTTTACAAATCCCCGTCCTGACTGAATTATATATCCGCAGGTAGCCAGATAGTTCACATCAATCCCGTAAACACTTCCACCCTCCAGACTGTTATTGTTATTATAAATAGATGCGCTGGTACTGTTATAATAAAAGGTCGCATTCTCAACATGATCCAAATCTTTTACTTCTTCTTTTACATCATCTGTCAAAATCGGTGTTTTTGAAGAATTTCCATATTCCGCATCATACTGGTTATCTCCATCATACAGATAAATCTTTACCGTATTGGAACCTGCACCTATCAGATCTTCCTTAATCTGTTCACTGGTTCCCTTGATGGTAGAAACAATTGCAATAATAGATGCAATACCAATAATGATACCCAGCATGGTCAGGAAGGATCTCATCATATGTGACCATATTCCCTGAAAAGCCAGGCGTATATTTTCAAACATGAAATTTCTCCTTCCTGTTATTTATTCATTGTACATATCATCCAAAGTTACTTCTTTTGTCTTGGCTCCCTCCTTCACGGCATCACCATATGGGAAAGCAAGAAGATCATCGGATTTCAGACCTGAAGTTACAACTGCATAATATCCGCTGTTCACAATGCTTCCCACTGTGATCTGCTGCTTTTTCAGTGTTCCCTTCACGTCTTTGTATACATAGCTGGTTCCATTTTCCGTACGGATAAATGCCTTCATCACAACCATACTGCCTTCGGCAAGTTTATTTGACTTCAGAGATACCGTCACATAATCCTGGTCGGTAAACTGCAATGAACGATCTGTGATCTCTGCATTAAAGGTGTAATACGATACATTGGGATTAGAATCTCCACCATAATAAGCATTTGAAGAATCCACCGGGTAATCGGATACATTCAGTACCTTCGCCTCAA